>Ga0209039_10004302_pt1 | contig 10464 bp, 11 predicted proteins | sample BogFormECP12_OM1_FD_188238 | JGI IMG/M metagenome (GOLD analysis project Ga0209039, IMG submission 188238) | Bog forest soil microbial communities from Calvert Island, British Columbia, Canada - ECP12_OM1 (SPAdes) (version 2) | ecosystem: Environmental > Aquatic > Freshwater > Wetlands > Bog ... | reverse complement strand
ACTGCGGCGCGTGCGGGTGGGAGTGCTGGGGGCGCGGCCCGCCGCCTTCAACACCGTGCGCTTCAGCGAGAAGCTGATGGAGCGGCACGGCATCTCGGTGGAGACGCTGGACCTCTCGGAGGTGTTCGGGCGCGTCGACCGGATGGCTGACGATGACCCGAAGGTGAAGGCGAAGCTGGAGCATATCGACGCTTATGTTTCGACCCGCGGGGTGCCTCCAGCCTCGCTGATCAAGATGGCGAAGTTTGGCGTGGTTGTGGACGAGTGGATGCAGGCCAACGAACTGGCGGGCTCGTCGGTGCAGTGCTGGACGTCGATGGAGGAGTTTTTCGGGGTGGTGCCCTGCACGCTGATGAGCATGATGTCGAACACGCTGCTGCCCAGCGCCTGCGAGACGGACATGATCGGCATGATCGGCATGTACATCCTGCAACTGGCGTCGGGGACGCCGAGCGCCATCGTCGACTGGAACAACAACTACGGCGAGGATCCGGACAAGGCGGTGATCTTCCACTGCTCGAACCTGCCCAAGGAGTTCTTCGAAGACTTCAAGATGGACTTTCAGGAAATCATCGCCGGGTCAGTGGGCAAGGAGAACACGTTTGGCACGGTGGTAGGCAAGCTGAAGAGCGGGCCTATCACCTTTTGCCGGGCTTCCACCGACGACCTGCACGGGCAGATGCGGGCATACGTAGGTGAGGGCGAGACCACCGACGACCGGCCGCAGAGCTTCGGCGGCTACGGGGTGGTGAAGATCGGGGGCTTGCAGAAGCTGCTACAGTACGTGTGCAAGAACGGCTACGAGCACCACGTCGCCGTCAACCGCAGCCGGTACGGGGCCGCGATCGCCGAAGCGTTGGCCAATTACAAGGGGTGGGAAGTGTATCACCATCGGCATTAATCAGGCATCAGGCCTTAGCTTTCAGCCCTCAGCTCAACAAGAAGATTTACAACGTTGCGCTTGCTGACGGCTGATGGCTGATGGCTGACGGCTGACAGCTAGTCGATCACACCCGGTACAGCAGATCCATGTACCGCTTCAGCAGGTCGCTGACCATCCCGCGCAATGGAATGGTGGCGGCCATCCCATAGACGGGAGCCATCCCTCCTTTTTCGTCCGGGTGGCTCCGGACGTGATCCACCGCCGCTTTCAGGTCGTCAATAAACCGCCGGGCCACTCCGGGTTGGGTATGACGCAGCGTCACGCTGAGGTGAACCGCCGACGGTTTGTGCAAGCCACTCAGGCTCCAGTGGCGCTTGCTCATGAAGTCGAGCACCTTGTAGATGTCGAGCGTGTCCGAGGCGAAGGAGATGATCCACAGCGGGTCACCCAGGATTCGCAAGTCGGGAATTTCTGCTAAGCCCTTCTTGATCTCCGCCGCTGTCTCCAGGATGCGACGCGTCGCGTCCAGATACCCCTGCTCGCCGATGGTGACCAGCGCCGCCCAGCACGCCGCGCTCAGCGCCCCGGGACGACTGCCGGCAAACGTCGGCGAAAAGTAGAGGCCGCCCGGCCACTCCGTGGCGGTGTAATACTGATAGTGTCGCAAGTCCTGCCCGCGATAGAGGACCACCGACGTGCCCTTGGCCGCGTAACCGTACTTGTGGGTATCGGCGGACATCGAGGTGACGCCGGGCAGCCGGAAGTCGAACCCCGCCACCGCGTATCCCAGCTTCTCCGCCCACGGCAGCACGAAGCCTCCGAGGCACGCATCGGTGTGGAAGCCGAGGCCGTGCTGGCGGGCCAGTTCCGACAACTCGCGAATCGGGTCGATGGCGCCGTGCGGGAACGTCGGTGCCGAGCCCACGAGCAGGATGGTGTTGCGAGTGATCGCCCGGCGCGTGGCGTCAACGTCCGCTCGGCAGTCCGCGGTGGCGGGAATGCGCAGCAATCTGATGTTGAAGTACTGCGCCGCCTTGTCGAACGCGGCGTGGGCAGTGGCCGGTGCGATCATCTCCGGCGACGTGATGCCTTTCGTGTCTCGCGCCCAGTCACGATGCGTCTTCACCGCCAGCAGAATGCTCTCGGTGCCACCCGAGGTCACGGTACCGCAGACATCGTTCTCCAGTGTAGCTCCCAGCAAGTTCGCGGTCATGGCCACGATTTCCGCTTCGAACTTCGTCGTGCTCGGCCACAAATCCGAGTGCAGGGGATTGCTCTGCGAGTTGATCGCATACACGCGGTTGAGGAAGTCGATGTGGCCCTCGTCGCCGTGATAGACACCGCCGGAAACAAATCCGTCCTTCCACCGGGCCTGCTCGCGCTCCTGGAGAGCTTCCATCTCGCGGATCACGTCTTCGCGCGAGCGACCGGCCCTCGGAATCTCCGAGCAGGATGGGAAGTCGTTCTGGTACGGTTTCGCCGCCGGCTCCATTTCCGCGATAAGCTTTTCGTACTCCTGCTGGACCTTGGCGTCCACGAACGGGATGCTCTTGAGCGACTTCTCCGCGGCGGCCCTAATGCGCGGGTCCACCCGGCTAAGCCGCTCCATCACAAAACTCTTCAAGCCCATCACGCCCCTCCGGCAGTGCCAGGGCAAAAGTTGTACTGTACATAAGTAGGCTCTCAATCTAACCACCCTTCAGCCACGTCGGAAGACCATTCGGATTCGGGCTTGCGCCCGCCCCTCCCTGCCGCTCGGCTTTTCGACAACGCGTCAGACCCGGAACAGATCCTTCAGGTCCAAAGAAAAGCTTGGGACGGTTTGAATCGTCAGGACCTGATCTCCCCGATAGTATTGCAGTGGCCGGTCAGGGTAGATCAGTTCCACCAGCCGCCTCTCCAAGTCGAACCAGACCTGGATGACGCCACTCTGCTGGTAGTCGAGGCGCTTCCTCTGAATCTGGCTCGCACTATCGCTCGGGGAAAGAATCTCGAAAGCCACGTCCGGCGGGAAGTCAGCCTTGAGGGGAATCTCCCCTCCCAGGCGCTCCCGACGGACTAGCGAGGCGTCAGGCATCCGCCAATTCCTCGACTTCATGGTGAAAACCGCGTTGGAGCCAAAAGAAGTCCATTGGCGGTGCGCGCGGCAAAACCCGGCCAGCCGCCGGAGAGCAAAATGATGAACTGTTCGTGCCTAAGAATGGCGGGGGACATGAACTCAACCTCGCCGTCGACCCACTCCCACCGCTGATCTTCTTCGCCAGCGGCCAGAAACTCTTCCCAAGTGATCGCAGTTCGGACCTGCATAGGATCTTCCTAGGCCACGATTATCTCACCGTCTCCCGCAAGATGACAAGAGTCGGAAGTGTCGGGTCGTGTCCTGATTTGACGTGTGGAGTGCGGCAGCTTGCTGCCGCTTTGTTCTCGCCGCTAGTCGCAACGCTGCTGCGGTAGAAAGCGGCAGCAAGCTGCCGCACTCCATACAACAGAACCCAATCAATAACCTCCGTTCAGCCGCGCATAGATCGCCTTATTCCGTTTGTAAATGTTCACGAACTCTCCAAAAAGCTCGTCATAGATCCGGCGATGGGACGGGTCTGGCTCGTAGATGTTCGCGATCTGGACGCGCGACGGGATATCGGCGAAAGTGAGATGACCCAGCGCCACGGAGGCGAGGAAGGCCGCGCCCCGGGCGTTGGCCTGCACGGGATCTTTCACTTGCCGAATCGTACGCCCCAGAACGTCAGCGTGAATCTGGCACCAGAGGTCTGACTGGGCGCCGCCGCCGATCATGCGGATGGAGTCGAGGCGGCGCTTGACGAAATTCTCCACCGCGCCCAGCAGCCAGCGTGAATTGTAGGCGACGCCTTCCAACACTGCGCGGACCAAGTGGGCGCGCGTGGTCCGCAGCGATTGGTTAAAGAACCCGCTGCGCACCGTGCGGTCCTCCACCGGTGTTCGCTCGCCGTAGAGCCAGGGGGTGAAGATCAACTTGTCGCTGCCGGCGGGAACGCCCTCTGCGATGCGATCGAAAAGCTGATACGCGTTCGGCGGCTTGGAACCAGCGGCTAACCCATCCTGCGGGAAGAACACGTTGTCGCGCAGGAAAGTGAGGCAGATCCCCGCGGACTCCTGCTCGTTGGCGACGAAATACCGGTCGGGAATCGGCGAGGGAAGGGACGCCATGTTGTGAAAAAGGTCGGTCTTCTTGTAAGGCACATGGCAGATCAGGAACGACGATGTCCCGATGTAAAGGTGCGGGTCGAAATAGCGGACCGCGCCCGCCCCGAGGGTTGCGGCTTGCACGTCGGCGGTCCCCACCACCACCTGAACACTCTCACTCAATCCCAACTCGCGAGCCACCTCAGGCTTGATGGGACCCAGCACGTCGACGGCGCGCCGGAGGTCGGGCAACTTGTCGCGCTCGATACCAGCCAGCTTCAGCAGGCTGTCGTCGTAAGCAATCCGGGAGAGGTTGCGATTGTCGGTCACCCAATGCAGGATGATGGAATCGTATGAGGCGGCGAAGCGGCCGGTCAGGCGCAGGTTGAGATAGTCCTTGGGCTCGAGAAACTTGTAGGTGCGAGCGTAAATTTCGGGGCGCTCGTGCTTGAGGAAGAGAATGTGGGCGATGGGATCCTTGCCCGCGTGGCCGGGGGCGCCGCCGGTGAGCCGCACCCACCTCCAGAGCCGGGTGAGGCCGTAGCCTTCGATTTCGATCCAGCCTCCGGTGATTCGCTTCACGTAGGGCCCGCCGCGCGAGTCCATCCAGATCACCGCCGGCGCCACATGGTTCCCGTCGCGGTCGACGGCCACCGTTCCTGACCACTGCGCACTCGACGACACCGCCACCACGTCGCCGGCGAGTTCGGGGTTTTTCGCGAGTACCGACCGCGAAGTCCGCACGATGGCATTCCACCATTCGTCCGGATCCTGTTCTGCGCCCCCTCCCGCGAGCAGCGTGACGCGCATCGGTTCGGTTGCCGACGCCACGATCTCGCCGTCGAGGCTCACCAGCGCCACCTTCAGCGCCGAGGTGCCGAGGTCGATCGCGAGGATGTACCTCTCCGGCATGCTTACGAAGCGACTAGGGAAGAGAATGATGAATGCTGAATGATGAATGCTGAACAAAGAAGAAGACGGTCGGCTGCCTTGTTTCTTGTTCATCATTCATCATTCATCGTTCATCGTTTCTTCCCTGGTCCCCAGCCCCTAGTCCCTAGTGCGACCCTCCCGTCAGCTCGCGCACGATGTTGCCGACGAAAGCCTTGGCATCGCCGAAGAGCATCAACGTCTTGTCGAGATAATAGAGATCGTTGTCGATGCCTGCGAAGCCGGGGCTCATGCTGCGCTTGATCACCATCACCGTTCGCGCTTTATCCACGTCCAGGATGGGCATGCCGTAAATCGGGCTCGACGGATCGCTGCGCGCCGCGGGGTTGGTGACGTCGTTGGCGCCAATGATCAGCGCCACATCCACCTGCGGAAACTCAGGGTTGATGGTGTCCATATCCAGCAGCCGGTCGTAAGGAATGTCGGCCTCCGCCAGCAGCACGTTCATGTGTCCGGGCATGCGGCCCGCCACCGGATGGATGGCGAACTTCACGTCGACGCCGCGCTTGGTGAGCGCGTCGAACAGTTCGCGCACCTTGTGCTGGGCCTGCGCCACCGCCATGCCGTAGCCCGGCACGATCACCACCGTGTTGGCCGCTCCCAGAATGGCGGCAGCCTCCTCCGCCGTGGCGGTGCGGACGGTCCGGGCTTCGTGGCCAGCGGCGGCCGACGCCTGCACCTGGCCGAACGCTCCGAACAAGACGTTGGTAAACGACCGATTCATCGCCTTCGACATGATCACCGAGAGGATGAACCCGGAGGAGCCGTCGAGCGCGCCGGCAATGATCAACAGCTTGCTGTCCAGCACGAAGCCCATCGCCGCCGCTGAAAGGCCGGCGTAGGAGTTCAGCAGCGAGATCACCGTGGGCATGTCGGCCCCGCCGATGGGCACGATCATCATCACTCCGAACATCAGCCCGATGATGAGCATGACAGGGAACAACTGACTGGCGGCGGGATGGACCACCAGGTAGACCGCGATGCCTACCGCAACCGCCAGCAGCGACAGGTTGACGAAATTTTGCCCCTTGTAGGTAATGGGCCGCTGCGGCAGCACTTCCTGGAGCTTGCCGGCGGCCATCAGACTGCCGGTGAAGGTGAGCGAGCCGAGGATCACCTCCATGGAAAGCACGGCCATCGTGAAGCGGGGCACTTCCGGCGTGCGGAGATAAAACTCCGCCGTGCCCACCAGGGTGACGCAGAAGGCGCCGAAAGCGTGGCTCAGCGCCGTCCGCTGTGGGACGGCCGTCATGTGGACCATGCCCAGCGGCACGCCGATGATCGAGCCCAGCACCAGGGCGATGGCGATCCACTTATAGTCAACGATACCGCGGTTGAGCAACGTGCCGGCAATAGCCAGAAGCATGCCCAACTCTCCGGCCCGCACTCCGCGGCGCGCCGTGGTGGGCGCGCTGAGCCACTTCAGCGAGAGGATGAACAGTACGGAGGCGACGAGGTAGGTGACCTCGATGACGGTTTGGGTGGCGAATGGTTGGGTCATTGTCGTATGGCTTTAGGGCTTTTTGGGATTGCTAACCTTGAACATTTTCAACATGCGGTCGGTAATGAGAAAGCCGCCCACCACATTGCTGGTAGCGGCAATAATAGCGAGGGTTCCGAGGATGGTCGCGAGCTTCGACTTCGCCCCGGGCACGCCAGAATTCTCACCCACCAGGACGATGGCGCCCACCACGGCGATGGCGTCCAGGGCGTTGGTGAGCGACATCAGGGGCGTGTGCAGCAAGGGCGAGACGCGCCGGATCACCTCGAATCCGATGAAGCCCGCGAGCACGAAAACGTAGAGGTTGTTAATCAGATCTGAATTCACTTTCTCCTCCTAGCGTTGCAAACAACCGGGGTTCGGGATTCGGGGTTCGCAGAAGAAGGACCCGCTCGCGCTGCCTCCCCGCCCACTACGAAAGCCACCTTGTCGAAGATTCGCGCAAGCGGGGTGCCGTGTTGTAGGTCGCGAAAGGCACCCGAGCCGAATCTCCCATCAAATTCCTGGATCTCCCTCTGTGCGAGTTCCAGGCACTTCACGTATTTTTTGGCAGAGTATCCAGGTTGTGTTGGCTCCTTAAACGCTGTGGGGTACTCAACCCGAAAAGCGCTTGCGACTTTGCTGTCGATCATGATGAACAGTTCGGGTGCTAGCCAGTGGAGAATCTTCGTCGCCCCCACGTGAACTTCCTGTCGTTTAGTCCAAATGTCGAGAAGAGAATCGTAGGCTTTACCGATCTGCTCTGAGACGGAGGGCAGAGGGCACGTTTCTATAGAGTAGCTCGATATTCCCTTTAGGCAGTTCTCTAGGGATGCCATCTTTGCGTGGAGCTTTGAAGCAAATACAGTGTACCTGTCCTCGGCGACACCCATCTTACGCCCTATGTCGAATCCTACGAGGCCGGCGACAACGTACGGCACAAAGCCCTCGTCAAAAGGGTTATCTTGAAATTCTTCGTGTCTGGCGCGGTAAACGCCCTCCGCGATGAGGTTGTAATGCACGCATGTCTTGTCGTACCTAGCGAGCGTAGCGGCAACATCTTTTTCGTTGGTCAGGATTCCCACGGTTCCTCCTCTGAGGCCTCATCTGGTTGGCTGCATTCCTTCCCCAACCTGATAGCTTGGGTCATGACCTTCTCCATCGCTTCCACGCCGAAAAGCGCGGCCAGGAAGAGGCAGAATTGCAAGGGCCGCGGATGAACAAGGCTGGCGACTTTCTCAAGAGCTTCGGGCGAGAGAGTCTCTAAGTCGGCTCTGATGCTCGAACTGTCGAAATCCGCGAATGCCAATTCCAGGGCGGAGGCGACTCGCCACAAGTATCGCTGCTCAAGAGGCAGCTCGGAAAGTTCCTTCGCGGCTGCTTCCGGGTCTCCCCCGGCCGCTACGGCTTGAGCAAGTCGAATATACGGCTGCACCGCCGGCGACTTTAGAAGTTCCTCAGCTCCTTCTTCCATCCGTAACGCGTCGAGCGGGACATTCTCTTCTTTCATGGCGCTCCTTCTTGTGGCCGCAATGTGTACGCCACAGGCCCGTTCGCATGTCATTCTGAGCGCCAGCGAAGAATCCCTCTTCCCTTCGAGGCCCACCACGAAGAGAGATTCTTCGCTTCGCTGCGCTCCGCTCAGAATGACAAGCCGCCAAAGCGCTTGCCACTCACTGCCACTCACCACTCATTACTCTTCACTCGTCACTCGCCACTAGCCACTGTGTACGAGCGCCGGCAGCCCAAAGAACTCCCGCACCCGCGCGTTCACCACCTCGCCGCCCCGCGTCAGCAGCGTGTCGCGGACGATCTCGTCCGTCAGGTTAAGTTGGAGCTTCCCATCCTTGAACAAGTGGAGGAGGAAGGCCGAGACGTTGCGCGCGTACATCTGGCTGGCGTGGTAGGGGACGCGGCTCGCCAGGTTGATGGTGCCGATCACGGTGACACCGCTCTCCACGATCGTTTCGCCCGGCCGCGTCAGCTCGCAGTTGCCGCCGCGCTCCGCCGCCAGGTCCACGATCACCGAGCCGGGCGCCATGCCGGCCACCTGCTCCCGCGTCACCAGCACCGGCGGCTTCTTGCCCGGCACCACGGCGGCGGCGATCACCACGTCGCTCTCGGCAATCACGCGCCCCAGCAATTCGCGCTGGCGCTGGTAGAAGCTCTCATCCTGCGCTTTGCCGTATCCGCGCTCGTCCTGGGCGTCCTTGGCCTCGATCGGCAATTCGACGAAGCGCCCGCCCAGGCTCTGCACCTGCTCCTTCGCCGCCGGCCGCAGATCGTAGGCCGAGGTAACAGCCCCCAGCCTGCGCGCCGTGGCAATGGCCTGAAGCCCGGCCACGCCTGCCCCGATGATGAAGACGCGCGCCGGCGTGATGGTCCCCGCCGCCGTGGTGAGCATGGGAAACATCCGCGGCAGCGTCGCCGCCGCCAGCACCACGGCTTTGTAGCCGCAGATGGTCCCCATGGAAGAGAGCGCGTCCATGCTCTGGGCGCGGGTGGTGCGCGGCATCAGCTCGACGGCGAAGCTCGCTACACCAGCACTGGCGAGTTCTTGCAGAGTCCGGATGCCACCCAGGGGACGGAGGAATCCCACCACGACGTGGTCGCGGCGCAGGAGCGGGAGGTCGGCTTCGCCCGTCTGATCGTTCGAGCCGATACCCAGCACTTGGACGATCACGTCGGCGGTGCGGAAAACTTCGGCCCGCTCAGCGACGATTTTGGCGCCCTTGGCCGTATACTCGGCGTCGGGATAGCAAGCGCCGACTCCCGCCCCGGCCTCGACCATCACTTCCAAGCCTGCTTTGGCCAGGTTGGGAATCACCGACGGCACCAGCGCCACGCGCCGCTCGCCCGGAAAGGTTTCTTTGGGAACACCAACGATCATGCCGGACCTCCGGTCCTCACGAAGATTACCAATCTACCATGGAAAGGGTTGAGAAGAGGAAGCCAGAAGCCCGAAGTCAGAAGTCAGAAGCCAGAATGAAGACTGTCCCTAAAGCCTTGGTTCGGTTCCTCAGTCTGTGCCTACTAAGCGGAAGAGGGCACTGCCAACCTCAACCGCCTTGGCGTGATAGCCGCGGCTGTTAAAGAAGGTCACCACTTCATCGAGCACATACGAGGTCGTGATGAGAGCAGGGAGCGATCGGGAGGCACGCCGCCAGTGGGTCAACGCCGCCAGGTGGTTCTGGTCGTTCTTCAGCTCGAGAGCTAAGAGATAGCTGGTGTCAAGAAAGGCTGAACTCATGTCCCGTAGAGATAGCGATCATGATTGGTGGAGGCGTCGTCGATTTCACCAGAGACGGGTTGTGCACCGAGCTGAAGAATCGGATCCGCGCTGCGGAGCGGGACGATCAGAACTTGACCGTCTTCCTTTAAGATCTCCACCTCGTCAAAGCCTTCGAGGAACTCCTTGGGAATGAGCAGTCCTTCTTCGGTTATCTTCGTTTTTATAATAACACCCAAAGTGCTCCCAGCCCACGTCCTCCATTATACCCCTTTAGTCCAACCGGCAGGGACGGGCCTTGCGTCCGACCTCTTCATTCTGACTTCTGACTTCTGGCTTCTGTCTTCTCGGCCGAGAGTCACTCCATGAGCTGCCGAATAGTGCTGCACACGGAAAGGAGTTGAGGGTTATCCATGCCGCCGATCATGTTACGGATGACGGCTGCCAATACCCGGGTTGTAGCGGCCATGCCGAGGTTGGCTGATTGCTGGGTGAAAAAGCCCACCTGGGCAAGCTTGAGCGGTCTCAGGAAGTAGTATTCCATGCCGGCGTCGGTCAGTTCCACGATGATGTCTGCCAACGCCCCGCGGTGTTCCCTGGGGTCTTTCCCCTTTTCGAGAGTCGCTAGGACGGCGAGGGTCTTGGCACGGAGGCTCTCGGAGTGGTAGAAGCGAAGGAATGGTTTGCGTGACGGCGCGGAGGCTTTCGCTAACCGCTTAACACGCGGCGTCGCTTTTGGCTTGGATGCCGGCTTGGATG
>Ga0209039_10004301_pt1 | contig 10464 bp, 7 predicted proteins | sample BogFormECP12_OM1_FD_188238 | JGI IMG/M metagenome (GOLD analysis project Ga0209039, IMG submission 188238) | Bog forest soil microbial communities from Calvert Island, British Columbia, Canada - ECP12_OM1 (SPAdes) (version 2) | ecosystem: Environmental > Aquatic > Freshwater > Wetlands > Bog ... | reverse complement strand
ACTCGCCGTTGTCGAGGAGCAGCCGCAGCCGCGTGAGGGCGTCGATCTGGGAGTGCCGGCCGCACTTGGGGCAGACGTTCCAGTTGGCTTCCAGGTCCTTCTTCCACGTGATCTGGCGGCAGCCTTCGCACTTCTGCCACAGACCCTCGGTGCGGACGTGGCGGTCCTTATCCTCCACGATGGGGAGTTTTTCGTCCGGCGGCTTGTCTCGTTTAAACCAGGACATGCAACGATCTACATTACCGCGGGTAGGGATGCCCCCGCAAGGTTGCAAACGCGCGGTAAATCTGCTCCGCCAGCATGACGCGGGCCAGTTCGTGGGGAAACGTCATGGGAGACAGGGACAAAAGAAGGTCGGCGCGGGCGGCCCAACCCGGCGGAAGGCCGTCGTGGCCGCCGATCAGGAAGACCACGTCGCGGGCTTCCAACTCGCTCCGGGCGATCAGGCGGGCAAAGGCCGCCGAGTCCATGGGCTTGCCGGCGGGGTCGAGAAAGATCTTGCGGGCCGAGGGATGGCGGGCCCACGGGTCGAAACGGCCGGGTTGGATTTCGCGCATCTCGAGGGCGCAGTAGCGCGCCGCGCGGCCGGCGAAATCGGCCGCCAGAGCGTTGGCGCTCGCGTCCCTGGGCTTTCCGATGAAATGCAGGTGGATCTTCGTAAAGCCTCACTCGGCGGGGATGTCGACCGTTTTGGCGTTGCGCCAGAGCCGCTCCAGGGAGTAGTACTCGCGCGCCTTGGGCGAGAAGACGTGCACCAGCAGGTCGCCGTAGTCGGCCAGCACCCACTCGGCCTGCGAGTGGCCCTCCACGCTGATGGGCAGCTCGCCGGCGTCGTGTTTCATGCGCAGGCCCACCTCGTCGGCGATGGCCTGCACCTGCCGCTGGTTGGCGCCCGTGCAGAGCACGAAATAGTCGGCGAAAGAGGTGATGCCGGAGAGGTCCAGAACCTTGATATCGGCCGCTTTTTTGGATTCGGCTGCGCGGACGGCGACGAGCCAGGTAGGGGTCAGAGTTTCGACGGTGGGGGTGACGGTTGCCTCGTTCAGAACGTGCTCCTGTAGGTATGGTACACCTTCGGCGGCGGGGCGGGCGGGCATGAATTTCCAGTCTGCGATTCCGGTGCGGCCCGCGCGCTACTGAAAGTTCTCGATCATCATCAGGTGAGAGTCGTTGCTCGCGCTCTGGCTGAAGAGGATGGTTTTCCGATCCGGAGACACGCTTAAGCCCATACCGGTATCACCGATATACCCGCCGATTTTCGCCAGCAACCGGCTGCTATGGCTGGAGAACTGGAAGAACTCCAGTGGATAATACTCACCGTTCGAGGGGCCGATGTAGTAAATGCCTTCAGCCACCGGGGCGAACATTCTCCCGAATATGGAAGGCAGCACTTGACGCTCCGCACCTCCCGACAGCAATCTCGCGAAAACAGGCACCGGACCCAGTGGGAGTTTGGTATAGAACAGCGTTTGACCGTCGATGGATTCGTAAGCGGTCGATCCGCCGTTTCTCGTGACGTGCTCCGGCGATCCTCCGGCAAAGGGAACCCGCCAGATCTCCTGGCGTCCCGTGCGATCCGACCGGAAGTAGAGCCATTTCCCGTCGCGCGACCAAAAGGGAACGGCATCTTGCGAGGGTCCGAAGGTGATTCTTCGAGGTGCGCTCCCGGCCGCATCCATGACATAGACTTCCGTGAGCCCATCCTGGCGCCTGGAGTCGAATGCGATCCAGCGGCCATCGGGTGACCAGCGAGCCGTTACTTGGGTGAGTCCGGGACCATGGGTCAGTTGGACCGGTTTGGAGCCGTCGGCTTGCGCGACCCAGATTTCGGCCTGTCCGGAACGGTCCGATGCAAACGCGATTCTGCTTCCATCGGGAGAGAACTGCGGATTGTACTCCGCGGCCGACGAGACGATGAGAGGTTCCATGGCAGGTTCCATGCCGCCGTTCATGTGGTACCGCCAGATATCGTAATCCACGAGCGACCTGGAAAACACAACGCGGCTGGCCGTAGGAGAAGCCGATGGAAAGGAGGCTTGCGGACCGGCAACCTCCAACCGCTGCGGGGGCTGGCGGCCATCGATTCCTGTCCGCCACAGATAGAACAGAAGGGCCGTGACGTGCGACGCCGAATAGATCACCGAACCCCCATCGCGGCTCCAGGTCAAGCCATCGATGCGGACCGCCTGTTGGCGCGTGATTTGGCGCGGGCCGCCCTGAGGAGAATAGCCCGAGCCTAGTTCCTGGGCGTAGACGTCGCAGGAAGTCACGTTGGCGCAGCCCGCATACGCCAGCCGATGTCCATCGGGGGCGAAGGCCGGCGAGGAGTCCCATGCGGGAAGTCTCGGATTCGAAATCCGGCGAGCCTCGCCGCCATCTGCCGGCAGCAGCAAGATCCCGTGGTCCTCGGGGTTAACGTCGGACATCGCCAGCCACTTCCCGTCCGGCGACCAGGACATCTGGGAATCGGTGGCATGGCCGGCCAGTCTCCGCTCCGCCCCGCCCAGTGCGGACACCGTGTAGATGCCGCCATTGGAACCCGTGCGGAGAAAGGCAATCCGCTTCCCGTCCGGGGACCAAGCCGGATAATAGTCGGCAGTCGGGGAGGTGGTGAGCCGCAACGCATTGGTCTCGTCAGGCAGTTTCACGTAGATGCTGAACTTGTCACCCTTCCCGCCATCCCAACTGAAGGCGATCTGCTTGCCATCCGGCGAGAAGCTCGGATGGACCTGCTGCCCCGGATAGGTGGTTACCGGCACGACTGTCGGCTGGGGGACTGGCATGGTGCGCATCTTCACGATCCACAGCCCGGCGCCCAGCAACGCCAGCACAAGGAAGGCCGCGGCAGCCCACAGCCACCCTCGCTTGCGCGCCGGAGGGGCGGTTGCCTCAGCCAGGCGCCCGGAATCGGACTCTTCTTTCAGTTCCAGCAGGGCTACACGCAAGTCGGCCATGTGCTGGAACCGCCGCTCCGGGTCCTTGCGCAGGCAGCGCGCGATGGTTCTTTCCAGATCCCGTGGCACGCTGGAGGGCAGCGGCCGGGGCTCCTGTTCCACCACCGCCGCCAGAGTGGCAATGTGCGAATCCTTCTCAAATGCCCGGCGTCCCGTAAGCATCTGGTACAGCACCGAGCCGAAGCTGAACGCGTCCGAGCGGGCATCCACCGGTTTGCCCTGGGCCTGCTCCGGAGACATGTACGCGGGCGTGCCCACGACCGCGCCCTCCATCGTCAGGGTGGTCTCGTGACCCTCCCCCAGTTCCACCCGCCGGGCCAGGCCGAAATCCAGCAGCTTCACCAGACCGTCGCGGGTCAGCATGATGTTGCCCGGCTTGAGGTCGCGGTGCACCACCCCGGCCGCGTGGGCCTTGGCCAGCCCGCTGGCGATCTGCGCGGCGTAGTCCAGCGCCTTCCCCAGCGGCAAGCCTCGAGCGGGGATGATCTCGCCCAGGGTCTTCCCCTCGATCAACTCCATGGCGATGAAGTCCACGCCAGCCTCGGAGCCGACCTGGTAAATGCCGACAATGTTCGGGTGATTCAGCGCCGAAGCGGCGCGGGCTTCCCTCAGCAGCCGCGACCGCCGCTCGGGGTCGGAGGCATACTCCGGCGGCAGGACCTTGAGCGCCACCGGCCTGCGGAGTTGCGTGTCGTAGGCGCGGTACACGGCTCCCATGCCGCCTTCGCCCAGCTTCCCCTGAATCTGGTAGTGGGAGACTTGCTGTCCCGCGGTTAGTGGGGTTGCGTCAGGCGCCCAAGCCGGCCGGTCGAGCATGCCATCTCCCGACGACTGCGCCAGCAGGGATTCCACCTCGCGCCGCAGGTCCTCATCTCCGGCGCAGGCCGCCGCCAGAAACGCCGCCCGCTCCTCCGGCTGGCGTTCCGCTGCCGCCTGGTAGATCTCCTCGATACGTCGCCAGCGGGCTGGGTCCATAACGGCCTGGGCGGATTATAGCACCGCAAAACCCGAAATCCCCTGCGGTCTTGTGACGCGCGATACATCCCGCGGGCGGCGCCCGGAAGCCCTACCGGGCAGCGACGAGCATCGGCGCCCGAAGCGCTGGAGCCTGGTTATCGGCCATGCCGCCCCGGTTCCCGCGCGCGGCGGCCAGACGGGCACGCCTCTCGATGCCGGCGCGAACCAGATCTACATCTTCCTGAGCGACTGGTAGCTCGCTCCACAGCATCTGAGCGAAGTCCGCGCCGTCCCAGTGAGCCTTCATCACGCCGCTCTCGGAATGCCGGGTGAACCCTTCCAGCATGTGGATGATCTCATGCACCAGCACGTGCGCCAGCAGGTGCGGGACAAGCGCCGGCTGGTAGGCCTCGATGCGATCGCGAAAGACGCGGATGTGCGTGCCTTCGTATGGCAACGCGTAAGCCAGCGAACCGGGCCGCAGGGCGTCGGGAGTGCCGCTGGTCAGCGTGATGGGGACCGCGTCCGGCGGGCAGGATCTCGAATCCACCCAAATGAGCGTGACGCCGATTCTCCGCAACATCCTGGAGGCGATCGCTTTCGATAGGTTGGCAGGCCCCTGGTCACCATTGCCCTGGTAGTCCATGTAAACAGCCACCCTGGCACCCGCCGCCGGCATCGCGTCACCCGCGTGAAGGCGGACGCCCGCCAGCAACGCCGCCGCCATCCAAGCCCTGTTCATCTTCTTCACCTCCGTCCGCTAAGCGGAAAGGGAAGTAGAAAACTACAAACGGGGGCTATAATTCTTGCGGACGGGCTTTCAGACGGCGGAAGTCACGCGCTTACTGCGAGATCGCGGCGGCGAACACGCCGCGCTGGAGCAGTTGACGCCGCTCGTCTGCGGAGAACCACGCGGGGGTCGGGTTCTGACGGCTATTGCAGCTTCGCGTATTCCGCCCTGGCTTCCTTCAGGATGGGGATGCCGGGGTCGGCGTCTTTCCAGAGTGTGAGGAAACCCTGATACGCGGCGCGGGCTTTGGCCATGTCGCCCTGCAAGGCGTAAGCGCGCGCCAGTCCGAGGCGGGCTAGCGCGCCCCATGAGAAGGTCGCCACCAGTCCTCGATGGTCGATGAACTTCTGAAATTCCGCTGCCGCCCGGTTGCCGTCGTGCAGCATTAGATAGGCCTCTCCGCGCACATAAGCGGGGCTCATGTATGCGGCGAGCATTGGTTGTCCGCCAAGCTCGACCGGGCTCACCACTTTCAATAATTCGATGGTCCGGTCCGGGTCTTTGCTTTGCAGGGCGACTCCCGCCCGGATCGTGGGGAGCCAATACCTCTGGACCAGCGTATCCAGCGGGAAGGTCTTGTCGAGTTCGGCGGCCAGTTTCTCCGCCCCTGCCGTATCGCCTGCCCGCGCCAGGGCCAGCGCCGCGATCACCCATACATCGCGGTCCTTGGCCAGCTTCACCGCCGCCTCGGCCTCGGCGCGCGCCTGCTCCCGGTAGCCCGATTCCACCTCGCGCAGCGCCGCCTCTGCCTGATATGCCGCGGCCGCCTCCTTCGCGTTGTGATGCAGCGCTGAATCCATCGCCCGCCCGGTCAGTTCGTGAGCGTTCTTCAGCTTGCCGTACCAACCTTCGGCGTCCGCTTGAATAGCCAGCAACGGTTCTTCCGCGCCCGGCTTTCCCGCGGCGGCTGAAACTGTCCGCGCCATCTGCGCCGCATCGCCCTTCAGAAACGCCAACCAATAGCCGGTGCGGAACTGGCCCTCGTGCTCCAGCTTGCGCTCCCGCATCTGCTTGTCCACCGCCTCGGCTTCGCCCAGCCGGTTAAGAGCCTTGTAAGCGCGGGCGAGTTGGGTATAGTTGACCGCCATACTTGGCTCCAGGCGCAGCGCCTCTCGAGCTTCCTCCAATGTCTTTTCCCAGTCTCCCAGGCGGCAGAGAACGAGTCCCAGGTTTCTGTAAGGCTCGTCGTCTCTTGGGTAGGTCTGCTGGTACAGCTCGAAAGTCGTCGCCGCCTTCTCCAGTTCTCCCGTCCCAAACAGGTAGTATCTTCCCTCGATGTTGAACCGCTCCCGTTCGCTTACCTTCTCCCGCAGCGCGTAAGCCTTGCGTGCATACTCGGCCGCCCGCCCCCCTTGGACGAGGCCGTTGTAGAGATCCGACATCCAGCCGTAGGCCGATGCGAAACTCGGATCCAGGTCTGTCGCCCGTTGATAGAAGGGCAGCGCGGCTGTGAATCCTTTCGCAAGGTTCAATTTTCGTGCCAGACTGTAGGCCTTCAGCGCCTCCAGGGATCGCGTGGTCGCCTCCTCCAGCGGCGTGTCGTATTTCCGCACCGAGACGAGCGACTCGCCCAGTTTCGTCCGCAAACGGGTTGCCGCCGCGCCCAGAGCTTTCAGAACCGCTTCCTTGCCCGCCGCCTGCTCCTGCGCATCCGCCAGCGCCTCTCCCGTCTCGCAGTTCACGGCCTTCAGGCCAATCACGTACTGGCTGCCCAGCGGCGCAATCGAACCGGTCAGCATGGCCTTGCTGTTCGTGCGCTGGCAGACCTCGCGGGTGATCTCCGGCGTCAGCCGATCACCCGCTGGGCGTCCCATCAGCTTCAATGTCTCATTCACCGTGGAATCGGAAACGAGGTTGAGAAAGGGTGACTGCTCAAGCTGAACCGAGAGTCCCTGCTTCAGTGTGTCGTCGAAAACGCTGTCGCCCGTGGTGTTGGTGAAATCGGAGAGGACAACGGAGTCCTTGTCCGTCAGCGGCTTGGTTTGATGCTCGCGGTAGTACAAGCCGCCGGCGGCGAGCACGGCAGCCAGCAGGAAGGAAATCGCAACCGTCCGGATCTTCCTGGACGTGTGCGGCACAAGAGTGGACGCCCCACCCCCGGCCTGCTTCAACTCCTCCAGCTCGACAACCACGTCCTCCATGTGCTGGAAGCGCCGCTCGGGGTCCTTGCGCAAGCAGCGGCGGACCAGCCTATCGACTTGCTCCGGGACTCCCTCCAATGCTGGCGGTTCCGTAGTGGCGGCGGCGGTCAGCGCGGCCATGACGGTCTCGCCCGGAAACGCCCGGCGGCCGCTCAACAGCTCGTATAGGACGCAGCCGAAGGCGAAGATGTCGCTGCGTGCGTCGGCCGGCCGCCCCTCGATCTGCTCGGGCGCCAGGTAGCCCGGCGTGCCCGCCAAGCCGGCGGTCTGAGTGGAAGCCGGCGCACCCTCCCGTTCCGCCCGTTTCGCCAGCCCGAAATCCAGCACCTTGACCGAACCCTTCTCCGTCACCAGAAGGTTGCCGGGCTTCAGGTCGCGATGCACGATGCCCGCCGCGTGCGCCGCCGCCAGGGCATCGGCTATCTGAATGCCGTACTCGATCGCCCGCTTCACCGGGAGCGGGCCTTTGAGCGGCCGGCCGTCGACCAACTCCATGACGAGGTACGGCGAACCTTCGTGCTCGCCGACTTCATAGAGCGTGGCGATGTGGGGATGGTTCAGGGCGGCCACCGCTCGCGCCTCGCGTTCCCAACGGCGGCTGAATTGCGCCTTGACGAATTTCAAGGCGACGCTGCGGCCCAGGCGGGTGTCGCTGGCCTTGTAGACCACGCCCATGCCGCCTTCGCCGAGCTTCTCCTGAATCTGGTAGTGGGAGACTCGCTGTCCGGCGGTTAGCTGGGCTGCGTCAGGCTCCCACGCGGGCCGGTCGAGCATGCCGTCGCCCGACGGCTGCGCCAGCAGGGATTCCACCTCGCGCCGTAGATCCTCATCCCCGGCGCAGGCCATCGCCAGAAATGCTGCCCGCTCCTCCGGACGCCGATCCGCAGCCGCCTGAAACGTCTCCTCGACACGTCGCCAGCGGGCTGGATCCATAAACAGCCTGGGCGGATTATAGCACCGCAAAACCCGAAACCCCATGCGGCCTTGTGACGCGCGATACATCCCGTCACCACGCCCTGAAGCCTTACCGGGCAGCGACGAGGGTCGGCCCCGGGGACATCTCCGGCTTGAAGTGGGCCCGGAGCAGATCCAGGTCCTCGGCGGCGAAGGCGAGCGGGCCGTAGACCATCCCGGCATAGTCGCCGGGGCTCCATTTGGCCTTCATAAGTCCTTCGCTGGAATGCCGCGCCACGCCTTCCAGCGCGTGGGTCAGTTCGTGCGCCAGCACGTTGCCCGGAAACTCCGGCATGGACACGTGGGTCCCAACCAGCGCGTCCAACTGTGGCCTGCGCGATTCCGCCTGGCCCGCCATCGCCAACCCCGCCAACATCGCCGCGGCCATCCAAGCCCTGTTCATTTTCTTCACCTCCGCCCGCTAAGCGGAAAGGGAAGGAGAAAACTACAAACCGGGGCTATAATTCTTGCGGATGGATTCTCAGACGGCGGATGTCACGCGCTTGCTGCGAGCCTGGAGCGTCGGCGACCGCGCCGCCCTGGACCAGTTGACGCCGCTGGTCTACGCCGAACTGCGCCGCATGGCCGGCCGCTACATGCAGCGCGAGAACCCAGGGAACACCCTGCAAGCCACCGCCCTGGTTAACGAAGCCTTCCTGCGCCTGGTGGACGCGGCCGGCGTGCGCTGGCAGGACCGGGCGCATTTCTTCGCCATCTCCGCCCAGATGATGCGGCGCATCCTGGTGGATGCGGCCCGCGCCCGCGGCTCCGCCAAGCGGGGAGGCGGCGCGGTCCGCCTGGACCTGAACGAATCCATCGACGGCCTGCCCGCGCCGGACCACCGGCTGGTGGATCTGGACGAGGCGCTCGAATCCTTGGCGCGATTCGATGCCCGCAAGGCCAAGGTGGTGGAGCTGCGTTTCTTCGGCGGCCTGAGCGTGGAGGAAACCGCCGAGGTGCTGAAGATCTCCCCGCAGAGCGTCATGCGCGATTGGAAACTCGCGCGCGCGTGGCTCATGCGCGAACTGTCGCGGTAGCAGGACGATATGCGGCCCCCTCAGCGCGCGCCCGAGCGCGACATCATCCAGATGTTGCCCGTACGCTCGCGAAGCACCATGACAATGTGCCCACCCGCCGCCGCCCAACCTCCCTGCTGGATGGACGCGTTGCCGTGAAAATGCTGCACCGCGAAGACCGCTCCCACCGGCCGGTGGGAGCCTGCTTCGAGCCGCTGCCCCCACAGGCAGGTGTGCCCATCTCTCGCGGACGTGAAATACAGCGTCTTCCCGTCGGGCGACCAGTTGGCCCAGTCTACGGGCCCTGCTTCCGCGATCTGGATCCAGGCGCTCTCGGGAACCGGTTTCGGTCCATCCAGAGGCGCGATGGCGATCCGCGCGCGAATTGGCTCAATCCGGGCCGTAAAACTGATCCAGCGATAGTCGGGGGAGAAGCGGCCGTACAGCAAACTGTACGTGGGGTGCTTCAACACCGCGGTCTCCCGATGGGAGGCAACGTCGAGAGCAGCGATTTGATATGGGGTGCCCCCGAACATGAGCAGCGTCTGGTCGTCGCGCGACCAGTCCGTGGCCCGGACGAATCCTTCATACAGCTTCTCCGGCGTGCCGCCGGGAGTGGACATGTAAATGGATCTTCTGTCGTTTTCGTAGACCGAAAATGCGATCTTGCCGCCGGATGCGTCGAGCGCGGGATACCGCTGCGCTAAGGGCGAGCTGGCCACGTGAGACTCTTTCCCCGTCGCCAGTTCGCGCCGGAAGATGTTCAGCCGGCCCGACTCGGCGGCGGCAAACGCGACATAGCGTCCGTCGCTCGAAAGCGATGGTTGTTCCCGCTTGGCGGGACCCCGCGTGGTCCGCTCCATTCCGCCCTGTGACTTTCCACGGTCCAGATCGAACGGCAGCGACCAGACGTCCGTTGCGATCTCCACGTTGGTGAATGCCAAGGCGTTCGCCGATGCGCAGGACGGCTCCACTTCGTTTCCGGCGCCCGCCGTCACTCTCGTGAACGTGCCACTGACCTTTCCCGTTGCGCGCGATAGGACCGTCTCCCAGAGGTCCGACGTATCGCCGCTGTCGGCGGAGAAGATCAAGCTGTTGGTGGCCGCCAACCAACAGCCCGGCACTGGCACCTTCGGCTCCGACGATAACGGAGCGCCCGTGGAGTCGCGCCCTTGCAGTCCGGCGCGGAGCAACGCATCGTGTATGCCGGTTCTTACCGGTTGGCCTCCATCCGCGGCGACGATCCACCAGTCGAGGGAGGAGCTCTGCATCGGCTTCGCGGAGGTGTATCCGACGATCAGAAGGCGCTTGCCGTCCGGAGACCAGACCGGCCAGCGGGCATTGGTGAAATCCGGCCCCACGCGCCGCGGCTGCCCCCCGGCCACGGGGACCACCCAGACCGCGCCGTTCCCCGGCACCGCGACGGACACATCCGCCGAGCCCACCCAATATGCCACTTGCGAGCCGTCCGGCGAAAACCTGGGGTTCAATCCGTCCCGCGCCAGCAATCGCGCCTCGCCGCCAAACGCCGGAATCTCATAGATGCCGCCGCCATCCCGGTTTGACCGGAACACGATCCGGCTGCCGTCCGGCGAAAAATCCGGCGACGTGTTGTGCGCCCCATCGAATGTCAAGCGGACAGGCTGGCCTCC
>Ga0209039_10004300_pt1 | contig 10465 bp, 9 predicted proteins | sample BogFormECP12_OM1_FD_188238 | JGI IMG/M metagenome (GOLD analysis project Ga0209039, IMG submission 188238) | Bog forest soil microbial communities from Calvert Island, British Columbia, Canada - ECP12_OM1 (SPAdes) (version 2) | ecosystem: Environmental > Aquatic > Freshwater > Wetlands > Bog ... | reverse complement strand
AGAGCCTGAGGAAACTCAGATCAGCATCCTTCGCGAGCGGACTCTGGAGCATGGCCCGCATCATCGTGGGCACGTTGAGAAGAACTGTCGGCCGGTACTTGTACAGGCATTCAAAAACAGACTCCACAGTGCTCCTGTCCGGATAGAGAGCGACCGCGGCCCCTGCCCGGATGGGCCAGTTCATGCCGAGATCGCGCGCGTAGTGGAAGAAGAGCTTGGGAACGCGGAACACGATGTCATCCGGCGTGTAGTGGATCGTGTACTGAAACGATTCAAAGCCGACTACGCCGTCATGGTGCATGTGGGGCACGCCTTTCGACTTCCCTGTCGTGCCCCCGGAGAAATTCCAGAGGGCGAGATCATTCCTGGTGGTGGGCGCTGCCTTGAGAACAGAGGATGCCTCAGTCAGCATCTCTTTCAGGTTATATTCCCTTTTCTCGAGGGGCGGGAGATCGTTGCCGGCCACGAGAATTGCCCGGTGAAAGATCGAACTGCATATCCCTTCGCGCACCCGCTCCAGAGTGGTCGGGTCTACGATGACGACTTTGGGCCGCACATAGTTGACGAAGTATTCGTAGTCCGAAGGAAGCAGATACGTGTAAGCGTGCGTGGCCACCCCTCCGATCTTCATGGTTGCGTACCAGCCGGCAAGCCATTCAGGCGTGTCCTGCAGAATGAGCAGCACGCGGTCTTCAAAGCCCACACCTAGTTCCTTGAGCAGATTTCCAACCCGGTTGGTCAATTCGCACATGTCGTTAAAGGAATACGTTTCATCGCGGCAGTACACGGCCACTTTTTCGCCTCTGCCTGCTGCGAGATTTTCCTCCAGGTAATAGGTGGCGAGGTTGAGCTGTTCGGGTATCACGATGTTAAGTTCCGGACCACGCGTCATGACAAAGACCTCCTCCTTCAAACTAAAATGCTAACCGCTCTGCAGAATCGTTTCAGGTTTCCTTACAGGGTAGGAAACCATCAGCAACGGAATGAGTCCCACAGCCGGCATGATGACGATGAGTCGAAGCACGGTGAGGACACCCCACATGTCTGCAACCAGTCCGAGCAACCCCGCCCCCACGCCGCCGATACCGATCACGAACCCGAGCATCAGGCCCGAGGCCATGCCCAGTCGTTCCCGCAGAATGGTTTGCCCCATGACCACTGTCACCGAAAAGCTTGATATCAGCACAAAGCCGACGAAGAAAAGCACGATGAACACCCACATACCGGAAACCTGCAGGAACAGAAAAAGCAGCGGGATTGAGCAGAGCAAGGAGAGGGCGACGAACGACTTATGGCCGATTCTGTCTGCGAGCAGGCCGCCACTAGCCGTTCCCAGCGCCCCGCCAATTAAGAAAGCAAAAACAAGTCTCCCAGCGCTGATCGGATCACCCTTCAGAAATGTAATATAGTAAAAAGGGGCGAAGGTAATCAAGCCCATGTGTGCCCAGGAACGCATTGCCACAGCGCCGACGAGGAGACCCATAGCACGCCAGGGATGGTCGGCCGACGCAGAAAGAGCTTTCGCAGGCTTTGCACCTTCGCTCTTCTCAGTCTTGAATGGCAGCGTCAGTTCGCGGAGAAAGCACAATAGCATGACTAACATCATCATCCCTGGAACCAGAAACAGGAGCGTGCCCCGAAGCCCGGCCACCTGCATGGCATACGTTACCAGCAAAGGACCAAAGGCCATGCCGAAGTTACCTCCCACCTGAAAGAGGGACATACCGGTCGCCATGCGGCTACCCGTGAAGTGGTGAGTTATCTTGAAGCTTTCCGGATGGTAGACTGCCACGCCCATGCCGTTAAAGATAACAAAGGTCAGCAAGAGACCGTAGGAGGGAGCAAGGCCAGTCATAGAAAATCCCCCGTACGTGAGGACGACGGACACAGGAAGGAGCCACCCGATCTGCACGCGATCGGAAAAATAGCCGAAGCACGGCTGAATAATCGACGAGGTGAGGTTCGACACCATGATAACTGATCCGATCTGTGCGTAGTTGAGCGACAGCGCCGCCTTGAAAAACGGCATGATGGCCGGCAGAGCTGAGCCGGTTATGTCCATGAAAAGGTGGCTCGTGCTCAGGATCAGGATGAGCTTCAAATTCATCTTCGTATTCATTCGTCCGTTTCACACCGCAAGGTATTCCCGCTCTATCTCCGGCTTCGCCTGCAGTTCGGCAGGCGTTCCCTCGAAGACCACCGCGCCCTTATTTATCACGTACATGTAGTCAGCCACGTCTTCCGCCAGTGGTAGATTCTGTTCAGCCAGCAGTATCGAGGCGCCCTCCTGCCTGAGCTCTTTTATAACGGCACCAACTTCCTGGATGACCATTGGGGCCAGTCCTTCGGATGGTTCATCCATCAGAATGAGTTCAGGGTTGGAGATCAAGGCTCGAGCGATCGCAAGCATCTGCTGCTCCCCGCCGCTCAATTGATTGCCTCTGTTCTCAAGTCTATGCGCGAGCACAGGAAAAAGAGAAAGGACTCGCCTGGTGTCCCACGCTCCTTTCTTACTGCGGTCCCGCGCTGCTATTGCCAGATTCTCCCTCACCGTCAGAGACGGGAATATCCGGCGGCCTTGAGGCACGAGCGCCAGCCCTTTGCGAGCTATTTCGAAGGCTGTGAGCCCTGTGATCTCCTCGTTCCGGAACCAGATCTTGCCTCGCCGGGCAGGCGTGAATCCCATCACAGACCGCATCGCCGTAGTCTTGCCCATACCATTGCGGCCGACAATGGAGGCGACTGATGACGAGGCGACTCTTAAAGAAAAGCCCTGCAGAATGTAGCTTTCCCCATAATACGTATGGATATCATCGACTACGAGAAGATCACTCATGAGACCGTGCCCAGATATATTTCCTTGATTCTCGGGTTTGTCCTAATTTCTTCCGGCTTGCCATCAGCCACGATCGCTCCCTGATGGAGAACAATGATCCTCTCAGCAAGGGCAAAGGCTATCTGCATATCATGCTCGATTATGAGAAGCGTTACATCCTTCAGTAGATGTTGAATCATGTTGGCCAGCCACACCCCTTCTGAGCGGGTCAGCCCCGCAGTCGGTTCGTCCAGAAGCAGGATCTTCGGTCCCCCCGCTATGCCCATCAGAATCTCTACCAACCGCGTCTCTCCATGGGATAGAGAGCCTATGGGAAGATCTCGCTTTTCCCATAACTTCATTTCTTTCAACAACACTTCGGCCTTGTCGTAAAGGTGGCCGTAAGCTTTCAGCGATTTGAGCATGCCATAAGCGCATGGGTCATGCGCCTGAAGCGCGAGTAGAAGATTCTCCATGAGCGTAAAATAAGGGAAGAGGTCTGTTATCTGGAAGGTGCGGGCCAGGCCCAGTCTGGTTCTGCGATAACAGGGCGTTTTCGTAACGTCACGCCCGAACAGGTGTATGGTGCCCTGTGACGCAGGCAGTTCTCCGCTGATCAGATTAAACAATGTGGTTTTACCGGCGCCGTTCGGACCGATAATAACCACGCGCCGCTGATCAGCGGGGATGCTGAAGGAGAGGTTCTGGACAACGCCCAGCGCTCCGAAAAACTTCGACAAATGTTCGATTCTCAGCGCCTCTGCCACTTGAGCCCCTTCTGCACGTTCATTACAAAACCAGCTATGCCCCCGCGGAAAAACAATACCACAAGAATAAAGATGATCCCTTCAATACCGAACCAATACATGGTGTAACTACTGATCCAGTAACGCAAGCCCGTATAAGCCAGTGCACCCCACAGGGGTCCCCAGAATGTTCCTATCCCGCCGATGAACATCATCATCAACGCATCTCCTGACCAGAGCCAATGCAACTCGGAGGGGTTCACGTAGCTGTTGAAATAGGCGAAAAGCAAACCCGCGATGCCGGAGAAAACCGCTGCAAGGACGTATGAGATATATTTGTACAGAAATGTATTGTATCCCAGGGCGATCATCCGGTGCTCGTTATCGCGTATACCGACTATCGCGTGGCCAAATGGTGATCGTATTACAAGATAGAAAATGAAAAAACATAGGGCCGCAACAACCAGAACAAAGTAGTAGAAGCTGGTTCCCGTTGCCAAAGAAAGAGACAGGCCCAAATCAGGCCTTGCGATATCTTTAATGCCATCATACCCGCGAGTTATGCTCTGCATCGGGTACATAGCTATGCACCAGATTACGTGACCAAAGGCAAAGGTGACAATCATGAAATAGAGCCTTTTCACGCGGAGTGCCAGGACCCCAAAGAAGGCACTGATTACGACGACCGTGACAAGACAGATGAGTACAATCAGGTAAAGATTGGTTACAAGGCCTCGCGTGGTCAAAATTGCAACCACATAGGCGCCCGAACCCCAGAACATGGCCTGCCCCAGCGAGACAAGCCCTGTGTAGCCCGTCAGAAGGTTCGCGCTCGCGACATAAATGCTGTAGATGATGATAGACGTTGCCAGCGTTACAGCGTATTCCGGCAACAAAGGTACCAGCAGGGCCATGGCAGTAACGACCATAACACCCACAATCGATTTCCATCGAAGAGCCGCTTGTTCCATTCAACTCCTTTTTCCGAAAAGACCTTCGGGTTTCACCAAGAGCACGATCACGACAACGAGATAGATCGTGAGTGAAGCGTAGCTCGGCCAGAGCACCTTCCCGACAGTGTCGCTCAGGCCCATCAGAAGACAGGTCACCAGACAGCCTGTTAAGCTGCCGATGCCCCCCACGATGACCACGGCAAGTGCCAGCATGATGACCTCGATATCGAGGCCGATGTGCAGTCCCAGGATCGGCGATCCAACGAAGCCGCCGAAGCCGGCCAGAAATGCGCCCAGGCAGAAAACCATGGTGAAGACAAGCGGGATATTTATTCCCAGCCCTGTTGCCATTTCCTTGTCGTCCACTCCGGCGCGCACAGTGGCCCCCCATAGTGTCCGCTCTTGAAACCAGTAGAGACCCGCAAAGACGATAGCCCCTATCAATATGATGGCCAGGCGATAAGCAGGATAAGGATTACCCAGCAGGGTAAACGACACGTCGAGGAAGGATGGCGCCTGGACCCAGCGCGGCGTGCCGGTCCAGAGAAATAATGAGAAGTCACTGAGAACCAGGCTCAGGGCGAAGGTGAGCAGAATGGACTCATGACCGTGCAGCCCGTAAACGCGCCGCATAAAGAAACGTTCCGTGAGAAATCCCAATAATGCTCCGGCTGCGGCGCCGGCGGCTATGGCCAAGATAAAACTATCCGTGGCTTCAAGTGTGGTGAGACCCACGTAGCCGCCCACCATGAAATAAGACCCGTGGGCAAGATTCACGATACCCATCAGCCCGAACATCAGGCTGAGGCCCGCAGCTAGGAGGAAGAGCAACATGCCGAAGGCGATTCCATTGAGAACCTGGGAAATAGCTACGGGCAACTCCACAAACGTCGTCCTCCTACCTTAGCATTCTGCCATACGAATTCACTTGAATCCATACTCTTTCCAGCGGGGGAAGGCAGGAGGTAGACGGATTCGAATAGGAATCGTCGGCCGCTAGGAGAATACTCGCGGTTCTGTCTTCATGATTACATCCTTTCTTATTTGCCGGGCATTACCGTGTAGCCTTCCGGCGGCTGCTGTGCCTGCGGGATCACGTCAAGCACGACATTCTTGACGACACCGTCCTTCTTCTGCACCTGCCGGATGAAGAAGTCCCGGATCACGTTTCCGTTTGCATCAATGCTCAGGGAAGTGCTCTCCACACCCTTTATCTTTGTTGCGTGCATCGCCTTCAGAAAAGCTTCGGTATCCTCCGCATTGCCTTTGATGGCCTGGAGCGCGGCGACGATGAACTTCATCGATTCATAGCCGATGGCTACGTCCGAATTCATCATCTTCTTCTTGCCATACTTAGCATAATATCGTTCAGTGAGACGCTTGTTCTCGAGTGTGTCATAGCTGGGGACGTAATGTGCCCCGCTCACGATTCCTATCATCTTATCTTTGAAGGTCTGTAAGGTGAAGTAATCCTCGGTGAAGGTCCAGTGGGTGCAGAGCTTTATCTTTTTATCGAGCCCCAGCTCGAAGTACTGGCCGATAAAGCGTTGGATAGAGACGTCACCGGGTTCAAATACGAAGATGGCTTCGACATCGGGTTGGAGGCGCGCAAAATAAGGAGCAAGATCCATAGTCCCCAGAGGCCATAAAATAGTCTGGACTATCTTGCCACCCGCCTTTTCATAACCCTGCTGGAATGCCCAGATTTTCCCGGTACCGCCGGCGTAGTCAGGCGCCATCAGGGCCATCTTTTTGTAGCCGAGTTTTTCGTAAGCATACTTACCCAACGGTAACTCCATCTGACCATCGGCATAGGTGATCCTGAACGCATACTTGCTGGGAGGAAGGGTAACTCTCTCCGTGCCCGCCATCGCAACCACCACCATCGGCACCTTTGCCTTATCAGTGTAACCCCTGACTGCTATCGCAGCCGCACTATTGGTACCGAAGCCAATCATATGTACCTTATCTTTTTCCACCAGCTTTTGCGCCACTTCTACGGAAAGCTTGGGGTCTGTTTTGTTATCGTACTCAATCATCTTTATCGGCCTGCCTGCGACCTTGTATCCGACTTCCTCCAGGTACAGGTCGTAGCCCTGCTTGGCGTTCATCGTAGTTTCGGACATAACCCCTGTCATTTCTATGTCCATACCGATCTTTATCGGCTCCTTGGGGCTTTGAGCTCTTGCATTCAAACACAGCACAAAAGAGAACAGAATCACAACGACGAAACAGCCAAACACTGACGATTTGCGAGTTGACATGTACCCCTCCTTTTTTGGACCGCGCTTAACCCGCGCAGTCCAGATAAACTCTTTCCCGGCTTCAATGATGAGCTTTTCGCCCAAAGGCCGATGCGAAGACCGTTTGGCGGACGGTGAAGCAGGTCTGTATCCGGCGTGCAACCTGAGGCGCTCCTTTAAGAAGAAATGTACTGGCGGTATATAAAAAAAGGCCGATTAAATCAGTACAAGAAGAGCTTCGCATTGTCAAGTGCTTTTTGTCCCTCGAAACGTCCAATAAAATACTTGACAAGCACTGCAGGGGCCTATAACGTGTTATCGATTGAGGGACAGACGGCCAGTCAAGCGTTTGGAGCTCACGACGCAACGACATTCGTGTAAGACTACATCTCGTAAACAGAGGGGGTGATTATGGCGTACTATAAGGACTTGCGGGAATATATCGGTGTGCTGCGCGCAGCAGGCATGGTCTACACAATTGAAAGAGAGATAAACAAAGACACGGAGCTCCAGCCCCTCGTTCGTTGGCAGTTCAGGGGCCTTCCCGAAAAAGAACGAAAACCTTTCCTCTTTCAGAATGTGACTGATATCAAGGGCAGGAAATACAACGGCTCGGTGCTTGTCGGCGCTCACGCTGCGTCCCGACAGATTTACGCCCTGGCGATGGGGTGCAAACCGGATGAGATCATGGCGCGCTGGACCGAAGCACAGCTCAATCCCGTAAGGCCGCGACTCGTCCCTCAGGGGCCCTGCCAGGAGGAGGTCCACATGGGGGATACGCTGCTCGAACACGGGGGCCTGGAGGAATTTCCTATCCCCATATCCACACCGGGTTTTGATAATGCGCCTTACTTTACGGCAGCCAACTGGGTTTCTAAGGACCCCGACACAGGAACCATCAACGTAGGTAATTACAGGGGCATGGTGAAGGATCGCTTGCGGGTGGGGTGCGATTGCCGTCTGCCTCAACACATGCGCCAATACTGGCAGAAGTACAAAGAGAAGGGCGCTCCGAGCATGCCTGTTGCGGTGTTCATCGGCGCGACCCCTACCCTTGGCATGGTTGCGGTAACAAAATTTCCCATTGGTAAAGATGAATACGAGATCGCGGGAGGGCTTGCAGGTGAACCTGTTGAACTGGTTACATGCAAGACCGTTCCTCTCGAAGTCCCGGCAACGGCAGAGGTAATTATAGAAGGCGAGATCCCGACAGATGCATTGGAGCGAGAGGGTTCCTTCGGCGAATATACCGGCTACATGGGTCTGGCCACTGAGAATCTTTTCATGAACGTCACCTGCATCACCCATCGGAAAAAGCCAATCTGGAACACGTTTATCAGTCAGTTTCCTCCCAGCGAGTCGAGCGTGATTAAAGGAGTGGGAACTGAAGCGGCTTACTACAAATTGTTGAAACATGATCTGGGGATCAGCGGCCTCGTTGACGTGGGTCTCCACGGAGAAAGCGGAACGGAACAGTTCTGCGTCATCAGCCTGAAGAAGCCCAACGCCGAGGATCGCACGGTACCCTGGAAAGCACTCAACGGGGCAGTGGCACTCGACCCCGGATATCTCAAATGGGTCATTGTTGTTGACGATGATATCGACCCGCATGACCCGCACTCATATTTGTGGGCACTTTGCTGGCGCGTGCAACCTGACAAGGATATACGGATTACCCCTGGAAAGTCGGCACATCTGGACCCTTCCGCTGTACCACCGGAAGAGGTATCTCAGATGACCTCCTATCCCCCCACCACATCCATCCTGATCGATGCCACCCGCAAATGGGCATATCCGCCAACATCACTTCCTAAGAAAGAGTTCATGGAAAAAGCCCGGAAAATATGGGAAGAGGAAGGGCTTCCCGCTCTCAGTCCGATAGTGCCTTGGTACGGCTATACACTGGGCCACTGGACCAAAGAGGATGAAGAAGAAGCGGGGCTTGCGCTCAAGGGCGAACACTACAAGACCGGCGAGAAAATCGCCCGAGCACGTAAGAAAGTGTGACAGGTTGCGAAACTGTGGCCATGTTACTTGAGGGCCGGGGTCTGTACAAGTTTTTTGGCGGCCTGACCGCCATTAAAGGCGTCGATTTTCATCTCATTGAAGGGGAGATACTGGGCCTCATAGGCCCTAACGGGTCAGGCAAAACCACACTCTTTAACCTCATAGCAGGCGTCTTCAAGCCGGACAGAGGCAGCATACGCTTCGACGGGAGAGAGATTACAGGAGCGGCCTGCGCAGACGTCTGTAAGATGGGGCTGGCCAGGACCTTTCAGATCACCAGGCCATTTCCTCTTCTTACCGTTCTTGACAATGTGAAACTGGGCAGAGCCTATGGTTCGGCACCCGCAAAAACACTAAACCTGGCCGAGACCGAGGCTAAAGAGATTCTTGATTTTATCGGCTTGGGCCCAAAGCGTTCGGTGGGCGCAGGCCGTCTCGGCCTGATCGATAGAAAGCGGTTGGAGCTAGGAAAAGCCCTTGCCACCAAGCCCAAACTGCTCCTCCTCGACGAGATCATGGCCGGGCTGAACCCCACTGAGATCGAAGCAGCATCTTCCCTGGTGATGCGGATAAGAGACGCCGGAATCAGCATCATCATCATAGAGCACATGATGAGAGCAATCCTTAAGTTGTCCGATCGCATCATGGTCCTGAACACAGGAGAGAAGATTGCCGAAGGAACACCCGGAGAGGTGATTCAGAATACGCAGGTTATTGAGGCATACCTGGGGGTGGAATACGGATGATGCTCAAGGTGGAGCACGTGGATGTGCATTACGGCGATCTGCAGGTCCTCTGGGACGTGAACCTTGAACTAAGAAAAGGCGAGATTGTGGCGCTGGTCGGCTCGAACGGTGCAGGAAAGAGCACGCTCATCAGGACCATAGCCGGACTGGTCAAACCCAGCAGGGGTGCGATACGTTATGGGGATACCCTGCTCAACGACAAGGCACCTCACGCAATAGCGGAATCGGGTATTTCCATCGTGCCTGAAGGGAGACGATTGTTCCCGAAGATGACCGTGCTGCAGAATCTTGAAATGGGAGCCTTTCTCAAGAAGGCGCGGCCAGAGAAGGGTGCAACCCTCGCATGGGTCTACGAAATTTTTCCTGTCCTGAAGGCGAGATCCCCACAGCCTGCAGGCCTGCTCTCAGGCGGCGAACAGCAGATGCTCGCCATAGGGAGAGCGCTCATGGGGCGTAATGGTTTTCTCTTACTTGATGAACTCTCCCTCGGGCTTTCGCCCCTGATGGTGAAACAGATATTTGACGTGCTTGTGACCATCAACAAGACCGGCATAACTCTGTTCATCGTCGAACAGAATGTGCCCATGACACTGAAGATTGCGAACAGGGCTTACGTCATGGAGACGGGCCGGATCGTGAGAGAAGGCATTGCGCGGGAGCTTATGGAAAGCGAACACGTAAAAGCGGCATATCTCGGATTGGGCTGATGGGACAGACGTTGGTGTACGGAGTTCTAAACGGTGCACTCTACGGCATTATTGCCATAGGCATAGCACTTGTCTTCGGGGTCATGAGATACCTGAACCTGGCACAAGGCTCCATCATCATGCTGGGAGCATACGCTATTCTTTTCCTGTTTCGCTTAGGCATCGATCCTTTTGCTTCAATGCCTCTCGCCATCCTGCTGCTCTTCCTCCTGGGAGGCGCACTTTTCAGAGCTTCCTTTTCCCGTCTC
>Ga0209039_10004298_pt1 | contig 10470 bp, 9 predicted proteins | sample BogFormECP12_OM1_FD_188238 | JGI IMG/M metagenome (GOLD analysis project Ga0209039, IMG submission 188238) | Bog forest soil microbial communities from Calvert Island, British Columbia, Canada - ECP12_OM1 (SPAdes) (version 2) | ecosystem: Environmental > Aquatic > Freshwater > Wetlands > Bog ... | reverse complement strand
GAAGTGAGGAATCTCTCTTTTCTTAGTGTTTTGATCGAAGAGGGATTCCTCGCTTCGCTCGGAATGACGGCGATGCGCATTTTTCAGCAACCTGCTAAACCTCTGTAGTTCATAAACACATTCAATTCATCCGGGTTCGTGAATGTTTCGAGTCTCTGATCCGGGGGGCGGGGAATCGAACTCGATGACCGCGCCATCGGGATCGACAATCGATACCCCGCGGTCATTCTTTTGCACGGTGAATCCCCGGCTGCCCAATTCGCGCTCGGTTTGCCGTTCGTTCGCGACTGCGAACACTATGCGGGGCTTTGCGGCCGGTGTTTCGCGTCGAAGCTCCACTTTATCGCCAGAGTTGCCGGCAACATACAACTCGGTTTCATCGGAAGCGGCAGCTTTGAATGCAAGCTTCTCGACAAAGAACGCATGCTCGCTCTGGACATCCCGCGCCGTGGCTGTCACCCGCAGCAGGCGCTCCGAAATCCGCCGCTCTCCCAGATGCTTCCCATGATCCAGTGAATGCAGCGACCCCGGCATGTATTGCGTGTACTCGATCATTTGTCCTTCCGGGTCGTGCAGAACAAATAGCAGGTTGCCGGCCCGCCCCTTCTTGATCTCGGTGGGCTGCAGTCCTTGCCTTAGATACGCGTTGCGCACGGATTCCAGGTCGTTGGCCTCAAAACAAATGTGCAGCAGGCCGCTTGGCTCCGAGTCCCCACCGCGTGCGTACAACTCGATGAACTGGCGGTCGCTCACCTTCATGAACACCACCGACGTTTTTCCCGCATCCGTGAATTCGAAGGCCTCCTCGAATCCCAGCGTTCGATAAAACGCGCGCGACTTCTGCAGATCGTTCACCCCGAAGGCGACATGCGCGATGCCCGCAAGGTCCGCGGATTGCGCACACAAATTCAAAGTGCAAAACAGGCCTAGAAATAACACCAGCAGGATTCGATGGGTCAGGGCCGAGGCATTGGTCGTGATCATGCTGAGTTCCTCCCTCCGTTCGGCAATTGGAAAATCAAGCTGATAGCGGCAGTGCATTCATCGCTTGCGGCGCTCCAATATTATATGGTATCAAAGCGTGAAACTATTTCTGAGGTGAAACCTATGAAAGCTCCTTGGCTGCTTGCTTTGCTGGCACTGGCCCTGCCGATCGTCACCGCGGAAGAGGCAGTGCCGGCGGGTTTTGAGCACTGGACTGCCGAATCGCTCAAGCAACTGGAGCAGACGCTGCACGCGGAATCGGCCAGCAACCCGGGCCATATGTCGGTGCGCCGCGTGGCGGATTTTCCCAACGATACCTTCATGCTGTCGCGTCGCGAAGCCGACGGAGGCGTCGAGTGGCATGAAAATCAGGCGGATGTTTTCTTTGTACAATCGGGTTCGGCAACGCTGGTAGTGGGCGGCATAATGGTGGGCGGTGAGTTCGTCGAGCCTCATGAAAAACGCAAGGGGACCATTCAAGGCGGCATCCGGCGTAAGCTTTCAGCGGGTGATATTGTTCGTATTCCGGCGCAGGTGCCGCACCAGATCCTGCTTGATGGCTCAAACGGATTTACGTATTTTGTAATCAAAGTAAAAGGCTATTAGTGGAAGCCAGGGTCGCAGTACGGTTTGAACCGGCTTTGCACCTCTTCCTACACGGATCTCTAATGCGGATTGCTATCGCACTCGTGTAGAAGCGATCGCAAGCCAGGGGAGACCCCGGATAACAGACATCACAGACAAGAGAACTGAAGGGGACGAGCCGAATGCCGTCTCAAGGCGCGCCTTCATCAAAGGCGTGATCGCCGGAGGCGTGGCCGTCTCATCCGCGAGCTATCTGTTCCGCGCCTCTACCGTGCAGGGTCAGACCTCCGCGGCCAGCGTGGCCGAACGCCTGATCACGATTAACGTCAATGGCCAGCAACGTCGGGTCGATGTCCTAAAGAGCGAAACGCTGGCATGGACATTGCGTTACAAACTTGGCCTCACCGGCACCAAGCTGGGCTGTGATCGCGCCGAATGCGGCTCATGCACCGTCCTCATTGACGATGTGCCGCATTATTCCTGCTCCGTACTTACGCATACGGTGCGCGGCAAGAAGGTGCTGACCATCGAAGGCCTGGCAAACGCCGACGGCACGCTGCACCCGGTACAGCAGGGCATCATCGAGGAACAGGGTTTCCAGTGCGCGTTTTGCATGCCCGGCTTCATCATGTCCGCCGTGGCATTTCTCAAGACAAATCCAAACCCCACGCGATCGGAGTTGGCGCACGGACTTTCCGGAAACCTCTGCCGGTGCCAGGACTATGACAAGATCCTCACTGCGTTGATGCGCGGTGCAGAGATCATGAGGGGGGCCAACCGTGTCTAATCGAGAAGGCGAACCCAAGGCACCCGAACGTCAGTACGGTGCTCACCACAAGCTCATCGGCAAGAATTATGAAACGGCCGACCTTTATGCAAAGGTGACAGGCAAGGCGAAATTCGCCGAGGACTTTCGCGCGGAAGGCATGCTGTTTTGCAAGTTGTTGCTCAGCCCCATGCCCCATGCCCGAGTGACGCGCATCGATGCAAGCAAAGCGCTGGCCATGCCCGGCGTGAAGGCGATTCTTACAGCCGACGACCTGCCCGCGCCGGCCGATAGCATCGACGACAACGGTAAAGTGGTCAAAGCCAGCCCCTGGAATGAACGGGGGCTCACCATGGAACCGGTCTACCCGGGCGAACCGATCCTCGCCGTGGCTGCAGTGGATGAACTCACCGCAGCGGAAGCCATCGAAAAAATCCACATTGAGTTTCACCCTCTCCCTTTCGTCCTCGATCCTCTGGAGTCCCTGCGCCCCGGCGGCCCGAACCCGAGAACCGAGGGCAATATCTGGTCTTCCCCGGAGCATCACGGACCTCCCCAGGTCACGGCACTCAAATGGACTGAGGCGGACTTTGCTGAGGCCAAAGAGGACCGCCTCCCGATGGGCGAAGCACCCAACACATGGACATTCGGCGATATCGATGCCGGATTCAAGAATGCCGCACTCGTCCTTGACGAAACTTTCATCACGCCCGACACCAGCCATCAGACCCTGGAAACACGCAGCGCGCTCGCTTACTGGCAGAACGGCAAGGTCTTCGTTCACACCGGCACGCAGAGCACCCAGCAAACCGTGCCGCAAATCGCGGAATGGCTGAACATCGACGCCAGCAAGGTCGTCCTCATCAGCGAATACACCGGTGGCGGATTCGGCAGCAAGGTCACTGCAGGCGTATCGCTCGTCATTCCGGCACTGTTGTCGCGCAAGGCCAACGCGCCCGTGATGATGCGCGTCAGCCGCGAAGAAGAAACCTTCATTGGGCGCGCGCGACCCAATTTTATTGGGCGTATGAAAGTTGGCTTCTCCCGCGAGGGACGCATCACCGCCATCGACATGTTCACCATTTGCAACAACGGTCCTTACGAGGAACAGGGCGATGGCGGCACCTCCGGCTACATCGTCTCTCTCCTGTACCAGCCTCTAGCCATGCGTTGGCGCGGCGTGACCGTGCTGACCAACACTCCTCCGCGCGGTCCGCAGAGTTCGCCCGGGGGCATGCAGGGAATCACCATCATCGAGCCCATCATCTCCAAGGCCGCGCGCAAGCTCGGCATTGACCAGGTGGCCATTCGTCGCATCAATTGTCCCGAGGGCAAGGCGGAATTGGGAGCAGGTGAAGCGGGCAAGCGGGAACACGCGGCGAGCGCATTCCTGAAGGAAGCCCTGAATCGCGGCGCGGAACAGTTCAAATGGCACGAGAGAGTGGCAAACCGCCCCAAGCGCATCGGTTCGAAGGTGCGCGGTGTCGGTGTCTCACTCAGTTGTTTTGTCGGTGGCTCAACCGGATTCGATGGACTTCTCCTGATCAAGCCCGATGGCCGGATTGTCTTCCAATCTGGAATCGGCAATCTCGGGACGGAGTCGGTCATCGACGTTCATCGCGTGGGCGCGGAGATCCTGGGCGTGCCTTGGGAGAAATGCGATGTCGTCTGGGGTAACACGGCCAAGAACCTTCCGTTTACCTGTATCACCGGTGGCAGCCAGACAACGCACGCCATGACACGCGCAGCTCATGCAACCGCGATGGAAGCAAGAAAGAGGCTCCAGGAAATCGCGGCGAAGACTCTCGGCGGCAAGCCAGAGGATTACGACGTTGCGAACGAGCGAGTTTTCCGCAAGGGCGGTGGCACAGGCATGACCTTGGCCCAGGCCGCTCAACGTGCCATTCAACTTGGCGGTATCTACGACGGCCACGAAGCCAATGGCGAAGTCAATGCCGTCACCAAGGCATCGGTGGCGGCGCTGGCCGGGCAAGGCTTGGTGGCCGCCGCGCGCGACAACTACGGGGGCGACGGCAATACCTTTTCCTATGTTGCCAGCTTTGCCGAGGTCGAGGTCGATGTTGAAACCGGCGTGTACCATCTTACGGATTTTCTCGCTTACGCCGACGTCGGCACCGTGATTCATCCTCGTTCGCTTGGCGGCCAGCTTCTTGGCCGCTCGATATTGGGCATTGGCCACGCGATTGGACAGAAGTGGGTGTACGACCCTCACTACGGTGCGTTGCTTTCCAGGCGCTTCTACCAGAACAAGCCGCCAACTATTCTGGACGTGCCAGTCAACATGCAATGGGCCGCTCTGGACATTCCCGATCCAGAAACGCCCGTGGGCGCTCGCGGCGTTGGCGAGCCGCCCGTCGGCGGCGGGTGCGCTTCTGTTTTAAACGCCCTCTCCGATGCACTGGGGGACGATGTTTTCCGCCGCGCGCCCGTCAACGCCGACACCATTCTGACTTCACTGGAAGCGGGGCGCCCCATGCAGCATCCGTTGTTGGCTTACATTTAGCGGAGATGTGAAGGAGCACTATGGCTGTAATCCGAGATGTGATGCCCGCTTTTGAGTTGCTTCAGCCGAACTCCGTGGCGGATGCCCAGAAGCTTCTCGAACAGCACGGACCGGATGCCTGGATATTGGCAGGCGGGCTCGATTCCTTCGATTGGCTAAAGGACCGCATCAAGAAGCCGAAGGTAGTGATCGAACTGAGCGGCATCGAGGAACTGAAGGGCGTTCGTGCCACGGGCGACGGCATCGAGATTGGCGCGATGACCACCCTCACCGAGGTGGTGACCAACCCAGTGATTAAGCAGAAATACGGTTTGCTGGCGCAAAGCGCGGAATTGGTGGCTTCTCCGCAGATTCGTAATCAGGGCACCATCGGCGGAAATGTTTCACAGGACGCGCGTTGCTGGTATTACCGCGCCGGTTGGCCCTGCTATCGCGCCGGCGGAAATATCTGCTATGCGGACACCCCGGTGGGACGAAATCGCGAGCATGCCATTCTTCACGCCGATCGGTGTGTCGCCGTGAATCCCTCCGATTCTGCTCCCGCTCTGATTGCGCTCGACGCTAAGTTCGTGATTCGCACTTCTAAGGGTGAACGCCTGGTGGATGCAGAGGACTATTTCATCGGACCGGAGATCGACATCACCCGCCTGACTAGTCTGCAGCCCGGGGAGCTCCTTACGGCCATTCGTATTCCTTCCACATGGGCCGGCGCGAAGTTTTACTTTGAAAAGGTGATGGACCGCAACGTCTGGGATTTCGCGCTGTTGAATGTGGCCTCCGCGATGGTGGTAGCGGACGGCAAGATCGTGCGAATCCGCATCGCGGTCAACGGCGCCGCTGCTCGCCCGCTGCGGCTGAAAGAGGTGGAGGATGCCGTTCGCGGCCAGGCGCCCAACGCCGCAACGGGAGAAATGGCTGGGAAACTGGCTGTGCAAGGCGCCGTCCCGCTGCAATTCAACGCCTACAAGATTCCCCTGATGCGCAACCTGGTGAAGCGCGCCATCAGTGGAGTGCGGGAGGCCACGTGGGCATCTTAAAATGGGCCACCAGTCCGTGGGGCGGCGCTGTCCCCATCCACATTGCGTGGTTCTTGATCTGGGTGTCGGCGATTGCGGGATTGCTCTTCATCATCGTTCACGCCATCTACGTTGCGTTTCTGGCCCGGCCCAAAGAGTTTGCCAGCCACGATTCGCCTCAAATCGTCGCCGGGATCCCCGAACGCATCCCCAGACACTCCCTTGCCGCTCGGTTGTTTCACTGGATCATGGCCGCCGCAATGTTCGCGCTGCTGTTTACTGCTTTTCTCCCAAAGATTGGTGTTCGCTTCGACTGGGTGACCTACCACTGGATCGCTGGCGCCGTGTTGACGATTTCTATCGTTTTTCACGTCATTCACGCCTCCTTCTTCATGGACTTCTGGTCCATCTGGCCAGACAGAGTGGACTTGCGCGATGCCTTAAGGAGAACGCGGCGTTTCATCGGCGAATCGGCCCCACGACCAGACAGGTTTGCCAAATATCCGCTGGAGAATAAGCTCTACCACCTGACCATCCTCCTGACCGGCCTCGCCGTGATCGTGACCGGTGTCTTCATGATGTGGCGCGTGCGCACCATCTTCTTCCCACGCAATCCCTATCTGTTCAGCGACATGTCCTGGGGCTTGCTTTACGTGCTCCACGGGCTCGCGGGTGTCGGATTGATCGCCTTGATCATGGTGCACGTCTACTTTGGACTGCGGCCCGAGAAGTTGGCGATTACGAAGTCCATGATTTTCGGTTGGATGAGCCGCGAATTCTACCTGCAGGAACACGATCCGCAGCGATGGCCCGTCGAAGCTTCGGCGCCGGTAACTAAGACCGAGGGAGCGGAGGCCAACCCGTAAAATGCTCAGCGACATTGAACAGCGCTGCAACACCATCGAAGAATGTTACGAATTCATGCTGGCTTACGCGGCACAGGGGCTTCCCAGCGACGTCGGCAGCAAGTCCGGCGGGCAGATCCGCGAATACCTGGGTCGTGCTGCCCAGGCCGTGGCCGCCTTGACGGATTGCTGTGCGGACGCGGTGAAACAAGAACGCCTTGAGCCAGTCGACCGCTACCAGGCCTTCTTTGCCGTGCTCGTCCGCGACGCGAATGACTCGCTCGCCGCGATTGAACTGGTCTTGGCGCAACCCGCCATCAACTCCCAGTTGATCGACAATCTGAACGCGTCCATCCATCTCCGCGCGCTGCTCACCGATCTTTTTCTCGTCAGCGAAATCTTAAGGACACACGTCGCACCGGTCAGGCCGCTGGGTTAAGCGGAATTTTCTCGACGTACGCTTGATTCAAAATGGTTAGTATCTGCCTAGCGCAAAAGTGCTGAGGCGCACCACAGAACCGGCGCCTGCCCATGAAGGTCGCCGGTATTTCGCGGGCGATCGAGATAGTATTGCAAGTCATTCGTTTTGCCGGTGCCTTCGCAGACATTGCGGATGTCCCCGTTCGGCTCCAAATTACCGACTAATCCCAACCATCCCTTGCGCGCGGCCTGCCCGTATGTTTTCCCGTCCAGCCAGCCATTCTTCACTCCCGTGATCATCGCAAAGGTGAACATGCCCGTGGACGAAGTCTCCGGGTAAGACTCAGGATGATCCACCAATTGGTGCCACAAGCCGTCTTTTCCTTGATACTTGAGCAGCGCTGCCATCATCTTGCGGTAACCTTCGAGGATACGCACGCGTTGCGGATGATTCTCTGGCAACGAACGCAGCAATTCCGTCATTCCAGCGGCCACCCAACCATCGCCGCGTCCCCAGAAGAAGGGCACGCCGACTGCATGGTAGAAAAGTCCATTCGGTTGCTGCAGCTTGTCCAGGTACGCGGACATCTCCATCGCGGCACGGTCCAGGTACTTGGCATCTCCGCTGGCGCGATACGCCTGCAATTGCACGATGGTAATCATATACATATCGTCAATCCAGAAGCGCGTTTGCGGTGTCAGCCCTTCCGGCGTGGGATTTTCCCACTGCTTGTCCGCCATGCCCTTGCCTAGATCCAGATATTTCTGCTCCTTCGTCTGGATATAAATCTCCAGCGGCAACGCGCCGAAAACCGACTTGTCCACATGGTCCGGCTCCGGTACAAGCTGGGATTGCTCGCCCAACAACGGCGCGAATCGCTGGATGAGACGGGCGTCCAAATCCTTGTCGCCGGACAATTGTGCAAAGGTCAGGGCGCCGCACCAGGCGACGACTTCCGTGTATTTGATGTACTCCGGGGAACCCGGCACGTGCAGTGGCGTTGCCATCAGCCGTTCCGCCACGCGTTTGCCGATTTCCTGCGGCGACGTTCCCGCCGGCCACCGCGTGAATTCTTTGGGTTGTTGCGCTTGCACGGACCATCCGAGCAACATGATTGCCGCTGCCAGCAGCAGCTTGGCTACACTCCCGAATCGCTTCATCGTTTTCTCCCGATACCGCGTGGTCCTCTTTGCCAAAGCATCAAACGGAACTGCTTCAAAGTTCTGTTCACTGACTCTTATAACTTGACACATGCTAAACAATTTCTATACTTAAATTATTCCTGGAATGTAAGTTGCCTTCGATTTCAGGCGTGAATGGGAGTCCAACATGAGCACAACCGCTGAAGCCGCCATCGAAGGAATGGTCTTCCGCAAGACTCACGAACACATCGGACGATGCATCTCTGTCACGCCCCGTAACAGTACGATGCAGCACCTGGCGTATGGCCGCATTATCCTGAATGCTTCCAAGCAACTCGAATCGTTTTCCACCGGCGACCGCGAAACGGGACTGGTTTGTCTGGCGGGCCACGCCGCGATCACCGTTGACGGCATGGACCATTCGCTGGAGCAGTATGACGCGATCTACATTCCACGGGACTCTTCGGTGAAGGTCACCACCAGTTCCAGCGTGGATATCGCCGAATTCTCCGCCGAAGTGGATAACCGCTACCCGCTACAGTTTGTGAATTTCTCCCAGCTTTCAAAAGACCCTGCCTTGAAATTCAAAACCGGCGCCCCTGGATGTTCGCGGCAGATCCACATGCTGCTTGCCAAGAATATCGAGGCCGGAAGACTCGTTGCCGGATTCACCTTCTCCGAGCCGGGGAACTGGACGAGTTGGCCGCCTCACGAGCACACCAGGATGCTCGAAGAGATGTACGTGTATTTCAACATGCCCGCTCCCGCTTTTGGCATTCAGCTCGTATATAACCATACCGACTATCCGGAACTGGTGACGGTGGTGCGCGATGGCGACGCGGTGATGATGCCAAGCGGATATCACCCCAACGTTTCTATCCCGGGTCATACCATTTGTTTCCTCTGGGCGATGGCAGCGCATCGCGAAGGTGTGGATCGCCAGTTTGGTGTGGTCAACGTACAGCGAGGATTCGAACAGCTCTCTTCAGGACTGGAAGCTGGCCGTAAGAAATAGCGCTCTCAACTATGGACCCTGCTGCTACGTCCGCCAGCCCGTCCTCGGATTCCGCGGCGCCCAAGGCAATGTCGCGGGTCGGCTACTTTCGCTGGTTTATTTGTGCCCTCCTCCTTTTTGGAGTTACAAAGAATTACATGGACCGCCAGGTCCTCGGAGTCCTGAAGTCCACTCTGCAACACGATTTGGGCTGGAACGAAATCGATTACGGCAATCTCGTGTTCGCCTTCCAGGCGGCTTACGCCGTTGGCATCCTGCTCATGGGCCGGCTGATCGATCGTATCGGCACTCGCCTGGGCTACGCCTTGGCCATGATTTTCTGGAGTTTGGCCTCGATGGGGCACGCCTTGTGCGGTTCGCTGACCAGTTTTTTGGTTGCCCGATCAGCCTTGGGCCTGGGGGAATCGGCGGTTTTTCCCGCCAGTATCAAAAGCGTGGCCGAATGGTTTCCGAAGAAAGAGCGCGCTCTCGCGACAGGAATTTTCAACGCCGGTTCTAATCTCGGCGCGATCGTCACTCCCTTGGTTGCGCTGTGGATCGCCATTCAATGGGGCTGGCGCTGGGTCTTTGTCATTTTAGGCGCGCTCGGTTTCGTCTGGCTCATGTTCTGGTTGCTGCTCTATCGCAAACCGGAGGAGCATCCGCGCCTCTCGAAGACGGAACTGGACTACATTCGAAGTGACCCACAGCCGCCGATGGCAAAAATCACCTGGGCCCGCCTCCTACCGCACCGGCAGACCTGGGCCTTTGTCGTGGCCAAGTTCATGACCGATCCTATCTGGTGGTTCTACCTGTTTTGGGTGCCCGATTTCCTGCAGCGCAAACATGGCCTGGCACTGATGCAGATCCGCGTGCCCATCATGGTGATCTACGTCGTCTCCGACTTCGGCAGCGTCGCGGGAGGCTGGCTGTCATCGTGGCTGATCGCGCGCGGCACGAGCGTCAATGTGGCCCGCAAGACCACCATGCTGATTTGCGCGTTATGTGTTGTCCCCATGGTGTTTGCCTTTCATCTCCGGAGCATGTGGGGTGCGGTTCTGTTGATCGCACTTGCCGCCGCCGCTCACCAGGGTTTCTCCGCGAATCTCTTTACCTTGACCTCCGACACTTTCCCCGCTCAGGCAGTTGGCTCCGTCGTTGGCATGGGAGGCATGGCCGGCGCGATCGGAGGA
>Ga0209039_10004297_pt1 | contig 10471 bp, 10 predicted proteins | sample BogFormECP12_OM1_FD_188238 | JGI IMG/M metagenome (GOLD analysis project Ga0209039, IMG submission 188238) | Bog forest soil microbial communities from Calvert Island, British Columbia, Canada - ECP12_OM1 (SPAdes) (version 2) | ecosystem: Environmental > Aquatic > Freshwater > Wetlands > Bog ... | reverse complement strand
GCTAGAACCGGCCCAGGCATCCCCGGACCCGGCCGCTGCGGCGTCCAGGCCGACGAACACGGGCTTGCCGCCGGTGTCGATTCCCAGGCGGCCAGCATCAGCTCGGCAGCAGCGCCGGCGCGGTACTTGAAGTGGCTGGCGTCCAGGAACAGGTAGCCCAGGCCCACGCCGTCCAGCCGCCGGCGGCTCCCGCCGAGCACCGCGTACCCCACCCGCATCGAATATTCCATCGGGGCGGCCAGGCAGCCAGACGTCGCCGACCGCCAACCCGCATATCGGCGATTCCACGAGCGTGCGGTCGCCGTGAATCGGCCACGCTCCGTGATTACGTAGGACCTTCCGCCCCACCCTGCGGCAAGATCGCCGCGACCCCACAGCCTCCCGTGGCGTTGGCCAGCAGGATGACCGGACCGTTATCGCCGGACATAATGAGCGTCTCGCCGAGCCCGGCGGCGGCTGGTAGAGGTAGCCGGGCCTCGGCTTACGGGGCGCCGACCTGCTCAACCACGTCGAGGTTGTGGAACGTCGGTTCGCCGTCGAGGAGGCTGGACCACCGCTCGAATGCCGCCTTGGTCACCGGGGGCTCGGCGGTCTTCACCGCATCCTGCTCCGAGGTGTACTCCAGCAGCTCCCAGTAGTGATTCGGGCGATCGTGGTCGGCTGCGACGACAGCCATGTGCAGGGTGCGCTTGCCGCGGCTGGTCTCCAGCCACGCGTCCAGGGCCTGCTTAACCTCGTCCACCGGGTGATTCGTGTTGAACTCGACGAGCTGAATGTACTGCATGAGCCCTTTCTACTCCCAGAACTCAGAAAAGCGCCAGGCCCGCCCCGGGGCGTAGTTGCCGTCGCCGTAGGGGGCGCGGACCGCGGGCCTGCCGGGCCGTCGCCCCCGTTCGGCCCCGAGCCCTTCCGGGGCGACATGGCTGCAGCCTTACCCAGGCTCGCTCTTGGAGGGCGCTGCGGATACCGCGCCAGGACCGCAGGCCCGCCACCAGAGCAGGGAGACCATCGAACTGGCGTTTACCGCCGGGCGTGCTCGGCTTCTCCGCCGCGGAGGTGGCGAGGACAGCAGCCGGACCTCGATCAGGGCATCCCCCATCGGGCACGGGCGTCACTCGACGCTGGCCGTCGCGCGGCAGGCAGGCAGCCGGTGCCACTGTCAGGCTCGGCCCGCGAGCATGCCATCACCGGGCGCTTCGCAGCTGCCCTTCGCAGCCAACGACATCGATGGCGTCATCGCGCTTGCCCGCTTCCTGATACAGATCGGCGGGACTGCGCGCCTCGCCCAGGTCAAAGGCCGATCACAGAGCGCGACCATCCGCGCAGCTGCACCCTATTCGCCCCTTCCGGCGACGTGCGGATGGGCGACCTGTGGTCATGGCCTGTGCCTACGCCCCTCGTGCGGGCAAGCGGCCTGGGTCAGCCAGGCGGTGCGAAGAACTCGAGCGCAATTCCATCCGGATCGCGGAAGGAGACACCAGAGCCGTAATGGGCGTCCACGATTCCGCCGTGCGCAATGCTCAGCTCGTCCAGGCGTGCGGCCCACGTCAGCAGCTCACCGCGGTCACGGCAGGCGAAGGAAACATGATCCAGGCCGGTGCGCTGCTCGTCGAATCTGTCACCTGCGGCCTGGGGATGCGTATGCAAGCCGAACAGCTGCCCTCCACCGAGCGCGAACACGGTGTGGTGAAAGCCGCCAGTCTGCTCGTCCTCGTCGAGAACGGGCTTGGTGGCCAGCAGTTCGCTGTACCAGCGAGTGCTTCGATCGAGATCAGTCACCGTCACGGCGACATGGGCGATCGGCGGAAACTCAGGCACAGCGGACTCCTGACTGACGGTCGAAACGTTTGAGTGGTTGCCGATATCGTACGCCGGACTCCTGACGGCGAAGCTCCAGCGTACAGACGTTGTTATCTCTCCCCGCCCTTCGCTCCGATCAGGTGCCGGCTCTCTCCCGCCACGGCGGCCGCCGGCCACTGGCGAAGCCAGCTCACAACGCGATCAAGTAGCTCTACGGCGACCTCACCGGCCGCATCGCCGCCCCGGAACAAAGCGCCTCGCGCCGACCAGACTGGGCACAGGATCCCCAGTTCTGAGCACCTCCCGAAGAATCCTCCTTGCGGACCTGTGGCACGCCAGAACGGCGGATCCGGCGTGAACCCTGACCCGATGGCGAGCTAGCGATGGGTCTGCTCAGGCACTGCCGGTAACTAGGAGGACACCCCTGGAGGCACGCACCTCACCGTCTTGCACCCGGGCGCGAAGAGCTTCCTCGATAGCGGCGAGTGCTCGCTGATGGGTATGGTCGTCGGCGTCTCGCAGCGCGTCGCGGATCCCGCCGACCCGGACGCTGGCCCGGGCGGCCTCGGGTATCTGGTCCTCGCTGATCACCACGTAATCGGCGTGCGGCGCTACGGTGACGGAACCGAAGCCGGCCGCATCTAGCACGGCGTGGACCCGGCCGGGATCGGCCAGGGAAAACGGGCCGGGCTCGTCAGGGCCGGGCATCGGCGGCAGCGACCCGGTGACCCCCGCCACCGCCGCACCCGGGATGAGCATCCACTCGTTGTCGAACACGCTCTGCCAGCAGACGAACGACAGCACCGCCCCCGGCCGGAGCGCTTTCCGGATGTTGGCGAAGGCGGCAACCGGGTCGGCGAAGAACATCACGCCAAAGCGTGAGTAGGCGGCGTCAAAACGAGCTTCACCCAACTCGTGCACCTGGACATCGGCGTACACGAACTCAACGTTCCCGGTGCCCGACCGGGCGGCCCGCTCCCGGGCCCGCGCCAGCATCCCGGCCGAGATGTCAACCCCGACTGCCTCGCCGCCGGGCCCGACCCGAGCCGCCAGCTCCAGCGTCGTCCGGCCCGATCCGCAGCCCAGATCGACCACCCGCTGACCGGGCAGCAGCTCCAGACGAGCCATGGCCAGCTCGCCAGGAGGGCCGCCCACCTGTTCCAGCTGGTCTTCGAACTCGAGCCACGTCGGCGCCAGCTGCGACAAGAACTCGGCCTGCTCGACGTTGGCGAACGCTGCCGCCGGGTCTCTGCTAGACATGAGCACAGTATGCCCTGAACGCAGCCAGATCCGGCCCGACGCTCGGGCGCTCCGGCCGCGACCGGTGGCAATGCTCGCAGACCGCCGGGTCTCACCCATCGGCGAGCTGCCGATGGGCGCCCGCGGGGTCCCCGCAGACCTAGATGAGTGATTCCTTATGGGTTCAGTTGTCGTAGCTGATCAGCGACCGCTTGACGGATGTATCGGTAGCCCAGTTGTGCCAGATGCACACGGCCATGGCCAGCAGGCGCTGGGTGATCCGGGCGTACAAGCCCTCGGTGGTCCGGCCGCCGTGCCGCTCCAGGTCGAGCTGGCCCTTGAGGGTGTCGTTGACCGACTCGATCCATTGCCGGATCCAGCCGATCGAGCCGTGCCGGGGTGCCTCGTCCTTGCGGTCGGGGCGGACTAGGTGCAGCCCGAACCCGGAGGTGACCAGGTCCTCGAACTCGCGTCCGGCGAACCCCGGCTGGAGCGCGCCTGCGCGGGCCGCGCGTTCGCCGAGCGCCGCGACGCCGCCCTGATCGCCGTGTTCCGGGCGACCGGGATCCGCCTGTCGGAGCTGGCCGGAATCCGGTACCACGCTGACGACCCGCGGCGCAGCGACGTGGACCTGTGGCACCGGGAGATCACCGTCCAGGGCAAGGGCCGCAAGACCAGGACCGTCAAGATCAGCTTCGACGCAGCCCGCAGCCTGGACCGGTACATCCGCGTCCGCGCCAGGCACGCCCAGGCATACCGGCCGCAGCTGTGGCTCGGGGCCAGCAACCGGGGGCCCATGACAGCCAGCGGGATCTACCAGGTCATCGTCCGGCGCGGCCGCCAGTGCGGCATCAACGTGTACCCGCACCGGTTCCGGCACCACTTCAGCCACACCTGGCTCGACCGGGGCGGCGCCGAGGGCGACCTCATGGAGCTCAACGGATGGACCTCCCCGCAGATGCTCCGCCGCTACGGCGCCAGCGCCCGCAGCGCCTGTGGGGTTCCGGAACTCGGCTATCGGTCCTGACCTGGGCATCTATGCAGCTCGCTCGTACTCGTTGATGAGGCCGCCGAGGACGGGCCGGCGCTTGATCTGCTCCTGGGAGAGGTCAGCGACAGGGTGGTCGGCCCGGGGCGGCCGGAGCTGCCGGCTGCGATGGGGGCGGCGTCCGTTGTAGTGGGCGGTGTAGTCGGCCAAGACTAGTCGCAGATGCCTCTCGCCGAAGATCAGCATCCGGTCGGTGACCTCGGTCCGGGCTGTGAGCACGAACCTTTCCGCAAAAGCATTCGCTCGCGGGCTGCGCGGCGGGATCTTCACTACCTCGATGCCGGCATCGGCCAGGACTGCGTCAAACGACGCGGTGAATTGCCCGGCCCGGTCGCGGGCCAGGAAGCGAAAGTCCGCGGCGCGATCACCCAGATCCATGACAAGGTTGCGGATCTGCTGGGTGGTCCACGGCCTGTCCGGGTTCGCGGTGACCCCGATGATGTGCACGTAACGGCTGCCGGCCTCCATGACGAACAGGCAGTACAGGCGCCGGAGGGTCACCGCCAGTCCACGTGGAAGAAATCGGTGGCGAGCATCGTCGCTGCCTGAGCGTGCAGGAACTGCCGCCACGTCGTGCCGGTGCGCCGTTCCGGTGCCGGAGGGATCTTCAGCGCCCTGAGGACCCGGCGGATGGTGGATGCGCTGACCTGGTGGCCGAGCTTGAGAAGCTCGCCTTGGATCCTCTTGTATCCCCAGCCCGGGTCTCGGTGGCAAGCCGTTCGATGAGGGCGGCGATCTCGGCGCTGACCGGCGGCCGTCCTGTCCGGTTCGGGTAGGTCCACTTCCGGATGGCCAGACGGCGATGCCACCGCAGGACAGTGCCGGGAGTGACCAGCCGGTGCATCCGCAGCTTTGCCGGCAGGAGCCGGATCAGCGCGGCGAGGACCGCGCGGTCGGCCCAGTCCAGCCGGGGCCGCGGATGAGTGCGGCGCAGCACGGCGATCTCGTGCCGCAGCACGAGCAGCTCCACGTCCTTGGAGGCCGATGACCGGCCGAGCAGGACAAGCCAGCCGCAGAGCCGGACGAAGATGAGGTAGAGCAGTCGGAGAGACACGGATGATCATCATGCCCTACGGCTGGCCCCGGCCCATCGCTGCAGCTCACAGGCCAGGCTGACTTCTGGCACCTCACAGGCCTGCGCCAGTTCTGCGATGGCGCCGATCGTGTCCTCGATCGGAACGTCCGGGTCGAGCCGCGCCGGCCGGTAGATGTCCCCACATGGTCGGTGCCGAGCCGCTGCAGCGAGTAGGCCAGGAAGTTCTTGACGGCGGCGGGGCGCCCGTCGGCGCCGACCCAGGCCCCGCCGGGCGCGCGCATCCCGCCGAACTTCACGCTCAGCGTGACCTTCTCGCGGTCGCCGGGGCGCAGGGCCTGACGGATCAGCCACTCGTGTTCTCGCTACCAGTCGGGCAGAATGAAGGTAAGCCGGAATGGACCCTTCGTCAACCCACTGATCGACTCACGCGGAGCCTTGGATGCGCTTTGCTAACCTCGACGGCCGGCTAGTGCTGTCCACGTCCGGCGGTTACGCCGACGTCGCGGGCGCGAGCCAGGGTCGCTTCGGACCCGGTCCGGGCGACGCGCTGGATGAGTGGCCGGCGCTCAGCGCATGGGCTGCCCAGCAAGAACCGCCGGCCCTGCAGGCGTACCTGGCCGGGTCCGGCGATCCCGGGCACCGGAACGGCGGCGGCGCGCATCTCCGCTGTCCGGTGCCGTATCCGAGGCAGGTATTCGCTATCGGGCTGAACTACCGCGAGCACGCCGCCGAGTCCGGTCTGGCCGAGCCCGCCTCTCCTGCCGTGTTCACCAAGTTCCCCACCTGCCTGACCGGTCCCTACGACACTGTCACGCTCCCGCCCGGCTCGGTCGACTGGGAGGTGGAACTCGTCGTGGTCATCGGCCGCCGGTGCGAACGGGTCGCCGAGGACGCCGCCTGGTCATACGCCGCCGGCGTGATGGTGGGCCAGGACCTGTCCGAACGCCAGCTGCAGCTCGCCGGCCCGGCGCCGCAGTTCTCTCTGGGCAAATCATTCCCCGGCTTCGGGCCGGCCGGCCCGGACCTCGTCACGATCGACGAACTACCCGACCCCGACGACCTGGCCCTGGGCTGCGAACTGGACGGCGGCGCGGCCCTGCAACGCGGCCGGACCAGCGATCTGATCTTCCCCGTTCCCGAGCTGATCACCCGCCTGTCGGCCGTCTGCCCGCTGCTGCCCGGCGACCTGATCTTCACCGGCACACCGGCGGGTATCGGCGCTGCCCGCACCCCGCCGCAGTTCCTGCGTCCCGGCGACGTGCTGGTCAGCTGGATCGAGGGCGTCGGCCGCCTGCGCAACCCGATGGCCGCGCCGCTGGTGACCGCTGGCCCGCCGGCTTCACCGCGCTGAACACGCTGAAGAATTAGGAGAACGCCGTGACCCTGCACCGGCTCACCCAGATCGTGATGGGCGTCCCGAACGTCGAGCAGACCGCGAGCTACTACACCGACTTCGGGCTCACCCCCCGAACCGGGGACGAGGCCAGCGTCTCCGGCGTGGCCGCCCCGGCACCCACAGGTGACCACACGTTCGGCACCGTCGACGGAGGCGAGCAGCTGCGCATTGTCCACTCCGGCCGGCGGCGGCTGGTGCAGCTGGGCATCGGCGCTGACGATCCGGACGACCTGGACCGGGTCGCCGCCTCCCTGGCCGCGCTGGATGTCGCCGTCGAGCGCACCGGCACCAGCGTCCGCGCGGTCGATCCCGGCACCGAGGTGACCGTCCGCGTCGACATTGCGGGCCGGTACGCCCAAGAGCCCACCCCGGCGCCGGCGTACAACACCCCGGGCGTGGACGCCCGCACCGGGCGGCGGGCGCCCGGCATCTTGCGCGAGCGGCCGGTGCGGCCGCGCAAGCTGGGCCATGTCGTGCTCGGGTCCACCGACCAGGAGTTCTCCCAGAAGTTCTTCCAGCACGGCATCGGGCTCAAGGTCAGCGACACGGTACCGGGGCTGGCCGCGTTCATGCGCTGCTCTACCGACCACCACAACGTCCTGGTGCAAAAGGCGCCGGTGCCGTTCCTGCACCACACGTCATGGCAGGTCGACGATATCGACGAGGTGGGCCGCGGCGCGTCGGCCATGCTCGAGGCCGACCCGTCCCGGCACATCTGGGGGCTGGGCCGCCACTTCATCGGCTCGAACTTCTTCTGGTACCTCAAGGACCCGGCCGGGAACTTCTCCGAATACTACTCCGACCTGGACTGCATCATCGACGACGCCCTGTGGCAGCCCGGCGTGTGGGAGGGAGCCAGGTCGCTGTGGGCCTGGGGACCGCCGCCCCCGCCGTCGTTCATCGCGCCGGAGGACCTCGGCGCGCTGATGACCGGCGCACACCAGGCCCGATAATGCCCCCCGACCCCGAGGCCGCCGGCGCCGGCCAAGTCGACACCGAACCAGCCGCCGCCCCGACTAGGCCGGATGGCGGCACGGAAGCTGATGTGCTCATCGTCGGCGCCGGCCCGGCCGGGCTCGCCTGCGCCCTGCTGCTCGCCCGCCGCGGCTGGCGTGTCACCGTTCTGGAACGCTGGCCCGCGCCGTACCCGCAGCCGCGCGCGGTCCACTTCGACCACGAGGTCGCCCGGCTCCTGGCCGACGCCGGCCTCGCCGAACAGATCAGGCGGCTCACCGAGCCGGCCGACATCTACGAATGGCGCAACGGCGAGGGACAGACGCTGCTGCGCTTCGACTGGTCCGGCCCCGGGCCGTCCGGGTGGCCCACCGCCTCGATGTTCTACCAGCCCGCTCTGGAGGACACGCTGAGCCAAGCGGCCGCCGCCACCGCCGGGCTGAGCGTGCTGCGCGGATACGAGGCCGTGCAGCTGACCGAGGCCGCCGATCACGTCGCGATCACCGCCGAGGACGGCATCGGCGAGCAGCACCGCTTCACCGCGGCGTGGGTGATCGGCTGCGACGGCGCGAACAGCTTCGTCCGGACCCACATGCCGACCCAGATGACCGACCTGGGCTTCTTCTACGACTGGCTGATCGTGGACGTCATCCCGGACGAGGCGAGGACCTGGAACCCGACCAACCTGCAGATCTGCGACCCGCGCCGCCCCACCACCGTGGTGTCGGGCGGACCGGGACGCCGGCGCTGGGAGTTCATGCGGATGCCCGGCGAGACCGTCGAGGAGCTCAACAACGAGCAGACCGCCTGGCGGCTGCTCGCCCCGTGGCAGCTGACGCCCGGCAACTGCGTGCTGGAGCGGCACGCGCTCTACACCTTCCAGGCCCGCTGGGCCGACCGGTGGCGATCGGGACGGCTGCTGCTCGCGGGTGACAGCGCGCACCTGATGCCGCCGTTCGCCGGCCAGGGCATGTGCTCGGGTATCCGCGACGCCGCTAACCTCAGCTGGAAGCTGGACCTGGTCCTGCGCGGCCTGGCCGCCCCCGGCCTGCTCGACAGCTACGAGGCCGAGCGCAGCGCGCACGTGCAGCACGCCATCGCCATGTCGATGGAACTCGGCAAGGTCATCTGCGTCACCGACCCGGAGCAGGCCGCGCAGCGGGACGCCTTCATGATCAGCCAGGACGCCGACCCGGCGCGCGTCCTGCCGCCGCTGCCCCCCTCGACCCTGACCGACGGGATCTTGCACCGCACCGCCACCGGCGAGCCCGCTCCCGGCGCCGGCGTGCTCACCCCGCAGGCCCGGCTCACCTACCGGGGCCGGACCGGCCCCCTCGACGACGTGGTCGGCGCCGGATTCGTGCTCACATGCACCCAGGACCCGCGCACCGCACTCGACCAGGACCAGCAGGCGTTTCTCGACGCCATCGGCGTGCACGTGCTGCACCTGGTTCCGGCGGGCACCCCGTCCGGCCCCGCCCGCGGCCAGGACGACGCGGGCGCGGACCCGGCCATCGACGTCGACGGCGCCTACCTCACGCACCTCGCCGCCGCCGGCCACGTCGCCGCCCTGATCCGGCCCGATCATTACCTGTTCGGGACCGCGGCGAGCCTGACCGAGCTGCCCGGGCTGGTCTCCGATCTGCGCCGGCAGCTGTCCGGCTCGCAGCCCGGCCCGGCCGCCGGTGCCCCCGCCGCCGGGCGGCACGCCCCGCCCGCCACCCCCGCGCAGCCGTGACCGGGGACACAGCCGGCGCGACGCCGGGACAAGACCACCGGACCCCGATCTGGAGCCCGGACCGATGTCGCTGGCGGGAGGGAACTGGGGCGGTTCGGGGAAGTCCGGCGGGCCAGGCGTCCGGTACGATCCCGGTGGAGGCGCCATCCCCGGGGAGGCAGCGGCGATGAAGGCAGCGGTGATCGATGCACCGGACAGGGGCCCGCGGTTCGCCGACTTCGATGAGCCGGTCGTCATCGAGGGAGAGACCCTGATCGACGTCACCGCCGCCGGCCTGCACCCGATCGTGCGGATGCTGGCCAGCGGCGAGCACTATGCCAGCCAGGGCACGCTGCCTATGATCCCCGGTCTGGACGGCACGGGCCGCTCCCCGGACGGCTCCGTGGTCTATTTCGGCGGCGTCCGCTCCCCCCACGGTCCCATGGCCCAGCGCGCTGCGGCCGGATTCGTCTTGCCCCTGCCCGACGGCCTGGACGCGGTGACCGCCGCCGCCGTCATCAACCCCGGAGTCGGCGCCTGGCTGGCGCTGACCCGGCGGGCAGAGCTGCAGCCCGGTGAAACTGTGCTGGTGCTGGGCGCCACCGGCGCCTCTGGCCGGATCGCCGTGGCGCTGGCGGCGCGGATGGGCGCCGGCCGGGTGATCGCGGCCGGCCGCAATCAGGCCATCTTGAACCAGCTCCAGGCCACCGCCACCGTCGCGCTCGGCGGCCCGGACGACCGGGCCGCCCTCGCCGAGGCCGCTGGCCCGGACGGAATTCACGTCATCATCGACTACCTGTGGGGCCAGCCCACCGAGGCGGCCATCGCGGCCATCTCCCGGCGCGGCATGACCCATGCCGCGGCCCGGGTTCGCCTGGTCGAGGTCGGAATGATGGCCGGCCCCGCCATCTCCTTGCCTGCCGACGTGCTGCGCAGCTCCGGGCTGGAGATCCTCGGCAGCGGCCCGGGCACCATACCCGTCGGTGAGATCATCAACGCGATACCACAGTTCATGTCCATCGCGGCCACCGGTGACCTGCCGATCGACATCGACGAGGTGCCCCTCGCCGAGGTCGAGTCGGCCTGGCATCGTAGCGGCGGCGGCCGGCGGATCGTGCTGCGGCCCTGAGCACGGACCGGGAACCTGGGGGTTCGGTGAGGCTGCCCTGCATCGCCAGGCGGCTGACCATCGTCAGATCTAGTCGAGGGGAGCCCGCTGAGGGTGCTCCTCGGTGCCGGCATCACCGGCGGGCAGGTGTCCGTGACCCGCGCGGGCGCCCC
>Ga0209039_10004296_pt1 | contig 10480 bp, 18 predicted proteins | sample BogFormECP12_OM1_FD_188238 | JGI IMG/M metagenome (GOLD analysis project Ga0209039, IMG submission 188238) | Bog forest soil microbial communities from Calvert Island, British Columbia, Canada - ECP12_OM1 (SPAdes) (version 2) | ecosystem: Environmental > Aquatic > Freshwater > Wetlands > Bog ... | reverse complement strand
CTCCAGCTTGCCGTTGGCAGTGGGCGCGTAGCTCAATTGGCAGAGCAACTGACTCTTAATCAGTAGGTTGTAGGTTCGATTCCTACCGCGCTCACCACTCTTTTCAATGATTTACCCCAACCAAGCCCGCACGGAAGCACTCTTAACGCGGTATTGAAAAGGCGCACTTTAGCGCACACAGTTCCGAAGCGCACGGCACACTTACGGCACACCTCACCTTCTGATTTGCCGCAACCTTCCGACACCATTTTTTGTCGACGCCAATCGGCCCCCCAAGGCGTACCTGATTCTATACTGGAACAGAGAGTGACCCTCGTAATGCCAACGCGATCTGCATCTGCTTCTAGAATCCTTTCTAGGGGTGCGCCTGCTGGGCTCGGCTAGGGCTAGGCACGGACTGCGGAGGACCATCCTGCACTTCCTTGGCACCGTTTCCTTTATGTTCATTGTGACTGCCAAACAATTGAAGGAACTCGAAAGGGTGGACGAGCCTCAGCGTTATGCGCATGACTCGGAGCATCTTCGCATAGTAGCTTTCTCTGACTATCGAGTTCAGGACATCCCGCTGTTACTGGAATGGCTTAAGGGCCTAAGCCCCGCGCCCGACCTGCTTCTGTATGCCGGGGACGATGTCGAGCGTTTTCAGAACGGTTCGCGGAATTTTTTCGAGCAACTTGCCGCGACCGCAGTATACGGATTATGTGCCGTCATCGGAAATGACTCCCCTATTTGCTGCGAGGATGCACATGGACGTATCAGACTCTTGGAGGAAGTTGCCGCCACACGACGATATATCCGAGGCAAAGGAGTCCGAAATGTCCATCGCTCACCGCTCATTCTCGGCAAGTACGCTGTGATTGGCAGCGAAGGCTCACCGCCGGACAAATGGGGTGCTATCGGCAACATAATCTATCCTGAGCCAAGCATCGCTAGGCACCTCCGATTGGCGGCAAAGGCGGCAAAGGGAAAGCACATTATTGTTGTCTCCCATACCCCGCCCCGCTTAGCACTTGACTCGGCAATCCGCTTTGGGAGACGGCGGATCGGATCAGTCGCCCTCAGAGAATTCATTCGGAGGCGTCGCGATGTTTCACTGGTAGTGTGTGGTCACGTCCACAGTTGCGGGGGACGGGCGCACAAGACTGGACGCTGCATTGTCGTAAATGCTGCCTCGCACGACGACCCTGGAGCACCCGGACGAGTCGCGCTCATTGAAATCAAAGCGGGTAAGGTTCTCAGTGTGGCCTGGCACTTGCTTTGGGAGCTTGCCTCAATTCCCGGCATCGGAGCGATCCGCGAAGGCCGTCTCAGAGATGCAGGACTATGCAACTTGCATCAATTCGCAGAGGCCTCCGCGCACAACATCGACAAGATTCTCAAAGTTGGCCACTCCGAGGCTGCGCGTTTGCAGGCGAGGGCTGCCTCATTCTTGAAACAGGACGTGATACACAGAAGCAAGCTACAGATTCCAGCAGCTAACCGCGCGTACCTGGATGTGGAGACACATATTCGGGGAGAGTTCATTTGGCTGGTAGGGCTGCATGTGGAAGATGAAAACAAGACATATTCTTTCTACGCGGAGACTCCAAAAGGCGAAAAGAAGATTCTCAGCGATACGCTTGAACTATTGAATGCCAGGCCGGATCTAAAGTTGCTCTCTTACTCCAATTGCAAGATTGAGCAACGCATGCTGAGTCAGAGACTCGCCGCACACGGGTTGCCTACTGCCGCAATCCAGCGCATCAAGGACATCTACGGCGATATTCACGCTTGTGCCGCATTTCCAGTTCAAGGACTCAATCTCAAGAACATCGCGGAATGGTGTGGCTTTAAGTATCGCGACGCTGGCATAGATGGTTTCAGCGTTGCCCTGCTCTACGGAACCTCGGGAAGGCTGCCGAAGTCAAAGAGACAGATGGTCATAAGGTACAACGAGGATGATTTATTGGCTCTGAAATGCATAGTTCGCTACCTTGAGAAGCTGGGTGAGGATGTTCCATTTGTGCTCAGCGTGACCGGGACGGAAGACCAAGGTAGAAGAAGTGGGGCTGACGTCGAATTCCGTTTGACGTGAGGGCGACCATGGATGCCTTCGAATCACTTATCGAAACGCCACTTGAACGCGAAGGCTTCTGGGTACGTTCAAGTTTCAAAGTCAATCTCACCAAAGAAGATAAAAAGGCCATTGGCCGACCATCGTGCCCGCGCTGATGATCTGCATATGGCTGTTTATATGGGTCGTCCCTGCCCACAAACGAAGCCCACAAACGAAGGGTTGACCCGTACCAGTGTCCCTGGTAAACTAGAAATGGAGGCTCTGCTTAGTGTCTGCCTTTGGCGGGCGCAAAAGCTTTGCCTTTTCTTTTTTTCTTACCTTCCAGTATAGGGATCTGGGACGAAGGTGATCCCGTAAACTCGGTGCGGCACCGTTTCATCCCCTACCTGTACCTGTCTCTCGAATCTTAGCCGGCGAATCCAGGGGAAGAACTCCTCGGCGATTTCTGGCCTGACCGGCGCATCCATTCCGCTGGACGGCAACCGGAAGCCACAATTCAACGCGTAAATACACACGTCGGCGGCCTGAATGAGTGACGTCATGTCCGACGATACAAAAAAGGGCGTGGGCACGATCCGCGCAGCCCGATAACGTCCAGTCTGTGTCCTTGTGAAGTATCTTTCGAGACGGCGCACAAAGTTGCGGTCGTCGGACTTGTCGGTTTCGTCGAGAACTAACAGCCCAGCTTCGTTCTTCATCTCCAGGAAGTAAAAATATCGCTCAAGCAGAAAAACATGGTCCTTTCGCAAGTATTCTTCTGCTTCGTACGTTGTGGGCTTCTGAACTGACTTTGGAATCGCCACAGCAAACAAGACGGCGTCGTGCGACGTGAGAAGCTCGAAGATCCCCCTCGCCATCATTAGGCAGGCTTGCCCGTAGGCTGTGAATTCCTGACGGGTAGGCGATTTGTTTTGCTGTCCGCGGTTCAGAAAAGCGACCGTATGCTTTCTTCTTGCAATGTCTTCCATCGGGCCATCTTGGCTCGCCCACTTGAACCTGCGCTTGTCTAGAAGGTTGTGGCCCTTGATCTCTTTCTTGTAATGCTGGAGTTGGTCGCCAAACGCGGATTCCTCTAATGCGCGCATGGCCTGCACAAATGGCCAGAGCTTCGTAGAGTGCAAAGCGATTCCACCGCGAACCTCGTACTCCATCGTGCGGTGGTCGTGGCCACTCTCGTCCATGAAAAGCAAGTAACTCATGCGCTGGATTCCGCTCATACACATCCTACCGCATCGGACTCGGTAATGGATCAGTTCGGTTTGACGGCGCCCCCAAGGGCGGTGCATATGACAACCATTTTTTGTTCTTTCGACAGGCCCCGTTTTTGCGCGCAGAGAGGCGCTGTCAATCCCCGGAGCCCCGGAGGGGTGCCCGAAGCGAAGCGCGGAGCCGCGTTTTGTGCGGCGAGCACTAGAGCTGCAGGGCAGGGATTGACAGGAGGAGCCGAACGGAGCGCGATTGTGGCTGGTCGAAAGGACAAAAGGGACCGATGGATCGCGGAGCGGCTAAGCGAAGCGATGTACGGTAGTGGGCTGTAGTGGGCTGTTTGTAGTGGGCTGTTTTGACAGTGGGCTAGTTTGAAGCTAGACTGCGACCCGAAGGATGTCTGGTGCATGGTGTGCCGCCGTGTTTCCAATGCGGGAATTGAAACCCCCATCGGCTGCCAGTCCTTCCGCGCCACCGGCATCACCGACTATCTGACCAACCGCGGCCGCATCGAGGTTGCGCAAAAGATGGCCGGGCACTCGAATGCCAGAACCACTGGACTTTACGACCGGGGTAACGACGATGTGAATGTGGGCGAAGTGGAGAGAATTGGGATTTGAGGACTGAACCCGCTACGAAGGGGAAACGTCTTGGAAATCCAGCCTCGCGTCTTAAGCGATCACCGGGGCAGCAAGAACAAACGGCGAATGGCCTACCGGCCGATTGCCCTACGGCATAACAGACAAATTTGCAGTTCCAGTTTTTGAGGAGGAGCGGTGAAACAGAAATTTCAGGTTGGTGATCGGGTCGTGCTCGTACCTGCATACGCGAAGGTCTTCGACGCAACCGACGCAACCGAAGAAGATCTTCGCAAGGTATACACGATCACTCGCGTGGAAAACGACATTGAAGATGAGTGGACTGAGCGCATTTGGATTGACGATGAAACCGAGCATCGATTTCCGATGTATTACCAGAAAGCCTGATTCGAGGTGTGTTGATGGATTTAGAAAATATTCGCTCCGGGCTTGAGCGAATCCGGGCGCAGATATACGGAGGCGACGAGGCCGAAATCTGGATTTGGGTCATACCGGAGAGGCTTGCCTGTGCGCAGCGCCCGCTTCGGGACAATCCAAGATTCGGTGGCGGACCCGGTAGACGCCCTCCGCCCCTACCGCCAGAGGCTCGCCCTTTTGCCGAAGCGTGGGTTGATCGCGTCATCCAGGCCGGTTTTCGCTCAGTGATTTCGCTCCTTGAAGTAGCGCAACTTGAGCATCATTACGTCGGGGGTGGTCTCAATTTGCACCCGGAAGGACTCCTCGGTTACTACCGGAGTCGTGGCCTCGCGGTCGAGAGTATCCCTTGCACTGACTATCAGCCGCCAACTGTATCCCAAAAGCAACAAGCCCTAGACGCGTTTCATCGGCTTCCGAAGCCTGTCCTTCTTCATTGCAGCGCTGGCATTGATCGGTCGTCACCAGTTGCAGCCTTTTTGAGCGAACATGAAAATTCAAAGTAGCCCACTACCTAGGGGTCGTACTTCCACAGGTCGTTGAGGTTTCCGCTTGTCCCGGCCAAGCCGTAACCATTCCCCCCGAAGAGCCAGAAATTTCCGGGCACTTAGGTGGGAAACATCGTGCCCGAGCGCCGCGCCCAGCTTCTCGCGGTCGTTGGTGAAGACCTGCCACCTCGCTACGCCCTGCCCGCCCATTTCGCAAGTGCAGCCTCATTACCTCGGTGACCTACCCGGCACCTCCGGCCACATAGTAACCTGTGCGGGCCGGGATGTTCTTCGGAAGGAGATGTTATGCAGAAGGTGATTGTAGTGTTCATCCTGCTGGCGAGCATTGTGTCGCAAGCCAAAGATATGGTGACGGCAACCAAACAGAGAACGGTTGAGGTGTCAATCAGGGAAGTTTGCAAGTTTATCGTTCCTGTGACCAAGCAACCAGTGCCAGTCGCAACTGCACAGGAAGCGTCGGCAGAACAGAAGTAATACCAAGTTCTGTGGTAGGAACTTGAACTGAGGAGATTCATGCGATGAAAAACGTAATCGCTGTAGTAGCTCTGCTGTCCGTGCTGACCAGCCCGGTGTTTGCTACTAGCATGTGCACAAAGCACGAGTACGCTGAGTTGAAAGACATGCCGCAAAAGGAGTTGCTTGGGTTGGCATGCTTTTACCAAGCCACACACGACACCGACATGACTTACTATAAGGCCGTTAGAACACTCGACCATGAAAGAGCCAATGATTCTTTTGAGGAGGCTCAGCAGTGCATGGAAGAAGTGATAAAAATCATGCACGCCGGGAAGATCGAGAAACTCGACTGTAAGAAGAAGAAGTAAGGTTCCTGTGGAGCGAGAAGCCATGGATCGAGAGTTTGCGCGGCAAATTGTGGAAGAACAGAAAACTGCTGCTGGATGGGCTGCGCAGCAATTGACTGCCCCAGCGCCGAGTTTTTGTACGGGGTGTGGAAAGCAGCACGCTGCTGCGGACGCGTTTTGCACGGGTTGTGGCAAGCGCAAATAATCGCAAGGCAATCTCAGCACGGAGGGATTACCCATGCTCACAGTTGAACTGAAGGGTCACGCTGTCATCGTGAACATGCACGGCACTGCGTACCACTTGACCAACGCGAGGTGGTGGAAATGAAGGTCACCGCGGCGGTAGTACTTGGATTCTTCTCTGGGTTCCTTGCTTACATGGCCGTGGCGATGCTGACTCTTCCCGGCGCAAAGGGCGCTGCGACCGCTATCGTACCGGCGTTCATTACATTCGGTGTCGTCTGGATCGCTTCGACATGGTGGATGCGCAGAGGAGCCAAGCGTGTTTCGACCGTGTTTCGGCGGGGATTTCTCCTGGGGGCCGCTGAGTGGGTGGCAATGATCCCGCTCGGATTCGTGATGACAGCCCATAACACCTCGGCATTGGATGGCGGGTCGTCAATGTCGAACGCCGAGGCGGGCGCAATAGGCATAGTCGGAATCATCACTGGCGGCTTCTCGCTTGCGATGGCGTTCGGTTGTTTGGTGTGTTTCGCTGTTGCCTATCTCATGGGACGAGAAACGGAGTCTTCCGGCCCAACGAAAGCCTGTCCGCTGTGCGCTGAGACAATTAAGGCCGAAGCCAGAAAATGCCGATTCTGTGGAGCAGACGTGCCGTCCGCCGTTCCCGTCTAGATTTTCGTTCATCGTGCTGTGGGGAGCAGCGAAGCCATGAGCCCTAACCATACGCACCAGTAAGCGTGTGCAGTAGTGGGTGCTTTAGGAGGAGAATGCGATGACCGTCACATGGAGGAGAACGCCAGTACTCCTACTCAAGTGAGTCACTGACACGGGGGCCTCGCGGATCGAAACGCGGGGGCCTCACTTCGCGAAGGACGAAAGCATGGAACGGGATGACAGAAGGAGCCCTGCATGGCAGACACAAAAATCGAAGAACTGAAACTCGAATTCAAGAACGCTGTGGTAAAAGCACTAACCGAGCAGGGAAACACCTTTTCTGGAGACCTTAGACCTAAGTACAGGGAACGCGGTTTAAGTGATGAAATCATGGACGAAATAATCCGCAACACAGTAATCGGAAGATAGTTGGGTAATGTCTCAGTTTGGTTTGTGCCTGTCGCGTTCAATGCGTTCGTAACAATCATCGCAAATCCATACCCCAGCTTCCCGAGATTCGCGGTATGGCTTCGCATTGCTCTGATTTATGGGTTTCCCGCATTGCTTCCCGGACGGGTGAGCACAAACCGCTTCAGTGCAGACGCAGAAGATTTCCACCACGTTGGACTCCTCATTGCGCCAGAAGCACGACTTCCTCAAGCGACCAAGCGTGATCGGATAGCCCAGCAGCCATTGCGGGCGTAATCCTCAGCGTCTTGTGGAGTCTGGCGAAGTTGTAGTATACGGCATAGATCGCAACCATTGCGGCGTAAGCACATCCAATCGAAACCCTCCTCCGTTAGGAGGCGCGCTACATCTTAATTCCGAAGCCCGGCCCCTGTTCCTGCCGTGGCCCGATCTCCCGCTGCAGCGCAATTGCCTGCTCCTGCTTCACCTCTGGCATATGCGCGCTGCGGTGGGAAACATCATGGCCGAGTGCCGCGCCCAGCTTCTCGCGGTCGTTGGTGAAGAACTGCGCATCATAAGCGCCACGCGACACGGCAACATAGGCCATGCTGTTATTGAGTAGGTCTTTTGCGCCCAGCTCGGTATCGACGTGATCAAAAAAGTCTCTGCATCGTCCTGAGATCTGTGCCTCCGCCGTATCGCCTTGCTGCGAGTTCCGGCCAGCGATTCCGAGCCCCACAGAAGGCGTGCGTACGGCAGCGTAGGGGATGTAAACAGCCCAGTGGCAAGAGTGGTGGTGGACCGGATTTTCGCTGCCTGCTACAGCGGGAGGACCAGTTGACACTCCACATCACTCAACTGAAGGATGGTGAAATTACCGGTGCACGGCAGGTAACCAAAGTCATGCGAGGGCGGGATTAAGTTTGAGCACCTGCGTCTGATTGGAAGACACTGAGGATTGTGGAACATCATCACACGAATTGCGTTATCGCCAGTCGTTAACTTCGCACCAAGAAGGATTGCAAATGCATACAGTGCGCCTGAGTCTATTGCTCGCCTTATCATTCTGTCTACTCCTGTGCATCTCGGCTTCAGGCCAGGAGCAGGGCAGTATTTCTGCTAAGCAGCCGTTGGCCTTGTCTGCGTCGTTCAGGGCCGCGGCGAATCAGGCGCAGAGGGACATCCAAGAATTGCAGAAGGGTGTCGATGCTATTACGAATGAGTTCATTGATGAGTCGCCACAATGGAATTCACTAAAAAAGACATCGGATGCATCGTTGGAAAGTGCAAGATCACAAGCGAGCAATCCCGACGCGAACTATGTAATCCGCCTGCTTACAAAAGAGCAGCAACTCATTTCTGAATTCCACATTGCTTTCAATGCCGGAAAAAACGATGGCAGCTTCGATCAGGCCGCGACAAAGGCCCTTGACTGCAATGCCTTCATTGAGCAGGTACTGGACAGCAAGGCTCCCACTTTCGGCTCGTGTCCTGGCGTAGAGCGTGAGCATGGAGGAGAACTTCATGGCAGGAAAGCGGAAACCTCAACAGGGTTAAGCGCCTCCTCGTCGGCACCTCCACGGCCTGGCGCTGCAAGCGCATCGTTTCATGGCATCAGGGTCGGTCAGCCAATCTCAACCCTTCCTTTCAAATGCACTAATGTAGTTTTCTGCAATGGGCTCGTCGAAGGAAACTATGTCCGCGTCAGCCATTCAAATTCGATTGTCGATATGTTTGATGTGACTTACGAAGGTACAACTTTCAGCAGCGAGCCGATCACCGCGCCACCAATCACTCTGGCCCAAGCCGTGAAAGTTCACAGTCTGCAAGAGGGTGCTAGGCCGCCAAAGTTGCGCTACGCTAGCAATGATCGCGGGCAGATGTACGGTATAGTAGATTTGGAAAACCGCATTTCTTACACTACCAAAACTATTCCGGCTCTTGCTCCTCGTTGGATTGGTGAAAATCAGGTAGTTAAGGTTTCGTATTTCTCTCCCACTGCCCCTCTTCTTGAGGACTCGAAGGGAAGTTTTTTGAGAGAGGGTGAGGCCGCGCTGCTTGCAGACGCCAACACGAGTACCCCGTATTCGCCAACCGCGGGCGGTGGTGTGCCCAGCGGTGCGACAGCTCAACGCAACAATTCCGAGGTCGGTGCCAACGCAAGAGGGAATTCTTCTGGGCCCTTCGGGTTCGAGTACGGGATGACGCGAGAACAGATCATCAAACTGATCGGCAAGCAAGCGGTCAAAGAAGCGAAAGGCTACACAATGGTCGTCACCACGGCTCCGAAACCGCATCCAGTTTTTGAGAGTTATATTCTTACTTTTTCGGCAGATAACGGACTATTAGCAGTCAGCGCCTTGGGGAAGGATGTACCGACAAATGTTTTCGGGGAGGAAGTTCATAGCCAATTTCTGGAACTCCGCGCCGCGCTTTCTAAGATTTATGGTGATCCTTCGCTGACAGCGGACGAAGTACAGGCTGGGAGCATCTGGAACGACCCGCAGGACTGGATGATGGGACTGCTAAAGAAGGAGCGAAGCGTTGTGTCGATCTGGAATCTGAAATCAGCGCCTGTCAATCACATCGCGATGATTATGGTGAAAGGGGCAGCTCTTTCTCAAGAGAAGGGCTACAATTCTGTCAAGTATGAGTTTGAGGGGTTTGAGGCGTTTACGGGCGCGCAAAAGGCCAAGGTCGATTCTAACTTTTGACTTTTTGAACATGAACCCAACGAGGATCACATGAAGGCGCCCAAGCCTCCCGAGTGGACAGTAGCAGAAAACAACGGCAACACCGCAATATTGGAAAAAGGAAAACCGATCGCATCGGAAAGCAAAATCATCACTCGCCCGAAAGGCATGACGGTAAGGCAATTCTCTGACGCGCTAAGGCCTGGGTCCACAGCCGACCCCGCCACGTTGCACTGCATCGAGAATCCGAGTTAGCAAGTGCCTTATGATTCGTGCCTATCGGGGCAGGCAGTGGTTCTAAAAACCGATTCCGAGACCTATGCCGTGGTCCTGCTGTTGACCCTGAGAGACTTCCTGCTCCGGCGCAGTCGTCTGGTTGGGTTTGATCTCGGGCACATGCGCGCTCTGCTGCGATACATCGTGACCGAGCGCCGCAGGCAGCTTCTCGCGGTCGTTGGTGAAGAGCTGCGCATCGTAAGCGCCGCGCGAGACGGCAACATAGGCCATGCGGTTGTTGAGTAGGTCTTTCGCTTCCAGCTCGGTATCGACGTGGATCAACACGCGGTCCGCCGTCTGCCCCTGGCTGGAATGACTCGTCACCGCATAGCCATGATCGAGATGCGGATGCAGACGCAGATCAAGCTGTATCTCGCGGCCTTCGTCCATCCTCAGACTTAGCCGCCCGTCCTGGCCGAGGGTCTCCACCGTTCCCAGCTCGCGGTTCGCCAGCTTCAACTCGCGCGAGGGCGCGGTGAGCTGCACCCGGTCTCCGGTGGAGAACGCCCGCTCCTGCTCACGATAGACGGAGACACCCTGCTGACGGCGTGGATCATAGCTCCTCTCCGTGCCGTCCTTCAGCTCGACGGTAAGCCGGTTGCTGGGAGCATCGACGCTCTTCACGCGGGCGTATTCGCCTTTTCCGATGCCGGTCTCCTGCGAGCTGCGGCTGTAACGC
>Ga0209039_10004295_pt1 | contig 10481 bp, 6 predicted proteins | sample BogFormECP12_OM1_FD_188238 | JGI IMG/M metagenome (GOLD analysis project Ga0209039, IMG submission 188238) | Bog forest soil microbial communities from Calvert Island, British Columbia, Canada - ECP12_OM1 (SPAdes) (version 2) | ecosystem: Environmental > Aquatic > Freshwater > Wetlands > Bog ... | reverse complement strand
CGCCGTACTCCAGCTGGAGCTGGCGCAGCGACTCTGGTGAGCCGTCGAACCCCGACAGGTTGGCCAGGATCACCACCGGGCGGTTCCCGCTGGCCGCGTCGACGGCGGCGGACAGGTCGGGCGCCCAGTACTGGCCCTCTCCGTTGGGGCCCATGATCCGGTCGTAGCCGCCGATGCCGAAGTTGTCCTCGGCCGAGACCCCGCCGGAATAGTCGAGTGACTGCTTCCCGGTCAGCACCATGGCCGAGTCCGGCGTCATGATCAGCACGCCCCGGGTGTGCATGAGCATCGTGGCCTCGGCGCTCCAGTACGGCTGGGCGCCGACGTTGATGCCGGTCACCACGACGTTGATCTCGCCGCCGTCCTGGGTGAACTCGATGATCCCGCGGAGCGCCCGGGAGATCCATTCCATGGTCTCGGTGCCGGAGTCCATCGCGATCTTCGCCCCGGCCGAGATGGCGAACCACTCCACCGGGACGTGCAGCCGCCGCGCCAGCTCGATGGCCGCGAGGACCCGTCGGCACTCCGGCTCGGCAAGGGCACCCAGCGCGCGGACCGGGTCGCCCAGCAGCACCACCCGGCGCATCCCCTCCGGGTAGCGTTCGGTCGGCGTGCTGACCACGCCGAGGACCAGGTTCGCGGTGTCGGAGGCCGAGGCCGCCAGCGCGCCCAGATCAGCCCGGACCTCGCGCTCCGGTTCCGCGCCCTCATCCGTGCCGGAATCCGCGTCCGGCTCGATCAGGAGCAGCTTGGCGCCGTTCTCCACCTGGGTGTTGACGTCGGCGAAGACCTCGGCGACCCGGCCGGCCACCGGGGCGCGCAGTGCCGTCTCCGGCTTCATGCTCTCCACGACGGCCACGATGTCGCCCTCGGCGACCCCGTCGCCGGCCCCGACCGGGATGGCCACCACCATGGCCGGGGCCGGGGCGCGGACCAGCCCGGCCTCGCCGCCCGAGATCCGGTGTACCGCGCCGTCGACCTCGACGAGGTAGTCCGGGCCCTGCGCGACGGAGAGCACGTCGAAGGTCTGGCCGCCGACGCCCAGCCGGAGTTCGAACCGGCCCGACCGCTCGACATCGACGTGGACCGAACGGCCGTCCAGCTCGACCTGGTACCGGCCGGGGCGGGACCGGGATACCCGAAGCCGGTAGGCCTCACCGCCCACGCGGACATCGACCTGGTGCTGCGTCTCGTGCCCGACCTCGGGACGCCCGCGCTCGGCGGAGGTGAACAGCCGGTCCTGCTGACGTCGTGCGTGCGCCTCGTAGGCCTCGAAGGCGGTGGCCAGCAGGGCGACGTCGACCCGCCGCGGCGGCGCGTCGCCGTCGGCCATAATCGCATCCAGCCAGGTCGTGTCGACCTCGCCGCGCACGAACTCAGGGCGGCTTAGCAAATCCAGCAGGAACGCCTTGTTCGTCGTCCCGCCGTTGATCACCGTGGCGGTCTGCCGCAGCGCGCGGGAGAGCCGGGCGCGGGCTTCGCAGCGGTCTCGGCCCCAGGCGATCACCTTGGCGATCATGGAGTCGAACTGCGGCGGGATGACGTCCCCGGCGGCCACCCCGGTGTCGACCCTGATGCCCGGGCCGGCCGGCAGGGCGAGGTGCTCGATCAGGCCCGGGGCGGGCGCGAAGTCGCGCTCCGGGTCCTCGGCGGTGAGCCTGGCCTCGATGGCGTGCCCGCGGGCCGGCGGCTCGGCGGGGCCGATCTCGGCCAGCGTGCCGCCCGCCGCGATGTGCAGCTGCAGCTTGACGATGTCGACGCCGGTGGTGGCCTCGGTGACCGGGTGCTCGACCTGCAGCCGGGTGTTGACCTCGAGGAATGACAGCAGCCGCTGACTGGGCTCGTAAAGGAACTCCACCGTCCCGGCGTTGACGTACCCGGCGGCCCGGACCAGTTCGGCGGCGTGCGAGCGCAGGAGTTTCTCCTGCTGCTCGCCGAGCGCGGTCGAGGCGGACTCCTCGATGACCTTCTGGTTGCGCCGTTGCACGCTGCAGTCCCGGACGCCCAGCGTCCACACGGTGCCCTCGGCGTCGGCGACGACCTGCACCTCGACGTGCCGGCCGCGGATCGCCCGCTCGAGGAAGACCGTCGCGTCCCCGGCGGTCTTCGACGCCTCCGAGCTGGCGCGCTCGAAAGCCTCCTCAAGCTGCTCAGGGGATGGCACCAGCCGGATGCCGCGGCCGCCGCCGCCCGCGGTCGCCTCGACCATCAGCGGGTAGCCGATCGACTCGGCCTGCGCGCGGGCCTCGGCCAGGTCGGCCACCGGGCCGCCACTCCACGGCGCGAGCGGCACGCCGGCCTGCTCGGCCAGCCGCTTGGACTCGATCTTGTCGCCGAGCCGGCGCATGACCTCGGCCGACGGGCCGATGAAGGTAATCCCTAGCCGGTCGCACAGCTCCGCGAACTCGGCCTTCTCCGAGACGAACCCCCAGCCGGGCCACACCGCGTCCGCCCGGAACGCCCGCAGCGCGCGCTCCAGCTCGGCGTAGTCGAGGTAGGGGCTCCCGGCGAAGGCGGCGTCGACGTCGGACGGGCCGATCAGCACCGTCTCGTCGGCCTCGCGGACGAACGTCGCGTGCCGGTCGGCGGCGGTGTACACGGCGATGACGCGGAGCGCTGGACGTCCCTCGGCGTTCCACTCCCGGACGGCGTTGATCAGCCGCATGGCCGGCTCGCCCCGGTTGACGATCGCGACCCGCTGGAAGGCGCTCATGGGGCTACTCACCGAACGCGGCGCGAATGTCGTCGCTCGTGCTCCCGGCCACCCGCCCGCTGCTGGCCTGCTCGGGCGCTGCGGGCTCCTGGAGGATGTCCAGCACCACCTCGTCCGCGACGATCGCCGGGTCGATGCGCAGCACCGCGTAACCGCCGACGGCGCCGGCCCCGAAGCCGGGCGCGAACACCCGGACCGGGCGGGTTATCACCCCGTCGCGCACCGCGTCGTAGACGGCGATGGGGATGCTCGCTGCGGACACGTTGCCCATCCTCTCGACGTTGAAGTACAGCTGATCGGCGGACAGCCCGGCCTGGCCGGCCAGGTTGAGGATCATCGTCTTGTTGGCCTGGTGCGGGATGATCAGCTCGATGCTCTCGAGCAGTGTCCGCCCCGGGTCGTCCGGATCCCGCTGCTCGCCGAGTTCACCGAGCATCTGGGCCAGGTAGCGCTGGACGAGTGCCTTGACCTCCGGACCGTACACGGTGATGTCGCCGCCGAACTCGGCGTTCGGCCAGATGATCGAGTTGACCTCGCTGTGCGGCCCGCTCGCGTAGGTCTGCACCACCTCCACGTCCCCGGTGGCCCCAGGGGTTTCTGGGACTGGGCCGATGACCATCGCCGCGGCCCCGTCCCCGAAGATCATCCGCGAGGTGCGGACGCTGCCGATCTTGTCGGAGAACTTCTCCACGCAGACCAGCAGGACAGGCCGCCTGACCTCCTGCAGCTGCCGGATGGCCTCGGCCAGCCCGTAGGGCAGCCCCGCGCAGGCCGCCACCAGGTCGATCGAGGCGTGCGTCTGCTGCAGGCCGAGCTCGCCGGACAGCCAGCACGCCATCGACGGGATCTGCCGGTTGCTCGTGCACGTGCTGACCAGCACCGCGCCGATTTCCGCGGGGGAGCGGCCGGACTTGGCCAGCGCGGCCCGGACCGCGTGCAGCGCCAGCTGCTCAGGTTCCCGGCTGGTGTAGCGGCGCTGTTCGATGCCGGTCTTCTTACTGATCTCCTCCGCACTCATCGGGGACCAGGAAAAGCTCGCGTTCCTGATGACGTCGTCGTTGTCGCAGACGTACTCGCCACGCACGATCGCGAGCGCCTCGAGCTTCGGCTGGACCGCGAAGGCTTCCCGCACCCGCACCGGGGGATAGGGCGCGACGGGCTCGACCGCCTCGGCCCGGGCCGGGGCGGCGCTCTGGCTTGGCCAAGGGGAGCGCTTCACTCGCTCGATGAAGGCCATCACGTCGCGGTTGCGCGGGTGGAAGGCAACCACAAAGTCGTCGTCGCCGATCTCCGCCGCCTCGCGCAGCTCGGTGCGGGAACGGTCCCACGGGTACTGGTTGTGCAGCACCATCGCCCAGCGCATCAGCGCCTCCAGTTCCGGGACGCGCTCGTGGGCATCGAGGATGTCCTCGGTCCGGAAGACCGGGTAGTCCGGGTCGTGGTCGGGCATCACGAACGTCAGCGCGCCGGGCTGGGCCAGGAACTCGGCCACCGTCGGCTTGATGGCCGGCAGCTCCGTGGCGTGATGCAGCTTGGTGCGGAACACGTCGAACAGCAGGCCGAACACCCTGTCCTCGGTGTCGGCGTCCCAGGTGGCCGGCAGCGCCCGGAAGGCGCGCTCGACCGCGGCTACCTTGCGGTCGCTGTCCTCCCACGGGGTCAGCACCGGCAGGAAGACGTCGTCACGCCGCTTGGCGAGGTCGCGCCAGCGCGTCGGCCGCTTGTCGAACATTGTGATCGCATACCGGTTGACCCAGTACAGGTTCTGGCCCAGGTCCCGGAGCAATTCGAAGCGCCCCGGGTAGGCCCCGGAGTCGACGCGGGCCAGGATGTCGGTCCCGGTCGGCGCCTTCGCCTCGAAGTCCCGCCCGATCACCGCGGTGAACGCCTCGAGCGTCTCCAGGAGCGAGAAGTCCAGATCGCCGAGGAAATTGGCCGGGAACACCAGGCGGCCATGCCGGTTGACCACGAACGGTTTCACGTTTACACCTCCTCTGTTGCCGTACCCTCAGTGCGCCGGTTATGCGCCAGGGACGGCCAAATTGCCGAGGTTTTTGCCCCGACCAGGTTTCGGGTCAGACGGCCGGGAAGCGTAAGTCCTTCCGCACCACTCAGGAAGGAGCCAGCCATGCCGGCACCGTCCCAGACACCCGAATCGCCCGAACGACTCGCAGAACTGCTGGATGTCAAGACGTTCCCCGCCGCCTGCCGATTTCGCCGCAAAGGCCAAGGTGACCGATCCAGGCATCTACGAGCAGGCTGCCGCCGACGCCCCGGCCTGGTGGGCGGGGCAGGCACGGCAGCGACTGCACTGGCAGACCCCGTTCCAGGCCGTCCTCGACGACAGCAACCCGCCCTTCTACACCTGGTTCGCCGACGGCGCGCTCAACGCCTCGTACAACTGCCTGGACCGGCACGTGGACGCCGGGCACGGGGACCGGGTCGCGTTCCACTGGCACGGTGAGCAGGGCGAACAGCGCTCCCTGACGTACGCCGAGACCCTCGCCGACACCCAGCGCCTGGCCAACGCGCTCAAGGCCCAGGGAATCGGCAAGGGCGACGTCGTCGGCATCTACCTGCCGATGATTCCCGAAGTCGTGGTGGCGATGCTCGCCTGCGCCCGGATCGGCGCGCCGCACAACGTCGTGTTCGGCGGCTTCGCGCCGTCCGCCGTGACGAGCGGATGGCCACCTCGCAGGCCAGGGCGCTCATCACCACCGACGGCGCACGCCGCCGGGGCAAGACCGCCCCGGTCAAGCAGGCCGTGGACGAGGCGATCGACGACCTGGCCATGCTGCAGACGGTCATCGTGGTCCGGTCGACGGGCGCGCCCTGCCAGATGCGGGACGGCCGGGACCACTGGTACCACGAGTTGCTCGAGCAGGCCGAGCCGGAATGCCCGGCCGAGCCGATGGAGGCCGAACACCCCCTGTTCCTGCTCTACTCCTCGGGTTCCACGGCCAAGCCGAAGGGCATCGTGCACACCACCGGCGGCTACCTCACCGGGGTGGCCACCACGACCGCGATGGTCTTCGACCTCGACGCCGAGCGAGACGTGTTCTGGTGCACCGCCGACGTCGGCTGGATCACCGGGCACTCGTACATCGTCTACGGCCCGATGGCCAACGGCGCCACCTCGGTGATGTACGAGAGCGCGCCAGACTACCCGGACAAGGACGCCTGGTGGCAGGTGGTCGAGAAGTACCGGGTGTCGATCTTCTACACCGCTCCCACCGCCATCCGCGCCTGCATGAAATGGGGGGAGCAGTATCCCGCTAAGCACGACCTGTCCTCGCTGCGGCTGCTCGGCACGGTCGGCGAGCCCATCAACCCCAAGGCGTGGGTGTGGTACTACGCGGTCATCGGCGGCGAGCGGTGCCCGGTGGTGGACACCTGGTGGCAGACAGAAACAGGAGCCATCATGATCTCCCCGCTGCCCCGCATCACCCCGGCCAAGCCGGGCTCGGCGACCCTGCCGCTGCCCGGCGTGTCCGCCAGCCTGTTCGACGAGGACGGTCACGAAGTGCCCGTGGGCAACGGCCTGCTGGTCCCCACCCAGCCCTGGCCGAGCATGCTCCGCACCCTGTACAACGACCGGGACCGCTACGTCGAGACCTACTTCTCCCGGTTCGGCCCGCGGGTCTACTTCGTGGGGGATGGCGCCCGCCGGGACGAGGACGGCTATTTCTGGATCACCGGCCGGATCGACGATGTCATCAACGTGTCCGGCCACCGGCTGTCCACCGCGGAGATCGAGTCGGCGCTGGTCGCCCACGCCTCGGTCGCGGAGGCTGCGGTCATCGCGGTGCCCGACGAGACGACCGGCCAGGCCGTGGTGGCGTACGTGACCGTCGTCGGCGGCCTCGAGCCCGGCCCGGACCTGGTCGAGCAACTGCGCGCGCACGTGGGCACCCGGATCGGCAAGTTCGCCCGGCCGCAGCGGGTGATCTGGGCCGCCGACCTGCCGAAGACCCGGTCCGGGAAGATCATGCGCAGGCTGCTACGCGATATCGCCGACGGCCGCGAGCTCGGCGACGTCAGCACGCTGGGCGACCCTTCGGTCGTGGCGACGCTGCAGGAGACGGCGGCCGACGCGAAGCAACGATAAGGCTGCGCCTACCAGACCGATCGGTCGTTCATCGAGCCGCCGTAGACGATCAGGTAGACCAGCACTCCGATCAGCGGGATGAACAGCACGAACAGGAACCACAGGGCCTTGGCGAAGCCGGACATGTCACGGTTGCGGAAGATGTCGATGAACACCGTGATCAGGATCCAGAACCAGATCACCAACAGGAAGATTTCAAGAATGGTCCAGAAAATGCTCAAGACCGGATAGTTGTATGACGCCGCTAGTACCATTCCTGCTCCTTCACGCCGGGGAGTTGCGGTTAGCGACCATGCTCCGGGACCGTCGTCCCGGAGCATGGCCAGCATGCCCCGGCCGCGGATCAACGGCATCACCCGTCACGGGTGGGAACAACAATCTATTTGTCGCCCGCGCTCAGACCACCAGGAGCATCCGGCAAACACCACGCAGTAATTTCGGCGTGCGGCTAACATAGACATACCGGTCTGTTCTGGAGGTGCCCATGCCGAGCGACGTTGCTGGGGCCAGGTCCCGACGTCCCTCACCCCGGGAGCGGCTGCTGAAGGCCGCCGACGAGCTGTTTTACGCCGAAGGGGTGAACAGCGTCGGCATCGGCCGGGTCATCGAGCGCGCCGATGTCGCGCGGGCCTCGCTCTACAGCACGTTCGGCAGCAAGGACGAGCTGATCCGGGGGTACCTGGAACACCGGATGGAGATCTCGAAGGAGAGGCTGCGGGCCGCCATCGAGGCGCACGCCGATCCGCGCGAGCGCCTACTGAGCGTCTTCGGCGTGCAGGCCGCGGTCTTCGCCCGCCCCGGCTACCACGGCTGCCCCTTCAACCGGGCCACCGCCGAGGCCCAGCCGGGCAGCGCGGCCTACGAGGTCCCTCGGGCCTACCGCGGCTGGCTCCGTGACTTTCTCCGCGAACTGGCCGCCGAGGCCGGGGCGCCCGATCCGGGCCTGCTGGCCAGCCAGATCCACCTGCTCTACGACGGCGCGATGCTGGCCGCGAGCCTGGACGGCAACACAGGGATCACCACGGCGTCCCGGACGGCGGCCGAGGCCCTGCTGGACGCGGCCCTGGCCAGCCGGGGCAGCGGCCGGCACCGGAGGCAGCACGAGCCCGTTCAGGCAGGCGCCTTCGATTTTTGAACAGGTTCAAAGGGGGAGATAAGCGTGCCCGATACCGCCGGGATCCGTGTCCGCCCGCTCGCGGCAGAGGACCTGGATGAGGCCGACTGGATCTGCCGGGTCGCGTTCGGCACGTTCCTCGGGGTTCCCGAGCCGGAGAAATTCTTCGGCGATGCCGACATGGTCCGGACCCGGTGGAGGGCCGACCCGGGCGCCGGGCTGGCCGCGGAACTGGACGGCCGCCTGGCCGGGTCGAACTTCGCCGCCAACTGGGGCAGCGTAGGGTTCTTCGGCCCGCTGACCGTCGCCCCGGAATACTGGGACCGGGCCATCGCGCAGCGCCTCCTCGACGCCACCATGGACCTGTTCGCAGCCCGGGAGACCCGTCACGTCGGGCTGTTCACCTTCGCGCAAAGTGCCAAGCACGTAGGCTTGTACCAGAAGTACGGCTTCTGGCCGCGCTTCCTGACCGCCGTCATGAGCAGTCCGGTGAATCCCCATTCCCGCTCAGGATCGATACGACTGTCTGGTATCGGCGGCGAGGACCTGGCCGGTGTCCTGACCGCGGTCGGGGAACTCACCGATGCCGTCTATCCCGGCCTTGATCTCAGCCGGGAGATTCAGGCCGTGCGGACCCAGCGCCTGGGGGACACCGTGCTAATCGACGACGGGGCCGGCCTGCAAGGCGTGGCTATCTGTCACGTCGGCCCGGGCACGGAGGCCGGGTCAGGCACGTGCTACGTCAAGTTCGGTGCCGTCCGGCCTGGCCCCGACGCAGAACGCGTGTTCGGGCTGCTGATCGACGCGTGTCACGGCCTGGCCGCCGAGCGCGGCGCGTCGGTCCTCGTGGCCGGCGCGAATGCGGGCCGCGACCGCGCGTGGCGGGCGCTGGCGGGCCGGGGTTTCCGCCGGGACTTCCAGGGGGTCACGATGCACCGTCCCAACGAGGCCGGGTACAGCACGAGCGATTCCTACGTCATCGACGACTGGCGGTAATCGCCGGTCCCCGCGCAGGAGAGTGCTTCCTCCTCCGCTTTCCTCCTCCGCGCGGGAACGCGCGGGCACTGGCGTGGTAGGCAGGGATGCATGTCGCCCGCAAGGCGGATTTACCCCCGCAGCCTCATGGTGTGGCCGGGGCCAGCCCTGTTCCCGCTCGGGGAACCAGCGCAGCGTGCAGGAAGGACCTGATGTACGAGAACCTGACCCGGCTCGACCTCGTTGGCCCGGCGCTCGCGCGGGCGCTCGGCGACCCCGGGTGGGAGCGCCTGGAGGCCTCGCTCGTCTCCGGCGGCAAGTCGAACCTGACCTTCGTGCTCGCCAGCGACGCGGGCGAGGCCGTGCTGCGCAGGCCGCCGGACGGACCGCTGCTGCCGCGGGCGCACGACATGGCCCGGGAGGCCCGGGTGCAACGCGCGCTGGCCGGCACCGCCGTCCCGGTGCCGCCCATCCTGTTCGAGGACGCCGGCGAACTGATCGGCGTTCCGTTCTACGTGATGGCGAAGGTCGACGGGTACGTCATACGCGACGCCCTCCCCGCCGGGTACGCGGAGTCCGCGCGGGACCGCCACGCCATCGCCGATGTCCTGGTGGACACGCTGGCGAACCTGCACGCGGTGGATCCCGCCGAGGTCGGCCTGGCCGGCTTCGGCCGGCCGTCCGGCCTGGGGGAGCGGCAGGTGCGCCGGTGGAGCGAGCAGTGGGAGCGTTCCAAGAGCCGGGACGTCCCGGCCTTCGACGAACTCGCCCGCCGGCTGCGCGCGGACCCGCCGGCCGGGCCCGGGGGAGCGATCGTGCACGGGGACTTCCGGATCGACAACTGCCTGCTAGCCAGGCAGATGCCGCCGACCGTGGCGGCCGTGCTCGACTGGGAGCTCGCTACCCTGGGCGAGCCGCTAGCCGACCTCGGCTTGCTGCTGTTCTACTGGCGGCAGGCGGGGGAGGCCAAACCGGTGCTGACGCCCGCGCCGAGCATGCTGCCCGGCTTCCCGCCCCGGTCTTACCTGGCCGAACGGTATGCCAAGCGGACCGGCGCTGACCTGAGCGACCTGCCAGCCTGGGTCGCGCTAGCCCATTTCAAGAGCGCGGTGATCGCGCAGGGCATCGCGGCACGGGTGGAGGCCGGATCAATGGCCGGGCAGGAGTTCGGCGACATCACCGGCGAGGTCGACCGGATTGCCGCAGAAGGCCTCGCCCTACTCACCGAAGGGAGCTAGCCGGACCGGCCGTGACCAGGGTGAACCCGAACGGCACGATGCCCGCCCTGCGCTGCTACACTCGGCCCCGGCCGTCGGCTCAGGGCCTCACCCGGCCGGAGGAACCCGGAGGAAGGAGCCTACCGCGCCAGGGAAAGTCTCTTTGATCCCGAACGAACCTCGGTTCTGCCCGCCTGACGAGTTATCCGCGCCGCAGGCGGAAGCGTCGGCCCGTCCAATACAGCTGACGGCCCGGGAAACCGGTACGCTAGCTGCGTTCGCGGTGTCTTTACGGCGCCCGGAACGCAGGGGCGCATAGCTCAGCGGTAGAGCACTCGCCTTACAAGCGAGGGG
>Ga0209039_10004293_pt1 | contig 10482 bp, 8 predicted proteins | sample BogFormECP12_OM1_FD_188238 | JGI IMG/M metagenome (GOLD analysis project Ga0209039, IMG submission 188238) | Bog forest soil microbial communities from Calvert Island, British Columbia, Canada - ECP12_OM1 (SPAdes) (version 2) | ecosystem: Environmental > Aquatic > Freshwater > Wetlands > Bog ... | reverse complement strand
TGCTGCCCGAGGCCCTGGAGACCTGGCCGGTGCCGATGTTCGGGCGGCTGCTGCCCCGCCACCTGGAGATCATCTACGCCCTCAACCGCTCCTTCCTGGCGGACATACGCGCCCGGTATCCGGGCGACGACGAGCGCATCGCCCGGATGTCGCTGATCGCCGAGGGCCCCGATCACCGGGTGCGGATGGCCAGCCTGGCCGTGGCCGGCAGCTTCGCGGTCAACGGCGTGGCCGGGCTGCAGTCCCGGCTGCTGGCCCAGACCACGCTGCGGGACTTCGCGGACCTGTGGCCGGAGAAGTTCCGGAACGTGACGAACGGGGTCAGCCCGCGCCGGTTCCTCCGGCTGGCCAACCCCCGCCTGTCCGCCCTGATCACGGCCCGGCTGGGAGACCAGCGGTGGCTGACCGACCTGGACCGGCTGGCCGGCCTGGAGGCCCTCGCCGGCGATGCCGAGTTCCGGGCGCAATGGCGCGAGGCCAAACGGCAGAACAAGATCGACCTGGCCTTTCACGTCCTAGCCGCCACCGGCGTCATCATCGATCCCGCCTCGCTGTTCGACGTCATGGTCAAGCGGCTGCACGAGTACAAGCGCCAGCTCCTCAAGCTGCTCCACGTCATCACCCTGTACAACCGGATCAAGGCCGACCCCGCCGTCGCCGTCACGCCCTGCACGGTCATCTTCGGCGCCAAGGCCGCACCGGGCTACCAGCAGGCCAAGCGCATCATCAAGCTGATCAACTCGGTCGCCGCCGTGGTCAACGCCGACCCCGACGTCGCCGGCCGGATCAAGGTCGTGTTCATCCCCGACTACAACGTCTCCGTCGCCGAGCTCGTAGTCGCCGCCGGCAACCTCTCCGAGCAGATCTCGCTGGCCGGCAAGGAAGCCTCCGGCACCGGCAACATGAAACTGGCCCTCAACGGCGCCCTCACCATCGGCACCCTCGACGGCGCCAACATCGAGATCCGCGACCGGGTCGGGGCCGGCAACTTCTTCCTGTTCGGGATCACCGCCGACCAGGCCGCCACCATCAGGCAAGACGGCTACTCCCCCCACGCCCGCTACCAAAGCGACCCCGAACTCAAGGCCGCCATCGACGCCCTCGCCTCAGGTGCCTTCTCCGGCGGAGACCACGACGCCGCCCAGCAGGTCCTCTCCTCCATCCTCGACTGGGACGAATACCTCGTCCTGGCCGACTACCGGTCCTACATCGACTGCCACGACCACGCCGTCGCACCCGCCTGGACCGACCAGGACCAGTGGACCCTGATGTCCATCCTCAACACCGCCCGCTCAGGATTCTTCTCCTCCGACCGCACCGTCCGCGACTACAACCGCGACATCTGGCACGTTGAGCCCGTACCCGTACCCCCAGCCGCCACGCCCGGCCCTCAACCCCCCAGCCCGAGAGCCTGAGCCACGACCACAGCACGCTCACCCGCTCCGCAAGACGTAACGCAGGTCCTCAGCGGGCTCGCCAGACGCCTCAACCACCCGCGTCATACCATGACCGCATGGCTGCATCGCCGCGGGTGGCGCCGGCGGGTGCGCCGGGACCGGTAGACGGAGCGGCGCCCGTTTTCGAGCTGGCTGAGGCGCGGTGGCCGGAGGTGGAGCACGGCCCTCGGCGGCTGCTGGTGGTACCGGTGGGGTCGCTGGAGCAGCACGGGCCGCACCTGCCGCTCGACACCGACACCAGGATCGCCGTGGCGGTGGCGCGGCGGGCCTGCGCGGGCCGGGCGGGCGTCGCCCTGGCGCCCGCGTTCTGCGTCGGGGCGAGCGGCGAGCACGCGGACTTCCCCGGCACGCTGTCCATCGGCACGGAGGCGCTGACCGCCTGCCTGATCGAGCTTGGCCGCCACGCCAGCGTGCACTGGCCCGCCGTGCTGCTGGTCAACGGGCACGGCGGCAACGCGGCCGCCGTCGAGGGGGCGGTCGCCCGGCTCAGCTACGAGGGCCGGGCCGCGCATGCCTGGCCCGCCGGGCTGCCCGGCGGCGACGCGCACGCCGGTCGCTTCGAGACCTCGGTCATGCTCGCGCTGTCCCCCGGCGCGGTGCGCCTGGACGCGGCCGAGCCGGGTGACGCCAGGCCGATCGGCCAGATCATGCCGGTACTGCGCGAGCGGGGAGTGCGCGCGGTGAGCGGCAACGGTGTGCTGGGCGACCCGGCCGGCGCGTCGGCGGCCGAAGGCAAGCGGCTCCTCGCGCGGCTCGCCCGGGGGCTGGCCGGCGCGATCGACGGGCTGCTGGCCCAGCAGCCTAGCTAACTGCAGGGCGGCGGGGTTGCCGATGGGGTCGCCGGAGTACTCGTGAATGGCGTCGAGGTTGTCCCGGGCGGGGTGGCGTCGGCGGCGGGGCCGTCGGCGAACGCGCGGAGCACGTTCATCGTCACCCGCTGGACGAAGCTCGACGTCATGGCCGAGATGCCGTGCGGGCGGTCGCCGAAGATCGCCTCCACCCAGCGCATGGTGCCCGCGTTGAAGACGCCCGCCCCGCCTGCGTGCGTGTAGTAGGCAGAATCACCGAAGCTCGCCGCCCCCTGGCACACCAGCGGCGAGTGGGATAGGACCTGGATCGGCCGCGGCACGGGGTAGGCCGGGTTGACCCGGTCGTACTCGACGCCGACCAGGTTGCCGAAGCTCGCCCCCGCAGCCACCCCGGTCCCGGCGAACACCCAGTTGTCCGGGGCCGCCACCACGTATGAAGCGACCGCGGGATAGCCCTCGTAAAGCGTCCCGATCAGCGAGGACTCCGGGTCAGGCCGAGGCGGCTCACGCCAATCGCTGGTGACAAGCGCGTCCTGGACGCCGAACATCGGATCGCGCGGGTAACTGGTCTTGTAGCAGATGACGAGCCGGTCCGGGCCGAGCGCGGTGGCGTCCAGCCTGATCCGCCGGAACATCGCGTTGGCTCCGAGGAACGCCAGGTTGACGCCCGCGTCGCGGGCCGCAGTCACGTGCGCGCGTTCGGCCGGGGTCCAGTACTCGTCGTGCCCGGGCGAGATCAGGGCGCTGGCCCCGTCCAGCAGATGCGGGTCGGCGGCGATGTCCATGCCGGTCAGGTAGGCCAGTGGCAGCCCCATGCGCTCGGTCAGCTTGACCACGTTCCGCTCGTAGGTGAGGAACATGGCCGCGCCGTTGGCGTCGTACGGCCGGTCCAGGCTGACCGCCAGCGACCGTGCGCCGTAGCTGGACCCCGCCCCCGATGACCCCGATCCCCCCGATCCAAGGCCGGCGTACAGGTCGTAGCCGCCCCAGGTGTTGTAGGCCTGCCAGGTCGCGACGCAGTTCTTGATCACGACCTGACCCGCGGTGCGGGGCGAGCGGACCGTCACCGGCACGTACCGCTGCGCGCCGGAGTCCGCGTCCAGCCGGAGCAGGTACGCCCCCGGCGGCCAGTCGTCGGTCGGCACCTCGGCGGACGGGTCCCAGTCGGCCCGCGCCGTGTTGGTGGCACCGGCCAGGCTGGCACGGTGCTGCCGGTGACCGCGCAGCGGGCCTGACCGCCACACCCGGCGGGCGCCGTCCCCGGCGTACCAGCCGAGCCGGAATGCGGTGACCCGGAACCCCGCTGCGGTCGTCGAGACGAACAGCGGGAAGGACTCCCCGGTCAGCACGCTGGACGCACCCGCATACCCCTCGATCGCGTCCGGCGCGCCGAGGTGCCGGATCTCCCAGCGCGGGTCCCCGGGCCGCGAGTTCTCCGCCAGGGCCCGGCGCGCGCCGCCGCGCGGCCGACCCGGCGCGGGCCGCGCGGCGGGCCGAGCCGCGTGATCGCCGCCGGCTGCCACCGCCGCCGAGATCCCGGCCGCGACCGCGGCCGCCCCCAGGCCGAGGAACGCCCGCCTGCTGGCCCCCCCAGCACGACCGGCGCCGTCCGCGCTTGGTTGAGTCATGGCGAGAAGAATGCACCGCGGCGACTAACGCCGGGATAACACGCAGTGGCGCCGAGGTGTCAGCCGGGCCCGTTCGGGATAAAACTGAAGCCCGGCCCGGTGCCGGGGAAAGCGGCGTGCGCGGCGGCACCGGGAAGAGCGCTAGTTTGTGGCAGTGCCTATTTCCGGCCCTACTTTTGCTGGTTACGGCGGCCGAATCAGCGGTTGCCAGCCCGGAGGATCGTGATGACCGAGACAATCTCACCACCTGAGAGCCAGCCTGCCGAGGACCGGGTGCTGGCCATACTGAACAACTTCGCCAGCAGGGACATGCCGGGCAAGCAGCGCGAGATCCAGGACTGCGTGAACAAGATCCTCGCGAAGGTCGACTCCGAGCCCGCGGCGAGCTGAGGCGCGGAGCCGATGGACCGGTCCAGGCTCGAGGCGTTCAGCGACGGCGTCTTCGCCGTGGCGATCACCCTGCTCGCGCTCAACCTCACCGTGGCCGGGCCCGGGCACGGGCCCAAGTATCCCTCGCTGACCGACCAGCTCCAGGCGCACTGGCCGGCCTTCCTGGCCTACCTGATCAGCTTCTTCATGATCGGCATCGTCTGGGTCAACCACCACGTGCTGGTCAGGTCCATCATCGCGGTGGACCGGACGCTGCTCTTCCTCAACCTGGTGCTGCTCCTGTTCGTCGTGCTGATCCCGTTCGCTACCGCCACGGTGGCGGATTACCTGACCAAGAACGACTGGGACGCAAAGGTCGCGATGGCGCTGTACGGCGGGGTCTTCCTCGGCATGTCGATCGGCTTCGGCGGGATCTTCGAATGGACCCTGCACGGCAGGCGCGTGGCCCAGCCGCTGCCGCCGGAAAAGCACTGGCCGGCGCGGGCGCGGTTCGTCGGCGGCGGGCTCGTCTACGTGGTCGCGATCATCGTCGCCTGGTTCAGTGCCATCGCCTCATTCGTGATCATCGCGCTGGTCGCCGTGTACTACATCGTGGAGCGCACCCCCGCCGCCCCGGTTGGCCCGGACTCCGGCGGCGACGAGCCGGTTGTCTGAGGCCACGGCAGGTCAGACCGGCAGATAAATAGTTGCCATTAAGCAAGTGTTCGGCGGTAGACTGGGTTAATGTGCGGCAAAGCGTTGACTCAGGACATCTGAACGGTGCATCTGGCGGGTCCCGGCCGAACGGCGGGCGGCCTGACCGGTACAGGTGGATTGCGCTGTCCAACACCACGCTGAGCATGACAATGGCGACGATCGACGCCTCGATCGTGATCGTCGCGATGCCGGCCATCTTCCGCGGCATCGGCCTGAACCCGCTCACCCCGGGCAACGTGACCTACCTGCTGTGGATGATCATCGGCTACCTGCTCGTCCAGTCGGTGCTGGTGGTGTCGCTGGGCCGGCTCGGCGACATGTTCGGCCGGGTGAAGATCTACAACCTGGGCTTCGTCGTCTTCACGCTGGCCTCGATCGCGCTGTCCCTCGACCCGCTGACCGGCACGCACGGGGCGATGTGGCTGATCGGCTTCCGGTTCGTGCAGGCCTTCGGCGGCGCGATGCTGATGGCGAACTCGGCCGCGATCTTGACCGACGCGTTCCCGGCGAACAAGCGCGGCATGGCGCTGGGCATCAACCAGATCGCCGGCATCTCCGGGCAGTTCGTCGGGCTGCTGCTCGGCGGCCTGCTGGCCGCGGTGAACTGGCGCCTGGTGTTCTGGGTGAACGTGCCGATCGGGCTGTTCGGCACGGTCTGGGCGTACAAGAGCCTGCGCGAGGTCGCGACCACCAGGCGCGCCAAGATCGACTGGGTCGGGAACATCATGTTCGCGGTGGGCCTGAGCTCGCTGCTGATCGCCATCACCTACGGGATCCGGCCCTACGGCGGGCACCCGACCGGGTGGACCAATCCCTTGATCATCGGCGGGATCGTCGCCGGTGTGGTGCTCCTGGCCGCGTTCTGCGTCTTCGAGACCAAGATCGCCGAGCCGATGTTCCAGATGAGCCTGTTCAAGATCAGGGCGTTCGCGGCGGGCAACGCCGCCAGCCTGCTCGGCTCCATCTCCCGCGGCGGCCTGCAGTTCATGCTGGTCATCTGGCTGGCGGGCATCTGGCTGCCGCTGCATGGCTATGACTTCACGGTGACGCCGCTGTGGGCCGGGATCTACATGCTGCCGCTCACCGCGGGCTTCCTGATCGCCGGGCCGATCTCGGGCACCTTGTCCGACCGGTACGGGCCGCGGCTGTTCGCCACCTCGGGCCTGCTGCTGGCCACGCTCTGCTTCGTCGGGCTGATGCTGCTCCCGGTGGACTTCCCCTACCCGCTGTTCGCGCTGCTGATCTTCGGCAACGGCGTGGGTTCCGGCCTGTTCGCCTCCCCTAACACCTCCGCGATCATGAGCGCCGTGCCCGCCAGGCACCGCGGCTCGGCCTCCGGCATGCGGTCCACCTTCCAGAACTCCGGCATGGCCCTGTCCATCGGCATCTTCTTCTCGCTGATGATCGCCGGGCTGGCCTCGAGCCTGCCCCGTGCGCTCACGAGCGGGCTGACCGCCCAGGGCGTGCCGACCTCGGTGGCCACCCAGGTCAGCCACCTGCCGCCGGTCAGCACGATGTTCGCCGCGCTGCTCGGCTACAACCCGGTGCAGAACCTGCTGGCGCCCTACGGCGTGCTGTCCAAGCTCCCGGCAAGCCACGTCGCGGTCCTCACCGGCAGGCAGTTCTTCCCGCAGCTGATCTCGGCGGCGTTTCATCACGGCCTGGTGATCGTCTTCACCGCCGCCGCGATCATGTCGCTGGCCGGCGCGCTGGTGTCACTGCTGCGCGGCAAGCAGTTCTACTACGACGACCAGGCGCCGTCCGTCCCCAGTCCCAAGACCATGAGCCCGAACGGAGTTGGCCCTTCCCCCACCGCCGGCGATTCGCCCGCCGGGGCGGACGGGGCCCGCTCCGATTCTCCGGCCGGCACTCCCGCCGTGGCCAGGCGGGACAGCGCTCCTGCGCCCCCAAGCCGCAGCGCGTAGACTGCAAGCGTGCCCCGTTATGAGTACCGCTGCCGCGCCTGCGGCGACACGTTCGAGCTGAACCGCCCGATGAGCGAGTCCTCGGCTCCGTGCGCCTGCCCGCAGGGCCACGACGACACGGTGAAGCTCCTGTCGACGGTCTCGGTGGGTGGCCTCGCCGCCGGCCGCCCGGGCGGGGCGCCGGGTCCTTCTGGCGGCGGGGGCTGCTGCGGCGGGGCCTGCGGCTGCCGCTGACTCCTCGGTGCGTCAGATGAGACAGCGGAGCTGTCTCGCGTGGCACAGCGCGCCCGGCACCTCGCCTGATTCGCTTATCCCGAAGGGTAAGCGCACGTACGGAGGCGAGAGCGATGGCCGTGACCCTGGCTGTACCGGTGGAAACAATGGGGGGGCGACACAGCTTCGGTGACGATCAGCTCGATGCCCATCGTGAGGCGCCAGATCGGGGGCCCGCCCAGGACGTCATCGCGGAGATGGCCCGGCTGCTGCGCGACACGCGGGGCAGCATGCTCCTGGGCGGAAGCGTTCTGAGCGCGCTCACGATCGGCATCGCGCTGGAGGCCGCGCTCTCGCCCTCCGTACTGCGTCCCGGGCTGGACCCGGTAACCGGCGTGGCGTGCGTCAGCCTGCTCGGCTGCGTGATCCTGTGCTGGCTCCGGGCAGCCGTGCTGCTGCTGCTGGCTAGCCGGCCGGTGCTCGACCAGCTCAACGACCACCGCTGGCGGACCGGCGCGCCACTCGATCTCCGGGCCCGGTGGCTGACCATGCCGTCCGTCGAGGACAGCGAGGCGGCCTGGAACTGGACCCGGGTGAACTTGATGCTCGGCGCGGCCCGCATCCGCCGGGAGCGGCTGCACCTGGCCGGCACCTGGACGTTCATCACCGTCGCCGGCTTCCTGGCCTGGACCGTCGCGGTCCTTCTCGGGGCGTGAGGCAGACCTTACCCAGCAGACCTCCCGTTCCCGCCTCCCCGGCTCTTCCCGGCCCGCTGAGCAGCGTTCCCCCTTGGGCTTAGCGGGCCGGGGAAGCGCACGTTACCTGGGAGTTTGTCAACCGTCTCCGGATGGCTCATCGTAGAACCAGTGCCGGTCACAACCCGCTTGCTGGCATCTGAGCTCTCCTACGGTGATATGAACCTGCATGGGATGGGACCTGTCCAGGGCTTCTGGGGTCTTCTCACGGACGATGAGCGGGCCGGCCTCTTGGATCTAGGCCGGATCACCGTCTTCTCGCCGGGTGCGACGATGTGCGTCGAGGGTGACCCGGCCACGCACGTGTTCGTGCTGGTGGATGGCTGGGTCAAGATCCTGGGCGTGACCAGTGACGGCCATGAGATGGTGCTCGCGCTGCGCGGGCACGGGGACACCGTCGGGGAGGTGGCCGGCGAGACCACCGGGTACCGGACCGCCACGGTCCAGGCCATCGGCACGGTGCGCGCGCTGATCGTGACTTACGAGAAGTTCAGCTCGTTCCTGGGCTCCCATGCCAGGGCCGGCCACGCCTACCGGCGGATGGTCACGCGGCGATGGAACGACGCGGAGTCAGAGCTGCGCACCCGTTCGGTGACCAGCGGCGCGCAGCGGCTGGCCGGGCTCCTGCTCGACCTGGCGGAGCGACACGGCAGCGGGACGAACAGCGAGGTCCGCATCGCGCTGCTGCTGACCCAGGAGGAACTGGCCAGCCTGACCGGCGCGTCACGTGCCACGGTGACACGCGCACTCAGTAACTGGCGGCAGCGCGGCATCATCCGCACCGGCCAGCGGGACATCACGATCACCGACCCAAGGGCCCTGCGGCGGATCGCGGACCACCGAACGTAACCCGCGCTGGTGCCGGGCCTGCTGTCGACGGATCAGCAGGCGTAGGCGTGGACCAGCACCGGCACGGGGTGTCCGGCCGTACGCGGGAGGTGGACCCAGCGAGCTGCGCACCGAGCTTCTTGCGCTGCGTGAGAAGGCGGAGCCGGCAGACGCTCCTGCTCCTGAGATCGAGGAAACCAGCTCGATCTGGCACTTCGCGGACGGAGCGCCCGTCATCATCGTATGTTCTGACGCGCTTGATCCACCTAAGTACGCTAGGCACGACGACCTGAACTACACCCGCTTCGCCAGATACGCTGACCTCGACGCACTAATAGCAGTGCATGGACAGATCAAGGCCGACAACCCCAAAAGTGACGTCCAAATCATGCCTATCGAAGAGTTCGACACAGAAAATACAGGTAGTCATGTGGTTATTATCGGAGGCAAGGCGGCTGACGACGAGGCCACTCGATGGCTTTGTAGCGAGCTCCTTCTTCCTCAGGCGGAAGAAAAGAGATATGAAGCTTGGGATAGCTATATCTTTCGCTTTGACGAAGACAAACGGACCTTCGAAGCATTGTTCAAGAAAAAGACTCTTATCGGGGATGTCGGCGTTTTTGCGCGTGGTCGCAATCCAGGCGCTCATGACCTTACCGTTACCGTGTGTAACGGGATTACAAGTAGAGGAGTTCACGGAGCAGCACTATGTTTTGCTGACTCGCAGCGAAGCTCCAATGAATCTCTGCGAAAGGTCCGCAACGAGCAATATGTCAAGGATCAAATGGGCGGAGCTTCCACGTATTGCATCTTTATGAATATCAAGGTTTTGAAAGGAAAGGCCGTCGCACCGGATCTATCTCGCCAAGGTGAAGTCTGGTGTTACAAACAGGTCTAGGTGACTGTTGCTTGAACGGCGTTTCCAGCTCTCTAGGTGCGGATAGTGCAGGGAAACTGTACCGTCCAGTCGTGGCATACCTACGTCAGCGCCCGATAATCGCGCTCCTTAAGTGCTCATCAACCGGTACCTCAAAACAAACAGGCACAAGCTCAATTCGGCAGCCGCCTACCGGCGTTTGATGACGTAGCGCTGGAGTGACGCCGCCTAATACTGCACAGCGGCAGCGCAACTTCGTCGGCACCGGCTAGCGCCGGATCATGGTCATTGACCTGCGGAACATGCCCAATGTTGCAGGAGGACTTCCATCACGATCCGGTAGACCTGCTGCTGTAGCTCTTCTTTACAGGGTTGGTCCGTTGGAGGAGCCGCGATGTACACCGCCAGGATGCTGAACCGAAAATCAGCCGGTCAGTGGGCACGCGACAGCACCCCGGCGGCGACCGTCACTGTGCTGGGCGGCATTACAAGCCGCGGTGTCCACGGAGCTGCGCTCTGCTTCACTGATTCGCATGTCAGAGACGATAATGAGCGGTATCTGCAGGAGACGTTCGGCAACACTGGCGCATTCTGTGTTGTGATGAATATTCCAGTCGCAAACAATACAGCCTTGCCGACTAATCTATGGCGCGACAACGTCCGTCTGTACGAGTGGTCCACCGAGACGGGAGCTCGCTGGTGAACGCTTTTAGCTCATGTCTGGAATGGATTCTCTTATGTACTTTTGTAACATCCCCTCATGGCGTCCCAACTTCGGGAAGTAGAGAATATCGTGATGGCTTGGTGGGTAGCTATTCAGCCTGAGTGAGTCCACGAACGTCCAGGTCAGGCCTTGATCGCGATCCGGCCAAACGCAATCTCATCAAATGCGCCGTGTCGTAAA
>Ga0209039_10004292_pt1 | contig 10486 bp, 11 predicted proteins | sample BogFormECP12_OM1_FD_188238 | JGI IMG/M metagenome (GOLD analysis project Ga0209039, IMG submission 188238) | Bog forest soil microbial communities from Calvert Island, British Columbia, Canada - ECP12_OM1 (SPAdes) (version 2) | ecosystem: Environmental > Aquatic > Freshwater > Wetlands > Bog ... | reverse complement strand
CCAACCGGACCTCCTCGAAAACTTGTTTTGGTTGGGTTACATCTTAAATGGCGCGACGTTGTCCCCTCCGGTTACATTTTAGATGGCGCGATACGCCCGTTGGCAGAAGTTCTGATTCGCTGTTAGAATGCCATCACCGTATGGCCGATTGGAAGCAGATCACCGCAAGAATCCGAAGAGCACGGACCGGCAAGGATCCCGCCGGACAGCTCACGGCGCTCTTTCTAAAAACGCGCGACGCCATGGTCGCCTTTGAGCTGGCGCGCTATTTCGAATCCAATGGCCAGACCGAGAATGCCGGCAAATGGTATATGACCGCGGCCGAGCGCTTCCGTCGCGCCGATTGGAAGACCAAAGCGCAGGAAAGCGCCACGCGTCTCGGTGCCACCGTGGCTGCGGAAATTCCCGCGCCAGCGGCTCCTGCTGATCTGCCAGAAATTGCAGTAAGCGAGGCTGCAGCGAGTTCGCCGCCACAGCCAGTCGCGCAGGAAACTGCTGCTCCCGCGGCGGAACTGACAGAAACAGAAGTGCCCCAGGAACCGAGCGCCTCTGCTCCTGCTCCAGCGAAAAGGCATAGACGCGGCCGCCGTGGTGGGCGGGATCATCGCCGCTCCTCGAAACGCCCCGAGCAAACAGTTGCAACGCTGAAGGGGGCGCGCCCTGCTCCGCCGCCGTCCCGTGCCCTTGCTATTTCCGAGGAGAAACCCGCGCGTCCTGCGGAGCCTCTCGAGCTCTCCGCGGAATCACCCGTCGCGCCCAGCCTGCGCGGACGCTCCGGCGACCCGGGGCTGGCCTCGCGACTCACACAGTTGGAAATGAATTTTCGGCGTCTGCTGGCCTGCGTGCCCACCAAGCTGGAAGCGGCAGATAAGGCGCCAGCCGGCCCGGGAGTATGGGTGCTGACCGATTCCGATCTCACGACGTATTACTATGTCGAAGCCTGCCAAACCCTGCGGGTAGCCATTCCCAACCTGGTACGGAGCAGCGCCGCCCGCCGTGGCGAGTCCATCAGGCCGCAATTGGCCGATCACTTGGGCATCCCCGAATCGCGGGTCGCCAAGTATCTTTCCGACCACTGTGTGGTGCGCTGGCTGCAGATGGACGAGGGCGCCACGCACTTCGCCCATTTCCTCATCGCTGTGCTGCATCCCACTCTTAACGAGTAAGGCCAACTGGGAATCACCAGTTTTTTGCAAATTGTGGGCACTTGCTCCCTGAGAGTAAACCGCGAAAGAGCCACCTCCAAGGCCCCATTTGCTGGTCTCTGGTACCGTTCAACCCCTGTTTTTAACCATTCACCGTATCCAGCTGGCTTCTGTCTTCTGCCCCATGCAACCTATAGGAGTCGCAATACTTAGAGACGCACTTCGGTGCGTGGTACTCTGAAAAAGCCTTGGGGGCTGTTTCATCCTGGCTTATTTTGTCGCTCTAATTTGAGTTTGCGTTGTTACTTTCGAAAGTGAGGCTATAGCTTCATGCCGAATCCTCTCAGCACGCAATTGTTCCGGTCCATGGACTGGGTCGTATGCAAGACCGCGGATATCACCTTCAATACCATTCAATACTTCAACAAGCGCAATCCCAACCCTTCCGTTACTCCGCAGTGGTCCGATAAACCCCTCCTGAAATCCTGGGAAAAGACTAAGCCAACTCTGGGCTTCCCGCGACAGACCGATTCGCTTTGCCCTGCCTGCGTGAAAGCGGCCCGCGAGGCCATCATCAGTGGAGCGAAAGATTGGCGCGATCTCGCTCATGAAAAGGTCGGCGAGATCAAAGCGCAGATCGTCGAGCGCGATGGCCAGGTCTGGATGATCAAGGACTGCCCGAAGCACGGCCACTATGAAGACCTCATGGCCATCGACTCCAGCTTCCTCAAGTGGATTGAGGCGCAGTTCCCCGGCCGCGATATTCCGGCGCACAACGACGAGAGCCAGCACCGGCACGGCTCGTCGAACGTCCGCTATGGCCGTGGTTCCGTCCTCACCGTTGATCTGACCAACCGCTGCAACATGATGTGCGATCCCTGCTTCATGGACGCCAACCAGGTCGGCTACGTCCATGAGCTTTCCTGGGAAGAAATCACCGAAATTCTGGATAACGCGGTAAAGATCAAGCCGCGCCGCCAGATGTCCGTGCAGTTTTCCGGCGGCGAGCCCACCATGAGCCCGTACTTCTTTGACGCCATCCGCTACTCGCGCAAGGTCGGCTACAACTCCGTGCAAGCCGCCACCAACGGCATCGAATTCGCCAAGAGCAAGGAGTATTGCAAGAATGCTTTTGAAGCTGGAATGCGCTACGCCTATCTCCAGTTCGACGGCATCGGCAACGACGCCAACAGCCACCGCCAGATCGGCAACCTCTTCGACGTCAAGCTGCGCGCCATTGAGAACATGCACGAAGCCGGCATCGAAATCGTGCTCGTCGTGACCATCGTCAACAACGTGAACAACGATCAGGTCGGCGCCATCGTGAAATTCGCGATGGAAAACCCCAAGAAAATTGCCTTCATCAGCTTCCAGCCGGTTTCCTTTACCGGTCGCGACGAAGACATTACCCCCGAGCGGCGCCTCCGCCAGCGCTACACCCTTTCGCACCTCGCCAACGATGTCAGCAAGCAGGTGGGCCGCATCGAACCCAACCGCGATTGGTTCCCCATCTCCTTTATCAGCACCTTCGCGGGTTTCGCGGACATGGTCAAGGGCAACGAATCCCAGTGGGGTTCGGTCTCCTGTGGCTGCCACCCCAATTGCGGCGTCGGCACGGCCATCATGATCAACAAGGAAACCAAGGAATGGGCTCCCGTGCCGCGCTTCCTCGACGCGCAGCAACTCATCAAGGACGTTACCGCCATCACCGATGCCGCCCGCGGCAAGAGCTTCTCCAACTTCATGATGGCCATGGCCCTCTTGAAGAATTACAGGCCGTTTGAAGGCCCTGTAGGCTTGAAGCTGTACGACCTCTTCAAGAAATTCGATAAGACTTGGGCGCTCACCAAGGGTTCCACCACCAAGTATGGCCGTACTTCTCCCGAGCGCACCTATGAAGACGCCATGAAGCGCCGCGCGCAGGATCCCTGGAACTTCCTGTTTATCGCAGGAATGTGGTTCCAGGATCTCTTCAACTACGATTTCCGCCGCACCGAAATGTGCATCATTCCCTACGGCACGCAGCAGGGCGAAATCAGCTTCTGCGCCTACAACACCGGCATCGGCTGGCGCCAGATCATCGAAAACATGCACAAGAACGCGACCGTGGCCGAGTGGTACAAGACCCACGGCAAGCATGAGATCTACGCCAAAGGCAAGAGCGTCAACCTTAGCTCCTACGAGCACTCGCTGGTGATTGATGCGGAAGACGCCGCGCGCGTCCGCCACATCGAGCACGACATTCCGGTGACCGCCGCCGAAGAGAACCGCCTCCGCCGCAAGAAGGCTCTCGAAGAGCAGGCCAAGGTTCGCGCCATCTACGAAGAGCTCGTTTTGAAGAAGCCGCAGCCGACCGTCGTGCAGATCGGCGCAGTCAGCGACATCGCCAAGTCGGTCCCGGCCAGCTTCACCAACGCCAACAAGCCCGTAACCATCGCCCCAGCCAATGGAGATGCAGCAGCCAAGGAAGCGGCCGCCGAAGCCGTCGCAGGCGACTAATCTCTGTAGCTCAGGCCTTCAGGCCTGAGGCTTTTCCCGGCATCTTCGCAAATCGCAACGGCCCCGGTTCTCCGGGGCCGTTTCCATTTTCTGCGCTATCCTTAGCCGAGGAGGACTCCTATGTCGCGAAAACTGGAAGACCGCATCGCCCTGGTCACCGGTGCCAGCCGCGGGTTGGGCTGCGCTATGGCTATAGCCTTGGCCGGCGCGGGCGCCCATGTGGCTGTGAACTACCGGAAGGAGCAGTCTGCGGCAGAGGAGGTCTGCGCGACGATTCGCAAACTTGGCTCGCGGGCCGTTGCCCTCCAGGCGGATGTTTCCGTCTCCGCGGAGGTCGATCGACTGGTCACCACCGTCGAACGCGACCTCGGCCCCGTGGACATCCTGGTGAACAATGCCGGGATCTCCCAAATCAAGCCATTCGGCGAGCTGACAGAAGCCGATTGGGACCACCTTCTCGACGTCAATCTCAAGTCTGCTTTCCTCATCACTCAGCGCGTCCTCCCCGCCATGCGTAAGCGCCGCTGGGGCCGCATTATCAATCTTTCCTCTGTTGCGGCGCAAACGGGCGGCGTCATCGGTCCGCACTACGCCGCGTCCAAGGCGGGGCTCATCGGCCTGACGCACTCTTATGCGTCGCTGCTCGCCAAAGAGGGCATCACCGCGAATGCGATTGCCCCGGCGCTCATCGCAACGGACATGATTACCTCCAATCCCAACGCTTCTGCGGAACGCCTGCCCGTGGGCTTCTTCGGCTCACCGGAAGAGATCGCGCGCACGGCTGTCTTGCTGGCGGAAAGCGACTTCATCACCGGCCAGACCATCAGCGTGAATGGCGGCTGGTACATGACGTCCTAACATCCTGAGTTACAAACTCGTTGAATAAGTGGAATTGTCATTCCGAGCGAAGCGAGGCACTCTTCTCCATCGCACGCCTTTTGTGCGATGAATCTGCTTTTCTCTGCGAAGTTGAAAGACATGGCCGATCGTTCCGGCCCGGTGCACCATATGCCTTCCGGACTTCATCAAGGGATGCGGCGTCCTTGGGGAATTCATGGCTCAGGACGCGGGCCCGGCACCCACGTTATAATCAGGGCTCGAACAAAGCAGCCCATAGAAGGCCTATCTGGAGGATTCCCGGCAATGCCCATTTACGAATACATCTGCGAAGACTGCAACGAGCGCTTTGAAAAGATCGTCATCAACAAGCAGCAGGAAATCTCCTGTCCCAAGTGCTCCAGCAAGAAAGCCGCGATCCAGCTTTCCGTTTTCGCCACGGCGGGCTCCAGCAGTTCCTCCACGCCCTCGGGCGGCTTCTCTGGCGGAGGCGGCGGCTGCGGTGGCGGCTGCTCCTGCCACTAGCCCTCGAGCGCGTGGGTTCCTCTCCCGCGGTCGAAGCTTCACCTGGGATCGCCATTCTCCCGAATGGCGTCTTTGCCTTCCCGCCCGCCTTGTCCCCGTTGGGGCACGATACATCGTGCCCCAGAATGTCGGCGCGCCGACAATTGCAATTGATGCAGTAGTTAACATGGCCGAAGAAAACAAAGGAGTTACAGGGAATCGCATCGGCATAAAGAGGCCCCACCCCCTGTTTTTGCGTATGTACGGGAATAATTGGACTTACGGGATAGTATCCTGGATGTAGGGGAATGATTGGAGTTAGGGGAGAAAGACTGGAGAGATCCTTCGGCTCGCGCTACTCGCTCAGGATGGGCATCCTTCGCCGGATGCCCAGTTGAAAGTTCAAAGCTTGGGCAGGGGCCGCGTTCTGAGGCGGGGCGTTTTTGCGATCTCGCGATGGTGTGCAGGCTCAAAAATGTCGGCGCGCCGACATTGATACGTGATGTAGTGGTACACATTGGAGGCCGTACCACTCGTTGGGCAGCGGTTGCCCGCGGTGCGGCAGAGAGTGTGCCTTTTGTCCCCCTCCGCCGGGTTCGCGCAAGTACGGAGGAAGAGGAAGTGAAGGAAGCAAAAGAGGCAAATGCGGCATTCGGGCACCCCCCACCCCCATGTTTTTGCGTATGTAGGGGAAGCAAAGGACTTACAGGAGAATGGCTTGCATGAAGGGGAAACAAAGGAGTTAGCGTGCGCAAGGGCGAAGAAGAGGCGAAGAGCGAGGGTGTGGAGCGCGTTGTTTGCGTCCCGGATGGGGTGCCGCGGCGTTCCGAAATGGCACCAGAGCAGCATCCCCTCAGCATAACGGGCAAGTATAGCACATTATTTACCGTTTGTCTACTATTATTTAGTGGGTACTAGTTTCGAAACTGGTACGAGGGATAACGCCCGGAAAAGGAAAAGTCAAAAACCGCACCCTTTATGAACCAACCGCAAAGGGTGCGGCACCCGATCCCCAGCTCTTGGCCACCCGCCGTATAATTCCTTCCTTAACCCGGCTCTAGAGTTAGTCAGTAAAAATGTGCTGGCAGAAACGGCACTTCTTCGCTTCCGCTTTCACGACTTCGGCGCAGTCAGGGCACTTCTTTTCGCTAACAACTGCGGCAGCTTGTCGTAGGCGTTCTTGGTACTTATAGTTTGGCTCAAGTTCGCCTTGCTTAAGCTGGTTTGGTTTCTCGGCGTCTGTAACGTCACTCGTCAACGCCCAGATAAGCGCAACCAGCCAGCCGATGCCCGTCCAGCCGGCCAGCAAGTTGAGGACGAAAATCGCAGTAGTATTCTTTTTGGTCTTGTTCCAAACAATAAATGTGGGAATGAAATAGATTGCGAGCGAGAGCAAGGCGAGAAAAACATACCAAATAGAAGTGAAGAAATCGACTGAATTGTCTCCGCTTGTCTGTGCAAAGGTGGGAACGGCGAACATCACCGCGAATGCGAGAACTGCTAATGCTTTCTTCAAGCTATCATCTCCTCTGTTTCCTAATACCTACAACTGTGGAATCAAGCGTATAATTCCCTTATTTATAGGGTACTAGTTTCGAGACTCGTACGGGGCGGGGAAAGGGAGGAGAGAAGAGGCCCCAAGACCCGCCCTCAAACCCCGAGGACGGGGCACCCAGCTCCATCTAATCCTTTGAGCTTGGGCCACGCGCCGAATGGGCGCGAGGTCGCCTCTAGGTTTACTTAATCTCGCGGACCATTTGCCCCTTTTCCAATGTAAATTGGCCGACTTCCACATCCCTGGCATTGCCCAACGATGGATTCGGATTCTTTCTGAACACCGTTACAAACTCACCATCCCGCTTCATGTAGTCACCTTCACACTCTTGAATCGGCTCATTGATGCCCGGTCGAAATAAACCATATTTTGGCATTGAGGTTTTCTCCTCCTTTTCTTGCGAGAGTAACTACTTGTCGAACGTTCTGTGAAAACCAACGACATAGCCGATCTCCCATGTGAGAAGCCAAACCGCTGTAAAGCTTTCGCTGCACTAGTCCTTGGGAGTCCAGCTAAAAAGCTTGGCGGATTTATTGACATACTTCACCGTCCCGGTATCCAGGTCCACTGACCAGATTGCCTGTGCGGGCTTGCCGCCATCAAGGAAATCAAACGTAACAGCGTAAGAGTTGCCACTGCCCCTCGTCGCGCTCCAACCTTTACCCGGCTGTGGTGCCACGCCCGGGGACTCCATAAATAGAGCGATGTTCTTTTGAATGTTCGTTGCAGATTTTCCGAGACCCGGCACTGTGAGAATCGCGGTCTTTACGAGATGAACTGCCTTCGCCTCCGGATCGAGGCCAAAGGACGGAAAACTTATCGTTCGGACCTCCTCCAATTCTTTATCGCTATCAACCACGTCCGGGTCTGTTGCTTTGAACAACTTTCCGTGGAGATTCTTGCCGCCCTTCCCTACAATGGAAAGCACTTCTGGGGTCTGCCAGGCCTCGTTGAAAATGGACAGGATTCGCACTCTATAGTTTCCTGCTGGCCACGGCTGCTCACCTTTGGTGAAACCAGCGGATCGGAATTGTCCGTTTCTGACGATCACATCGTAATCTTGTCCTCCTAATTTCTGTCCTACCAAAATATCTATGCCGAGCTTGATTCCATCGGGAAGATTCGTTGAGCCAGTGATAAACGTCTCGCCGTCTGGACCACGTTCCGCTCGGGCATCGAGCTCAATCTTTGTGGGCAGCACATAGCTTGCCGCCGGAGTGGGTCGAGGAATGGGTGAGACTGGGGGCTTATTAGGTCCGTCACCGATGTTGCTGATGATTGCTATGAGTAAGCCGAACGCAATTGCGATTCCAAAGAACCACGCCAAGGATTTGGTGAGACAGCCCGTAAACCGATACCCACATTTGGGGCAAAACTTCGCGTTGTTGGCAACATCGTTCCCGCATTTGCACTTGCGCATACGTTTCCCTCCGTGTTTTCCCCGAAGACTTCCGCATCAAGGATTCAGCGTCGCCCTTGTTCAACGCCGCTTCTTCGGTGTCTTCTTTGGGCGGGTGATCCGCATTCGTGTGGGCCACCCTCTTCTTCCCTAAAAGTCTCTTCGGCCTCAGAATTCCCGAATTATCTTGTCCAACTTTCGTTCGGAGAAGTATCCCGACAGATTGTTCGGGTTCAGGTTTTTGCCGCTTTCATTCAGTCTAGGAACTTCTCCATGGTGCAACTTGAACCGCCTTAGCAAGTCCTTCTCCAAAACTCTCCAACTCTGCATTCCGGCTCGCCTCTGACAGGTCACGACCCGCACAGCGAATCTGCGAGTCCCATATCTCCCTAAAATATCCTCCGCGCGGTGGGCCGCGCTTACCGCCATTCTCGCAACACCCTTCTCGGTCGTGCCGATGTAAAGAATGGGCGATGACTTCCAGACATACTTCTCTGTCTTGTTCGCCACGAGAAGGTAAACGAGATGTTTGGCCTTGATTGCAGCTCTGTTTACGAGCATGACCTCGGATCGATGCAGCTTGGCACTAAGTTTTCGTTTTGACATCTCCTACCAGCCTCCGAACTTCGACCCTGCTGATGACACGAGAAGCGATTCAACATCTAGTCAAGGCGAATATACTCCCATAGACACGGGAAATCGATTGGTGCCTAGCGAAGGATGGTTTTCCAAGAGTGCTTCTGCGCGAGGCGCGGCCGGGGAAAGAGAGAGTTTGGGGAGTTTTTGTTTTGGGGTGGCGTGTATGTCGGAGCTGAAGCTCCGACCCCCTAAAGAGGAAGAGGGATCCCTCCGCTCCGCGGCCCGACGCGCCATAATTCGGCGCGGGAGAGAAAGTCGGGCCGCTTCGGTCGGGATGACAGCGGGGGGGGAGCGGGTAGCTGGGAGAAGAGCGGCCCCCCCGCAACACCGACCGGGGCGCAAGCAACGCGCCTCCCTCCTCCGGCGGGTTGTGCCCTTCGCTACGCTCAGGGTAAAAAGGCGGCCCCTGCAACGGCGGGAGAAACACAAGCGCCATTCGGGAGAATGGCGGTCCCAGGGCGGGAACGGCGTTTCGGTCAGGCGGTGAGCAGGGCTTTGGGGTTGTTCTTGGCGATGACCAGGAGTTTGAGGGCGGCCTGGCGGGGGCGGCGGGTGCCTTGCTCCCAACTGCGCACGGCGTTGGGGCTTACGTTCAGGAAAGTGGCGAAGAGCGACTGGCTGGCGTTGAGGGTGAGGCGGATGCGGCGAACTTCCTTGGGGGAGATTTGCCGGGGGCGCGCGGGAATGCGCGTGATGCGCAGATTGACCGCCTCGCCACGCTCATAGGCCGCGGCATCGCGAAGCGCCTCGCGCATGTCGTCAAAGATAGGCACCTTAATTTTCTTTGCCATGTTCAACCTCCCGAGTCTTTCTTGATCTGCGCGACCCACTGCCGCATCTGCCGGCGCTGGTCTTCGCTGGCATCTTCCTGCTCGTCCTTGTCGAGCAGAAAAAGCAGATGAATGTGCTGCCTCGTCTCCAGGTACAGATACAGATAGCGGTAACCGCCGCGCTTGCCCTTCGCGCGGCCGGGATTTGCTGCGCGCGCCTTGCGAATGCCACCCAGGCCGGGAACCATGGCGCCGCGATCCGGTTTGCGCGTTAAGTCCGCCTGAATCGCGCGCAGCACTTCGTCGGCAGTGTTGCCGCAGAGGCGTTGCAGCTTCGCCGTGAATGGCCGGGACTCGATGAATTCCACAACGTGATAGTACCACAATGTGGTATCTGGCGCGAGCAAGTACCCGTGGGTGGCGCCACAGGAGTGGATGGAGGCGAGGAGAGATCCCTCCACCCCGGCGAAGCGCGCGGGGCGCACAAATCGCGCTCCGGGGCCCGACGCGCCGTAATTCGGCGCGAAAGAGAAAATCGGGTCGCTGTGGTCCCTTCGGCTCCGCTCAGGGCGGGCGGGATGACAGGGGGTTGAAGAGCGGGTAGTTGGGAGAAGAGTGGACCGTCCCGCAGAGCAATCCGGGGCGCGAACAGCGCGCCGACATTTTGGAGTGCGGCGGCTCGCCGCCGCTTTTACGGTTGACACAGCGCTGCCCTGCGAAGGTTTTGGGAGAAACGGATGGCATCGCAAAAGCGGGAGCAAGCTCCCGCACTCCAAACCGGCTTTCGCCGGCACGATGTGAAGAGAAATCACGAGTCACGAGTCACGGGTCACGTCTCCCTCCTGCGGCGGGCAGAAGGCAGCCCCTACACAAGAAGCAAGAAGTCGGAGGTTGGACTTATCCCGTGTCTTTTAGGGCGAAGGGGCTGCGCGGGGCGCGGCCGGGCGGGTTGAACGCGTGCTATGCTGCGGGGCGAGTTGGAGATTCCGACGAAGGAGATCACACTATGAAACTGTTGGTGGCGGTTGGCGTGCTGTTATTTGTGCCGGTGTGCGCTCACGCGCAAGCGGCAAAACCCTGTGAAGAGTTGAAGACGGAAATCGCAGCGAAGCTGGACGCAAAAGGCGTGAAGTCGTAC
>Ga0209039_10004291_pt1 | contig 10486 bp, 9 predicted proteins | sample BogFormECP12_OM1_FD_188238 | JGI IMG/M metagenome (GOLD analysis project Ga0209039, IMG submission 188238) | Bog forest soil microbial communities from Calvert Island, British Columbia, Canada - ECP12_OM1 (SPAdes) (version 2) | ecosystem: Environmental > Aquatic > Freshwater > Wetlands > Bog ... | reverse complement strand
TGTCAGCGTTCCCCAGGCGATTTCCGATGCCTATGTGTATCTGCTCCTGGCCCTCGGCGCAGTCGGCGTAGCCTTCGACGTGTGGGCCTGGAAAGGGGTCGCCCGAAAGAAGGGCTGAGCGAGCCAAGCCGCGGAGACCGCGCAAGACTTCCACGATGCGCCGCCCGCTTATCCGATTTCTTCTTTTTTCACGAGCCGAGAATATTTAAATCGAGCCAAAGCGTGTATTGGCAAGAAGAAAATGGAAACATACAGATACATTGCTACCGCAATCGCACTCCTAATGCTCTTCTCCGGAATCCCGCTGGCGTCATACGCGGCGCCTCCGGGAGTCATCCCAAGCGGTTCAGGCTCGACCCTCTCGCTTCACGGGCCTCTTATCGATTCGATCAAGTTCACAGTGATCGGCTCCGACTCGACGCTGTACAGCAGTCTCACATCCGGGACGATACAGGGTCCCGAGTGGTACTTCAGCACCGGTTCCTTCTTCCAGGCCGCAACCGACAAGGACCTATACGCGAACTCCACTACCACCTATTCGTTCTACGGGTTCGCATTCAACAACCTGCGCCCCATCACCGGCAACGTCCACTTCAGACAGGCCATCCAGTACCTCCAGGACTACGGAACCCTGCAGAGCGTGGTCCTGTCCGGCGTCGCCGGGTCGGCGCAGCCAGACCTATACCTGTGTAGCGCCTATCCGACGGTCTGCAGCCCGAACACATACAGCCAGTACTCCTACAGCCTCGATCAGGCTATCGCCCAGCTGAAGCTGTCAGGACTCACTTGGACAAACTCGAGCAGCTCGCTAAGCAGCTACAAGTGGTATTACCCAAGCACTGCCGGCCCTCTGGCTGGCAAGCAGTTCGTCCCCAACCTGTGGTACAGAATCGACGACCCTCTCAGGACGCAGGGGGCACTCCGGCTCGTCTACAACGCCCAGCAGATCGGACTAACCTTCAACGCCCAGGGGACGGCGCACGCATCCTCAGTCGTCTACCACCCATCGCTATCAGCCGTCATCAGCGGCGGCGTCTATAACCCTGAGACCGGCTACAACTCCGCGCCCAAGTTCAACTCCTCGGTCGCATTCACGACCGACACCTGGGACATGTACACCTTCGGGTGGATCACGAGCCCCCTGTTCAACTGGCCGTACAGCTTCTTCAATTCGCAGTTCGTCACCTCGACCCTGAACTACGGCAACTTCTACAACAGCACCATGGACTACTGGACGAACAAGCTCAACTACGCCACTACCATGAGCGCGGCCCAGACCGACGCCAAACAGGTGGCGACAATATTCTCACAGCAGCTGCCGTACGTCATGCTGTTCTACACCAACCAGCTCTACGCCGTCTACCTCAAGGGATGGACCGGGTACGTTGACTACGCAAGCACGGGCCCGATGACGTCCTACGGCGCCTACTACTCGTTCCTCAACCTACACCCGACCGGCCAGGCGACCGGCGGGTCGTTCAACTACGCCGTTCACAGCGCCGCAGACATAAGCGGGCTCAACCCCATCTACAACACCAACTGGGTTTGGCAGGTGGACCTCTGGTCCGAGATCTACGACACCCCAATCACCTTCAGCCCGTACCAGCCGACGACCGCGCTGGCATACCTCCCCTGGGAGGGGAACTACACGGTCAGGTCCTTCAGCGGCATGACAGGAGCAGCTCCGGGCTGGTTTGACTTCCAGACCCCCAGCGACGCGCTGTCAGCCCAGAGGATCGCTAGCGGACAGGTGATCACCTTCAACCTCTACCGAAACATGACCTTCTTCGACCACGTCCCAGTGACAGCCAACGACCTCAACTTCTCACTGCTGGTGAACAACCTCGCGGCGACGCTGCCCGACAACGCAGCGCCCACCGTGGGTGAACTCGCCGGTCCGACCGGACTCATCGCCACATACATACCGCCGGGCAACCCGTACCAGCTAGAAGTCTACATCAACAGCTCTTCCATCTGGAACATCGCCAACCTTCCGGTCTCGATCTACCCGCAGCACATCTTCAAGTACTTCAACCCGGACATGATATCCGGTGGCACCGTAGCCATCGACACCACGCAGAACCTCCAGGCGGCAACATCCTGCTCAGGATGCAGCGCCTACTGGGCTGCGGGACAGTCCTACACGAACGCACCGACCTGGATGAAGTACCTCCCCAACCTCGAAATATCCAACGGTCCGTTCTACCTGAAGTCCTACGACTCGACGACGGGCTCGGGTGAGCTGGACAGGAACGTGAACTACTACAGGGCCGCCTGGTGGGCAGGGGCCCCGACAGTACAGCCAGGCAGCAGTTACTCCTTCTCGACCTCCATCAGCGAGAACATCTACAACGCGGGGACGGCACCCATGGGCGCGGTCGCTCCAGGAGCAACGGGCTCCGTGGGCGTGACCAACGCCACAGGGACGGTCGCCCTCTGGTTGAACGGCAAGCAGGTAGGGACGCCAGTCGCCCTGAACGCGGGGTACGGCGGAAACTACATGGCTTCCGTCCCGACGACCTCTCTCTCTCCCGGACTGTACGAGGTTGTCGTGAACGCGACCTACACCTTCTTGGGGCTCCACAGGACCTGGTTCCAGGCCGAGGGGCTTCAGGTGGGCTCTGCACCCGTCACCAGCACCACCAGCACCGCGCCTTCCAGCTCAAGCACGACCCTTCCAGTCCAGACCTCATCCACATCCACAACCACCGCACCAGTGGACTACACGCCGTACATCTACGGCGGAATAGTCGTGGTCATCATCATCGTCATCGCGGTAGCACTCACAAGAGGACGCAGCAGAGGAGGAACCTAACCTCCTCTCCCCATTTTTGCGATATGGATTGTTGTTGGTGACAGGTTGTCGCTTAAGCGTTACATCGCGCGGAGAGCGGCGTACACCCTAGTCCTGATATTCGTCATCATCATTTTCAACTTCGTCCTGTTCCAGATTCTCCCCTTCACGACCTCGTGTCCGGGCCTCAGCTACAACGAATGCGTGATCTCGCTGTACGTCCCTCCGCCGCCCGCCAGAGGGGGGACCAACATCACCCTGCAGTACCAGCACGAGGTCACCCTCCTCTTCAACCAGTACGGGTTCAACAGGCCGATCCAGGAGAGGTTCTTCCTTTACATCGAGTCCATGATCACTTGGCAGTTCGGCTACAACATAGGGGCGGCCATCTCGGGCCCGGTCCAGACGACCATCGTCCAGCGCCTCCCCTACACCCTGCTCCTGATCGGCCTTTCCACGATAGCCTCGTTCGTAGTCGGCATTGGAATGGGGGTCGTCTCCGCGGCGAGAAGGGGGCGGGTCGTTGACGTGGCCTCGCTGGCGTCGTCGCTCTTCTTCTATTCGCTGCCGACCTTCTGGCTGGGGGGACTCCTCATCGTCGTCCAGATACTGCTGGGGGGAGGCGGATACAAGAGCGTGGGGCTCTCCACTGCGGGACTCAGCGGCCTGGACTCCACCGCCGCCATGCTTGTGTCCCTCTGGCTCCCGTTCCTCACCCTGACGCTGGTGAGCATCGGCGCGGTCTTCCTGACGATGAGGGCGACCATGATAGACGTGATGGCCGAGGACTACGTCATCATGGCCAGGGCCAAGGGAATCCAGGAGCGCGCCGTCCTGTTCAGGCACGCCCTCAGGAACGCCATCATCCCCATAGTCACGCTGTTCGCCCTGGACCTGGGGTTCATCCTCTCAGGGGCGGTGGTGACGGAGACGGTCTTCGACTGGCCGGGGCTCGGAAGGGCGATCTTCATCGGCATCACCTCCAACGACTTCCCCCTGGAGCAGGCCATCTTCTACATCATCTCGCTGATGGTCCTGCTGGCGAACTTCGGAGTCGACGTCATGTACGGGTACCTGGACCCGAGGATCAAGGCGGGATAGGGTGAGCACCCGCACCCAGAGGAGGCGGATGATGATCAGGTCGATGAGGAGGAACACCGGCCTGCTCCTGAGGTCCAGGCTGGGCGTGGCCGGCATAGCGATAATCCTGTTCTTCCTCGTCCTCGCGGTCTTCGCTCCGTACCTGACGAGCAACGACCCGATCAACGGCCAGCTGGTATCCTCGCCCTACTCCTACCCACAGTGGGCCACGGTCTTCCCCAGGTACCAGGGCTTGGCCGCCACGCAGTACCCGCTTCAGGGGGCCTCCTACGCGAGCAATTCAGACCTGTCGTACTGGACGGTGACGGCGTCAAACTACTCGTTGGGCACCGTCGCGGGGCTCAGGGTCCCCGCCCAGACAAAGACTGTGAACGCCTTCGAGCTGAACCAGACCTTCGTCCCACAGGCGAGCAAGATCTCCACGGGGCTGATCCCGGCCCAACTCGTGTACGGGATGTCGCAGCCCTTCGCCTTCTCCACCAAGCCCCCCACGTTCTTCAACATCACGGCCCAGGTCAGGCTCCGCTCGCTCTCCAACGTCTCCGTTCTGTACCTGAACTTCGTGATCTCGAGCCAGACCCACAACTACACCCTGGGCTCGGTGAACTCCTACACCGTCCGGTCTCAGATCCAGTTCGCGCAGGCCGACGTCGGCCGCTGGAGGGCCCTGTCGCTGAGCAGCGGCCTCCTGGCGAACTCGGGGAACCCGGACTTCCCCATCACGGCAATCCCTGCCACGGTGGTCTTCGCGCACCCGGGGGGATACCGCTTCACCGTTCAGGTCCTCGCTGTCGGCTCGGGGAGCCACGCCTCCTACTCCCTGCAGGTCGGCAACCTTTCCTTCAAGATCGTCGGGACCACCTACGGCCCCCTCGGGACTGACGTCTACGGCAGGGACGTCTGGTCGCAGTTCGTCTGGGGCTCCCGCATCTCCTTCCTCGTTGGGATAGTCTCCGCGCTCGGGTCGGTGGGGATCGGGACGATCACCGGGCTGGCGGCCGGGTACATCGGAGGCTGGAGCGACGAGCTGATCAGCAGGACGACCGACTTCTTCCTCGTAATACCGTTCCTCCCCCTTGTAACGGTAATAGTCTTCGTCATCGGCCAGAACCAGGTCCTGTACCAGGGAATCTACTACTGGATCATACTCATCTTCATCATCCTCTCGTGGCCGACGATCACGCGCATCGTCAGGTCCCAGGTGCTGAGCGTCAAGGAGAGGCAGTTCGTGGAGGCGTCCCGGGCCCTCGGAGGCAGCTCCGGCCACATCATACGCAAGCACATCCTGCCGAACGTCCTGGGGCTCGTCTACGCCCAGGCGGCCCTCCTCGTTCCGGGCTTCATCCTGACCGAAGCCGCCCTCGACTTCCTCGCCATCAGCCTGCATCCGATCAACACCGTGACCTGGGGGATCATGCTTACCGACGCCCTCAACAATGCCGCCCTCACGAACGCGGGAGTCGACTACGCCTGGTGGTGGTTCCTCCCCCCCGGGATCGCCATCGCCCTCCTCTCGCTCGCGTTCGTCATGGTCGGGTTCGCCCTCGACCAGGTCTTCAACCCGAAGCTGAGGGAGAGGTGACCTAGCATCCCTGCCCTTTCCGTCGAGAACCTGACGATGCACTACAAGGTCTCGACCGGGTACGTGAGGGCGGTGGACGGGATCTCCTTCCATGTGGACAAGGGGGAGGTCCTGGGGATCGTCGGGGAGAGCGGGTGCGGCAAGTCAAGCCTAGCCCTTACCCTCCTGAAGCTCCTCCCTTCAAACGGGGAGATCCTCGGCGGGAGCATCAAGGTGGGAGACATCGACGTGACCGACATGAAGGACAGCGATGTGAGGACCAGGGTCCGCTGGAAGGAGATCGCGATGATCCCGCAGGGGGCGATGAACTCGCTCAACCCGGTGTTCAAGGTCGGGAACCAGATCGGGGAGGTCTTCCAGGTCCACAACCACATCCAGAAGAGGGACGCCCTCGAGAGGGCGAAGGCTCTCCTCACCCTCGTAGGCATCGACCCCTCGCGAGCCAACTACTACCCACACGAGCTCAGCGGGGGGATGAAGCAAAGGGCGATGATCGCGATGGCGCTTGCGCTCAACCCGTCGGTCCTGATAGCAGACGAGCCGACCACGGCCCTGGACGTGGTCGTCCAGGCAGGGATAATCAAGCTCCTGCTCGCGCTCCGGAAGGAATACAACATGGCGATCATCCTCATCAGCCACGACCTCGCCCTCGTGGCGCAGATGAGCGACCTCATCGCGATCATGTACGCTGGAAAGTTCGCGGAGTACGGCGACTCCATGCAGGTCTACCACGACCCGCTCCACCCCTACACCATCGGGCTCCTCGGCGCCTTCGCCGACATCAGGGCGCCCAGGGAGGAGCTGGTCTCGATCCCGGGCTCCCCGCCGGACCTCGTCGCCCCGCCCACCGGGTGCAGGTTCAACCCGAGGTGCGCCTACGCGAGGGAGGTCTGCAGAAAGGAAGAGCCCGCCTTCGAGGAGGTCTCTCCGGGACACTTCGTCTCCTGCCACCTCTGGAAGGAGGTCAAGGAGCTGAGGAAGGGAGGCGGGAGCGCATAAGCGAAGACGAGAAGCTCCTCGAGGTCGAAGGCCTCACGATGTTCTTCCCGGTGAGGCTCAGCTTCGCCGAATCGCTTCGGGGGGCCAAGTCCCAGATGGTCCACGCGGTCGACGGGGTGAGGTTCGACGTGAAGAGGGGGGAGATCTTCGGCCTGGCGGGCGAGAGCGGGAGCGGGAAGACCACCGTCCTCAGGGCCGTGCTCATGCTCATCCGGCCCACCTCCGGTTCGATACTGTACAAAGGGGTCGACCTCGTGAAGCTGAGCGGGAAGGAGCTGAAGAAGTACAGGCCCAAGATACAGGTGGTCTTCCAGGACCCCTACGAGTCGGTGAACCCGAGGATGAACGTCTTCGACATAGTCTCCGAAGGGCTGTTCATCAACAACCTGGTGAAGAGCCCGGACGAGGCGACTGCAATGGTCACGCAGGCGCTGAACGACGTGCAGCTGATCCCGGCCGAGTCCTTCCTTTACAGGTACCCCCACGAGATCAGCGGCGGCCAGAGGCAGAGGGTTGCGATCGCCAGGGCCCTCGTCCTGAACCCAGACCTGATCCTGGCCGACGAGCCGGTGTCCATGCTCGACGTTTCAATCCGCGCGGAGGTCATGAACGTCCTCCTGCAGGTCAGGAAGAACCGTAACATCTCCATCATGTTCGTCACCCACGACCTCGCCCTGTCGAAGGACGTCTGCGACAGGCTCGCCATCATGTACCTCGGGGTCATCGTCGAGATGAGCGCCGCCGGGGAGCTGGTCACCAAGCCCTACCATCCCTACACCCAGGCGCTGATCGCGGCGGTCCCGGTCCCCGACCCTGCAGCCGAGAAGGTGAGGGTCCTCGCGAAGGGGGAGATCCCGAGCAACGTCTCCCCGCCGAGCGGCTGCAGGTACCACACGCGGTGCCCGTTGGCCAAGGAGGTATGCGCGGAGAAGGTGCCACCGCTCGAGGAGGCCTCCTCAGGGCACTGGGTGGCGTGCCACTTCTGGAAAGATGCTTTCGAAACCTACTCGAAGGGGGGGACGAGTCTTCTCGAACAGCAGCCCTAGCCGACGCATGGCCGCGGCCCTCCTGGCCGCGTTCCTCCTCGCCGTTCCGCCTTCCCTCACCCTTACCGCGGGGATCCATGCCGGGGACTTGGCTGCCTTCGAATACGTCCAGTCCCTCATCACCCCCCTCCCCAACGGCACAACGTCCGTCCAGTCGTACGAGAGCCGCTTCACGGTGCTGGTGGTGTCGATAAATGACACGCGCCCTCCGGGGGTGATCAGCTACGTCATCGCCTACAGCGAGGCGATGAACACGACGACGTCTCGGACCGGGGGGGTGAACTTCACCGACTTCTTCGACCCCTACGACAACCAGACCTACCTCGGGGCCATCGGGTTCTACCCATTCGTCCACCCCGACCTCCAGCCCGGAAGCAGAGAGAACCTCCCCGTCACGGTCGCGATCACCCAGGGGCCCAACGGCACCGTCAGAGAGACCAGCACGGTCAACGTCACGGTGGGCAGGACCCCAACCTACGCTGTCGTCAACTACACGGCAAGGGCCGGCTCGGCCCTCCCTCCCTCGACGACCCTCCTGAAGTACAACGCCACCGACGGGGTCCTGGCCTACGGGGTCACGAAGGTGCCCTTGGGCGAGGGAGGCATCGAGAGGGACTTCACCTTCAGGCTTGAATCGTTCACTCCCGCCCGCTCACCAGGTTTCCCACTCATCGGATACGCAATCGGCGGGTCCTTCGCGGCGCTGGCGGCCGTCTTCGTCGCCGACAGGCTCCGCGGCAGGCTGAGGCACGGCAGGACAAGGAAGGGCGGAAGGGGGCGCTAGGTGGAAACCAAGGAGCGGCGACCGGACGCCGCCTTGCCCCCGGATGCCCAACGGTCCTCGCCGCTCAGGCACTCGCGCAAGAGTGCCGCTCTGGCGGCTCTGCTCACGGCCGCGGCCGTCTACCTCCTCTTCGACTTCTTCTGGCCGGGCATCATCCTGGGGGTTCTCCTTCTCCTCCTGGCGGTGGCGCTCTCCACCTTCGCGTACCGCTACCGCGCGGTCGTCGCAGCCCTCCCCAAGCCCCAGGGGAGGGGCCGGGTGTCGGTCATGGATGCCGAACGGGCGCGCACTCAGGGGCTCCTCATCGTGGCCCTGGGGGTCGCCACCCTCTTCGTCCCCTTCATCGCGCTCTACTTCCTGCCCGCGGCGGCCGTGGTCGCCTTCGTACTCGCCCTGATGGGGGGACTGGCCGCTTCGGAGCTGCTCTACTTCGCCTGGGTGACGTGGTTCCAGAGGAAGACCAGGTCCACCATCCTCTCCTTCACGGAGTTCCGTGACGAAGAGGGGCGCCAGCGGCTCGTGAAGAGCCTTGAGATGGAGCCCTGGGACGAGAAGGCATGAAGCGGGCCTCGCCTTCGGGAGAGGGTTCAGAAATGAATATCTACGCCTCGGGCAAGAGAGGGAACCGTGGGAAGCGGTTCAGCGGACGTAGCTGGATTCGTCTCCGGTAGCACGCTTAGAAGTAGTGTTCTCGAGCTCCTTTCGACGAAGCCGGTCACTCCGACCGAGGTCGCCAAGATCGAGAACAAGCACGTCAGCCACATCTGCCGGACCCTGAGGGAGCTGGAAGGGGTCGGGCTCGTCGAGATCGTGTCCTCCGGGTCGAGGCAGAAGCTCTACAGGGCGACCCAGTCGGGTTACGAGCTCTACCTGAGCATAACGCACAAGGCAGTAAGATAGCCCGCCGCTTCGACATGGCGCCGCTCTCGCGCGAGAACCTGGGGAAGTTCCTGCTGGACGGCTCCGACACCAGGGAGACCACGGCGGCTCTGGCCTGGCTGGAGCGGGAACTGGGGATAGTCCTGACCCAGGAGAACAGGCACATCGTCAGGGCCATGGCGGCGGTCAGGGCGGGGACCCCCCCGGAGGCGGTCGCGAGGGTGTTGGACTGGAAGGAGTTCGAGGCCTTTTGCGCGAGGCTGCTCAGGGCGAAGGGGCTCGAGGTGACGGAGAACCTCATGCTGACGAAGCCCCGGGGCCAGGTCGACATTCTCGCCCGAACGTCGCGGATCGCCCTGGCGGTGGACTGCAAGCACTGGGGGAGGGCGATGGGGCCGTCGTCCCTTTCGAGGGCGGCCGGGGCCCAGGCGAGACGGGCTGACATGGTCAGACTCAAGATGAATCGAATCGCGCCCATGGTCGTGGTCATCCTGGTCCTCTCGGACGTGCCGACAAAGTACGTCAACGGGGCAGCCGTGGTCCCCGTCTACGCCCTCGGCGACTTCATAGACAACGTTGACAGCTATGCCGAAGGGCTCCCTCGGCACTGACGGCTGCTTCGAAGGGGCGATCTCAGCATCGATTATAAGACCCTCATCCGCGCGCGTGCTCGATGGCCAAAGTCGTCCTGTGCGGGCTGGGCGCGATCGGTACTGAGGTTCTGAACTACCTTCTTGAGAGGCACCATGACGTCGTTGGGGTCGTCGACAGCGCCCCTGAGAAAGCAGGAAGGACCGTCGCAGAGGCCACCGGCCTTCCGCTTGGGATCACGATCCAGCCCTCACTGGGGTCCGTCCAGCTGGGGGATGCCGAAGTCGCCGTCTTTACGACAAGGTCGAGGATCGCCGACATGGAGGCAGACGTCATGCGGGCGGCAGCGTCGGGGCTCGACGTGGTGACCACGTCGGAAGAGATGGCCTTTCCCGAGCATGCCGGGGTCGAGGCTGCCCGAGAGATGGACGCCTTGGCGAAGGAGAAGGGGGTGACAATCGTAGGGGTCGGCGTGAACCCCGGGTTCGTGATGGACTGGATTCCTGCCGTCGTCGCGTCGGCGACCAAGAACCCATCCAGCATACACATCGTCCGCAGCGTCGACGTGAGCAGGAGGAGGCACCAGCTTCAGTCCAAGACCGGGGTCGGGCTGACCAAGGCCAGGTTCGACAAGGACGTCGCAGATGGGAAGCTCGGACACGTCGGGATGGTGGAGTCCGCGCACCTGATCGCCTTGTCGCTGGGGAAGG
>Ga0209039_10004290_pt1 | contig 10487 bp, 8 predicted proteins | sample BogFormECP12_OM1_FD_188238 | JGI IMG/M metagenome (GOLD analysis project Ga0209039, IMG submission 188238) | Bog forest soil microbial communities from Calvert Island, British Columbia, Canada - ECP12_OM1 (SPAdes) (version 2) | ecosystem: Environmental > Aquatic > Freshwater > Wetlands > Bog ... | reverse complement strand
TCGACGAAATTATATGCCTGCGGCGCGAGGTCGAAAACCGGTTATTTCGGCGTTACTGCGGCCAGCTTGGCCAGCCGTTCGGCAACGGCGGCAACGATCTGTTCGTGAACCTCTTTGATGCTGTGGTCGCCTTCAATCAGCACCACCCGGGCATGTTCGCGGGCGGCTATCTTCAGATACTTCTCCCGTACCCGGCGATAAAAAGCGTCCTGTTCCTGTTCAAAGCGGTTTTCGTCCCCTTTGTTCTTTTTGGCGGTGCGCAGGTTGCGGCGCCGCGCCCGGGCCAGCGCCGGTCCCAGCGAGGGCAACAGCAGAAACGTCAGGTCTGGTTTCAGGTTGGAGCAGATCACGCGGTGGAGCTCCAGCACGACCTCTGAGCCCAGCTCGCGGCCTCCGCCCTGGTAGGCTTCCGTTGAATCCGTAAATCGGTCGCAGAGTACAATCTTCCCGGCCGCCAGGGCGGGCTTGATAACCTCGGCGATGGTCTGGGCGCGGTCGGCAAACATCAGGGCCATCTCGCACAGGGGCGCCAGGCCCTTGGAGCGAGAGTCAAGCACCAGGGCGCGGATGCGTTCGCCGGTCGTCGTGCCGCCCGGCTGGCGGGTGATGATCGTGCTGTGGCCGCGTTTCTTCAGCCATGCTGCCAGGCGATTGATTTGCGTGGTTTTACCCGAACCATCCAGGCCTTCAAAGGTTATAAACAGTCCACGCGGCATGGGCTGAGTTTACCACTTGAATTTAGTTGCAGACGAATCTGCTGCCAATGTGTTACAAGGAGATTAATTTCCTAACGCCACCGGAGGCAGGCGACTGCGCTCCAAGGAGTAAAACAAGTGAATCTTCGTATCGTTCACAAAATCTCTATTTGCGGCTTATTCGCGGTCGCTTTACTAACTACCCGGCAACTCAGCGCGCAACAATTGACGCTGGAGGGTCAAACCGGCGGGTTCCTCACACCCACCGCGTACGTTGTTGAATCGGCCAAGGGCCACGTGTTTTCTCACCCCGCCGTCGGCTTCCACTTTGTGGGTTCTGCAGCGGTCATCGGCAACGTCGAGACCTTCAGCATCACCGAAGGTTTCGCCAACCGCGCCGAGGTCGGCTATACCCGCAGCGTTCACCAGCTCGGCAACCAAACAGACCTAAGCACCACTTTGGGCCTCAGCTATCTCTGGAATTACAATGGCATGAACGTCTTTCACGGCAAAGTTGTCGGCATCAAGGACGCCCAGTTCGGCCCTTGGACGCCGGGTGTGGCCGTCGGCGGCGTGGTGCGCACCGGCGACAAATTTGTGTCCGGATATCTTGGTTCCGCGTTCACGGGCTTTACCGTGCCTGCCAAAGCCTACACCAACGGCGACGCATATATATCGGTGACCAAGACCTGGGCCAAGAAGCCGGTTCCCTTCCTGGCTAACTTCGGCTGGAAGATGACCAACGCCGAGATCTTCGGACTCGGCGGGCAGAGCACGCGCTTTATAGGACGGTTCTACGGCGGGTTGGGAATTCCGCTGCCCATCGGCAAGAGTATTGTGGCCGTGCCCTCGGTGGGATTCGCGCAGGAGCCGCCACAGGTGGTGAACCTGAGCGCTATTCTGATCAATCCCTCTACGTATGCTAATCCAAGCCCGGCGCATATTCCTACCACGCTGGACTATGCGATACGGGTAACGCAGAGGGAACATCCACACTTCTCCTTCGATATCGGCGTGGGCCAGATCGCGGGGCAGATCGGGTTCACGGATCCCATCCTTCCGCCTCTGTACCCGGTGAATCTTCAGGCGCGCCACGTCGTTGGCACGGGATTGAGCTACCGTTACTAAGCAGAAGTGTCGCCAGAGTTGATGGAAAAAATCCTTCCGCCGCATGGAGTTTCAGCCCGCGGCGCTTAACCAGACAGGCCCACGGCGTGCCGTAGGCCTGTCTGCGTCTGGGGGAGGCGCGCAAGCGCCGTCTGCCCCACCGCAGGTGCCCAAAAACGGAAAGAGCCGCCCGGCAACTGGGCAGCTCTCTCCTCAGGGAGAATAGTTCCAACGGAGGCAAAACCATCAGAACTTTCTGGCTGCATACTAGGGGCGGGGGAAGGGTGTGTCAAGGAGAAATCGAAAGAGAAATAAACATATATATATCAATAACTTGATAAATATTTTTTCGAAAATGCACAGGCGCTGTCTTCGACGTGTCTTCGCCTTTTATGTTCTGCTTTATCCCGTCTTTTCTGGGTGTTTTATTGGGTTTATGCCGGGTTAACTCCTGGTTTTCCTCCGCATTTACCCTTCGGGTACGGACTCGCGATTTTTGCCGGATCTTCTCCCCTACTCATTCCCTCAGATTCAGGCTGGTGAACTCGATGTCGTACATCGAGGAAATCGGTTTGCCGCGCGCCAGCCGGTAGAGTACCCGGAAGCCTCCCAGGAAAAATGCCAGCAAAAGCGACACGCTGCAGCCGATGAGCACCAGGATCGTGATCCCCAACAGCAGCTTGCCTGTCTTCAATACGTCGGACTCGGTCGGCTGCTCGAGCGACGTCAGATCTAACTCGTAATGCACTAAGGCCAGCAGCTTGTGGCTATCGTCGGTAAAGGCATTCCCGCTCACCAGCGCCACCAGCGGCCCGCTGCGCCGCACCTCCAGCGCCGCCAGGCCCGAATCCTGCAGCGGCTTGGGCCACCCCGCCTGCGCCTGCTTGTTCGCCCTTTTGCACGCTTCAACGAACTCGCGAATCGTCTTCTCTTGCGCCGCCGCCATCTGCGGAGTGGGATAGTCGATGATGGTCAGCGTAGCTGGCCCCGTGCGCAGCGTGTAGTTGGCGGTCACGGCCTCCGCGCCGCGATCAAAGCCCACCACCTCCGGCGGAAGCACTCCGCCCGCGCCGGCATAGCCCGCCGGCCCCAACGCATAGTGCGTCGTCTGCCCGTCCAGTTGGGCCTTCGGCAGGTTGGCCAGAATGGGAGGCGCCAGCGCCTTGCCGCCCTCCGGCTGCGGCAACAGGCCAGCCAGCTCGCGCAACTCCGCGCCGCTCATGGGCTCGATGTGTGAAAAATTCGCATCCACAACCGTGTTCCCCACCCAGAAGAGCACCCGGTTCTGGTTGGATGTCGCCCCTGTGCCGATCTGCTCCTTCGGCCATCCATTCTGCCTATAAAACGAATACGCGCCGTATGCGCCGCTAGAATCACGAAAACGTAGCGCGCGCAGGCTCAGCGTCTCGCCGCTCCGCTTGTACACAGCCAGCTCGGCATCCGTAAAGTCGTACTCCTTGAGAGCTGCTGCGTTCGCCGGGTCGGCTTTTGCCGCGTCGGTCACTTTCTTCGGAGCGCCTGTAGCCACCCAGCCGGCGAACGTCTCCGGCAACAGTGCTTTGGGAACCGGCGGCAGCACCAGCTGCACAGCTTCCTTTGAAACTGGGGCTTTGGCTGTCGTAGCCTGCGCCTCACCCGCGGTTGTGCACCACGCCAGCACCACCAAACAAACCAGAATTGAAATCCAACGCATCCAAATGCTCCCATCTTCAGGGTACACGCTGCCCTCGCCGTCCGATGCCGGCGCTATCCCCTCTCTACTTGGACACTGAAAGCGCAGGAAAGGTTCCTGAATCAATCTCCGCGAGGTTATGCTTAGCGAACTTCCGGTGCAGCCGGAGCGGCAGGGGCCGGCGGAGACAGGATGTCGCCAAGAGCCTGATAGCGCCCGCCATAGAAAAGCAGCGCATAGTTGCGAATCCAGGTTGCAACCGGGCCGCCAAGGCTGAAAGCCACGAGGAGGCCGAAGATGATGCCTATGAGGACAAGCACAACTTCGATGAATATGCCGATAAAAGCAATCACGCCGGTCGTGCCCTCGAACGCGGCATGGAAGCCGACCCCGGTGAGCACCAGAATGCCAAAGACGATCAGCAGCGGGATGAACATGACGATGAATACGGCGATATACGCAGCAAACGGGAGAATCAGTCGCATCAGCAAGTACAAAGCGAACGATCCCTTTTCCGCCCCGATGCGGGTCTTGGCCGCCGCCCAGGATTGGAGAACAGTAAGATTCTCAAGCGCCATATGCGGCAGGATAAAGTCGTGCAGCACCGCATTCACCGCATAGGCTGCGAGGCACAAACAAATAACAATTCCAATGAGTGGTAAAAACAGGAGGAGAAAGAAGCCGATATTGAATGGCCCGCCTTCCTGGGACGACTGAAAAAGCCTGACAAAGCCGAAGACAAACGGTAGCGCCACCAAAACCAAAACGAAAAGGAAAATCAGCCCGATAATCAGGCTCGCGATAAAGTAGCGCATTCCCTGCGTGCGATAGAGTCTCCATCCCAGCCGAATCTCCTTGGTCTGGTGGGCCAGGCAATGAAAGAAGGCGAAGCGCAACCGGATAATCAGGTAGGAAAGATAGATGCCGATGGCGATGCAAACCAAAACGCCAATCACAATTAGCGCGATGACTTCGTTGGATAGATTCAGCGAAGATGGAATATCGGCGCCGGATGACGTGTGAGAGCCCGACGGTAAATTGAAGTTGAAGTTGGAATTAGCCGAAATACCTTCCGTGATGCAGGCGACCGCTGTCAGTTTCAGATAGGTGCCCAACTTGAAGGGTTGAAACAGATAGCGCTTAGTCCGGTCAATAGCGGGCGATATGGCTTGCGTGGCAGAGAAAACTCTCATGGGCATTCTCCATGCCGCCCAGTCTAACACAAACTTAGCCGCGAAAAGTGAGGCATTCACTTCGGCCTTCGTGTCTTATCTATGCCGGATCTCTCCTATGCCCTCGCGTCCGGACGCTTGGGAAGCAGAATCCAGGTAGCGATGGTGGCGATGGCCAATAGCACAACCGCCAACCCCTGGCCATGGAAGCCAAAAACCTGCACCGCAATGGTGGTGGCAAAAATGAAGCATCCACCCCACAGGCAGAATCCGGCCATTGCGCGGAGCGTATGCCTTACCCATGGATCGTAGGGAAGCGGCCGCGACGAACCACGGAACGAGGCTAAAGGATCCGCGTAGAATGCGCGCCCCATACAGATCAAAGCGCCGCCCAGAATGGCTCGCACCGCCAAGGCAACGATGGGATAGGAGAGGATGTGCGCAAGACTGGTCATGTCCGTCACCGGAGGCTGCCAGCAGATCAGCTCACAGCTACGGCGCCGCCGCATCTTAGCGCCGATAGCTCACCGCTGAGCTTCCCCTATCTACTTGGACACTGAAATTGCCGGAAATGTTCCTTGGTTCCGCTCTTGCTCCTGACAGATCATCAGCCGCCTATTCGGGAGCATTCCATTCGGCTGCAATCACTCGATTCCGGCCCGCCCCTTTTGCCTGATAAAGCGCCCGGTCCGCGGCGGCAATCAAGTCAGCGGGAGAACTCCATCCCTGCAGGGTTGCTGTTGCCACCCCGGCGCTTACCGTCAGGTGCTTGGCTACCTCCGATGCAGGATGAGGTAATCCGAGACCGGCCACTGCCAGCCGCACCGTCTCCGCAATGTGCAGGGCATTGGCTTCATCTGTTTCGGGCAGCAATAAAGCGAACTCTTCCCCGCCAATGCGCGCGGCTACATCACCTAAGCGTTTGGCATTTCGAGCTATCTCTCTGCCCAGAGCCGCCAGGTACTCGTCGCCTTGCTGGTGTCCGCTGGAGTCGTTCAGCGCCTTGAAGTGATCGGCGTCAAAGATGATCAGCGAAAGGCGCGACCCCGTTCTCGTCATGCGAGCGCATTCTTTTTCGAGTGTCTGGTCAAAGATGCGTCGGTTCGCCAGGCCGGTCAACGCATCGGTAAACGAGAGCCGCGCCAGTTCTTCATTCGTGCGCTGCAAATCCGCTGTCTTTACTTCCACCAATTGCAGTAATTCGCGTTCCCTGCGTTGCGCGCTCAACACCCGCAAACGAAGCACAACCAGCACCAGTGACGGGGGAATCAGCGCGCAAACCGCAAAAAACCACAACGTCTTGTACCACGGAGCCAAAATCTTGAAGGCGAAGACAGCTGGATGTCCGCTCCACACACCAAAGTCGTTTTGCGCCTCGACTTCCAGCCGGTATTCTCCCGGCGCCAGGCTCGCAAAATGCAGCTCCCGTTGCTGTGTCTCAGTCCAGGATGATTGCGCGCCTCCCAGCCTGTAACGGAAGACAACCTCATTCTCCTGGGGTGCATTCAGCGCGAAATAGCGCGCTGTCAAAGAGCTTTCCGAACTGCCAAAGGACGGATTGCGCAACCCGGAGACGTCTCTCTCTCCCATCATCAGCCGGGTAAATACCACATCCAGGAGCGCATCCGTAGAACTGTTCGCGCGCATCCTGAAGCGCGATACTCCACCGCTGGTTCCAATCCAGATTGCGCCGTCCGTATCTTCGGCAAAAGCGTTCAGGTCGCAGTCGTTCCATGCCAGCCCGTCGGTCGTGTCGAAGTTGTCCCAGCGGGTGCCGTTCCACATATCCACGCCTTTTTCTGTCCCCGCCCATAACCGCCCTTCCCTGTCGAAATCCAGAAAATAGATAAGTCCGTTGCTTCCCGGGCGCTGCACGCCTTTTTCGATGGTTATCCCGCCCGGCTTGGGATGAACGTGGTCGATGCCGCCTCCATGGCGATAGCCCACCCACACTGTGCCATCGCTGCCCACCGCCAGCGACAGCACCTCCTGACTGCTCAGTCCATCGGCGCGCGACCAGTTTCTCCACTGCCCGCCGGTGTACTCATAGAGTCCGCCTACGCCTCCGGCCCACAGAGCGCCATCCTGTCCTTCGGCGATTGCCCACATGCGGCCAGGTGGAATCTCCTCGATGCGCGTGAACCTCTGGTAAGGAGGCCGGGCCATGAACAAACCAGCCTCCGTTTCCGCCCACAACTGGTGATTCCGGTCGAAGTGCAGAGTGTACGCGTCCTTGCCTGTCAGCCCCTGTTTTTCACCGAACCACTCCACGCCGCCGGTCGCAAGGTGAATGCGCGCTGCGCCGTGGGCTTCGGTCCCAATCCAAAGGTCTCCGCCCGTGTCCATTTGCAGGCCGTGAACCGGTATGTCGCCCACTCCCGCAAAGCGTTTCCAATGAACGCTGAATTCCCCTTTCTTTCCGCTAAACAATCCTCCTTCAGTTGCCAGCCAGATCGTCCCGTTGGCCAGGGGCAGAATCTCGTAGACCACGTCGCTTCCCAGCCCGCTTGCCGCCGAGTAGCTTTCCCAATCCCCGTAGCCATTCCACTGGAACAAGCCGCGGCCCGCCGTCCCAATCCACAGTGAGTGCTGACGGTCCTCGAAGATTGAATAGACGGTTCCGCGCAGGCCGGCGGTGCGATCCACCTTCTGCCACTCCTTCCCTTGCTGGATGAATATCCCATCTGTGGACGGCAGCAGAATCCGCCCATCCGCATCGGCAATGGGAACTCCTCCCAGCGCGTTAGATAGAATCGGCGAGTCCGGCTTCTTGAACATGGTATGGCCGGCCTCCAGCTCATAGATGCCCACATTCCTTCCCCGCACCCACAGATTTCCCCGGCTATCCTTCCGTATCGCCTGCCATTCACTTTCAGGAAGTCCGTTCTCCCGTCCCAGCACTGTAGTTCCGCGGCTGTCCATGCGGCAGATCTCCCCGCCGCATCCGTACCACACAATCTCTCCATCCACCAGAACGCCGTACGCTCCTGGACCGGAGCTGCCTTCAACCCTGGGAATCAGGCGCTCGGCAAATCCCTCGCGTCCGGCTTCGGAAGAGAGTTCCACAAGGCCGGCATCCGTGCCCAGATATGTGTGTCCCTTGCCGTCAGCTTGTATGCCTTGAAAAATGCTGATTGTTTTGAAGGAGGTGGGTAGCTTCTCGAACCGGTTGCCCGTCAGGTGGTAGAGCCCAAAGTTGCCCCCTGCCAGAATGGAGCCGTCGGGAGCGTCGCCAAATGCTGAGCCGTTTGGTGAAGGAATCCCCTGCTCCGGCCCAAAAGCTTCAAATCGTTCTCCATCATAGCGGAAGATGCCGTTTTCCGTACTCACCCAGATAAAACCTGAGCGGTCCTGGTAGATCGTCCGTACGCCGAGATTGCTGAGCCCTTCCGTCGTTCCAAAGTTGCGAAAACTGTACTCCTGGGCGCACAGCACTCCTGATGCCAGCGCCAGAACGAAGAAGCTCCATGCATTGGTTCTTCGGCTCATTTAAGTGTTGAATCGGCAGCCTTATAAGGGTTCATTAGCTGCAGCCTCTCCCACTACCGGCTTTCTTCCCTGCAAAGCTGATCAAAGGTCATTTTGGCTGGCTGAAAATCCCGTCACTGCCAAAAGTAACTGTTTCGCCGGCATTCAGCAGAAAGACGCGTCCGGTCTTCGATTCCGTAATCTGCAACTGCCCTGAGTATAGCTTTACAATGCCGCTCCCGTCCGTTTGCACGGTTGCTTCAAAATCCGTTCCTCGAATGCCGAGGTCAGCAGGCAAAATGCCGTCACTCCGCATGCGCTTGTTTCCTCACCATCTCCTGTATCTCTTTGAGATGGTGACTCTTCCCCTCTTGGAGAACTGACCAGTACCTGGCGCCGCCACGGGGGTTTTGCGCGTTACCACTCGCTATTACGTGGTCTCGTCCCACCAAATGAACAAGCACCTTCACCCCGCACCTGATGTTCACCAGCGGATCTTCGAGAGACTTCGCGTTTTTGTCCACGTGTTCCCAGCCATAAGCCGTTTGCTCTTTGTAACTCAGCTGAAAAAGGCCGATAGAAGGGAAGGCAGTGTAATACTTCCCTGTTTTTTTGTTCAAGATCTTTGTCTCAGTATAAGAGGCAGCGGTCTTGTAGTGGGGATCTTCAAAGGATGCAATTGCAGCGAAGAGAGAAGCCCAGACATCAATGCGCTGCTTTTCCGAGAGTATCGCGTAGTTCGGCGCGAAGTTTGTAATATCGTTAGCAGTCTCAAGGACGCGGAGATTTGGTTCAATCGCCTTTCGCAGTTCATCCGACCAGGCCTTGCGCTCTGGGTGATTAATATTCTCCCATGTCAGCGGCTTTTCCGTTGATGTCGCGGCGCTTGCCTGCATATTCTGTCCGGCAGGAGTAGGGGCAGACTCCGCTTGGTGAGCAGCCGCGTTGAACTGGTTGCTTTTCTCGATGTGCGCACCGGTTTCGGCCCGCAAATCCGCGAGCGCCTTCTGGCACGAAGCCTCCTGCGCTGTCCCCTCCTCAACCGCGCTGCATTGCTGGTTGTGCATCTGCACGCGCTCCCGCAACTGGGCGCGTTCCCCCACCAACATCGCGCGCCATTTAACCAGCTCTGGATGCGTGGCAACAACCTTGTCGGAGAGCGTTGCCAGGGCCGGAATCTGCTGGGCTGCTGCCGGCTTCGCCTGGCTCAACAGAATAATCGCGGCAGTCGCGCATAGTATCCACGCTGCCCCAGAAAAAATGCGCTTGCTCATGGCTGCTTCTCCTGTGTTGCTGAATCTGGCTTCGTTTCGGTCTTCGGTAGGGCCGGACTCTCAACCCATGGCATATCCAGCTTCACCAGCCGCTTCTTGATTGCATCCTCCGCCCTCTGCTGGTTTTGTTGGATGTTTTGCAGATCGTTCGTGAGCTGCGTTTGTTCCATCTTGAGGATGCCCGGATTGCCCTGCTTGCTGTCGATCTGCTTTTGTATGTTGGCAATCTTCTGCTGCGTCTCTACCTTATCGCTCTCCAGCTTGCTATACCAGTCAACGCTGGCCTTGATCTCCTTATCGTTTGCGGTGACGGCATTCTTGGGGATGTGCGAGAGCAGCTTGACATCTGTCGGCGCTTTGCCCATTCCCCTCAGATCCACGGGAGGCGCTTCGATTTTCGGTCCGGCGGTGTCGAAAATCTTGCTTCCCCCGGCGACGGCGTCTTCACGTCTTCCTGTGGTCTTCCCCTCGGGAGTCGTTGACTGCAACCCCTGACCCGTCGCGCCGCGCGTGGAATTTGCCTCGTCCAGCGCCTTCTGCGATTGGGAAGAGCTGGACGTATCCCCAGCTCCTGATCCGCCGCCGGAATTGGGCGCGTCTCTGAGGTTCTCGCCCGCCGTAATCAAGGGCGTTGCTGGTTGGCTCGCCTGCTGCTGCCGGGCCTTCGTATCCAGGTCCATCACGTACTGAAGCGCATGTTGATAGTCTGCGTCTCCAGGCGATAATTCCAGAGCCCTGCGGTACGCTGCTTCAGCCTCCGCATATCGCTTTTGGCGCTCGAGCATGATGCCCAGCTCATAATGAGGGAAGGATTCCTTCGGATTCAGTTGAACTGCTTTTTGATAAGCTGCCTCGGCCTCCACAGGTCGGCCTAAGCCCCAAAGTGTTCTGCCCAGATCAGTCTCGGCATTCCAATCATTCGGGTTTAACTGCAGTGCCCGGCGTAACGCTGTCTCCGCCTCCGCGTATCGCCAATTAAGCATGAGTATGTCGCCCACCCAATACTGAGAGTCGGCATCCTTTGGATTCAGCTGAGTCGCTTTTTGATAAGCTTCCAGGGCATCAGTTAAACGGCCCTGGCCCCTAAGCGCAGTTCCCA
>Ga0209039_10004289_pt1 | contig 10490 bp, 5 predicted proteins | sample BogFormECP12_OM1_FD_188238 | JGI IMG/M metagenome (GOLD analysis project Ga0209039, IMG submission 188238) | Bog forest soil microbial communities from Calvert Island, British Columbia, Canada - ECP12_OM1 (SPAdes) (version 2) | ecosystem: Environmental > Aquatic > Freshwater > Wetlands > Bog ... | reverse complement strand
TGAAACAGAAAGTAAATATTGATTATTAGCCGATATGGCTACATCCCAAATTATATTAGTATGACCTTCATAGGTATTTACTAGACTTCCTGTTCTAGCATCCCAAATTTTTACTGATCGATCTTCGGAACCAGTAACTATAAATCGGTTGTCTGATGTAATGGCGACACCATTTACTGCACCACTATGACCAACAAGTTCAAACTTTTTTGTAATAGAATTAATATCCCAAACGATTGCTTTATTGTCCTCGGATGCCGAAACAAAGAACTCTCCATTTTTTGCAATAGCAAATCTCTGTACCCGTGCAAAGTGTCCAATATCCGCAGATTCAATCCTTGAATTATATTCAGAGTCCCAAACACATATTGTTCGATCTTTTGAAGAGGAGATAACAACTCGATTATCGCTTGAATAAACAATATCACTAATTGCATCTGTATGACCAATAAAAGCAGAAATTTGTTCCCCTGAATTAACATCCCAAAGGCGTATTGTTTTGTCTTCTGACCCAGAAATTATCCGACTCATGTCATCATTGACGGAAACACAATGAACCCAATGAGAATGGCCTTGAAATATCTTAATAATTTTACCGGTTTTAATTTCCCATAACCGAATTGTTTTATCATTTGAAGCCGAAAAAACAAACCTATCATCTTTTGAGATTTCTACATCATTGATAATATCTTCATGACCAGAAAACACTGCTAAACAAGATTGAGTTTTCACATCCCATACACGTATAGTGCAATCCAATGACCCTGAGAAAATTGTTTTCCCATCATAAGATACGGCTAATGTGTTTATTTCTCCTGAATGACCTTTAAGGCAATGCTCTGTTTTGCCGGTATTAATGTCAATAATAATGATGTCATTGTTCCCTAATCCTAATATGCAATGGGTATCATCTGGTAGTAAGGCAATACAGTTGATGCGACCGTATTCCGAAAAAGTTCTTATACATATACCCGTATCAAGATCCCAAATTCTTATTGTTTTATCTAATGAACAAGAGATTAGAAATTTATCATCGCTAGTTAATGTAATATCGATCACCCAATCATTATGCCCAGACAACTTTTTAATACATAATCCCGATTTAATATCCCAAACTCTAATACGCGTATCTCGTGACGCAGATATTACCCAATCTTTTTCTTTGGCAATAGCTATTTTTAGAACCGAATTTTTGTGACCTATCATTTTCCTCAAATTAGCCTTATCCCTGACCCCTTGCCTATTCAATTTTCGAAGATATGGGGCTTTTATACTTGATAAATAATCTTCTATCTTCATCTGAATATCTGTTTCATCATATTCAAAGCAAATGTTACGCCACTGTTGTAAAAAGAAATATGGATATTTATCTTTTTCCCAATTACGAAAAAAATGTGACTCTCTCTCCAACATTTGATAATATTTCAAGAGAAAAAGATTAGAATCACGATTACTTTGAGATAGAACTTGACCAGATTTGATATCCATTAAAATATCATCGATTCCACGCTTTTTTATATGAAAATCCAAAATCTTGGGGTCGTAAATTGATTGGGTTAGATTATCGATAACTTGGTTAATTAATTTTTCTTTATCATCAATTGTTGAGATTATAAACTCTTGAATCAATGGATGTAAGCGCACACCTTTATTCGTCATTTCTTCCAACAGGCAAAATCGAGATAATTCTTTAATGGTTTTGGTGAGCAAGGTGGGATAGCCAGTCGGTGCCAAATCGCTTATCCCGGAGAATAAAGACAATCGCCCTAAAGGAATTTGGACTCCCTTTCCTAACAATGCAAGTATTTGAAGAGCCAATCGGGATACTGGATTTTTTACTGCTTCCCATTGTATTCGTAGAGTTGCTGATAATGAAATGTCGTGGTTAGTCGGTAAATCCAACTTATCTAGATCCGTTCCTTCAGTTGATATTAGACCCCCTTCTTTTATTAATCTTTGAAAATACTCATCTAAACTAATCTCTGGAAAATTGCACAAATATGCAAGTGCAACTGCTAGTGCTAATGGCAAATATCCAAATTCCCGGCAAATTGATTTAATAACAAAATCCGATGACGCGCTTGTTCTCTCATATTTTGGATTTTCCAGTTGCCTCATGAAATTAACTGCTATTTCTTCAGAAAACACCTGTAATTCTATTTTTTTGTAATGAGGATTTGAATCGTTCCTTCGAGTTGTAATTACCAATTTGCATTTTAATTCTGCTGGAACAAATCCGGAAATTTGGGTAAAAAGTACACGTGGGTCGTCTACATTATCAATAATTAATAATGAATACGGATGTGTATTGAGATATTCACCAAATGAGACAGCTAATGAAAATAATCTTTCTTGAACAGCGGCATTAATTATTGATACACCGATAGCAATTGCACATTTACTAAGTTCCTCTAACCAATCCTGTGCTCCGTTAATCCAATAAATTCCACCGGGGTACTCATTCTTATATCGATAAACATATTCAATTAATAATTGAGTCTTACCCACTCCTCCCATTCCATAAACCATTAGAGGGCCTGCGCCAAGATTTTCTGTTGGAGAAAGATTTGTGTAAAGTTGAGAAATTTCTTCCTCACGTCCTTGAAATTGTTTGTTCCTCGGAAATGGGACTAAAAATCTAGGTTCTAATTTCAGCGTTGTACTGGCAAATAGTTTTGGGCTATCGAGCTTCTTATTAATAGAACTCAGAATATCCTTTATTTCTGAAGTATTGGATTCCGTTCTTAGAGTTGCTAAAGTCTTTAATTTTTCCCCGAATTCTGGAATAATTGAAATTTCCTCTATTGCATATCTGAAATACACTTTCGCTGCCAAGATTAGGGCTTCATTAGAGAATTCAGGAGGTAATATAGCTTCAAAATGACTTACTATTTGTGAAATAGAACTTGAGTCATCGGGTGTTAAGAAATAATCAGATATTATTTTTTGTGTACTGGGTAAATCTGCAATTGATAGTTCTTGGAGAGCGCTAATTACATCATCATCAGCGTATTGGTTAATAAACCTGTCCTCTGCTGTTTGAATAGCCAGATTTACTTTATGTGCAAGTTCCTTTTTAAGTAATGGAGCTTTTAATTCTGCTATTGTATCCTTCCCAATAATCGGCTCAATTTTCGATTCAAGAATACTTATAACTACTTTCGAAAGATTCGGGAAGCGGGGATGAACATTATCGTTCATGATTTATTTCCTTACCGATCTTCAGGAATAAATGCCCTTCGATACGTCCAGTTCATTTTGAGATGCGGCTATCTACATTATTTGATAAGAATCATCTCAATACTGTTTTGTAACTCCAGACCTTAGTAAAGCTTATTGAATCATCAGATGATGAAAATGCTATAACGATTCTGAGGATAACATCCGGCAACTCTATTTCTCCATTTGTAATATGAGAACACTAGACTTGAATTGTTTTTCACAAATCAAACCTTGAATTAATAAAAAGGCTCTTGCCTTGACATTTGATGTTTCAATTGAAGCAAGTTATTTGGCATATTTACCTGCCTCCATGAAAAATCATTTAGAATTTCAATAACATTATTCCCCTTTTCTTTACGCATAATCAGGAGTAGTAAAGCATACCGTATTTGATACAAATACTCTAGAGCTGAACTTTTTGATGAGAATTGATCAATCATTAAATTGAAATGGAACTAATAAGATTGTGAAGAATATTTCATCTATTAGCATAGTATACCAAAAGAGAAATAGCATTTGGCGATTAGGGAAATTTACTTTAGATATTCCTTCGCGAATGGGTAATGTCCAAACCCAAGCATTCTTTATCAGATAAATTGATGCGCTCAAATTATTGGAAAAATGGAAGAACAAATTTACCCTAAACGGTATAGTTTTCGGATAGGAATAAAAAGCTCGCACGAAAGATTCAGAGTGGTAACCATTGTTTGAAAAATTCACTCCACCCCGATAGATAGGTTGTGTTGCTCTGTGTTAGAGGCTATATAAATTAATTACGTAACTTAAAGGTTTGATCCTTTTAGATAAGCAATTAATTATGATATAATACACTATAATACCTTATGATAATGTTCCTTATGGAAAGTTATTGGGGTGAATAATGGATGACCAGACCGCAATTGGATTTCAGGCAAATGTCCCACAAGCCATAATTACTCTGGTGTTGGATGGATTGACCAGTGAGCAAAGCAAGCGAGCTTATGGAAAAGCCCTTAGAGATTTTATGGATTGGTATAGAGATCAGAGCAAACCTGGCTTGAACAAAGCCACTGTCCAGCGTTATAAGGTTGTTCTCCAACAGCAGGGTTTATCTGCCAGCACCATCAATCTACGAATCAGCGCCATCCGCCGACTGGCTTTGGAAGCGGCTGATAACGGTCTTGTAGAACAGAATCTTGCCAATGGGGTGAGGAGAGTAAAGGGCCTTAAAATGCAAGGTGTTAGGGCGGGTAATTGGTTAACCCGTGAACAGGCACAAGCGCTCATCAATTCCACGGATACCACCACTCGGAAGGGCCTACGAGATCGAGCAATCCTGGCTGTGATGATCGGGGCGGGTTTGAGACGGTCTGAAGTCGCAGCCTTGAATTATGACCATATTCAGCAGCGCGAAGGACGATGGGTAATTGTTGATCTGGTAGGAAAAGGAAACCGGGTAAGAAGTGTACCATTTCCTTCCTGGACAAAGGCGGCTATTGATGCCTGGAGTGAGAAAGCAGATATTTCCTCTGGTAATGTCTTTAGACGGGTAAACAAGGGAGACAACCTGATGGGTGAGTCCATTACACCTCAGGCGATCCGAGATGTGGTGGTTGAGCTCTCTAAACAATTGGGTGTTCCGGTTGCTGCCCATGACCTGAGACGCACCTTCGCAAAGCTGGCGCACAGAGGCGGCTCGGGCCTCGACCAGATTCAACTGAGTCTAGGACACGCCAGCATAAAGACGACCGAAAAATACCTCGGCGTGGCTCAAGATTTGAGCGATGCACCCTGCGATAAATTGGGATTGAGAATTAATTAAAGAATTCCTTCGCTTTTCCCGGAGAATGGGGCTTTATCTTTAATATTCCGGAGAATTATATCGATTACAACTGAAATCAACGACTCAGATTGGGTAGCATTCAGAAATTTGTTTAATTCTAATAATCTTTCTTGCTCAGATACCACAAGTTTCCGCCGCTGACCCTATATGCGATGAATTTCATGCTAGATAACGTAATCAGAATTACCTTAAAAGATAAACATCTTAAACCAAAAGCGCCCGGAGAGAGAAACTGGCTTTGATAATTCGGGGAAACTTCCCGGCTTATTTGTGGGCGCGTCGCTCGGGCAAAGTCTGGTAGGCTGGCGGCTACCCTGGCAGGCGGTTTAGATCGATTTTCCCTTTTTTTCCGGATTGATAATCTTTTCTTGACAGTCATACTTAACGCATTCCTCACTTCTTTTCCATCAAAACAGATATTTCGGTTGAAATTCTGGCTAAAACTTCGCGATCCGGGATGTTCTTGCGGACGACGTCAACAATGGCTGAAACCAGGATCATTGCATCTTCGGACGAAATCATCTGATTCATCGCAACAAGGCGCTTCTGCTCCGATTCCGCGGTTCTGCGACGATCATTGAGGACAGCATAAATTTCACGCCAAGCCAGAAAATCCAGATGCCCTTTGGCAATCTTCTCATCCAACTCACTAATGGCATCCGCCGTCGCAGCAGCATCTTTGAGCCTCATCGCTTCTTTCAACCTCTTCCAGGCAGCTTTCGTGTCATTCCACAACTTTCCGGCCTCACCGGTATCAACCCGTTTAAATAAATCTATCAGACGCGCATCATAGAGAGCCAGGTCTTCTCGGATTGATAATAACTCGCCATCGCCTATCGCATCTTGATAGTCATTTATCATCCTGGTCGGTAGATTCTTAGAATACCTGCCAGATTTAAAACGCGGACTGGCTATCCCTGCCAGAGAACGACCACCGTGATTCCTGCATACGGATTTTCCCCGGAGGGAGGCGTGCTCACACTGTTGGCCCCTTCGACTGTTCCATGCTACACAACGGCGGATTCCCCTGTACTTTACGTTCTTCCAATCGTCGGGGAAAATTAGCTCAGGTTGAAAATCGTCTGGGCGCAGGATTCTGGGAGCTTGATTGCCCGGAAGAAATCGGAGTGTCTTTTCACTACCTTGTTCCTTTTCTGTTTTATTTGTTTCTATCATCATGGCTTATGTCTTGATTATTAGTAATGTTTTCTATATTATTCATAAATTCTTTATACAAAATCATTATACAATATTATACTTGTTCAAATTTGACCTGGAAGAGAATGTCCTCTTGGCATTTATACGGCATTGATCGGTAATGGCATAAATAATGCCAAATTGGGACGCGAATCGAATTTACACTACCAGGAAAGCATAGATAAATATGAAAATACGTGTAAATGGATATGCGAATAAATAGTCTCCAAATGTGCTATAATAACTGAGTAAAACAAAACGCCGGGCCGTGTATTTTGGACGGACGTTTCGGGAGACTGGCACCCGATTATTCTTCAACGAGAATAGTCGGGTGCTTTTTTGTTAATTTTTTTCAAAAGGTGAAAATATGATCATCCTAAAGAAGCGCGTTTTACGAATTAACGGGATACATGTAAGGCTGAGCGATCCAGAAAGACATGCTCTTGAAGAACTTTGCAACGCAGAGGCGCTTAGCTTATCCGAAGGAATTCGGCTATGTATTAGGGAATCCCTTAAACAACATAGATTATCCCTAAGGTTAACCCGCCTTTCAAAAAACGATGAGGAACAAAGCTGATTCAATTAAGGTTGGGCTACTCATTTTCACCCAACCGAGATTATTTGGGATGTAGATGCTTACTGATCTTCAAGCCGTGCAGGATATGACAATTGCTGAATCTTCCAGGCCGTATATTCGCCTTGAGGACGCGGCAATTGACCTGTACCAGCGCGGCTTGAATGTTATCCCGATTCCACGACTCCCGGAGGTAAAAGCGTGGGCCGCTATAAATTCCTCAGAGCGCGATCCCTACCATGACAAGCCCCCCTACATATTGAAGCCGTTTTTCACAACTCGTCTTCATTTGTGCGGCCAGGATTGTAAAAATGTTGATGGGAAACAAAAATATTGCTTACCCTATGAAGCCTCTTTTGAGAATTTGTTCCATGATGCAAATTTGGCCGTCGTGTTAGGGCGGACTTCTGGTAATCTTGTCCAGCTCGATTGCGATAGCCAAAAAGCATTCGAGGAAATTAGAAACCAACTGGAAAAAAGAATTATTCCATATTGGGGGTACACTTCCCATCGAGGGGGAGGATATTTAGTACGGATTCTTGAGGGAGAGGTAGCAAACATCGAGGACGGGAAATGCTCTATACTTGATGTCCAAATTTGGGGATCATATCGCTTCGCTGTTCTTCCTCCAAGTCTCCATCCAAAAGGGGAATTTTACCAATGGATAAAAACTGATCCTTATTATTTGCCTCCAGATGAAAAGCCACCGGTAATCAGTATCTCCGAATTAGAGTGGTTAGGAGTCAAACTTAGGTTAAAGCAGCGTAATAATTGGGAAAGGCCCGAAACATTTGGATTGCCTGAGTGGACTGGGAAACTATCTCTAAAAAATCGTAAAATTTTGACAACGACCTTCCATGAGGGCGAACGTAATATTCAACTAACCAAACCCACTTATGATATCGCCGCGCTTATTATTCTAGGTGAAATCCCATACGCAGAGGGGGAAAGAGTGCTCATAGAGGCAGCAAAATTGTCACACTATCCAGCTAGCAGTATTCGGCAAATGCTAAAAAGTGCCTTGAGAAAAAATCCGAGCCCTGCCCGGAGGATGAGCTCCCAGACTATCAAAACATGGCAGAAAGCCGGTGTTTTTAGTCAACATTATGATTGGCGCATTTATGGCCGCAAGGCACAGACCGCCCGCGCTGTATTCAACGCCTGCATTCAGCGAGCCATGTTGGATAACAGCGAGACATTCCGCGCCTCTGCTCGCGAAGTAGCCGAGTTGGCTAATTTTGGAACGCATATCCGGGCTTGGAAAGGGCTTCAGCTTCTATGCAGCAGTACATCTGGAGGCGCGCCAGCTTTATTGAATTACGCAGGCAAAAGTGACTTTAGTGGCGCTAACCTTTATTCATTTACTAATTTCGTCCTTACCTTTACCGCCAATAAACCTAGCGATCATAACGATAACAGTAATTACCCCCTTGCAGTTAATAGTGTTATCGTTATGTTCGCACCTACAACATGTAATCCTATTTCTGAAGTTGAGAAAGATGTTTTTGTAAAATTGGGATTGGTGGCATGGCGTGTTTGGAGGCATCTTTGCTCAACCCCAGAAAGCAGTGCTGTAGCTATTGCCAAAAGCGAGAATTTAGTTGCGGTTAGCGTAAGACGAGCTTTGAAAGCCCTCAAACAGCATGGCTTAGTTACTTTTGGAAAAGCTGAAGGCTTGTATTACGGCGAGGACTTGTCGGAAAGTGACTTCGAGTCTATTGCAACTAAACTCGGAACTTTAGGAAAAAGTGCATTACGTAAACGTAATTATCAAATCGAAAGAGAACGTCGAGCCAATCTCCGATTGGCAAAAGAACGCAAAAAATGGCACGAACGGTTGGTGAAGTCGCAAAAAAATAAGCAATCAGGTAATGCTTTGCCAAATTTGTAATAACGGCCCAAGGTATTTTTGACCGCGAATCAGATATCAGCTTACACCAGCTAATATGATTTCACGTATTACGATGTATTATAGAGACAAATTTGTCTCTATAATACCCTGTATCACCTTGAAATACGATAACATGGTTACTAGCGTTTTCAACAATAAAAAAATATTGATCCATTCAAGTAGAGCTCTAGCGGCCATGGTATGGAATCAGAATTGTGTGAATTAACGCTGGATAATGCAACCAGTCGGATCGGATGGATAAGAATGGAATTCTAATTTGGGATCAGTTAAAATTCCTACTTAAAGCAAAATCCCATTTCAGTTATCAATGACTATTTTCTATATAGACTTGTAATTTAAGGGCTGAGGAAAGATTACCATAGGCAGGCGAAAGATCAGCAAGATTGATTATCAAGCTCAAGGGATTATTTACCTTCCTGATTCAGTCCATTTGATCCGTCCTGGAAAGGTAAATAAAATCCCCGGAGGAAAAAGCCACAAAGTTAAAAACGCAAACCCAATAAAAGTTTCGCCCTCCGGGTGAGGTAGTAGTAAGAGTAGGCAAAGGAATCTTCCCAATTATAAGAACAGCCTAAATCTTCTGGATGATAATAATTCAGGGAAAAATCCCTGAATTATTACTTTAGCAGAATGGTGAGACGACTGAGGATCTCCAAGTTTTATTCCATCGTATTACGACGTATTATAGAGAAAAATTTTTCTCTATAATACAGCGTATTATCATGGAAAACCATAATCCTATTTCTTATTAAAGACAAATCTAATATTTTGTTTCCTGGCTCGTGCTAAAATGATTTCAATTCGAATAAATTGGGCGGTATATATAAATAAATACCCAGGGAATCGAAAAATTGCAGGTAAAGTCAACTCCAAATCATCATTTTTCTTTGATAATCCAAAAAGAAAATGAATTTGTCCGGAAAGATTTCCGTAAAGCAATAGCTCGAAGAGGTGTTCTATTTTCCGCTCTTACAGAATGTCGGTTATGCTCCAAAAAGTGAAAAACAACCTTTATATTGAGGATTGGTAAAAAAAGAGCAGGAGTAACTACTATTATTCGTTTTTTGACGGCAAAGATGCCGCAAATGGAAAATGACTCTTCCAATTCAATAACCTCTTCCGCATGGACGGTACTGTATTACGAAGTTGAGATGTTCTTGGGTACAAGGCATTTAATTAAGAATTTAACATGCGGTGATCTTCAAACAGCACGACTTCTTAATAATGCTCTTCTTGAGTGTTCTCTTCTTCATACACGCATATTGGCGGATATCTTTTTAAGTCGAAATAGAAACAGATATCCTGATGATATAAGCTTAGATGACTTGGGTATTGAAATTGACGGAAGATGTAAAAATCTAGTCAATTCACTTGAAGAAGCATATGGTAACGGCAAAACCAAGAATAGTAAATGTTGGATTATCAACAAAATGCTAGCACATCCCTCTAATTACCGCTCTGATAAATTTAATTATGCTGAAGTCTTTGAAGCTTTAGACGGCCCGATCATCGCACTCATTAAAGAGATATTCAGCTTATCTGACAGGATCATCCCATTTAACCTTCCTGAAACCAAAGACTAGATTAATTAACCATAATTCTTTTTTTTAGTGTCTGTGACTATTATCTAAATTCATTCAGTTTTGTAAGTGCGATTCCTCCGGCAAAATCCCATGTCAGTTATCAACGCCTGTTTTTCTATATGGATTTATAATTTAAGTGGGGTGGCAAAGAAAATCCTAAAAATCTACTCGATTGGTGTA
>Ga0209039_10004288_pt1 | contig 10495 bp, 7 predicted proteins | sample BogFormECP12_OM1_FD_188238 | JGI IMG/M metagenome (GOLD analysis project Ga0209039, IMG submission 188238) | Bog forest soil microbial communities from Calvert Island, British Columbia, Canada - ECP12_OM1 (SPAdes) (version 2) | ecosystem: Environmental > Aquatic > Freshwater > Wetlands > Bog ... | reverse complement strand
GGTGGCCGGCGATCTTCATCAAATGGTGGAGAACGTGCCGCAATCGGGTTACCTCTCGCAAAACGATCCGCGGCCGCATTTTGGTTTGGGTTCGCACACGGAAGTGGATCGCCTGACGATCCGCTGGCCAAGCGGCACCGTGCAAACACTGGATCACGTGAAGGCAGACCAGATTCTGGCGGTTACCGAGCCGGGTGAACGGCAAGCGGCAACTCCGGGAGGTTCCCACCGGTGAGAGTGGAACTCACAAATCGATTGCGGAGGCTTGGTGCTCGAACGGGCTCCCTGGTTCTCCTGGGTGCCCTTGCGGCAACGTGCGGGGTTTCCCGGCTGCATGCCGCACAGGCGAAACCGGAATCGGCGGAGAGTGCTTCACAAGAGAATTACCTCACACCAGTAGAGCTGAAATTTTCGCCTGACGGCACGAAACTTTATGTAGTTTGCGAAGACGATGATTCCTTGCTGGCCGTTGATGTGCACGCGCAGCATGTGCTTGCAAAAGTGAAAGTGGGCCACAAACCGAAAGATGTGGCGATCTCGCCGGACGGCAAGACGTTGTATGTGACGAATGAATGGGATGACACGGTCAGCGAGATCGATGCCGCTAGCTTTTCGATGCGCCGCACGTTGCCGGCCGGGTGGGGCCCCGTGGGAGTCACAACGGATCGAACGGGGAAAGTGCTGTACGTTGCGAACAGCATAGGGAATGACGTTTCTGTGCTGGATTTGACAAGCGGAGTGGAACTCAAGCGGCTGGCGTCGTGGCGCTCGCCCCACAACTTGTTGTTGTCTCGGGATGGCCGGCGCGTGTACGTGGCGAACATGTTGGGCCACCTGGGGCCTCCGAATGATCCGCCGATTTCGGAATTAACGGTGATTGATACAGCAACGCAGCGTGTAAGCGAGCGTATTGAAATTCCGGGAGTGCTGGAATTGCGACACATCGCCGAAGCACCGGCAGCCAGGGGCAGTTATCTGCTTGTGCCGATCATGCGGCCGAAGAATTTGAACCCGCTGATTCAAGTGGCGGGCGGCTGGATACTGACGCACGGGATGGTGGTTGTGAAGGTTGGGGGAACGGCTGGCGCAGCCCCGGCGAAATCCAGCGTCACGCAGATTCTGCTGGATGATGTGGACCAATACTTTGCGGGAACAAATGGAGTGGCGTTCACGCCGGATGGGCGGCTCGCCATGGTGACGTCTTCGGAGGCCGATACGGTCTCCGCAATCGATACGGCGAAGCTGGAACGCCGGTTGCGCCAAGTGCCCGCTGAGGAATTGGCGAACCGGCTGGATTCGGCGAAGGAAATCGTTGCGCGGCGATTGGAAACGGGCGCGAACCCCACGGGTATCGCGATGTCCCATGACGGGCGGTTTGCGTATGTCGTGAATCGCCTGGGCGATAGCTTGACGGTGGTGGATATTCCGCGCTTGCAAGTGCGCGGCACGATAGATCTGGGCGGGCCGAAAGAGTTGAGCAAATTGCGACGCGGCGAGCAGATGTTTCATGCCGCGCGCTTCTGCTTCCAGGGCCAGTTCGCCTGTTCCACCTGTCACCCCGACAACCATATCGATGGAGTCTCGTGGAACCTGGAAACGCCACAATTGGGGCGCGACCGCGTGGCCAATCGCACCTTGCGCGGAATTGCAGAGACGGCACCCTACAAATGGAACGGTCACAATCCTGATCTGGAGACGCAGTGCGGGCCGCGCATCGCCAAGTTCCTGTTTCATTCCGAGGGGTTCAACACCGCGCAATTGTCGGATCTGGTCGCGTTCATCAAATCTATTCCCCTGCCGGCGAATCGCCATCTGGCCGCGGATGGCCAGCTGACCCCGGCGCAGGAGCACGGCCGCGCGATCTTCTTCCAGAAGTACTGCGACACGTGCCACACACCAGCGACACATTACACGGCCAGAATCAGCTTTGACGTGGGAACGGCAACGAAGTACGACACGAACGGATTCTTTGACGTGCCGCAACTGGATCGCATTGTCCAAAAGCCACCGTACCTGCACAGCGGCGAAGCGCTGTCTCTCGAAGAGCTCTGGACAATTCATAATCCGCAGGACCGGCATGGGGTCACTTCGGACATGTCCAAGGAAGACCTGAACGATCTGATCGAGTTTTTGAAGTCGCTGTAAGAAGCACATGAGTTGGGAGCGAGCATGAAGAACAGACAGATGTGGCGCTGGTTGCTGGGAGTCGTAGGTTCTCTGGCCCTGCTGGTGCCGGCATGCGCGCAAGAGCTTCCCTTGTACACGAAGTGGGAGAACTACACGACGGCGAATGGGATGCCGGATGAAAAAGTGTTGAGCGTGGCGGTGGATGGCGACCGGGTGTGGGCGGGCACGGAAAATGGCCTGGTGCTGATCGAGAAGGGCAAAATCCAGAAAATCTACAAACCGGAAGACGGGCTGGTGAATCGCGTGGTGACGGGCATCGCGGTGGACAAGGCCTCGGGCGATGTTTGGATCTCGACGTTTGGCGGACTGAGCCGTCTTTCCGGAGGGCAATTCCACAATTACACCAACCTGACCAGCGGACTGGCGAACGATATCGTTTACGGCGTGGCTATTCAGGATGAGAACGTATGGGTGGCAACCACGGCAGGCACCAACCGCTTCAATACACATACCGGGGAATGGACCATCTTCAGTGAGAAGAATGCGCCCATTCATGAACCCTGGTCCTACGGCATCGCGGTCGCGGAGAAAAAAGTTTACGTAGCCATCTGGGGTGGCGGCGTTTTGGAGTACGACATTGCCGGTGGCTATTGGAAACCCTACACGGACCCTGACGGCGAAATGGAAATCGTTCTCTTCAAGAACCAGGGATTGATTCACATCATTGTGAGCAACATTGCCTGGAACAAGGACACCCAAATGTTCTGGGCGTCCACTTATTTTGGACTCAGCGGATACGACGGACGGAACTGGCACAATTACCTGTCGATGGACAGCGGCCTGGCCTCCGACTTCATCAATGCGCCCAAGTCTCGCGGCGATGACGTCTGGGCTTGCACGGACAAAGGCCTGAGTTATCTGAACTTCAAGACCAACACCTGGGTCACTTACCGGCCCAATGCGAAAACCGGCCGCGGAGAAATCATCATTACCGGCCCCGACAAAAAAGTGACGACAAGGGAGACGCCCACTTCCCTCGCTCACAACTACATCCTCAATTTGGATTTTCAGGGCGACGACATTTGGGTGGCCACAGCGACGGGTCTGAGCCACGGCTTCCGCGAAACCACTCGTGAATCCAACAAAGAAGGGAAAGTCCATGAGCACACGACAGCTAGCCGTTGAACCATCCGAGAAGGAAACGGATGTAGTAACCAAGAAGGCCATCACCAACCGCTCGGTGTTGAACGAGGCCTTCGATTACGCGAAGCCGTCTTCGTTCTCGCGCGGGTTACGGCTGGACATCAAGGGAGTCACCATCCTTTTGATCTCCGGCACCGCCAGCATTGATGAGAACGGCAAAACCATTCATGAAGGCGATTTCCGCGCGCAGACCTGGCGGACTTACCAAAACATTACCGCGCTGCTGGAATCGGAAGGCGCCACCTGGAAGGACGTGGTCCGCACCACTTGCTACCTGCGCGACATCGAACGCGACTACGCCGCCTTCAACGAAATCCGCACACAGTTTTTTAACGAGCAAGGGTTGGATCCGTTGCCGGCTTCCACGGGTATTCAGGCCATTCTTTGCCGCCCGGACCTGCTCGTCGAGATGGAAGCGATGGCCATGTTCGACGCCAGCAAGAGATAACGGCCCGTTTGATCCAGTATCGCGCGTGGCAACCCCGTGCCACGACCAAACAGGCGGGCCGAATCCTCCAGAGCGCGCCTGTTCAGGGAGAACGAAGTAGTACAGGAAAGGTAGATTGCGATGAAGATCGCTGGGATTGTTCGACTAGAAGATATTAACAAACTTTGTCCGCTCATCAGCCGCGGGACTGATAGCTTTGCAGACGGAGACTCGGAAACCAGGAAGGTGCACGTCAAACGAGTGTGTTTCGGCGGGCCGCGGCGCGTGGTGATCGCGGGACCGTGCTCGGTCGAGAGCTACGAGCAGACACTCGAGGTGGCGCTAGCGGTCAAGGCGGCTGGCGCGGACATGCTCCGCGGCGGTGCGTTCAAACCGCGAACTTCCCCGCACGATTTTCAGGGACTTGGCCTTGAGGGCCTGCGCATTCTGCGTGAAGTATCCCTGGAGACGGGGCTGCCGGTGGTCACCGAAGTCATGGACGCGCGCCAGATCGAGCGAGTTGCCGAACACGCCGACATGCTGCAGATCGGTTCACGCAACATGCAGAATTACACCTTGCTGGTGGAAGCCGGCCGCAGCGGCAAGCCGGTGCTGCTGAAACGCGGAATGGCTGCAAGCCTTTGCGAATGGCTGGGTGCGGCGGAATACGTTGCCAAGGAAGGAAACTTCAATATCGTGCTGTGCGAGCGGGGGATCAAAGCGTATCCCTCGGGTGAATATTCGCGCTACGTCCTGGACTTAAACGTGATTCCCGCGGTGCAGGAACACACGTTCCTGCCGATCATCGTGGATCCGAGCCACGCCACCGGCGTCTCCTCAATGGTGGAACCGGCCAGCCGCGCGGCGGTGGAATTTGGATGCCATGGATTGATTATCGAGGTTGCCAGCGACCGCCTCGGTGCGCCTAAACCCATGTGCGATGCGGCGCAAGCGATCAACCCGGCAACGTTGGCGAGGATTGTGGAGTTTGTAGCTGCACACAGCGAAGAACCTCTGAGGGAGCGCGCCCATGCTGTTTGAACTGACCAGGAATGCCGCGCGAAGAATGGTGCTCGCGGGAGCTCCTTTCTTCCTCGTTTTGGCCTTGCCGGCGCTGCCGCAAACGCTGGAGCCGCAGAAGCCGGCGAGTGAAACTCCGTCGACGCAGCGTTATGCCAACATGCCCGATGAAGCGGTGCCCTACCGCAAATTCAGCAAGCCCTACAAGGAATGGTACGTCGATAAGGATACGCTCGATTACAACGGAGCGGCGCGAGAGCGCGTTGTGGAAGAGCTCAACGCATCGAAGACGGTGAACATCGGATTTCTCGGCCCGCTGGAAAACAACTATGAAGCAGGCTACGGCCAGGCCATGCTGCACGGGGCGCAGATGGCGGTGGAGGAAGCGAACGCGCGCGGCGGGTATGGAGCGAGCGGGATGTCAAGCGGCAAGCCTTACGCGTTGAAGGTTCATAATGACTCGGCGCAATGGGGCGCTTCGTCCACGGAAGCGGTGAAGATGAGGTTCGACGAGAATGTGGTTGCGGTGCTAGGTAGCATCGATGGCGCGTCCACCCACATCATGCTGCGCGTGGCTCTGAAATTGGAATTTCCCATCATGGATACGGGCACCACCGACCCAACCGTGACGGAAACGCGCATTCCCTGGCTGATGCACACATTTCCTGACGACCGGCAGCAGGGCTATACGATGGCGGACTATGTCTTCAAACAGTTGAAACTCAAGAAAATTGGGGTGTTCCGCACGCAAACGCGGTATGCGCGCATCGGCGTCGAGAAATTCTTCGACGAAGCGAAGCGCATGGGCTGCGTGCCTCCGCTGGAAGTGAAATTCAGCCGCGGTGATCATGATTTTTCCACGCAACTCCGCATGTTGCAGAACGCTCACATCGAGGGACTGGTGATCTGGGGCGAAGCGCCTGATGCCGCGCGCATTCTGAAACAGATGCGCGAGATGGGGATGAAACAACCCGTGTTTGGTTCGAGCCGCATGGCCTATCCCGCGCTGCTGGAGATCGCGGGAACCGCCGCGGAAGGCGTGGTTACTCCCGCTCCGTTGGATCCCACGCGGACAGATCCGCAGTGGCTGGAATTCCGCAAAAAGTACCAGGCGAAGTTCAACGAGGAACCCGATGCGTACGCCGCGTATGCCTACGATGGAATGAACATCCTGATCGGCGCGATCGAGAAGCATGGACTCAACCGCGGAAGAATTATGGACGGCCTTCGCGAGTACTACGGTAAGCCCTATGGCGGCGTAGCGGAACGCGAAGAATTCGACTACACGTTGAACAACATTGCTCCTCTGGCGCTGGCTAAAGTGGAAGGCGGAAAATTCGTTTACTTGCCGGCGCAACGCCGCGAGTCCAGTGCCGCGCACTCCGGGGCTGGAGAACCCTGATGGTGGCGGCTGAATCATCTGGCCGCTACTTCCGAAAGCGTCGCCGTTGCGTGCGGCACGAGAATACCTGCCTTGGTTTCCGCGCGGCTTTGCTGCTCCTGAGCATCGTTGCGTTTCCAGATTTTGCGGCGGCACAGGACGACCTCACTCCGCGGACTCCCTATGCGACTCTGGACCGCAGCGCCGTTGCTTATCGCGGGCCTGGGCGCGAAACGGCCGCGAATCTTCCGGGCACAACCGTGAAAATCGGGCTGCTTCTTCCGCTTCAGGGCACGCGCGCGGCGGAGGGCCACTTCTTGCTGGAAGCAGCAAAGCTGGCGATGGCGGAGGAGGAAGCTGCCGGGCCACTTGCCGACGGGCGTGTACTCGCGCTCGCGGTGCGCAACGAGGCGGAACGCTGGGGCCAGGCGAGTAGCGAGATGGTCCAGTTGATCTCCGAAGAGCAGGTCGCGGCGCTGATTACTTCTTCCGACGGGAATATCGCGCATCAAGCCGAGCAGATCGCCAATAAGATCGGTATCCCGATTGTGACGCTGGCTAGCGACGCGACAACCACCAGAATCAACATCCCCTGGATTTTCCGCCTTGGACCCAGCGATGAGGATCAGGCGCGCGCCATCGCTGCGCAGCTTTATCGTCCGGGAATGCCGAAGAAGGTTTTGTTGCTTGTGGAAACGGATCATGACGGGAGAGTCGGCGCGGAGGAATTCGAGAAGGCTGTCAAACGACTGCAAGGAGCTCCGCCTGAGCGGTTGGAGATTGCTTCCTCGGAACTGCGCCTGGAAGCGATTGCCGCGCAGGTGAAAGCGAGTGCGCCCGGGGCGATTGTTCTTTGGACGAGCGCGCCGTTCGCGGAACGACTTCTTCCGCTGCTCAGCCGGAATAATGTGACCATGCCCATTTATTTGTGCCGAAAAGCGGCTGAGTCAGTTGACGGCAATGCGCTTGTACCTGCCGGGAACGAGACGCTGACTGAAAACCAATTCCCCGGGGAAACTTGGATAACGGCCTCGGCAGCGGGCGCGACGATCGCGGAAACACGCGAATTCGCGGAACGCTATCGTGAGAAGACTGGCGTTTGGCCAAGCTTCGAGGCACTGCAAATCTACGATGCGGTTCGTTTGGTTGCGAAATCGCTGCGCGTTGCGGGCGCCAACCGTTCGCGCTTGCGAGACTATCTGGCGGCTGGCAATCGCATCGCGGGCTTGAGCGGAACCATCGTGTTCGACTCGGCCGGCAACACCATCGGCGAAGTTCATCTGCTCCAAGTTGCCTCCACCACCAAACCTCCTGCTTTTTGATCGCGTCCTCTTTGTTTCAGCTTGCAGGGCTGAAGGTTCGCGTGTGCGGGTGCAATGTTGCACGTGCAACATTTTCGGGGAGTGGAAGGGTGAAATTGTCGGCGCGCCGACAATATTGTTAATCATATAGTTTGTTATATAGTTAACATGACAGAAGAAAACAAACGAGTTACAGGAAGGACGCATCTTGCGGGAGGGTACCCCCTCCCCCTGTTTTGCGTAAGTGCGGGAATAGTTAGACTTAGTGGCGAGTGGCCCTCCTCCGCTGAAGCTTCGGCGGGCAGGCGGGTGGCTGGTGGCGAGCAAGAGAGGGCGGGAGAGGGATCTGCTTTCTTCTTGCTTCCTGATCGCTGGTCTCTGATAACTCTCCCAATGCAGCGTCCCCTCAGCATAACCTGGGCAGGATAACACATTATTTACCGTTTGTCTACTATTATTTAGTGGGTACTAGTTTCGAAACTAGTACTCGGCGCAATTCCCAGAAGGGGAGAAGTCAAAACCCGCACCCTTTAGAAACCAAAAGCAAAGGGTGCGGCACCCACGGTTGTGCTACTGCGCCAAGGGTGCGCCACCCGCCCACCCGCCCCTTGGGATTTCTGCATAGATCAATCGGGTCGTTTTTCCGCGTAGGTCAGAATCGATTCACAGAGACCTTCTAGGAGCTGGGAGCGCAGACCACGATTCCACGCTTCAGTCAAAATCGATCCGATAAACAAAACGTTTTTCTGAAAGCTCCCTTCGTTAACGCCCCGCTGCTTCCTAATCTCCGCGTCGATGGCAGCCCACTCCTTTTCGCCGAGGTCCTTCCGAATCTCGTTCCCCATGTTTGTGTGCCACATGTAAAGACGCTCATTCTTGAAGGTCTCAGAAGGAAGAGCTACTGGATTCTCCGCCTCGCACAACCTCAGGAGGGTAAGGTTGTCTTTTTCGTGGTTGTCTCGATCGTCTTTTTTGGCCCAGTCATCGGAGTCCGCGTCGAAGACCACGAAGACGGGGATCTTAAGCAACTGGGCAATAGCCAACGGTTGGATCATCTTGTTTTTTCCCTGTGAAGGAACTATGTGGCAGCCGAATGCCCTGAAGTCCTGCCATCGTTCTAGAAGTGTCAAATACGTCTTGATGTAAGCCTCGTCTTCAAGCCCCTCAACCAAGACAAGGACGCTGGAGAAGAACATCTCGTTTACGTTTACTTGGAGGGTTTGTTCCACTTTTAGCTCGAGCGTGGAGGGCGTGGCTGGCCTTTCGCCTCGGGCTTCTGAGATCTTCTGCGATAGCTCCTCAAAAGTTACCCTGCCGACGCGAGTTTCTTGATATCTCTTATCCTTTCTAACGAGTCGCACATCTTCGAAACCGTGACCAGACACAAAATGTGGGCTGTGCGTGCAGATCATAACTTGCGAATTCTTGGTTGAAAGTTTTTCGAGGACTGACGCGAGGTGCCTCGCCTGTGGCGGGTGCTGATGTAGTTCTGGTTCTTCACACGCGAGGATAAGACGGGTGCCCACGTCGCCCTGGGTTGCAGACAGTTCTTGAAGTAAGGAGAACAAGAATGACCGCTGGAAACCATGCCCGAAGCGACTAAGGTCGCCACCAAAATTGCCTTCCTGAGCGAACACCTGCGCCAGGGGTTCCTGAATCGACACATATTTGGCGACCTCGGTGTGCCACTGAAGCTTCACGCCAGCCTCCGGATGCGCCCAATCCCGAATGCGGACGTTTAGAGACTCCGAGAGTGATGCCAATTCCTTTTCCGTTGATTTGAGGAGGGCCTGGTACTTTTCTTCAGTTTCGCCCCGGAGATCTCCCAACACTTTGTCGAATGAGAGCTTCGATCTGACTGTTCGCTCCAACAGAATTCCCAGAGCATTCTTTTTCGCCTCCAACTGTTCAGTAGTTGCATCTTTAACGGCGGGAATAAATACCCACTGCACATATTTTTGGAGACGATTAGTACCCTTCGAGAACCCGTAGAACTCGTCGGCACTTCGATCTAAGCTGCATTGCTCGGGGTGGGAGGATTCAAATTTGCGCAGCGCATCAATCATGCCGGTTTTGGTGCTGATTTCTGGGAGCTCCGTGTACGTTGATCGTATGGAGTTGTAAATCCCACGAAGCTCTGGGAGTGAGCCCCCGGCCTTCTCGGCACGAAAGAACTCCCCAAAATCCTTAATTACCAACCTCTCGCCGTATTGTCTTACAGGCGCACTTTTAGAATTGTCATCCCAGGCCGCAACAGCCGAAATTACAAGCTTGTTTTGTCGAACGTAATGTTGAAATTCAGCTTGCGCGGCTTCTTCCAGGTCGTCGAACGTAACAGTTATGGACGCCTCGCGTGATGTGTTTTTGTGATGAAAGTCCTCCTCGCGAAGCGTGATAAGGTCTGTGGGGGACCCTGAGGTGTCTCTGAAAAACAACCGAAGCGCAGTTAGGATGTTTGACTTACCAGAGCCGTTCGGACCAACAAAAGCGGTGTAGTTGGCAAAAGAGATCGTTTCTTTTTTGATCGAACGGAAGTTCTCGACGGTTATCTCTGCGATTTTCATTGAGCTGGCCCCCTTGGTAAGCAACTAAGATCATTCTCTTGTAATCAGACCCTTAGGGGCATTTACGCTGAGATAATAACACTCATTAACGTATACCCCGTTGGGTAACTTCTACCATGAGGATACACAAGCTGTTGCGAGTAGGGTATTGGGACGCACCCCAAGAGCGAAAGGAGATTCATCACACAGAGGACGTGCGATGGAAGATCGTTTCTTGCTATGCAGATTCCGCTCCCTCCAGCGGCGGGCAGGCGGGATGAGAGGTTTTGGGAGGATTTGTTTTTGGGAGGAGTTTGCGGCACGACTGAAGTCATGCCCTGACGGAAGAGGAAGAGGGAACCCCAAGACCCACCCTTGCGTAAACCAAACCCGCAAGGATTGATTGCATAAGAGCGAAGGCTCCGATCGCGGACCGAGTATGCTTTTGGTTGAGGACCGAAGCACTCGGAGAGGAGGGAGCCTTATGGTTCTT
>Ga0209039_10004286_pt1 | contig 10497 bp, 11 predicted proteins | sample BogFormECP12_OM1_FD_188238 | JGI IMG/M metagenome (GOLD analysis project Ga0209039, IMG submission 188238) | Bog forest soil microbial communities from Calvert Island, British Columbia, Canada - ECP12_OM1 (SPAdes) (version 2) | ecosystem: Environmental > Aquatic > Freshwater > Wetlands > Bog ... | reverse complement strand
TGAAAGGGCGCGGCTTCCAGCCGCGCCGCCGTGGCCCGCCTGAGAATTGGGGCTTTAGCCCCTGGGGACAAGCGCGTAGCCATCATCCTTTCCAAAACCACAGGATGCTGCCAAATCGCTCACCCCCAGCGGCTAAAGCCGGACTCGCTCTTGCCCCTGTCGGCGCGGCTGGAAGCCGCGCCCTTTCAAAACAGTGGCAATCCTCATGAATAATCCGGACTAGGCAGTCAATAGGGTGGTGGCAATGCCCGCCAACAATCGCGAGCCCCATGTCTTCACTGAAGTTGCATCGGTGTTGGTACCATGGTACGCTGGTACACATGGCCGACAATCCGAAACTCGAAATCGAGCGCGTGCAGACCGGGGTGCGCATCGAAAAAAGAATTCTCAAAGTCCTCAAGGCTTTCGCCGAATACCACGACATGACCCTCGGAGACGTGCTCGAAGGCATTGTGCTCCACGCCTTCGACGGCAAGACTCCCTTCAGCCCAGCCTCGCTGGAACGCATTCGCGAGCTCAAGAAGTTCTATGGACTGGATCTCGACTCCAGCGCCAGCCACCGGCTGAAAGAAATTAAGGCCAAGTCCCAGCGCAAGCGGAATGCCGACAAATAACAGGAGACTTAATGAGCGCCTCGCAAACCAAACTTGCCCTCACCGTGTTGCAATGGGTTTTGGGAATCGTGATTCTGGCCGAAGCCGTGCAATTCGTCCTGCCCGGCGCGGCTCACGACTTCGCCCGAACTCACCTGCCGGGCTTCATTCGCCTGGTTCTGGGCTGGGGCGAAATCATCGGCTGCATCCTGTTGCTGATTCCGCCCACCGCAATCCGGGGCGCGTGGATGCTGGTTGCCGTCTTTACGCTCGCCATCGTCATTCATCTGCTGCATGGAATGTACGGCGTGGGCAATCTCGTCATCTATACAGCTGCCGCTTTCGCGGTCGCGACCGGCAAGGCTTCCTAATCTCTCATCAGCTGAAAGATGAGGACTCGCCCACTCAGGGGCTGAACGTGGAGTACGGTTTCTTGACCGACGTCGCCAGCCAGGAGGAAAAAACATGTTTGTGAATCCGTTCAACGCTGTCCTTATGCTCTGTGCGGCTGCCTTTGCGAACATCGCTTCCCAGCCGGCATCTGCACAGCAGGTCAGCCGGACCGGCAGCTTCGATTTGGCGTGCAGTGCCGGCACCGCTTTTCCGCTGTTCAGTCCCGAGGGCGAAAGGAACTGGGTCAAGGATTGGGCTCCTCGACCGGTCTTCCCCGACAGCATCGTCTTCAGCCGCGACACGGTTTTCCGGGAAGGACGTGCCGGCGAGGAAGCGGTGTGGACGATCCTTGACGCTGATCGGCAGACTCACCGAGCGGAATATGTCCGGGTCGCTCCCGCATCCCACACCGCGCACATCATCGTGAAGGTCGAGCCGATTGGGCATGCGCGCAGCCACGTGGTCGTGAGCTACACGGTTACGGCATTCGGAGAAGATGGGGCAACCCTGTCGGAGGCATTTTCCGAGAAGGCTTACGAAGAGAAGATGCGCAACTGGCAGCGCCAGATCACCGAATATCTCGAAAAGCGCTGAGTTGCAACTTTGACGATCCCTCTCCGACCGCTGTTCCTGAGCTCTCGCCCCGCTGGTGAAAGCGCGGGGCTTCGGGATGACGCCGAAGCCGCCGGTGAGATTGAAATTGAACCCGAAACATCCATGCTTGAACCGCCGCCCCGTCCGCGGTACGATGACCTGCTGCCGATTGAGGAACTAAGGTCAAGTCCATGCCGCAAAACTACGTCCCCATCTTCATCTTCATCGCAGTGGTCGGCAGCCTGCTGCCGATCACGTTGCTCCTGGCCAAGCTGGTACGCCCATCGAATCCCAGCAAGGTCAAGCTCATGCCCTACGAGTGTGGCATTGACCCCATCGACAGCGCCCGCGGACGCTACACCGTTCGCTACTACATTATCGCGATCCTCTTCGTTGTCTTCGACGTGGAAACGATTTTTCTTTTTCCCTGGGCGGTCAAGTTCAAGGCCTTCGGCGTATTCGGCCTGATCGAGATTCTGATCTTCCTCGTGATCCTGATCGTGGGCTACATCTGGGTGTGGAAAAAAGGCGCGCTCGAATGGATCTAGAGATCTTCCGCATTGCATATGAGCACAGCCGCGGCTTATGTGGGGACAGCCGCCCTCGGCTGTCCGGCGGAGCGATAGCTCCGCAGTTTGTGAGCTGACCATGACCACCATGCCCGCCAACCCCATGGACTCCTCTCCCGCCGAGACCTTCACGGCCAGCCGCTGGACGCAGGGCAACTTCTTCTTTCCCACCCGCCTGGTCATCAGCCCGCAACGCGTCAGCCGCGTGAAGTCGCGTCTCTTCGGCAGCAACGAAGAAAGCATTGCCATGTCGAAGGTCGCTTCGGTCCACATCTCCACCGGCGTCATCTGGTCCGAGATTGTCATCGAATCCACCGGCGGCGCCGATCCCATCACCAGCCACGGACACCGCAAAGCCGATGCGCAGCGCATCCGCGACCTGATCGAGCAATACCAGGCGCAATCGCGCGTCTAGATCGTGTGGCGCGGGCACTCCTGCCCGCGACTTCTAGCCACAAGCAAGAATCTACTCGCCCCTGAGGACTAACCAGCATCATTTAACTCGCTCAGCGCCCGTGGCTAGAGCGCGGGCAAGAGTGCCCGCGCCACACACTTTTACCCTCGTTGACACCCGCACTCCCAAGCTGATAAAAGTTATCGTTCTTCCCGAACGCACACTGCGCCGGAGGTTTGGGCCTTCGCGAGCTATGCCGGACGAAACTAAATCCCCCTCGTCACCGCCGCCGGAAGGCGAGCCGAAGCCGGCGGCGGATCAGCCCGCGACTCCGGGCGAGATGAAAGCTGCTCCCTCCGCATCGGCTCCATCTGAGGCGAAACCGGCTGAGGCCAAGCCCGCCCCCGACAAGCCTGCACCGGCGCCCGCAACGCCTGCCAAGCCCGCGGCAGCGTCTCCGGCAGCCCCGGCCGCCGCCAAACCGGCCGCCCCCGCTGCCGCCGGACACCCGGCTCCGCCCAAGCCTACAGGCCCCGTCCCGACTCCGTGGGATTCGCCCATGGTCGGGAAATTCAAGCGGGAATACGGTTCCGGCGTCGAGCCCCTGACTTATCTCGGCCAGAACTACATGGTGGTGGATCGTTCCCTGATTCCCGAAATTCTCGAGCGTCTCCGCAACGAGGAACAATTCGACTACTGCGTGGACATCACCGCAGTGCATTACCCCAAGCGCGAGAAGCAGTTCGATGTGGTCTGGGTGCTCTATTCGTTTCCGCGCAACGAACGGATCCGGGTCAAGACTCAAATTGCCGACGGCGAAACCCTGCCGAGTTCCGTGCCCATCTGGGCGACCGCCAACTGGCTGGAGCGCGAAGTCTTCGACATGTTCGGCATCAAATTCGACGGCCATCCCGACCTGAAACGCATCCTGTTGCCCGACGGCTGGAAGGGACATCCCCTGCGCAAAGATTACGGCATCCTGCAGCAGGACAACGAATGGGTGCAGATCAATTTGGGGATTGAGAGCGGACAATGAACGGGAAGAGGATCGGAGTACCCCGCGCGAGATCCCTCGCCTCGCTGGAGGAAACGCGAGGCTTTGGGATGACGCCCCGTTGGAAACGGGATTTTAGATAAGAGGCAATGACCGACCCCAAGACACTCTCGCCGCCCTCTCTCGAGACGCACGTTGCAGCGCGCGACGAGACGTTTCTGGATACCAACGAGCTCGTCATCAACATGGGGCCGCAGCATCCCGCGACCCACGGCGTGCTGCGCGTCATCTTGCGCCTCGACGGCGAAAAGGTCATGGGCCTTGAGTGTGTCATCGGCTACCTGCATCGTGGCGTCGAAAAGATTGCCGAGAACCGCACCTACACGATGTTCAATCCCTACGTGGACCGCATGGATTACGTCGCCGCGGTCTCCAACGGCCTGGGATACTGCGAAGCCGTCGAAAAGCTGCTCAGCGTCGAAGCTCCGCCGCGCGCGCAATACATCCGCGTCATCCTGACCGAGCTCAACCGGATTGCCAGCCACCAGATCTGGCTGGGCACGCACGCGCTCGATATCGGCGCGATCACGCCGCTTTTCTATACCTTCCGCGACCGGGAAGAGATTCTCAAGATTTTCGAAAAATATTGCGGCGCGCGGCTGACTACGCACGCCTTCCGCATCGGCGGCCTGCAATATGAGGCGTACGACGGCTTCGAGAAAGACGTAAAGAACTTCATCTCATTTTTCAAACCGAAAATCGACGAATACGAAGAACTGCTTACGACCAACCGCATCTGGCTGGAGCGCACCAAGGGAGTGGGTGTGATCTCCGGCAAAGATTGCATCGCGCTGGGCGTGACCGGGCCGTTGTTGCGCGCCAGCGGCGTGAAATGGGACATCCGCAAAGCCCAGCCGTATGCCAACTACAAGAATTTCGACTTCGAAATTCCGGTCGGCCTCAACGGCGACACGTATGATCGGTATATTGTGCGGATGGTTGAGATGCGGCAGGCGCTGCGCATCATCGAGCAGGCCGTCGAAGGCATCCCCGAAGGCCCGATCATGGCGAAGATCCCGAAGGTGCTGAAACCTCCGGTGGGAGAGATCTACCACTCGATCGAAGCGCCGAAGGGCGAGCTGGGATACTTCATCGTCAGCGACGGCTCGACGCAACCCTATCGCGTACGGGTGCGGCCGCCGTCGTTCGTCAACCTGCAAGCTCTCGACCAGATGTGCCGCGGCCAATTGGTCGCCGACGTGATTGCCGTGATCGGCACGATCGACATTGTTCTGGGCGAGGTGGACCGCTAAATGAACGAGTTCATGCAGTACGTTCAGAAATACCTCGACAAAGATGTTACGGTGTCCCCCGGCGCTTTCGGCAATATACCCGCGGGTATTTTCTGGGCGACGGTTTACGTCCTCGTGGTGTTTGCAGGCGTCTCGCTGGGCGTGATCTGCATGAACTGGCTGGAGCGCAAGATTCTCGCGCACATGCAGGTGCGGCTCGGACCCATGCGCGTCGGCCCCCACGGCCTGCTCCAGCCCATCGCCGACGCCGTAAAGCTGCTGATTAAGGAAGACATCATTCCGGCAGAGGCCGACGCTGTGGTCTTCTGGGTAGCGCCGTTCATCGTCACGCTGGCGGCATTCACCGTATTCGTCGTTGTCCCCTTCGGCCCGGCGCACGCCATCACCGACATGAACATCGGCATCCTGTTCATGCTCGGCGTCTCGTCGCTGAGCGTGCTGGGCATCGTGACCGCCGGATGGGCCTCCAACTCGCACTACCCGCTGATCGGCGCCTTGCGGTCGAGCGCCCAGATGGTGTCGTACGAAGTCGCCATGGGCCTGGCCGTGGTTTCGGCCATCCTGATGACCAGCCTTCACGGAGTCGGTTTTTTTGGCGTCGGCGGCCCCACCACATCTGGCACGGGCACACTCAGCATGATCGGCATCGTGCAGGCGCAACAGGAACAGCAGGTCTGGTTCATCTTCAAGTTTTTCCCCCTGGGCCTGATCGCGTTCGCCATCTTCGCCATCGCCATGATCGCCGAGACCAACCGCGCCCCCTTCGATCTGCCCGAAGCCGAGTCCGAATTAACCGCCGGCTTCCACACCGAATACAGCGGCTTCCGCTGGTCGCTGTTCTTCCTGGCGGAATATTCGGCGATGATGGCGGTCTCCTCGATCGCCGTTACGCTGTGGCTCGGCGGATGGCTGCGCCCGTTCCCCAACGCGCTGGGCGGCCACGCGTGGGATCTCGTGTTCGCGTTCGTCCCCGGACTCACTTTTCTGTTCTTAGCGGGGATGACGTTCTACAACGTCCGGCGCATGCCCCAGCATCCGTTTTTCAAGATTCAAACCATGGGCTTGGCGGCATTCGGCGCCACGCTCGGACTGACCGGTCTGGTCCTGTTCATTCCGCCGGTGCGAGATCGCGTCGGCGACATTTTCTGGTTCGTAGCCAAAGTGGCCGCGTTCATGTATCTCTATATCTGGTATCGTGGCACGTTCCCGCGTTACCGTTTTGACCAGCTCATGAAAGTTGGATGGAAAGTTCTTCTGCCGATCGGATTGGGAGTCCTCATCCTTACGGCAGGGGTGGGCATCGTCGGGCTCGAGATGGCGCAACACGTTGCGCATTGATATTGATAAAGACATCGATATGGCACCCGTAGCCACACCGTTTTTCTTTTACCTGCTGGCCGCGACCATGATCATCGGCGGCATCCTGGTGATCACGCGCAAGAATGCCGTGCATTCGGCCCTGGCGCTGATCACCGCGCTGCTGGCCCAATCCGGGATCTATCTCATGCTCTATGCCCCGTTCGTCGCCGGCGTGCAAATCATTTTGTATGCCGGCGGCATTATGGTGCTGTTCCTGTTCGTGATCATGCTGATCTCGATCGAACGCACCATAAAGGAACGCCAGTTCAACAAACAGTGGCTGGTTGGCATTGTGGCGGCAGCGGCGCTGGGCGGCCTGTTCATCGCGGTCTATACCAAAGGGAAGACGCTTTTCCCCGAAGGCCGGCTGCTCTCCTACGCCGAAGGACAAAATACGCAAGGCGTAGCGGCGCTGCTCTACGACCAGCATACCGGTATGTACATGTTCTCCTTCGAAATCGCCTCGCTGTTGCTGCTGGTGGCGATTATCGGAGCGGTAGTAATGGCGAAGAAGAGGATTTGAAAGCAGCAGTTAGCAATTAGCACTTGGCATTTAGCCCTTAGAGATTGTTGCTGGGATCGACAGAAAAGCAGGCGGCTAAATGCCAAGTGCTAAAGGCTAGAAGCTAGGAGCTAGAAGCTCAAATGGAATCCCTGCTACACATCTCGACCCTGCACTACCTGGTTCTGGGCGCTGCCCTGTTCCTGCTGGGCGTGATCGGTGTGCTCACGCGCCGCAACGTGATCATTATTCTGATGTCGATCGAACTGATCCTCAACGCCGTCAATCTCAACCTGGTCGCTTTGTCCCACTACTGGCAGGGACGGGCTGGAGCAATGGCCCTGCACGGCCAGGTCTTCGCGATTTTCATTATCACCGACGCTGCCGCTGAAGCCGCGGTCGGCCTCGGCATCCTGATCGCCTTCTTCCGCAACAAGGAGACGGTCAACGTGGACGAAGTGAATTTGTTGAAGTGGTAGAAAAAGCTTCTAGCTCCTAGCCGCTAGCTTCTAGCAAAGCTTCGACGGCGATCGGTTGAGCTAGAAGCTAGAAGCTAGAAGCTAGGAGCTAGAAGCTTAATTTGCTATTTTTAGACCACATCTGGCTGATTCCGCTGCTGCCGGCCGTCGGCGCGACGCTGATGTTCTTTTTCGGCCGCAAGCTGCAGAAGTCCGCGGTGAGTGCGGTTTGCGTCGGCGTCGTCGTGCTCGCGTTCGTCATGGCCTGCGGCGCGGTCCTGCAATACACAACCTGGGCCGCGGCCAACGACCACAAGCCGTACCAGACCATCCTCTACACCTGGCTCGGAACCGACACCGGCCACGCCAGCTACGCGACCTACGGCGGCGCCCAGGCCACATTCCAGGCCGACGCCGGATTCCTCCTCGACCCTCTCTCCAGCATCTGGCTGCTGTTCGTCACCGGCGTCGGCATGCTGATCCATATTTATTCCATCGGCTACATGGGGCATGAAGGCGGCTACTACCGCTTCTTCGGATACCTGAACCTCTTCATGTTCTCCATGCTGACGCTCGTGCTGGCCAACAACTACGCGCTCATGTTCGTGGGCTGGGAGGGCGTGGGCTTGTGCTCGTACTTGCTGATCGGCTTCTATTTCCACCGTAAGTCCGCGACCGATGCGGCCAACAAGGCATTCATCGTGAATCGCATCGGCGACGCCGGATTCATCCTCGGCATGTTCTTCATTGCCTGGATCTGCGGTTCGCTGCGCTTTATTGACGTGACCGGATTCGCCCGAGAGCACGCTGCCAGCCTGATGGGGACTCCGCTCATCACCGCCGCCACGCTGCTTCTTTTCGTCGGAGCCTGCGGCAAGTCGGCGCAGCTTCCGCTCTACGTCTGGCTGCCCGACGCCATGGAAGGCCCCACGCCAGTTTCCGCCCTGATCCACGCCGCGACCATGGTGACGGCAGGCGTCTACATGGTCGCGCGGTCGAACGCGCTGTTCGTGCTGGCGCCGACGTCCATGCTGGTGGTCGCGATCGTCGGCGCGCTCACTGCGATATTCGCCGCCTCGATCGGCCTGGTGCAAAACGATATCAAGCGAGTGCTGGCGTACTCCACCGTGTCGCAGCTCGGATACATGTTCCTCGCGCTCGGTGTCGGAGCCTTTGCCGCCGGCGTTTTCCACGTCTTCACCCACGCGTTCTTCAAAGCCCTGCTGTTCCTCGGCGCCGGCTCGGTGATCCACGCCATGTCCGGCGAGCAGGACATGCGCAACATGGGAGCGCTATCGGACAAAATTCCCGTCACGTTCCGCACCATGTTCGTCGCCACGCTGGCGATTGCAGGCATTCCCGTGCTTGCCGGGTTCTTTTCCAAGGACGAAATCTTGTGGCAGGCCTGGAAGTACAGCCACTATCTCTGGGCGATCGGCTTCGTCACCGCGCTGATGACCGCCTTCTACATGTTTCGCCTGATGTACCTGACGTTCTGGAGCCCGTCGCGCGTCACCAGCCACGAAGTCGAGCACCACATTCACGAATCGCCCAAATCCATGACCGTGCCGCTAGTGATCCTGGCGTTCTTTTCGATCACGGCAGGCTGGCTGGGCTGGCCTGCGAGCCTGGGCGGCTCGAACCACTTCGGGAAATTTCTCGAGCCGGTTTTCGCGAACGCGACCGAGAGTAACGCTCCGCCCGCGGGCGAATCAGGGCCGAGCCTCATTGAATATGCGCTGATGGGGCTGTCTGTGGCCGCAGCCGGCGTGGGCTGGCTCATGGCGAGCCGCTACTACGGCAACGCCGGCAAAGATTACGTCGAGCCAATCGCCGCCGCCGCTCCGCCCGTGTACGACGTTCTGCTCAACAAATATTACGTGGACGAAGGCTACGACTACGTCTTCACGGGCCGCCGCAAGGTGGGCGACATCCGCCTGGGCGCGATGGGCCTCGGCGAAGCAAGTTCATGGTTTGATGCGAACATCGTTGATGGCGCCGTGAATGGAGCGGGCTGGATCACGCGCCTCACCGCGACAATTTCGAAGTGGTGGGATACCTGGATCATTGACGGCATCGGCGTCAACGGCCCCGCGATTTTGGCGCGCATACTTTCTTATCCGGCGCGTATGTTCGAGTGGGGCCTGGTGCAATGGTATGCCCTGGTCATGACCGCAGGCTTGGTAGGTTTTGCGTTTTATTATGTGTACCACTGAAGGCAGCTACTAGCTGCTAGCTCCTAGCTTCTAGCTGAAGCGGGGTAGCTAGAAGCTAGAAGCTAGAAGCTAGTAGCTAGAAGCTAGAAGCTCATGTACAACCACATCCTCTCCATCATTCTCTTCACGCCGCTGGTGGGCGCGATCCTGCTCTTGTTCGTCCCGAAGGAGAACAAGGCCGCCATCCGCTGGATCGCCAACATCTTCGCGCTCGGCGGATTCCTGATCTCGCTGCCGCTCGTCCCTTGGTTCTGGGAGAAAGTTAAGAGCGGCGACGCGGCCCCCTTCAAGTTCATCGAAGGCACGGCCAACAACTGGATCCCTTCCATCGGCGCCGGCTACGTACTGGGCATCGACGGTATCTCGTTCCTGCTCATCATGCTCACTACGCTGCTGGGCTGGGTCTCGATCCTGTCTTCCTGGACCGCCATCGAGAACCGCGTCAAGGAATACTACATCTGGTTCCTGATTCTGCAGACCGGCATGCTCGGCGTCTTCATGGCGCTCGATTTCTTCCTCTTCTTCGTTTTCTGGGAAGCCATGCTTGTGCCGATGTACCTGCTGATCGGCATCTGGGGAGGCCCACACAAACTCTACGCCGCCATCAAGTTTTTCCTCTACACCCTGGCCGGTTCGGTCCTGATGCTGCTCGGCATCCTGTTCCTCTACTTCCACCATCACAGCGTGACGCAGGTCTACACCTTCGCCATTCCCGAGCTTTATAAGACTGCGCCGCAGATTTATTCCGACTACGGCCCGCACATCGCGACCCTGCTGTTCCTGAGTTTCTTTTTCGCCTTCGCCATCAAAGTCCCGATGTTCCCCTTCCACACCTGGCTGCCCGACGCCCACGTGGAAGCGCCTACTGCTGGATCGGTCATCCTGGCCGGAGTCCTACTGAAGATGGGGACTTATGGTTTCATCCGTTTCTCGCTGCCCTTCTTCCCGGGAGTGCTGGCGCACGGCAGGGTTCGTTTCTGGGTGATGACCCTCTCCATCATCGCCATCATTTACGGCGCTCTGGTCTCGCTCATGCAAAAGGACATGAAGAAGCTGGTGGCCTACTCTTCGGTGAGCCACCTCGGCTTCTGCACGCTGGGAATTTTTGCGCT
>Ga0209039_10004285_pt1 | contig 10498 bp, 8 predicted proteins | sample BogFormECP12_OM1_FD_188238 | JGI IMG/M metagenome (GOLD analysis project Ga0209039, IMG submission 188238) | Bog forest soil microbial communities from Calvert Island, British Columbia, Canada - ECP12_OM1 (SPAdes) (version 2) | ecosystem: Environmental > Aquatic > Freshwater > Wetlands > Bog ... | reverse complement strand
TTACCGAATGTCTAGCCGACGCCCAACCGATGCTTAGCCGGCGCAAATTTGTTCGGTTATCGCTAGCGGCCGCGGCGGGACTCGTGGCTCAACGGCTCCGAGCGGAGAGCCGCCGCGTTCTTGGGGCGCAGTTGTATACGGTGCGCGAGGATGCGCGGCGCGAGTTGGCGATCTACGTGGAGCGGCGGCCGTACGATCCGCAGGGACTGTACTACTACGGCCGCGCACTGGAGGAGCTTGGCGACCGGAAGGCCGCGCGCCAGGCCTACGCGCAAGCCGTGGAAGCGGCGCGCACGGCTCCCCACTACCGGCGCCGCGTGGTCGGCGAATGGAGCCGCCTGGCGCAGAGACAAGCGCGGCGGATGGCGGCGTAGGGCTGCCTGGGAGCCTGAAACGGAAAGCCCCGCCGTCCCTGGGTGAGGGCGGCGGGGCTTGGGTTCAGCGGGTTGGCGGTTACTTGGTCACTGGCGTGGCAGCCGCCGGAGCGGCGGCCGCGGCGCCGGTCTTCACGACGGCCTTATTGGCGGTGTCCTTGTGGCCCTTCTTCACGGTCTTATCCGCCGGCTTGGCGGTGCTGTCGGTCTTCGCGGGCGGATTCGCGGCGGCGAACGTCAAGGGCATGACGGCAAATGCCAGGGCGATTGCGAGTACGGTCGTTTTCATTTTTTTCTCCTTGGCGGGCCTTATCGCCCGCTCACAATTCCATGTTGCTCCGCATGGCGGAAAACCTCGATAGCCCGCGCAGGGTATGCGGCATGACCACTTGGGATGGAAGACGATGAATGAAGTTTTATATATGTGGCAAGCCGCCGCCGGCGCCCGATCCGCGCGATACTGATATCGCCATGTTTCCACGGCCGATTACCCACCAGAACATCTTTCGCGTGCTGACCGCCGGCTTCGCGCTGGTGATGTTACTGCTGCTGGCGGCCGCCGTGGTGGGCGTGCGCAGCGTGCAATCGATCCAGCAGAACGCCCGCGGCATGTTGCGCGAGCAATCCGTCACCAACGGCCTGATCGACGAGCTCCGCCGCCAGCAGACCAGCTTGAGCGAGGTCTTCTCGATCCTGGCGCGCGATCCGGATTCCATCGATTCCGCCGCCATCGTCTCGCAACTGGACGCCGCCGACCGCGACATCGAGCGCATCTCCCAGGCGGGCGCGCGAACCGCCGAGGCCGGCTTGTGGGCGCGCCTGGGGCTGGCGTCGGCGGCCTTCTCGCGCGAGGCGCGCCGCATTCTGGCGGTCGAGAATCCGCAATCCTTCGCGTCGCTGGACTTGTTCCGCAACCACGAAGCCTTCGTGTCCGTGGCCGGCAAGCTGATCGAATCCGAATACCGGAAGGTGAGCGCGGCACAGGAGCAGATCGACCGGCGCTCTTCGCGCCTGCGCGACGTGTCGCTGCTGTTCGCGTCGCTGAGCGTGGCGCTGGCCCTGGTCTTCGCGGCGGCGACCGTGCGCCTGGTGTCGCAGCTCACCCAGCGGATGGAGTGGCAGGCGGCCGAGCTGAGCCGCGTCTCGTGGCACATGCTGGAGCGCCAGGAGGCCACCGCGCGCCGCTTCTCGCACGAACTGCACGACGAGTTGGGGCAGGCCCTGACGGCCGTCAAGACCCATCTCGCGGCGCTCGACGGCGGACCCGAGGGCCAGCGGCGCCTGGGGGATTGCCTGGCGCTGGTGGACGGCGCCATCGGCAACGTGCGCGCGATGTCGCAACTGCTGCGGCCCACCATCCTCGACGATTTCGGCCTGGAAGCCGGCGTGCGCTGGCTCACCGAAGGCTTCGCCGCGCGCACCGGCGCCGAGGCGCAGTTCCGCTCGAACTTCTCCGGACGCCTGCCCGACGAGACCGAAACGCACCTGTTCCGCATCGCCCAGGAGGCCTTGACCAACGTGGCGCGCCACTCCGGCGCAAAGCACGTGGAGGTCGATCTCGAGTCGCGCGGCGGCGAGGTCCGGCTGACGGTGCGGGACGACGGCCGCGGCATGAGGCTGGAGCCGCCGCCGGAAGCGGCGCGGGACGCCGCCACGCGCCCGGCGGCCATGGGCATGGTGGGCATGCGCGCGCGGGCGCGCAGCGCGGGAGGCGACCTCACGGTGCGCTCGCGCGAAGGCGAGGGTGTTCTAATTGAAGTGCGGGTCCCGGTGACACATGAAGCGAATTCGCATCCTCCTGGCTGACGACCACGCCGTGGTGCGCCAGGGCTTCCGGATGGTTCTGGGAGCGCATCCCGACATGGAGATCGTGGGCGAGGCCGGCAACGGCCGCGAGGCGGTGGAACTGGCCGAGCGGCTGAAGCCCGAGGTGGTGGTGATGGACGTCTCCATGCCCGAGCTGAACGGCATCGAGGCCACGCGGCGGCTGGCCGCGTCCACGCCGCACACCCGCGTGCTGGCGCTGAGCATGCACAAGGACTCGGTCTACGTGCGCGAGATTCTGCGCGCCGGCGCGCGCGGCTACCTGCTGAAGGACTCGGTGGCGGACGACCTGGTGGCGGCGGTGCGCGCGGTGGCGTCGGGGGAAGGCTACCTCAGCCCGCAGGTGTCGAGCGCGGTGCTGGACGACTACCGGCGGCACGTGACCAACCCCATCGACCTGCTGACCAGCCGCGAGCGCGAGGTCCTGCAGATGCTGGCCGAGGGCAAGACCAACAAGGAAATCGCGGGGGTGCTAAACCTCAGCGCGTATACCGTGGAGGCGCACCGCGGCCGCGTCATGGAGAAGCTGAACGTACACACCATCGCCGACCTGGTGCGCTTCGCGGTGCGCTATGGGCTGGTGGATTGAGCGCCGGGAATAAATGCGTCTGACCCCTTTTTCCTTTTGAAGGCCACGGTGAGGCCGTCGCCCAGGGGGACGATGCTCAGCTCAATGCGCGGGTCGCCGTGCAGCTTGCGGTTGAAGGCGCGGATGGCGTCGACGTCGGCCTCGCGGACATGGGGGTCGGCCGCCTGGCCGTGCCAGAGAACGTTGTCGGCGGCGATCAGGCCGCCGGAACGCACCAGCGCCAGGGCGCGGTCGTAATAATTCGAGTAGTTGGCCTTGTCGGCGTCGATGTAGGCGAAGTCGAACGCGCCGGCCTGGCCGGCGGCGAGCAGGCCGTCGAGCGTGTCGAGGGCGGGGCCGAGGCGCAGTTCCACGCGATCCTCCACGCCGGCTTCGCGCCACGCCCGCCGGGCGCGGCGGGCGTATTCCTCATTGCGGTCGCAGGCGATCAACTTGCCGCCCGGCGGCAGAGCCAGCGCCACCCAGGCGGAACTGTAGCCCATGAAGACGCCCACTTCGAGGGCGCGGCGCGCGCCCACCGCCAGCGCCAGCAGGTACAGCAACTGGCCCTGTTCGGGAGCCGATTGCAGGGACGCCTCGGGGAGCCGCTCGGTCTCCTCGCGCAGACGCCGGAGCGCCTCCGGCTCGCGCAGGGTGACCTCGCGGATGTAGCGGGCCAGGTCCGGGGTAACGGGTGTATGGAATCTCGACATGACGACCGTAGCCATTCTATCGCGCCTGGCAAAAATCGGTCTTGACACGCCCGCCGTTTGGCGCTACATTTAGTAGCGCTACAATGTTTAGCGAAAAACATCACAGAAAGCCCCTGAGCGCGCTGGAACACCTCGTCATGGAGGCGGTATGGCGGCGCGGGGCGGCCTCGACCGAGGAGATCTGCGAAGAGCTGGCGGAGCGGCATCCGGTGAAGGAGTCGACGGCCCGCACGATTCTCTCCCGCCTGGAAGAGAAAGGCTACGTGGCGCACCGCGTGGACGGCCGGTCCAACATTTACTCCGGATTGGATGGGCCGGAGAACGTGGCGGCCAAGGCGGTGCGGCAGATCATCGAGCGGTTCTGCGGCGGCTCGGTGGAGCAGCTCCTGGTGGGCATGGTGAACAACGACGTGGTGGACGAGAAGGAACTGCAGCGGCTGGCGCAGCGGATCGCGCGGCGCAAGACCCGCGAAGGAGACTGATATGGATGCCGGTGCGGCGGTGGTCGAGTTCCTGGTGGACGTGAGCGTGCGCTCGCTCCCTCTGGCGGCGGCGGCATGGGCGGCGATCGGCTTGCTGCGGGTGCGCAGCGCGGCGGGGCGGCACGCCGTCTGGACCCTGACGACGGCGGCCATGCTGCTGACGGCGGTGCTGCGGCCGGTGCTGCCGCCTCTGACGCTGCGAGTCTTGCGGCCCGGGCCGGCGGAACCGGCGGTGGTGGTTTCCACGGTCACTGCTTCTGTGCCTGTCCTGGACGCATTGCCTGCGGTCGAGCAAACGCCGGCAACCCAGCCCGTGCCGCACCGTGCGCCCATCGACTGGCGGCAGGCGGCGGCCGCGGTTTACGGCGCCGGCGTGCTGGTGTTCGCGGCGTTGCTGGCGGCGAGCTACGGTTTCACGCGCAGGCTGGCGCGGGCCAGCCGCAAAGTGGACTGCCCGGGAGCGGACGACGTTTACGAATCGGATTGGATCGCGGTGCCGATGACCGTGGGGTTGGCGCATCCGAAGATCCTGCTGCCGGCGGACTGGCGCGAGTGGCCGGCGGAGAAGCTGGACGCCGCGATGGCTCACGAGCGGATGCACGTGCGCCGCGCGGATTGGGCGGTGGCGCTGCTGGCGGGGCTGAACGGCTGCCTGTTCTGGTTCCATCCCCTGGCGTGGTGGCTGCGGCGGCGGCTGGCGGCCCTGGCGGAGCAGGCGTGCGACGACGCGACGCTTCTGGAGTTGGGCGGGCGCGAGTGCTACGCGCAGACCTTGTTGGACATGACGGCGGCCGTGCGGAGCGGCCGCGGCCGAATGGTCTGGGAGGCCATGGCCATGGCGAGAACAGCCGAGGTACGGAACCGGATCGAGCGAATCCTGGATGAGACGCGGGAGATCCCCCGCGGATGGAGCCGCGCACGGTGGATGGCGGTGGCGGCATGCAGCCTGCCGCTGTTCTATATGACCGTGGCGGTGCGGGTGACGGCGGCGCAGGAAGTCCCTCCGGCGCCTGCGGCGAACCCGCAGCCGCAAGGCCCGCGCCGGGTGGACGTTCCCGGCACCGACATGGAGCGCCGGCTGGTCAAGAAAGTGGAACCGGTCTATCCCCCGGAAGCGATTCAGGCGGGCATACAAGGCGACGTGATCTTCGAGACCGTCGTCGGCGCGGATGGGCACGTGAAGAGCGCGCGGCCGGTCAGCGGCAATCCACTGCTGAGGGAGGCGGCGCAAGCGGCTGTACTCCAGTATGTGTACCGCACCCAGGGCGCCGAGATCGGAAGCACGGCCACGGTGGCCTTCCGGTTGCCGGTCGAGGCGGGCGGCACGCCGGCTACCCAGAACCCGGTGGTCATCTACAAGAAGGAGGGTGAGTATACCGAGGAAGCGCGGAGGGCGGGCGTTAACGGGAACGTCGAGATGGAGTTCGTCGTCGGCGTAGACGGCCTCCCGAGCGACATTCGAGTGGTGCGATCATCGAGTCCCCTCCTCGAAAAACCGGCCGTCGAAGCCCTGAGCCAGGGGCGATTCAAGCCAGCCTCGCTGAACGGCGTCCCGGTGGCGAAGAAGACGAAGGCCAGCATGACCTTCAGGTTGTTGCAATCGCCGGTCCGGTTGCCCGAAGGCGACGCGGCGCCCAGCACATCGGGAGGCCAGATCGGCCAGCCCGTGCTGGTGTATAGGCGCGAGCCCGAGTATCCGAAGCTGGCGCGGCAGATGGGCCAGAGCGGTGTTGTCGAACTGGAGGCCATCATCGGCGTGGATGGCAGGGTCAAAGGCGTCAAAGTGCTGAAGGGCCCGCCGATGTTGCAGAGGGCCGCCCAGGACGCCGTGATGCACTGGGTCTATCAGCCGACCTTGGTGGATGGGGTCGCGGTGGAGAACGAGACGCACACCAGCATAACCTTCGCATCGAAGGATCCTCCGCCAGCGGAAGCCGTGCCCGAGAAGGTACCCGATCATCCCCAGGCAGCGCAGGCCGCCGGAACCGAGGCCACGCCCCCCAAAGCCCCGCCAGGTCGAATCAGCCCGGCCGTTTTGGTGTACGAGCGCAATCCCGAGTATCCCAAGGAGGCGCAGCAGAAGGGCGCGCATGGGACGGTCGAACTGCTGGCCACGATCGGCACCGACGGCCGGGTTCGCGACGCCAAGGTGATCAAAGCCGCGGATCCCGCCCTCGGCGATGCGGCTCTCGAAGCGGTCCGCCAGTGGGTCTATAAGCCGACCATGCTGAACGGCGCGCCCGTCGAAAACGAAACGCACATCAGCATCAGTTTCGCATCACAGGTCACGGCCGCCCCCGAGCCGCCTGGCGCCGGCACGGCCACTCCGCCGGCGGCGGCATCACCAGCGCCCGCGGCCGCGCCCGAGCCGCCGCAGGGTTTCAGGCAGAACGCCATCCTGGTGTATAAGGTGGACCCCGTGTACCCCAAGGAAGCGCGGCAGATGGGCGTGCGCGGGGTTGTCCAGATGGTGGCCACCATCGGCACCGACGGCCACGTTCGCGACGTCATGGTGGTCAAGTCCCCGAATCCCGCCCTCGCCGTTGCGGCTGTCGAAGCGGTCCGGCAGTGGGTTTACAGGCCGACTTTGGTGAACGGTGTCCCAGTCGAGAACGAGACGCACATCTCGATCAACTTCGCGGGCGCGAGGTAACTACCTTCAGGCGAGCCCGGCGACGGCTTCGGCGATGGCCTTGGCCACCTGCTCGGGCGGCGCCGCGCCATCCACCTTGCGCACCAGCGCGGGACCGTAGTATTTCAGAATCGGCCCGGTCTGCTCTTCGTAGGCGCGCAGGCGCTGGCGGATCACCTCTTCCTTGTCGTCTTCGCGGGTGAGCAGTTCGGCGCCGTCGTCGTCGCAGCGGCCGGCCACCCGCGGCGGCTGCGACGTCAGGTTGTAGATGCGCTTGCACTGCGGGCACTGGCGGCGCGCCGTCAGCCGCCCCACCAGCACGGAATCGGCGACATCCAGGTGAATCACCACCGGATCGGGCAGCCCGCGCTCGCGCAGCAGAGCGGCGAACATCCCGGCCTGCGGCACGGTGCGCGGATAGCCGTCCAGCAGGAACCCGCGGGCGCAGTCGGGCTGCGCGATGCGGTTGGCGACCATGCCATTGACGATGTCGTCGCTCACCAGCGCGCCCGAAGCCATGATCGCGGAGGCTTTCTTGCCGAGCGGCGTCCCGGCTTTGACCTCGGCGCGGAACAATTCTCCGGTGGAGATGGTGGGGATGCCGTAACGCGCCGCCAGCGCGGCCGATTGCGTGCCTTTGCCGCAGCCGGGAGGTCCGAAAAGAAGAAGAATCACAGTGGACTCCAAATGGATTGATGGAAATAAGACCGGTTTATCGACCACCAGGGTAACCGGCGGCGGCTTTGGGCGTCAAGCCATGGGCGGAGCGGGCGGAGCGGAAGAGCGCGCCGCTCCGCCGATGCCGCATCGCACTATTTGCGATCGACGGGCGGCGTCTGCGCCGCTGGCTGCAGGGTTGGCGGCGTCTCCAGCGACAGGCCGTCGGTGATGGCGACCGGTTTGGAGTCGAAGGTAATCGTCGCGGGCTGCAAGCCTTCGCGCGTGGCCGTCAGCCTGACCGACCCGGGCATCAGAGTGGAGCGCATGGCCACGCGGTTGATGCCGGCCTCGGTGTTGAGGTAAAGATTGTTGGTGGAGTTGGTCTTGCCGGAGTTATAGCCGCCGCGCCAGATGGCCGGGCCGGTAGCCGAAACCGTCCGCCCCACGGAACTCCAGGAGAAATCCACGCGGGCGTCGTCGGCCGGGCAACGTTCGCCGCTCGAGTCGACGACTTCGAAGTCGATCAGAGCGACATCTTCGCCGTCGGCGCGCAGGCCCCCGGGAGCGGTGTGGAGGGTGAGCTTGATGGCCGCGGGAGCGCCGGCGGTCTTCAGTTCATGCTGCGTCACGGCTACGCCGCCTTTGTATCCGACGGCCTTGACCGCGCCGGGCGCGAAGGCGATGTTCGGGAAGGCATAGAGAAACCCGTTCTCGGGCTCGGTGACCTTGCCTTTGGAGACGCCGTTCACGAAGAGTTCGACGGCGTCCACGTTGCTGGCCACGACATTCATCGTCTTGGTGGTGTTGGCCGGGTAAGTCCAATGCCCGACGATGTGGATGTCGGGCTTCTCGTTCTGCATCACGCGCTCGGCGAAATAAGCTTCCTTGGGCAGGCGCACGGCGTCGAGCTTGCCGCTGACGCGGGCGACCTCGCTCGAATCCTGCCGGCCGTCGGCGTCGGAATCGGTGAAGTAGATGGATGCGTAGGCCGCCCACTTGGAGTGGTCCGGGTCGGTATTGGAAATGCGGTTGGACCAGAACGACCAATAGCGCTTGACCTGCGCCAGGGCGAGGGTCTCGGAGTTGTAATTCCAGGTATCGTTCGGCCCCTTCTTGAATCCGAAATAGGGAGGTGAATAGTCGTCCCAGAAGCGGCGGGCGCCTTCGTCGCGGAAGTCCTCGGTCTCGATGAGGGGCGCCTGATCGCGGACCTGGGCGCTGTAGGGCCCGCCGAGCATGGTTCCGAACCACTCGGTTGCGGCCTTCGCGCCTGCGTCCGCGAGCGAGCGGCAACCCATGGCCCGGCCACCGTGCGGGTCCAGTTCCTTCCGCAGATCCACCATCTGCCGCATCTGGGCCGCCGTGACTCCGGTGTTCCCCGCCTCCCAGAAGAGCACGCTGGGATTGTTGCGCAGGTAGACGATGGTGTCGCGCATGACCTCCACGCGCTGCTCCCATTGACGGCCTTGCGCATCTTCCTCCTTGTCGGCGGCGGGCGCGACTTCGACGATGCCGAACCGGTCGAACGCTTCGACATCCGCCTTCTGCGGCGCTACGTGCATCCAGCGCATGTAATTCCCGTTGCCGTCGCGCAGCATCTGGGCGTTGAAATCGTGCATCCAGTCGGGATAACCGGCGCCCACGCCGGCCCATTCGTTGCTGGAGCGCTGGGCGAAACCCTTCAGGTAAACGAACTTATCGTTGATATAAACGCCGCCCGTGCCGGCGCCGCCCTTGAACTCCGTCTTGCGGAACCCGGTCGTGACCTTGCCGACGTCGACGGCCTTCCCATCGACGGTGAGGATCGTGTAGACCTCGTACAGGTAGGGATCGTCCGGACTCCAGAACCGGGCATTGGCCAGCGCGCCTTTGGCGGTCAGAACCATCTTCGCGCCGGACAACATATCGACGCCGTCGCCTTTAAACGTAGCACGGACAATGCCGTCCTTGTCCACGACCACGCCCGACAGGGTTACGTTCGCCTGAGGGACCCTCCGATCGGCCGTGGCGTTGTGAACCTGCGATTCAACCGTAACATCGCAGGTACGGCCCGCGATGTTGAAGTTAGTGCAGTAGATATAGGTTCCAGTCGTCCCCAGGCCGTAATACAGCGGCAGGGTCTGGTATATCTTCCCGGTGAGGTGCAGCCACACCCGCCGGTTGATGCCGCCGTGGTCGGGATTGAAATCGTTGGCGTTCCATCGGTACGGCGTGTCCGTGGCCCGCTCCTTGTAACTGGTGCGGTTATCCACCTGCACGGCCAGCACGTTTTCCTGGTCGCCGAACAGCGCCGCCGACGTGAGGTCCAGACCGTAACCCGTCACGCCGTTTTCGTACAGTCCGAAATGCTTGCCATTGAAATAGATATCCCCGGCCTGGCGCATGCCCTCGAACTCGATGAACACTTTCGATCCGGCGGCGCTGGCCGGGAGCTTGAAGTGTTTCCGGTACCAGCTCAGGCCCTTGTAGGTGCCCCGGTCGCCGCCGCTGTGGTCGATGATCACGCGGAATGAATCCACGTCGTTGAAGGAATGCGGCGTGCTGACGGTCTCCCATTGGGAGTCGTCGAAGGACACCTCCTGGGCGCCGGGCACGTCCTGGCGGATGAACTTCCAGCCCGCGTTGAAATTGTAGGTGACACGCGGCGACGCCGGTGGCGTGAACCGCGGCGCATCCGCCCCGAGCGGACTACCGGAAACGAGAACGGCGAAAGCCATCAGCGGCAAGACGAGGTTTGACTTCATGCGTGCCAGTTTAGCGGATTAACGCGCCGGCCCGCAATTGCGACGGCCGGAACGCGCCCGGCGCGCCGTTGCCGCGCTTAAATTAGGATAGAATCCTCACCAACTCCGCGTGGTTCAGTTCGCCAGGCACGACTGCGGGCAGCACATCGTTCGCGGTGATTACTCCGTTGCAGGCGAACGATCCCCGCTTCGGGCAGTCGGGGCTGCGCCTCATGTGGTGAAGTGCGAGAGCGCGTTCCGAAAGCGGTGGAGCGGTGAACACCGCACTCGCGGTTCCGCCGTTGGTGACCACCACCTGCACCGGGCCGCTCATCGCTTCCGGCGGCGTGAGGACATCGATCTGCGCCGGGCTGATGGAGTAGCCATACGCGTTCTTCCCGTTCACCGTCGCGCTGACGCGATCCGGTTGCGCCGGCATCCGATTGCCCACAGAATCCGAGCCTTGCCAGATGCGCGAATCGCCCGGGGGCGCGAGGTCGACACCCTCGATCTCGACCCAGG
>Ga0209039_10004284_pt1 | contig 10499 bp, 7 predicted proteins | sample BogFormECP12_OM1_FD_188238 | JGI IMG/M metagenome (GOLD analysis project Ga0209039, IMG submission 188238) | Bog forest soil microbial communities from Calvert Island, British Columbia, Canada - ECP12_OM1 (SPAdes) (version 2) | ecosystem: Environmental > Aquatic > Freshwater > Wetlands > Bog ... | reverse complement strand
CTGAAGCCGTGCCCTTTCAAAGTGTGGCCGTTCCACTTAATGAAGTCCAAATCAAATTCGAGGCCCCTTGGCTACTGAAGCGAAAACCATAACCGCCGTCTCCAACGAAAATGAATTCGTGAAGGGCCTGGGCCTGACCAGCGCCACCACGTTGGTCATGGGCTCCATGATCGGCTCCGGTATCTTCATCGTCTCCGCCGAAATCGCGCGCCTGGTCGATTCTCCCGCACTGCTGATCGCCGCCTGGCTGGTGACCGGATTCATGACCATTACCGGCGCGCTCGCCTACGGGGAGCTCGCAGCCATGATGCCGCACGCCGGCGGGCAATATGTTTACTTGCGAGAATCGCTCGGCCCGCTCTGGGGATTCCTCTACGGCTGGACGATGTACTTGGTGATTCAGACCGGGACCATCGCTGCTGTTGGCGTCGCCTTCGGCAAGTTCCTCGGCGTGTTCTTTCCCTCCGTCTCGTCCACCAACTGGATCTGGCACATCGCGCACGTGCCCCCCATCCCGATCGGCCCCATGGTGCTGGGCAACATGGATGTCGGACTGAACACCCAGAACCTGATGGCCGTCCTGATGGTGGTCTTCCTCTCGGTGTTGAATATCTTCGGCGTGAAGACCGGCGCGGCGGTGCAAAACGTATTTACCTTCGCCAAGACCGCGGCGCTGCTCGGTCTCGTTCTGCTCGGCGTCTTCGTGGGACGCAACGCGCAGGCCATCGCAGCCAACTTCGGCGCCAACTTCTGGCACAACGCCGGATGGGCGGCACTGCATCCGGTGCAGGTCGGTGTCGGCGGTCCGATAGCGCTGGTCGGGATACTTACCGTCGTTGCCGCCGCACAGGTGGGTTCGCTGTTCTCCGCCGACGCCTGGAACAACGTGACGTTTACCGCCGGCGAAGTCCGCAATCCGCAGCGCAACCTGCCGCTCGCCCTGGCGCTCGGTACCGGCGCGGTAATCCTGCTGTATGTGCTGGCGAACCTCGTGTATCTCAGTGTGCTGCCGCTGGTGGGCGATCCCCACGGGACTACGGTCCTGGCCCGCGGCATTCAGTACGCCAGGGAAGACCGCGTCGCGACTGCCGTAATGCAACAGATTTTCGGCTCCGTGGGAGCACAGATTATGGCTGCCGCCATCCTGGTCTCTGCTTTCGGCTGCAACAACGGGCTGATTCTCGCTGGCGCTCGCGTCTATTACGCGATGGCAAAGGACGGATTGTTCTTCCGCAGCGCGGCGCGGCTTCATCCCAAGTACCACACTCCGGCGCACTCGCTGATTATGCAATGCGTCTGGACTTGCATCTTGTGTATCTCCGGCAGCTACGGGCAACTGCTGGATTACATCATCTTTGCGGTGCTGGTGTTCTATATCCTGGCCATTGCAGGATTGTTCGTGCTGCGCGTGAAGCGCCCTGACGAGCCACGCCCCTACCGCGCGATCGGATATCCCGTGCTGCCGGCAATCTATATTTTGATGGCAGTCTTTATTGATATAGTCTTGTTGCGTTACAAACCGCAGTACACGTGGCCCGGACTGATCATCGTCCTGATGGGAATTCCCGTGTACTTCCTATGGTCGCGGCGCAACCCGCAACGGGACGGCCAAGCCTAATCTTGAAGGGAAAATAAGCTGAATGACCGATCTGTTTAAGACAAAACCCATGAAGGCGTTGCTGGCCGAGGCCCATGAGCACGGCTCGCATAGCCTGAAGCGGGAACTAGGCCCGGTCTCGCTGGTGGCGCTGGGGATTGGCGCCATTATCGGCGCGGGCATCTTTGTTCTTTCGGGTCTGGGTGCGCACTACGCAGGCCCTGGGTTGATGCTCTCTTTTGTACTTTCGGGACTGGGATGCGCCTTTGCCGGATTGTGCTACGCCGAATTCGCCGCAATGATTCCCTTGGCGGGCAGCGCTTATACGTACGCCTATGCGACGCTGGGCGAACTGTTCGCGTGGATCATTGGTTGGGACTTGACTCTGGAATACGCCATGGGCGCCAGCACGGTGTCGTCGGGCTGGTCGAACCATTTCATCGAGTTTTTGAAGATCTTTAAAGTCAACATGCCGCTATGGCTGGCCTATGATCACTGGACGGGCATTCGCACCGCCCGGGACACGATCGCACACCAGATGGCGGCGGCACAAAACCCAGGCCTCATGCCCGGCACGCAACAGTTCCTGCATGCGGTGGACGCGATCAAGACTTCGCAGCCGGCTGAACTGGTGCAACGGGCACACGACCTGCTGGCCGCACCCAGCATTTTCGGTGTCGAGATTGGTTTCAACTTGCCAGCCTTCGTGATCGCGCTGATCATCACCTGGATCCTAGTGGTGGGCATTAAGGAGAGCGCCCGATTCAATGCCACCATCGTGGCGATTAAGCTATCAGTCGTTTTGTTCGTGATCATTCTAGGCATCAAGTACGTCAACTTCTCTAACTGGGGAAGCGACTGGCATAGCTTCGCGCCTTACGGCTTCTCAGGAATCGGGGCCGGAGCGGCATACATATTCTTCGCGTACATCGGGTTCGACGCAGTGTCGACCACGGCGCAGGAGGCCAAGAAGCCGCAGCGCGATTTGCCGATCGGCATTATCGTCTCCTTGGTGGTATGCACCGTGCTCTACATTGCGGTGGCTGCGGTGCTGACTGGCATGGTGCCGTGGCGTGAAGTGAATATCGAAGCGCCGATCGCCCGGGCGTTCCTCGACCGCAATCTGGTGTGGGCTTCGCACCTGATTACCGCGGGAGCCTTGGCCGGGCTTACCAGCGTAATGCTGGTGATGCTGCTGGGCCAGACGCGGGTTCTATACGCCATGGCCAACGACGGCCTTCTGCCCCGGAAATTCTTTGCAGCGGTCCACCCCAAGTACCGCACTCCGTGGAAGAACACGATTTTGGTGGGACTGCTGGCGGCCATCGTAGGCAGCATCACGCCTATCGACGACATCGGCAAGATGGTGAACATCGGAACGCTACTGGCGTTCGTGATTGTGTGTATCGCCATCATGATCCTGCGGCATACCAATCCGGCGCAGCCGCGTCCTTTCCGCACACCGTGGGTGCCGTTCATCCCAATTATGGGCATCCTGTTCAACGGCTACATGATGTACAAGCTGGGCTGGGTGAATTGGGCGCGGCTAATTGTCTGGTTGATCATCGGGCTGGTCGTTTACTTCACCTATGGCCGGCATCACAGTCGTGTTCAGCAAGAGGCGCCTGACGAAGTGAAGGTCGGTGGCGACTAGGACGTATCTGGTATTCACCCAACAGCTGGGGCAGCAGGCGACGCGATGATGTAAGCACCCCGGACCGCTTGATGGCGCTTGCCCTCTGCACCGTACAACTTGTATAACTAGTATGATAATTTGGCATTTATTGTATTACTAGTATTCCATACAAATTGGCATTACTTATGTAACTTATGTAATAAGTATTACACAGCGTTGATATCATTTCTATTACTAGTATGATAAATCCCTTCAAGAAGCAGCGACTTTATCCGTCTAAATCATTATTTTAGAATATTGTACAATTAAATTATTCAAAATCAATATTTTACAACACAAACATGCGCTAAGTTGTTGATTCTAGGTAAGGACTGGGGGGGTAGGGGAGGTCGCCGTGCAGAGAACGCATCTCTATGAGCGCATCTCTTCGCAAACCTCCGCAACTCGTTTTCTGTAACTTCAAAGATTGGCCGCAGTTGAGGTTCCCGCCGAAGAGACAATCGCCTCTTCCTCATGATCGTCATTGCGCTTCCCTCCGCAACGCGCCAGAATGGCTGCAGTGAAAGCCATCTTCAACCTGAAGATCCTTTTCCTAGCGCTGATCGCGTTGGTGCTCATCGGTGTCGCGGGCTTTCACTTCATGGAAGGCTGGTCGTGGTTTGACGGTTGGTACATGGTGCTTACCACCATCACGACCATCGGATACGGCGAAGTTCATCCGCTCTCGCACGCTGGACGCATCTTCAACTCTTTCATCATCGTTGCCGGCGTTGGATTATTGCTGCTCTTCTTCGGTGGCGCGACCCAGGCTTTGCTGGAATTCGAGCTACAATCGGTCTTCGGCAGGAGACGCATGGACCGCGAAATAAGCCGATTGTCGGACCACTTCATCATCTGCGGCGCGGGGCGCGTCGGCCGCAGCGTGGCGCGCGAACTGGCGCGCAAGCCTCTGCCCTTCGTCGTAATCGACTGTGACGAAGCCAAGTTGGCACGCTACACCGCCGAGGGCTGGCTCACTCTCATTGGCGACGCTACCCAGCCAAAGACTCTGCAGCGGGCGCACATCGACAGCGCTCGCGGCTTAGTTGCAGCCACTACCGCTGACGCAACCAATATTTACATCATCCTCACAGCGCGCAGCCTGAATACGAAGCTCAAGATCATTGCGCGTGCAAGTGAAGACAATGCCGAGAAGCATTTGCTCACTGCAGGCGCAGATCGTATTGTTTCGCCCTATCACTTTGCCGGCTATCGCATCGCGCAAACCTTCATGCGCCCGCACGTGGTGGATTTCTTCGACACCGCCATGAACCAGCAGAAGCCGCTGGAGATCGAGGAAGTGCAGGTGCAGGCGGGTTCACGCTTCGCCGGACAGACGTTGGAAGGCTCGCGTATCCGCCAGGAAATGGGTGTTATCGTGCTCGCCATCAAGGGAGAGGATTCTCACATGCGCTTCAATCCCCCGCCCGACGAAGCCATTCACGTTGGCGACCATCTCATCGTCATGGGCGAGCCCACTGGCTTACGGCGGTTGGAAGAATCCGCAACAGGACGCGTATGAAGATCACAACCGCAGCCGAAATGCGCGAGATCGATCGCGCCACCACCGAGCGCTTTGGCGTCCCTTCCCTCACGCTCATGGAGAACGCCGGCTCGGCCATCGCGCAGTTCATCCTGGAAGAGTATGGTGAGGCGAATCGCATCGCGGTGGTTTGCGGCAAGGGCAACAATGGCGGCGACGGTTTTGTGGTGGCGCGCAAGCTGCATCGCGCCGGTCGCGTGGTCGAGGTCCTGCTGCTCGCCTCGCCGACCGACCTGCGCGGCGATGCCTTGGCTATGTTTGAACGCCTGCCGCTTCGCCCTATCGCGCTGCAAAACCCTGAGCAACTTCAGGCCGAGTCGTCGCGTAGCCTGGCTAACTGCGATCTCATCGTTGACGCCATACTCGGTACCGGATTCCAGCCGCCAGTCAAAGGCCTTTACGCGGACGCGGTCGCTGCGATGAACAGCAGCGGCAAACCAGTGGTCGCGGTAGACATTCCCTCGGGCGCTGACTCGGACGCGATGTCGGAGCAGTCGGGCGAAGGCGTAGCGCGCGCTGATGCCATCGTTACTTTCACCGCGCCGCGTCCAGCGCATGTCTTTGGTAACCTGACGCGTGGTCCGATTGTCATCGCACCCATCGGTTCGCCACCCGAGGCGATCGTCTCCAAGCTCGGCCTTGAGCTCACCACGCCGCGTGACATCGCGGCCCTATTCGTTCCGCGGCCCGCCGACAGTAACAAAGGCATGTACGGTCACGTGCTGATCGTCGGTGGCTCTCTGGGGAAATCGGGCGCTGCTGCGATGGCTGGTATGGCTGCATTGCGCTCCGGTTGCGGATTAAGCACGGTTGCCACGCCGGCAAATGCACTGGACAACGTCGCAGCATTTGCCGCTGAGTTGATGACCGAGCCGCTGCCGGAAACCGACACTGGCAGCATCGCCATGGGAGCGATCGAGAGCGGCCGGTTTGGGCAGCTGGCGAAGCCGATCGACGTGGTGGCAATCGGCCCCGGCATCGGGCGTAATACCGAGACCGCCGAATTCGTGCAAGAGGCCGTGCGACAAGTGCAGGTTCCGCTCGTCCTTGATGCCGATGGCCTGAATGCGTTTCAGGGACACACGGATCAGCTCGACGGACGAGTGCGTCCACTTGTGCTTACGCCCCATCCGGGAGAAATGTCTCGACTCACAGGCCTTTCGATCAAGGACGTTCAGGCTAACCGGCTCAAAGTCGCGCGCGATTTCACGCGGGAGCATCATCTCATTCTCGTGCTCAAGGGCAACCGCACCATTACCGCGCTGCCGGACGGAACAGCTTGGGTGAACCCGACCGGCAATCCGGGAATGGCCACCGGCGGCACCGGCGACATCCTTACAGGCATGACCGCTGGAATTATCGGCCAGATGCAGAACGACGTGGCGCGCGCCGCCATCGCTGCGGTTTACATGCACGGCTTGGCGGGGGATATCGCCGCAGAGAAAATGGGAGAGCACTCTCTGGTAGCGACGGATCTTCTCAACGCTCTCCCGGAAGCCTTCCGTCGTGCAACGCAGTGGGCGAAGAAAAGTACTGTCCGCATCGGAGGATAGGTAGTTCGCTGAGTGCAGCCGTTGGGAGACATGAAGATGAACCAACGCATTCGAGAAGTGTCCCATGTTTTTCTGCTTGCTCTTTTCCTGGTCACAGCAGTATGTCGGGCACAAATCATACAGCCGCCTGTGAACAAGGTAACGCCGCAGGAAGGCGATTACCTTCTCCGTGATTTCCATTTCAAGTCGGGTGAGACCTTGCCTGAGTTGCGGATGCATTACATGACGCTCGGCAAGCCCGTGCGCGATCGAAACGGGCGGGTGACCAACGCTGTACTCATCCTTCACGGCACCGGAGGATCAGGCCGGCAATTCCTGGCTCCCCAATTTGCGGATGTGCTGTTTGGACCTGGTCAACTTCTTGATGCGACCCGGTACTTCATCGTGCTTCCCGACAACATTGGCCATGGAAAGTCGAGTAAGCCGAGTGATGGCCTGCACGCGCATTTTCCGCAATACGACTACGACGACATGGTCCGGGCACAGCACGAATTAGTATTGCGGGGACTGGACGTCAATCACCTGCGCCTGATATTGGGCACCTCCATGGGATGTATGCACTCCTGGGTTTGGGGAGAGACCTATCCGGATTTCATGGATGCCATGATGCCTCTTGCCTGCTTGCCGGTACAAATCGCCGGTCGCAATCGCGTCTGGCGCAAGATGGTGATCGATGGGATCCGCCAGGATCCGGATTGGAAGAACGGAGAATACGTGACGGAACCCCGCGCAGGCCTACAGATCGGAGCAGATTTCCTGATTATTGCCGGCAGCGCGCCGCTGCTGATGCAGAAAAATCTTCCCACGTGCGAGGCGGCCGATAAGTATCTTGACGACTCCATGAAGCGAATTAGCGCGAATCTCGACGCCAATGACCTGCTGTACGCTGTGAATGCGTCGCGTAATTATGATCCTTCGCCTCGATTAGGAACGATCACCGTGCCGGTGATGTTTGTGAACTCAGCCGACGACTTCATCAACCCTCCGGATCTCGGAATTGCGCAACGCGAGATCCAGAAGGTTAAGCAAGGACAATTCATCCTCATTCCTGCCTCCGAGCAAACCCACGGGCACGGCACGCACACCTGGGCAATCGTGTGGCAGCCATATTTGAAGCAACTACTGGACGAGTCGCTTTAGGATCCGTCGCCAATAATTATGGAAGTCGCACGCTCGGCTTCCTCACCACGAGGCGATCTCCGTGAACCATGATGTCCGAGTGACTCACCATCCACCAGGTGATGCTCAACCGTTATGCGAGACCCTACAATATTTGCACCCCCAATTCGTCTACATCGGTAGATGAAGGACGCGGCGAGCCTGGGCACTCCTGATTCCGGTGGTATCTCGGTCACTTGTACCAGCGTGCTCGCGCTGCCCTGAACTACCGAAGGACTTTGTGATTCATTCGCTACGCCATACAATGCTATCGAAGCTGGGAGGGTCGGACGTTGATGCCTTCACAATGACGCGGTTGAACGGGCCTGTAGCTCAGCGGTAGAGCAGGGGACTCATAATCCCTTGGTCGGGGGTTCGAATCCCTCCGGGCCCACCAATTCCTTCGTTACGAACGCATGAATTCCCATGAATTCCCACTCTTGAAACGAGATGAGCTGCCATGTCGCACATTGATTCGCACCCTCCGGGTTCCTTTTGCTGGCTTGAACTGGCTACAACAGATCAAGCCGCAGCCAAGTCGTTTTACTCATCGCTGTTCGGATGGACGCCGTCCGACTCGCCGCTGGGACCGGGAGAGGTCTATACCATCTTCAAGCTGGATGGGCGTGACGCCGCCGCTGCATACACGATGTTCGCGGAGCAACGCTCACAAGGAGTGTCTTCGACCTGGATGCTGTATATGTCCGTGACCAGCGCCGACGATGCGGCCAAGCGCGCCAAAGCGGCTGGCGGCACCGTACTGAAAGACGCTTTTGACGTTGGCGAATCGGGGAGAATGGCGGTGTTACAAGATCCCACTGGCGCGGTGTTTGCCATCTGGCAACCCAACAAACACTCGGGCATCGGAATCGCGCACGTGGACGGAACTCTCTGCTGGGCTGATTTGAGCACGCCTGATCCAGCACGCGCCGGCAAGTTCTACTCCGATCTCTTCGGCTGGAAGTTACTCACCGAAGACGAAGATCCCGAGCATGAATACCTGCACATCAAGAATGGCGAGCACTTCATCGGAGGTATCCCTCCCGCCAAATATCACAACTCCAAGGCTCCGGCCCACTGGCTGGCCTACCTCCTGACTTCGAATTGCGATGCGACGGCGGACAAAGCCAAGCAGTTCGGCGCCCGGCTTTATCTCGCGCCTACAACTGTCGAGAAGGTTGGCCGGATGGCCGTGGTCGCCGACCCGCAAGGTGCAGTGTTTGCGCTCTTTCAGCATACTCGGCGTGACTAGCAGCCACTCTCGAGTGATCAATCGCAGTCAGCGGTGATCAGTTGCTATTGCAGCAGCAGAAATTTTTCTCAAAACGGGAAAGATTATTCCTCACGTTCCCTGGAATTCTGCTATCGATTTTCTCCACGCATCGGTCTAATTCATGGCAGGGGCAATTTGCGTCTCGGTTTTCCTGCCACCCCACGGAACTATTTCCGCGCTCCGCACGTAACAAAGAACAGCAGAACAGAATTCCGCCCGTTATTGGGAGGCTACAGTGGCGAACGGCAACGGGAAGAAGAAAAAGAAGCGCTGGCTCATCATTACCATCGCCTCAGTAGCGGTCCTCGCTCTGGTGATCGTTGCGATGGCGGCAACTCGAGGCGGCACGAAAATCGATCCTACCAAGCTGGCGAAAGTTGAGAAGGGCGATTTGGCGAAGAGCGTCGTGGCGACGGGCAAAGTCACGCCTATTACTAAAGTCGAAATCAAGTCCAAGGCCAGCGGCATCGTCAAGAAGCTCTATGTGGACGCCGGCGACAAGGTGAAGGCGGGCCAGGTGCTGGTTGAGCTTGATCGCGTGGAAATCGAGGCCCAGGTGAACTCGGCCCGAGCGCAATTGCTCTCATCTGAGGCCAACCTCAAAGGCTCCGAAGCTGATTTGAAGCGTGCTGAGGTGGACGCTCAGGGCGTTGACATTCCCACCTTGCAGCGGGCCTATGAGCGCGCGCAGGAGATGTCGAAAGACGGCGTGGTATCGCAATCAACCCTCGACGACGCGCAGCGAAGCTACATCATGGCAGTGAACAAGCGGGACGTAGCCCGCGCCCAGTACACGGTGAACAAGGCCAAGGTCGCTCAAGCCCAGGCTCAGGTAAAGAAAGACCAGGCCACCCTTAACCAGCTTGAAGAGCAGCTCAGCTACACCACCATCACGGCACCCATCGACGGTGTTGTGCTCTCTCGTGATGTGGAAATGGGCGATGCGGTCAGCTCCATCCTGGTATTGGGATCCGGCGCTACTCTCGTCATGACCCTTGGAGATACGAGCGAAGTATACGTGAAGGGCAAAGTTGACGAGAGCGACATCGGCAAAGTGTATCTGGGCCAGCCGGCTCGCATTCGTGTCGAGACATTCAAGGACAAGACTTTCACAGGCCACGTTACCAAGATCTCGCCCATGGGCGTTGAGAAGGACAATGTCACCACATTCGAAGTGCGCGTGTCCATCAACAATCCCGGCGGAGAGTTGAAGGCCGAAATGACCGCCAACGCTGAAATCCTTCTCGACGAACACAAGAATGTGCTGATGATCCCCGAAGGCGCCATTATGTACGATAAGGACAAGAAAGCGTCGGCCGAAATACCCGATCCCAAGGCAAAGGATGGCAAGCGCAAGGTCGCGCTCACTATTGGAATCTCCAATGGCGCCAAGACCGAGGTCACATCCGGCCTTAAAGAAGGCGACCAGGTTGTTCTGCAGCAGTGAGGTGGTTCTTTCCTCTGTGGGCTGCTTGCGAGGGCAGCCCATTTTTTGTGAACGCACTTACCTCATCATCTCCCTATGAGGCTTTATGAAGAAACACCGCATAGCTTTCCTGCTCATTTTCTTGTTTCTCCCGCTGCTGTCACACGCACGTGTCGAAGGCCATTTTGACCGCACGCTCACCGTGTCCGGCACCGTTCGCCTCGACCTCACCACTGGCTCCGGCGACATCACGGTCAAGGCAGGCAATTCGAAC
>Ga0209039_10004283_pt1 | contig 10499 bp, 11 predicted proteins | sample BogFormECP12_OM1_FD_188238 | JGI IMG/M metagenome (GOLD analysis project Ga0209039, IMG submission 188238) | Bog forest soil microbial communities from Calvert Island, British Columbia, Canada - ECP12_OM1 (SPAdes) (version 2) | ecosystem: Environmental > Aquatic > Freshwater > Wetlands > Bog ... | reverse complement strand
GATGAAGCCCGGGCTGCGAACGCTCCTCAAGGTCACGGTCGAGGATGCCGGTCGCGCGAACGTGCTCTTCCAGATCCTGATGGGCGAAGAGGTCGAGCCGCGTCGCCAGTACATCCAGGATCACGCGGTCGAGGTCACGAACCTCGACATCTGATCGAGGCGCACGCCCGTGCCCCAGCGGGTCTGAGGGCCGTGAGGCCGGCTCGGAGAGAACGGCTTTAACGCGGGACCTAGTCCGGGACGGCGTGACGCCCCCGGATTCTCCGCGGTCGACCGTGTTCCGAGGGGGGCTCCTGGTCACCCAGGACCCGAAGAGACGGGTGATCCGAGGGGACCTTCGGGTCGAAGGGGGCCGGATCTCCGCCGTCGGAGACGTCGGCAAGGCCTCGGCGGACGAGGAGGTCGACGCCTCGGGATACGCGATCGTTCCCGGTTTCGTCAACGCCCATACCCACGTCGCGATGAGCCTCCTCAGGGGAATCGCCGACGACCGGGAGCTCGCGGGATTCCTCGAAACCCTCTTCGCCGTAGACGCGCGACGGACCGAGGCGGACGTCGAAGCCGGCGCGCGGGCGGGGATCGCGGAGATGCTCCTCTCGGGAACGACCTCGTTCCTCGACCTCTACTACTTCGAGGACGCGGTCGCCCGGGCCGTCGAGTCGCTCGGGATCCGCGGCTTCCTCGGCTGGGCGGTCCTCGACCCCGAGCTCACGACCCAGAAAGGGGTCCCGGTCGACAACGCACGGGCGTTCATTGGGCGCTGGAAGGGCCACGCGCTCGTCTCTCCCCTCGTGGCGCCTCAGGGCGTCTATGTGTGCGGCCCGGAGACGTGGCTGCGCGCCCGCGAGGTGGCACAGAGTGCCGGGACCCTCGTCCACTACCACCTCGCCGAGACGCGCCGAGAGGTCCACGAACATCAAACGAAGACCGGCCGCCGCCCGGTCGTATGGCTCGAAGAGATCGGGTTCCTCGGCCCTCGGTCGGTCGCCGCGCACGCGGTTTGGCTGACGGGCGAGGAGATCGGCCTTCTCGCGAAGCGGGAAGTCGGGATCGCCCATTGCCCCAGCTCCAACCTGAAGCTCGCGTCCGGCGGGGTCGCACCCGTCGTCGAGCTCCGGGCCGCGGGAGCCACCGTCGGGCTCGGCACGGATTCGGTCGCGAGCAACAACTCCCTCTCGATGCTACGCGAGATGCATCTCGCGGGGCTCGTCCAGAAGAACCAGCACTGGGACGCCACCGTCCTCTCGGCCCAGGAGCTCCTCGACCTCGCGACCCTCGACGGGGCGCGCATCCTCGGGAGAGCGGCCGACCTGGGCTCGCTCGAGGTGGGCAAGCAGGCAGACTTCTCCCTCTTCCGTCTCGACCACCCCACCTTGCTTCCGGCACGGCCGGAGGCGATCGTTTCGCATCTCGCCTACTCGGCGTCGGACGAAGCGATCGACTCGGTCTACGTCGCCGGAGTGCCGGTCGTACGCCATCGGACCTTGACCCGGGCGGACTGGACCACGATCCGGCGGGAAGGCGAAGCGGCCGCCGAAGCGCTCTGGTCGGCGCGACCGAAGTAAACGTGAGTCGGGCCGCCCGCGCTCAGCCGTGCGAAAGCGTGTCCGAAAGGCGCGCGGCGAGCTTCCAGGCGAGCTCCTCGGGAGAGCCTTCGACCCCGAGCTCCCGGAGCGATGTCAGCCGCTCCAGAGCGCTCGCGGAGAGCCCGAAGAGCCTCCCGAGGAGCGGCCGGTCGAGCTCGAGGGGAACGATCCCGCTGTGGAGGAGGGCACCCCCAGCAAGGTGCTGGGCCGCGCCCCCCAGGACCTTCTCCCGGTGGCTCAGGACGGAGCCTCTAGCGCTCAGGAGGCAATACTCCGGGTCGGTGTCCGGAGGGTCGACCCATTTCGCGACGACTCCTCGCTCCGAGAGGAATCGAACAATGCCTTCTCCCAAGCGAGCGTAGGCGCGAACGTAGTCGTTCCCCACACGCGGGTCGCTGCGGGGGAGAACGATGGACCAAGCCAGGTCACCGGGGGCGTGCAGGAGGCCCGTTCCGCCGGTGGTGCGTCGGACCGCTGGGACGCCGGCCTTTGCCGCCCGGACGAGGTAGGCCGCCTCGGCATGGACCCCTACACCGTAGGAGACCGCGCGGTCGGTCAGGACCGCCGCGCGTACTGCTGGGACTCCGCGCCGCAGGATCGCCTCGTCGGTGCGGATGTTCTCCGAGCACGTGACGCGGACATCGACCCACGTCGTGAGGCCCGGACCCCCCGATGCCTTCCGCACCGGTCCTCCCCCAACGGAAATGGCCCGCCCCTCCCCATCCGGGGGGGACCTCACAGGCTAAGAAGACGCCGTCGCTGGCGAGTCCATGGCAGAACTGACGGAATTCCGTCTGCACGCCGGGGACCCTGCTCCCGACTTCGAGCTGCCCGGGGTCGATGGGAAGACGTACCGTCTGGGAGACTTCGCCGACCGCAAGCTGATGCTCGTTGTGTTCTGGTGCAACCACTGCCCGTACGTCCAGGCGTGGGAAGGCCGCATGGTCGAGATCGGCCGGCGCTACCAGCCCCAGGGGGTCGGGATCGTGCTGATCAACTCGAACGACTCCCGTGCCTATCCGGAGGACCGGCTCGAGTCGATGGTCCGCCGCGCGGCCGAGAAGAGGTATCCGTTCCCCTACCTGCAGGACGAGTCCCAGGACGTCGCGCGCGCCTACGGAGCGCTCGTGACCCCCCACCCGATGCTCTTTGGGCCGGACCGCAAGCTGCTCTTCCAGGGTCGCATCGACAACGACCACCAGCACCCCGAGCGCGCGAACGAACGGTACGTGGCTCGGGCGCTAGATCAGGCCCTCGCCGGGACGCCGGTCGCTCCGACCGAACTACCGGTCGCGGGCTGCACGGTCAAGTGGAAGGTCTAATCCCGGCTGCGCGCCGGGGGTTCGGTTCGGTCGCCCTCTTCGAGCCCGCACCTGGAGCTTTCGCGCCTCGAACGCCGCGCCGAGGGTAGGGTCGACCGCCTTGCCCGCGTGATCGAGCCTCGCGGCGATCGCAACCTTCCCCGCGAGAGCCCGCGCGAGCTTTCCCCGCTCCGCGCGCGGGGCCGATTGGACGGCCGGGTGGAGGAAGAGGAGCCCGTGCCGGGGAGGCGGGGCATGGCCTCGCAGGTGCTCGAAGAACGCCCGTTCCGCACCGAGCACCTGTACGGTGCTAGACGGCAGGCGAGCGAGGCGGTCCAGCCCTCCGGCTTGCGCGACCATCCGGGCCGCGAGCTCGGGGCCCAGGAGAGCGGTCAGGTTCGGGGTCCGCACGGGCGAGGACGCGTTGACCGCGTCCTGGAGAGCGCGGCGCGCGTCGGCCACGGAACGGTAGAGTTCGCCGAGGCGGCGCCTCGCCTCGAGGAGTCCAGGGTCGGCGGGACCGAGGTCGGGTCGGGACGTGCCCTCGGTAGCGGCCCGCGCCGCCCGGGCATGGTCGCCCGGGTCGAGCTCGGGGAAATCGCGAGAGACCCAGCTGCCGAGCCGCTCCCCGATCAGGTTCCGGACCCGGTCGAGGTCGGCCCCCGCTCGGACGGCTTCCTGGACATGGATGGAAGGGTCCCAGGACGCCTCGAGGGCGCGCTCCGCCTCTTGGAGAAGAGCGGTCCCAAGCAGGGACCGGTCGGCCATCGAGGTCCCCACGGGAACGGCAAGGGGGGCTTTCGGGTCGTAGTGAAGGCCGTGTTCCGCGAGGCGGCGATCTCGGGTCCTCCACTCGGACGTCTCGCCTCCGCGCAGGAGCTGCTCCTCTTCGGGGGTGAGATGTCCCTCCCTGCGTTGACGGGCGCGTTCCGCGAGCAGGGCGGGTTCGGTAGGGGCCGGGACGGCCTGCACGACCACCTCCCCGTCGAGGAGGAACGTCCCGAACCAGGTCGTGACGACGCTCTTCACGAACCGCCCGAAGGCGCGCCCCATAAATAGGCCGGCGCGGGTCGCCGCCACCAATGGCGGAGACCCCTTCCCGCGAACTTGTCCATCTCGAGCGGAAGGGAGGGACGGTGCTCTTGACGCTCGACTCCCCTCCCGTGAACGTTCTTTCGATCCCGGTGGTCGGGGCCCTTTCGGCTCGTCTGGCCGAGGCGGAAGCGGACCCCGAAGCGCGCACGGTGGTCATCGCGAGCGCGTTCGAGAAGGCGTTCGCGGCGGGCGCGGACATCCGCGAGATGGCGCCGCTGGACCCCGAGACGGTGCGCGTCCACGGTGCGCGAGGACAGGCGCTCACTCGTCAGATCGAGCATCTGCCCCTACCGGTGATCGCCGCGGTGCGCGGTGTCGCCTTGGGTGGAGGGTGCGAGCTCTGCCTCGCGTGCGACTTCATCATCGCGGCCGAGGACGCCCAGTTCGGTCAGCCTGAGATCAACCTCGGCATCATGCCCGGTTGGGGTGGAACCCGCCGGCTTCCACGGCGGATCGGTACGGCCCGCGCCCGCCGCTGGCTCATGACCGGCCGTCCCGTTCCGGCGTCGGAAGCCTTCGCTCAGGGCCTTGTCGACAGGGTGGTCCCCCGCCCGGAGGTCCTGCCCGCGGCGTTCGCGCTCGCCGAGGAACTCGCGACCAAGCCTCCCATCACCCTCGCCGCGGTGAAGTATGCGATCCTCGGCGCGGTCGACCCGCACATCGATGCCGGCCTTGCCTACGAGCTCGACCTCTGGGCCCGTCTGTTCGGCACGGTGGGACAGAAGGAAGGGATGCGGGCCTTCCTCGAGAAGCGCCCTCCCCCCCCGCCGCCGTCGCGACACGACTGGGAAGCCGCTTCCGCGGGTTTCCCGTGGGCGCGGGGCGTGAACCGCCGGTCGATGGGAAAGCGGAATAAGGACGAGACGTCGAGACAGGACTGACGCCGCGGTGGCTCAGCTGGCAGAGCGGCTCCTTGGTAAGGAGCAGGCCGAGGGTTCAAATCCCTCCCGCGGCTCTCATCGAAGGTCCCCGGTCGGATTCGCCGCGGCCTGTCGGGCAGACCTAGTCCGACTGCTTTTTACCGAGGCAACCTGTCCACCTCAATCGTGCGAGTCGTAATCACCGGCGGAGCGGGCTTCATCGGGTCGAACTTGACTCGATGGTGGGTCGGGCATCATCCGGACGATTCCGTGACCGTCCTCGACGCATTGACTTACGCGGGGCGACGCGAGTCGCTCAAAGACGTGGAACAACACCCCCACTTTCGATTCGTTCACGGGGACATCCGTGACCCCGCCACGGTCTCGACCACCCTGCGAGACGCGGACGTCGTGATCCATCTCGCCGCGGAATCGCACAACGATCGAGCGGTGATGGACCCCATGCCGTTCGTCGAAACGAATGTGGTCGGTACCGCCACGCTCCTCGAGGCGTGCCGTCGATTGAACATCCCTCGGTTCCACCACGTCTCGACCGACGAGGTGTTCGGCTCGCTTCCCCTCGACTCTCCCCTACGGTTCACCGAGACCTCTGCCTATCAGCCCCGAGGCCCTTACTCGGCGTCCAAGGCATCCGCCGACCACCTGGTTCGGGCCTGGCACGAAACCTTCGGCCTTCCGGTAACGTTGTCGAACTGCTCCAACAACTTCGGGCCCTTTCAGTTCCCCGAGAAACTCATCTCGTTGGCCATCACCCGGCTGCTCACGGGGGGCAAGGTTCCGGTGTATGGGGACGGGCTGAACGTCCGCGACTGGATCTTCGTGGACGACCACTGTTCTGCGCTGGACCTGATCGTCCACCGGGGGAAGCTGGGTCAAACGTACCTTGTTTCTGCCCGAATGGAACTGTCGAACGTCGACGTGATCCGACGGATCCTACGGCACCTTGGAAAAGGAGAGGATTCGATCGATTGGGTGCCGGATCGCCCCGGGCACGACCGTCGATACGCGTTGGAGGCTCAACGGCTTACCGACGAGCTCGGCTGGCGCCCCGCCCATGATTTCGATCACGCCCTGACCGAAACCATTGAGTGGTACCGTCGCAACCCCGCGTGGTGGCGTAGCCTTCTCCCTTCCGTTCCACCGGTGAACCGATGAAGTCCGATCTTCCGCGCCTGCGCACGATTTCACCCGAGGCCAGCCAGATCTCGTCCGTGAACGTCGTACGACGAACCCTGCACGGAGACCCACGGGGCTTCCTCCTGGAAACGCTGCGTCGAGATGACCGTTCGGTAGAGGGAGACCACTTCGCCATGACGTACGTCTCGGTCACCGTCCCTGGGGAGTTCCGGGACCGCGACCGCTGGCACATTCACAAGGTTCAGACCGACCGATTCGTGGTCGCGGTGGGAGAGATGATCCTGGCCCTCTACGATCATCGCGAAGCGTCTCCTACCCGTGGTCGAATCGAAGCGATTCGCATGGTCGGCGCTCCCTACGACCGGCTTTCTCGACCGACCAAGGAGGACATCGCGACGTTCCTAGTATCAATTCCCCCCGGGGTTTGCCACTGCATCGGTAATCTCTCCCGTCATCCCTTTGTCCTGGTCAACTCGCCGACCGAGCTCTACGACCCGGCGGACGAAGGTCGGTTGCCGTTTGTCGGCGTCCACGTAGCCAGTCTAGAGGGGCCGTTCGACTGGACGCGGGTTGAGAACGAGCCGCCAAACCCATGACCGACCTCCTGGTCTTTGGAAGCAGCTCTTTGGTGGGCTCCCACTTCGTACTGACGACATCCCATCGCGTGACGGACATGGGCCAGCTTGACCCCCGGGACGAGAAGCTGCCCGTGGTGAGGTTTGCCCCCATCGACCTTACGGACACTCCCCGCGTCGAGGAGGCCGTGCGTCGTTCGGAGGCCGAGGTGGTGGTGAATTTCGCGGCTGCGACCGACGTGGACGCCGTCGAACGAGAACGCCCCCGCTCACCGGAAGGAGCTCAAGGGCCCGCGTTTCTGATCAACGCCGCGGCCCCCGAAGCCATGGCACGAGCGACCCGGGAGACCGGCAAGTTCCTCATCTCCCTGTCGACCGATTTTGTCTTCGATGGGGCCGACGGACCGTACTCGGAGGATGTCGAACCGATGCCGTTCTCTCCCAAGGTCTCATGGTACGGCTGGACCAAGGGAGAGGGCGAACGACGGGTCGGGGCGATCGATCCCGGTGCGGCCGTCGTTCGTATCGCCTACCCGTACCGCGTCTCGTATTCGGGCAAACTCGATTTTGCTCGCAAGATCGTCGACGGGTATCGACGGCGCGCCCTTCCGCCCTACTTCTCGGATCAGCAGATCACCCCGACGTGGGTGCCTGATGTGAGTCGGGCCCTGGAGCATCTGATCGAGACGCGGAAGGCGGGAGTCTTCCACGTGGCCTCTCCTACGGTCACGACTCCGTATCTGTTCGCCCGCGAGCTTCTTACCGCGATCGACCGCGGACCTCCCGAGTTGACCGAGGGATCCCTGAAGCAATTCCTGGCTCGTCCGGGCACCACCCCGCGCCCCGTCAGGGGGGGCCTCCGGTGCGCCCGCCTACCTGCGGCCGGGGTGCCGCTCACGGATTGGCACGACGGAATCCGTCGGTTCGCGAAGGAACGGGAGGATGCGGGATGAAGGGACTCCTCCTCGCCGGCGGGCACGGAACCCGGCTGAGACCGCTGACGTTCACCGGGAACAAACACATGATTCCGATCGCCAACGAGCCGATGCTGTTCTACGGTCTGCGACACCTCGCAGAGGGGGGTGTCAAGGAAGTAGGCGTCATCTTGGGCCCGCTCCACGAAGGGATCGAAGAAGCGGTCGGGGATGGAAGCGCGTTTGGTCTCAGAGTTACCTACATTCACCAAGGAGACCCGAAAGGCCTCGCCCACGCGGTACTCTGCGCCCACGCTTTCCTGGGGGACGAGCCCTTCGTGATGTATCTCGGAGATAACCTGCTGCAAGAGGGAACCCGGCCCCTCATCAAACTGTTCCATGAAATGGGATGCGACGCGGCGGTCGGTGTCACTCCCGTGCCGAATCCCAGCAGCTACGGGATCGCCGAAATGGATGGTGACAAGCTCGTTTCCATCGTGGAGAAGCCCACGGCCCCGCGAAGCAATCTTGCCCTGATCGGGGTCTACGCGTTCTCTCCGCGCATCCATCCCATCATCCAAGAACTGAAGCCGTCGCGCCGCGGGGAATTGGAGATCACGGATGCCATCTGGAAACTCCACGAGGAGCACCGAACCGTAGCCGTGCGGCATGTGGAAGGCTGGTGGAAGGACACCGGTCGACCCGAGGACCTCCTTGAGGCGAACGACCTGGTCCTCCGAACCTCCGTGCCGGGGGGATTCGAAAAGCTCGGGACAGTTGCTGATGGTGCCGTCCTCGAAGGGCCGATTCAGATCGGCCGCGGGTCGTTCGTCGCCGCGAACGCAAGAATCGAGGGACCCGTGGTCATCGGAAAGGACGTCCGGATCGAGGCGGGGGCCCGGATAGGCCCTTCCGTTTCCGTCGGGAACCACTGCACGATCGGGCGACTCGGCGGGGTTCGCAGATCGATTCTCATGGAAGAGACGGTCGTCGAAGGGCCCGTGACGCTCATCAACAGTATCGTCGGGCGCCGAGCGACGATTCGTTCCGAAGGAAACAGGCCGATCGAGCTCTCGTGCATTGTCGGAGATTCGTCCCAACTCCAGCTCTAGCGGACCACCGCCGGCCGTGGGGGAGTGAGCAACCCTGGTGGCGCTCGACCCTCACCTTGAATCGGGGCTCGCCCACGAGCTCGACTTGTGGGCTCGCTGTTCGGCCCGGAAGGACAGAGGGAGATGATGCGGGCCTTCTCCGAGAAGCTCGCTTTCTCTTCACCGTCGTCACGGTATATCTACGAAGCCGCTTCCGAGGGCTTTCCCTGAGCGGGAGACGTGACCCAACGGTCAGCGGGAAAGCGGAAGTAGGGCGAGACACCGGGACGGGACTGACGGCTCGGCGAGTCCGCTGGCAGAGCGACCCTTTGGTAGGGAGCTGGCCGAGAGTTCAAATCCCTCCCGCGGCTTCGACTCTCCCGCGAATCCCCAACTCCGGGACTCATGACTGGTCCCCTGGACGAGGAGCACTCGGTGGCAGATTCTAGGTCGACCGCGTCGCCGCTCATTTCAGTCGTGCTGGTGACATTCCGCCGGAGGTTCGTGGAAGAGGCGATTGCTTCCGTTCGCCACCAAACCCTGGACCCCGGAAAATTCGAACTCATCGTGGTTCGCAACTACGATGACCCGAAACTCGAGGACGAGACGCGCGACGCGGGGGGTCGGTCGGTCCGCCTTGATGCCGAATACTTCGGAGCCGGGACGGTGGCCGGGGTAGCGGCTAGCCGGGGCGAGATCGTGACGTTTCTGGAAGACGACGACCGGTTTCTTCCCGACAAGCTCGCCTCCGTTCTGCGCAGCTTCCAAGAGGATCCGTCGCTCGGCTTCTACCGAAACGGCTTCGTAGTGATCGACGAGCAGGGTCGACAGATTCCCGATCATCCCTTCCGGGCCCATTACCGTCGGGCTGGCGAGCGCCTTGGTGCCGTCACGGTGGGGGGCACCGAGCGAGAAACGAAGCTGCGTCAACTCCCGCCCCTCGGCATCGACTTCAACTCGAGCTGCATGTCGGCGCGTCGGGCTCTGCTTCAGAGCTTTATCGCGCGACTGAAGCTTCCGGGCCCACGTCTTCCCGACGAGCTGGTACTCTTCTCTGCCTTGACCTCGTCGATGTCCCTTCGAATTGACCCCACCGTCCTAACCGAGTACCGGATTCATCGAGAGAACATATCCTCCGGTGATGCGCGTCAGGCAGACCCTTTCGCCGCCCGTCATGCCTACGCCCGTATCTCCGTCAGCAGCGGCCCCTCCCTCATCCAAGCCGTGCGCGAGTCCGGGAATCGTACAGCAATCAAGGAAGCGGACGGCTTGTGGGTCATACAGCGCGCTTACTTGGCCATGAGAGACCCCTCCACCTCTCGAGCCGAGTTTGCACAGCTTCGGCACGAGCTCGAAGGGGCCGAGGATTCCTACCTCGTTCGGTCCGAACCGAGGCTCGGGACAGCCCTGTGGCTGTTCTCCTGGTCTCCTTCGCTCGCCCGGTGGCTGTACATCCGTGCGATCCGCTACCGTTCCGGGTGAATCCGGTACTCGTCGAAACCCTCGTCCGGTCCGGGGTTGACGTCCTTCCTCTCCCCGAGTCCGCATATTGCCTTGCGGCGTGGACCTACCTGCCCTCCGAGAAGAGTCGTCTACCATGGCTTCGGCTGCCTGAGGTGACCATAGTCGAACGGCGAGCGTTCATAACCGGAGTCACCGAACAGAGTGGTTCGTTCCTCGCCGAATCGCTGCTCAAGGGGGGTTTACTAAATCTATGGTCGGATGGTTAGGTGGAACAGCTCGAAGATGCCGGACCCGGAAGCCACGCGTGGCCGACTAAAGATCGTGGGGGGCGGCTTGATAGACCGATTCTCTCTCGATCAGGCAATTCACGCGGCCGAGCCAGACGAGGCATACGACCCCGGGACACAGTCGTTCTTTGCGAGGTCCTTGAGGCGGCCGGTGCTGACCGGCAAGAT
>Ga0209039_10004282_pt1 | contig 10502 bp, 8 predicted proteins | sample BogFormECP12_OM1_FD_188238 | JGI IMG/M metagenome (GOLD analysis project Ga0209039, IMG submission 188238) | Bog forest soil microbial communities from Calvert Island, British Columbia, Canada - ECP12_OM1 (SPAdes) (version 2) | ecosystem: Environmental > Aquatic > Freshwater > Wetlands > Bog ... | reverse complement strand
CTAGGGTAGGCCCTGGGGTCTTGGACTCTTCAACATTCAACATTCGACCTTCAACTCCTCTCTCCCCCCAGCGGTGGGTTCGTTCCTGATTTCTCCAAGTCCCGATCCTTTGTTATCAAGCAAATCGGTGGCTTCGTTTTTCAAAAAAGCTCTCAGCTCTCAGCCGTCAGCTTGCCGCCCGTTTGTTTACTGCCTACTGCCTTCCGCCTACTGCCGACTGCCTTTTCACCCCGCCGGCCCAGTCGGCAACTGAACTTTGCTAAGCTGCCGCCCCAGCAGACCCTTACTCATGGTCTTCATCATCCGGCTGGTCTGGACATACTGTTTCAGCACCTGATTCACTTCCTGGACGCTGGTCCCGCTGCCCTTGGCGATGCGCTTGCGACGCTTGCCGTTGACAATCTCGTGGTTGGCCCGCTCGCGTTTAGTCATGGAGTTGATGATGGCCTCGATGCGCACCAATTCTTTTTCGTCGACGCGCGCCTTGGCCGCGTCTTTGAAGATGCCGATCTTGGGTAGCATGCCGAGCATCTGTTCCATGGAACCAAGCTGGCGCACCTGGCGAAGCTGGTCGCGAAAGTCCTCCAGGCTAAAGGTATCGGTTTGGAGCTTGCGGTGGACCTCCAGCGCCTTCTGCTTGTCGATCTTCTCCTCGGCCTTCTCGATGAGCGACAGCACGTCGCCCATGCCGAGGATGCGCGAGACCATGCGGTCCGGGTGGAACACTTCCAGCGCGTCGTACTTTTCACCCACGCCGATGAACTTGATGGGCTGGCCGGTGACGTGGTGGATGGAAAGGGCGGCGCCGCCGCGCGCATCGCCATCCAGCTTGGTCAGGATGACGCCCGTGGTGCCCAGCCGCTCGTGGAATTCCTGGGCGCTACGGACGGCGTCCTGGCCGGTCATGGCGTCGGCCACCAGCAGCACTTCGCTGGGCCGCAGCTTGGTCCGCAGGTCGCTCACTTCCTGCATCAGCTCTTCGTCGATGTGCAGGCGGCCGGCGGTATCCACAATCAGCACGTCGTTGCCGCGGTCGGAGGCGTCCTTGCGCGCCGCGAGCGCCAGCTCGATGGGGGAGGTGATGCCCTCCCCCGGGAAGCAGCGGATGTCGATCGCTTTGGCCACGATCGCCAACTGCTCCCGCGCGGCCGGACGGTAAACGTCCGTCGAGACCAGCATCGGGCGTCGTCGCTTCGTCGCCAACCATGCCGCGAGTTTTCCCGCCGTAGTGGTTTTGCCGGAGCCCTGAAGCCCCACCAGCAGGAAAACCGTGGGGTAGTCCTTGGAGAAGGTCAGAAACGACGTGTCGCCACCCAGGATGCCGATCAACTCGTCGCGGACAATACGGATCACTTCCTGCGCCGGCGAAAAGCTCGATTTCACTTCCTCGCCCAGCGCCCGGACGCGGACCTGCTCCAGCAGAGCCTTCACCACATTCAGGTTGACGTCCGCCTCGAGCAAGGCGATGCGCACCTCGCGCAGCACCTCGTCCACCGTCTGCTCGTTCAGGACGCCTTGCACGCGGAGCGTCTTGAAAACTTTCTGGAGCTTGTCCTGTAACGCGTCAAACATAATGTCGTTCCGACACTGCACACCGATACCCCGTCGCGGGTGCGCCCCTTCCACACGCCCGACTCCGGGGATTACGTTAATCATAGGTTGCGAGCGGCGCGAAGTCAAGGAAATGGCGCCGAGACGGTGGAGAGGACCATGGAAGAGGACTCGCCCTCGTCTCCTCCCCCCTTGAGCCCGCGTCACCGCATCGTTCTTCTGTCAGTTGAATGACAATCATTCTGATCGTATTGATTGTGATGATACTTGACCCCGGTAATCGTTCAGGTACAATGCGAACAGTTGCGATAGGAGTTGGTCGAGGCACGATAAGGGCGCGGCCGCTTCACAGCGTGCCCAGGATGGGAACCGGTGTCGCGCATGGCAACGCGAGCCTTTGGGATGCATCTGTCCGAAGGTGGACCTCTTGTCTCACCGAAGGGATGACTAGCCCTGCAACTTCGAGAGGAACAGTTCGGCATCGAGAGGAGGTCCCATGGCAGACGCGAAGCGCGGCCCTCGCCTGACTACCGGTCGGCTAATCCTGTGGCCTGCTATCATTACCCTCGCACTTACCCTCCTGCGGCTCGTAGGTGACCTGAAGCGGTGGCCCATGCCATGGTTCAACTCGGCGGCGGGCGGCGCCGGAGCCTTGGTCGGGATTGTGTGGCTCCCCCTGATTCTCGGCCCGTACTTTGCCTTTCGGGTTCGTTTTGAGATCATCAGCCCGCACAGCATGGGGAAGTGGGTAGGCTATGCCGTGCTGGGCTTGGCAGTGAGCCTTGCCGGTTTACTGGCCAGCCGCGCGCCAGGAATGACGCCTTTAACCCGGTTGGCCGTGCCCGTCCTCGGCCTGGCATTGGGCGCTGCCATTCAGTACGCGGTGTGGCCGGAGCTCATCAAGGTGCTTCTGGCGTATGGATACGCCGCGCGTATTCCGGTGGTGGTGGTGGCGTTCCTGGCCATGCGCTACAACTGGGCTACCCACTACAATGCCTCCCCACCCTTCCTTCCCGAGATGAGCTTCTGGCCAAAGTTTTTCCTCGCGGTGGTGTTCCCCCAATTGGTGGGCTGGGTGGGTTACACGGTGGTAGCCGGATCGATGACGGGAGCGTTCGCCTCCGGGTTGCTTCGCCGCCACCCGTCCGAGGAAGTGCACTCAGCCGGCCAGTTCTCAGTCATCAGTTCTCAGTCCTCAGAAGGTGTGAAAAAATAAGAGGTTTCTCGCAAAGGCGCAAAGGCCCGCAGAGTCGCAAGGAAGAAATCCTTTGCGTGCTTTGCTAACTTTGCGCCTTTGCGAGAAACGTTTCTGTCTTTCCAATTTCTTCACACGTTCTGAGAACTTTCAATGCCTGGCCTGCTCCCTCTTCAATGGCTCAATGATTCGATGACCCAATGATTCAATTCCCCAGCTCCACCGCCCGGCCGGTTCGGATCGATTCCTTCGCGGCGTCCAGGATTTCCACCACGCCCACGTTCAAAGCCGCGGCCAGCGGGTTCTCGATCGGCTTGTCGTGACGGATGCAATCGACGAAGTACGCTATGGGGCTGCTCGTTTCGTGCGCCGGCGAGGCCAGAGAGACGGGCCGGCCGTTGAGGCCCTCCACGGTCTCCCGCGACTTCGCCGGACGATAGAGCAGCGCATCGTTGGTGGCCAGCATGCTTCCCTGGGGGCCGAACACTTCTACTTGACCCTTGCTATAAGGCCAATCCCACGAGGCTTGGAGAACGGCCACCGCGTCGGGATACTCGAGGACGATGGTGGCGTCGTCATCCACCTGATTGTTCTGCTCGGTCTTCAGCTTCTGCGCGAAAGCAAAGACGCGAGCGGGCCGCCCCTTGAGCCACATTGCCCATTCGGCGCCGTAGCAGCCGAAGTCGAGCAGCGCGCCGCCGCCGTTCTTCACCGGATCGTAGAGCCAGTCGCCGAAGTATTTGGAAACGCCGATTTCCTTCGGCCCCTGATGCCCCTGCTGCACGATGATCTTCTGGATCGGACCCAGTTCGTGCGACATGACGGCGCGGTGATAGAGTTCGTGGGTGGGCGCCACCCAGGCGTTCCAGTAGTTGACCATTAATTTGATATTTGCCTCTCGCGCCAGCCGCTCCATCTCCTTGGCGTCGGCCGTGGTGGAAGCCAGGGGCTTTTCCGTGGAGTAATGGATATGCCGCCTGGCGCACTCGCGCAGGATCTCCAGATGCCGGTCGTTTTCGGTGGTGACGATGACGCCTTCCGGCTTGGCTTCGTCGAGCATCTGCACGTAGTCGCTGTAGAATTTCACCGTCGAGGGAACCTGCTTTCGCGCTTTTTCCACCAACTCCGGGTGCGGGTCGGCGATGGCCACCAGGTCCGCCAGCGGCTCCTTGGCGATGTCCTGCAGAATCCCCCAGACGTGATCGTGGTCGAGGCCGACGATGGCCAGGCGGGTTCTCGCCGCCTGCGGGTACGCCCTTCCGCTCACCATCAGGAGCGACGCCAAGAACGAAAGAAGCTTTTTGAGCATGGTCTCGAACCTCCCGTCAGAAGCACCGGCCATTCTACTACGAGCCACCACCACCTAATCTGGAATTCGCTGCGACAGACCAAGAGAGAATTGACGATTGCGGATTGACGATTGGAAGAGGCGAATAGGGAAGCCGCACGGCGCTTTCAATAGGCCATCCACAATCGTCGGTGAGCCCCTCTTCCAATCGTCAATCGTCAATCTGTCCCGCCAGGCGGGATCAATTCTTCGCCTTGTCAGGAATTTGGATGTCACAGCACAGTAGGTCACACCAAACTGAGAGCCCTCCTCACGGCGGCGGCGGCGGCCGCGCAAGCCTGATCGAGTGGCATGGCACGCAGCACGGCGTTGAAGGGCTCGGCCTGGATGGGGCCGTCATAGCCGATCCGCACCAGCGAGCCCAGGAAGTCCTTCGCGGGAATGACGCCGGTGGCAGCAGGCAGCTCACGGTGGTCGTCCTGGTACCGATCGAGAGAGAGGCCGGTGGGCGCGTCGTTCAGGTCGACGGTCAGCACGTCCGAGCCGCGCAGCGTCAACACGTCCTTGTCCGTTTCTTCCGCGTTGAACCAGTGCCAGCTATCGAGCTGAATGCCAAGGTTGTTGGTACCGATGGCGATTATCAGCTCTTTCATCTCGCTCATGGTGTGGACGAAGGGATGTCGCTGGCTTCGCCAGAGGGTGCGCGGCGCCACATACTCCAAGCCGAGCTTCTGGCCGTGGTCGCCGAGAATCTGCGCACACTGGCGCAAGCGGTAGGCGTGCTGGCGGAAGTTCTGGAGGTAGGTGAGGTCGTTACTGCAGGGGAGAACCCACGTGCTGACGCGCCCGATGCCGGCTCGTTGCAGCAGGTCGGCGGCGGCCGGGAGCTTTCTCAGTCCGTCGTTGAACGTCGCTTCATCCTGGCGGAACTCCACTGGCAGGCCGGCAGCGCCGAACCTGAGACTCTTGGCCTGCAAATCGTTGAGGAGACGCTTGAGCCCGTCGTCGCCCAGCGAAGCGAAGTAGTCTGGATCAGGGTCCAGGCCCTCGAAACCGTGCTTGACGGTGAGTTCCAGTGACTCGGGAAAAGCGGCGTGGAATCCGAGGCGTCCGAGACTCAGAATCGCGTAGAACTTGCGCTGGGGCATTTCGGCGGGCTCAGCCGCGCCAGCGAGCATGATCGAGCCCGGCAAAGCCGCGACGCCGGCTGCGGCTCCGGCAGAGAGGAACTGGCGTCGGGTAAGATCGTTGGTCATGGCAAGCTCAGGCCGTTTAGTGTACCACGTGCGCCGTCGGGTAGCGGTGGGCGCCCGGGCCGGGGGCAATAGGCGTTAAAATAAGGGAGCCAGGACGCAGATCTAAACCCCGGGGTCAGCGGCCCACCACGACAGTCTGTGTCCTCTGACCGTGCGTGACGATGATCTGGTTTCCCGCCCAACGCACGCCGTAGTCCAAATCGGGTGGCCAGTCTTGTGCTTTCTCTTGCCACGGCAGCTTGTGCTCGGATTTGCTTCCGGCGACTCCAATCACGACCAGGTACAACGAGCCCTGCCCTTGACGTTGGTCGACAACGGCGATCTGCCGGCTATCGGGCGACCACACGAGGCCGGAGCGAAACCGATGCACCTCGGTATCTTTCTGGGAAGGAAATACCGCTTTCCCGTCAATCTCGATAGAAGTCGACTCTTCGCTAACCGTCCCCAAGTCCCGGGCGTCTCCGACGTCCGCGATCCGAGAGTGGTCCGGAGACCACACAAATCCTGTTCCGCCCAATTCCCGCAACTCGCGGCCGCTCCTCGCGTCGAACACCAGGTAGACTCCGACATTCGGATTAATCGACCCCTCGCAGAATAGACGCGTCGAGTCAACCCATCCCCAATCTTCACAGCCCCGGATACCGACCCGCTGGGTTCCGTCCGGTTCCACCAGCCAAACATGAGCCACCGCGGTCTTTTCGCCATTCTCGGTGAATACCTCGATCCGTTCGCGCTCCTGTCCCTTGCCAACTTGCTGGCCGGGGGAATCCACCGCGTAGAGCTTGTGATCGGGCGACCAGGCAACCGCACTCCCCATAGCGTACGAGCCCAGGGACAGTGCTGCTGCGCCAATTGCTGCCGCCGCCATCCTGCGGCTGGCCATCGAGACAGTTCTTGGCACCATGCGCCGTTTGATGCAGCCGAGGCGAGCAGGGTTAGTCAGAACGAAAGAGACCGGCTTGGGTCTATCGCACCTGTGCCTCTCAATCAACGGACGGCGCAGGCGCAACATTCTTAAAACTAGCCTAGTATTGGCGCAAAACGGAACGCGGCGGGAACATGCGAGACGGAGTCTGCGCTACGCTTGCTTGGTTGGAAAACTGAACCGAAACGTTGGAGAACGAGGCAGTGCGTTGTATACTTCTAGCGCCCGAAATTTGGAAACGGGAATGCTGGGTGACATGTGGGTGAACGGACGCCATGCGCCTGTGTCTGATTAACCCCTCCAACCCGCTGGTCAGCATCGTCAGAATCAAGGAGAGCCGCTGGAATCGTTTCCGCGTGTGGAAGCCGCTCAGCCTTATGGTTCTCGCGGGACTGACCCCACCGGAGTGGGAAATCACGATCGTGGACGAGAACCTCGGCGTGCCTGACTATTCGGCGATGCCGCGGCCGGACCTGGTGGGCATTACCGCCTTCACCTCGCAGGCGAACCGTGCCTATGAGGTGGCCGCTCACTTCCGGCGCTTGGGCGTGCCCGTGGTCATGGGTGGCATTCATGCAACCATGTGCCTGGACGAGGCCATGGAGCGTGTGGACTCGGTCGTCACCAGGGAGGCCGAAGGCGTCTGGCCGCAAGTCCTGGAGGACAGTCGGCACGGGTGCCTGAAGCGCCAGTATAACGGAGGGTTCGCCGAAATAGACAGGGTTCCGCCCGCCCGGCACGATCTGCTGACCGGAGGTTATGCCATGGGAGCCATTCAGACCACGCGCGGCTGCCCCATGAACTGCACCTTCTGCAGCGTTACGGCGTTCAACGGGGCCCACTACCGGCTGCGGCCCATTCCGGATGTCGTGCGGGAATTCCAGTTGATCCGTGAGAAACGCGTTCTGGTGGTGGACGACAACCTCATCGGCACACGCCCGGAACATATCGCCCACGCCAAGGACCTGTTCCGCGCCATGGCCCAGGCGAACCTGCGCAAGGAGTGGATTGCCCAGGCTACCATCAACTTCGGCGATGACGAAGAACTCCTGGCGTTGGCCGCGAAGGCCGGTTGTCGAGGCGTTTTCATCGGCTTTGAATCCCCCACGCCGGAAGGGCTTCTGGAGCTCGGCAAGAAATTCAACCTTCTGAAGGGCCGGGACTTCCGCGCCTCCTTGCGGCGAATACAGCGGCACCACATTCTGGTTGTGGGTTCCTTTATCATCGGTCTGGATAGCGACAAGCCGGGCATCGGCAAGCGCACAGCCGCCGCCGCCAGCCAGTACGGCGTGGATATTCTCAACGCGATGTTTCTGACTCCCTTGCCCGGCACGCGCCTGTGGGACCGGATGAAATCTGAAGGCCGCATCGCCCTCGATACCTTCCCGGAGGACTGGAAATACTACACCCTGACCTTCCCGGTGGCGCGCTGTAAGCATTTCTCCCTGGACAGCATCATCGAAGAAATGATCTCCTGCGACCGGAAGTTCTATTCCACGCCGGGCATTCTGTGCCGGGTCTGGAGCACCTTATGGCGCCGCCGCGCGCCGCTGTTCGCCTTGCTAGGCGCTCTCTCGTATAGGAGCAATCTCCGGCTGAATCGCCGGGCATACACGGAGTTTAAGCGTCAACAGGGTTATAGATTCAGGTCGGCTTGATGTGGCAGAGCGAGTGTAGCGCAGACCGAGATTAAAAGGGGTTCCAAGGTAGAAGTTCCGGTGTAGAATGCAAGCACGGCAGGGATAAGGCTTGTACTCGTACTGCGTGAAATGCGGGAAGCCTCTCACACTGGTCCAAAACCTGTTTAATAGGACCGTCCATGACCGCTGCCGTCAGACGCGCGGCTACATTGGTCATTTTAACCTCACCGATTGGTGGTTTTCCGCCTTCAGCGAAGACCAGCGGCAACACATCGAGCTCGTCTTTCAACCCCTCGGGTTCCAGATCCAGCCAGGGGGGGCCAAGCCGAATGCAGATGCTGATTCGCTACTGACAGGTGCGCGCGGGCTGCAGGTTTACTGTAAGGCAGGAAGCTTCTTGGCAAACCTGGCGGACTGGCTTGACAGCCAGAAAGCAGGCATCTGGCCCGGCGCGTAATCGAAAAGGCGGAGTCAATAGCCGAGGACCCCCTAGGGGGTGCCCGCTTCGTTTTGGAATAACCTTGAGAGAAACTACCGGGAAGCCCTTGCAGCCATCAAGGAGCGAAAGGCCCTGGAGTCGGCGGAGAAGTGGGGCTGAAAAATTCACTCTCAGGGCGTTAGCGAAGCAGCGCCTCATCCCGGATGCTAGGGACAAGACTGAACGGCTCCGTGCTCTATTGGGCTTCTTCGGTGTGAGCGGCCCTGCTGCTTGGGAGAGAATGTGGACATCGACTGCTGTTGTGTACCGTCGCTCGCCTGCATTTCGCACCTCCCCATGGGCGACTGCTGCCTGGCTGCGCATCGGCGAGCTTTCAGCACAGAAGGAAAAACTGCCGGCATTTGATAAAGCGGCGTTCAGGCAAACATTGATGCGCCTACGGGCCTTGACGCTTTCCGACCCGGGAGACGTTCGCACGGGGTTAGCAGAGGAGTGCAGGAAGTGCGGTGTCGCCGTGGTGTTGGTCAAGGAGTTGCCAGGAACTTGTATCCACGGCGCAGTTCGGTGGGCCGGCGATGCGCCGGTGATTCAGCTCATCTGCCGGTACAAAGTCGAGGACCTGTTCTGGTTCACTTTTTTTCATGAGGCTGCCCACGTCCTGTTGCATGGGAAACGAGAAGTGTTTTTGGAGGATGGTGAACAGAATGGCGAAGAGAGGAAGGAGAAGGAGGCAAACTCGTTTGCCGAGAACCTTCTCATCCCGGATAGCGAATGGAGAAGATTTCAGCAAGCTGGAGACTTTTCCGAGCCTGCCGTGCGCGCTCTCGCGACGCAAGTCCGAATTTCTCCGGGAATCGTGGTCGGCAGAATGCAGCACGAAAAAATCACTCCCTATTCACGGCTTAACCACTTGAAGAAGGGCTTCGACTTGGCCGCTCCGGCGGCCGCGTAGAGGTTCAGCGATGCCGAACTCGAAAGGGAAGTCCGCCCTCGAAATGACCCGAACTCAATGCCATGTCCAAGGCAAATTTACGATGACTGCGTCGTAGTTGCTGAGAACTGACGGCTGACAGCTCATCCTGGAACAGGTGTCGATCCGAGAGGAAAAGGCGGCGCAGGCGCGACATGGGCGCAGCCTACGCGCTGTCTGACGTTGACGCAAAACGGAGAGCGAGGGGAAGATTCGAGCCTCAGACCTTGGAGAGCACGTCTCCGCTACGCCTGCTACGCTTGCTTTCGGGCGCCTTCCGTTTTGGAATGACGTTGACTATAATGTGGTCACGGAGGCCGGGGGAAAACCATGAAGAACAAGGCGGCGGGAAAACTCAAGGCGCACTGTCGCACGGTCGTGGAAGAGTACATATGACGGCCCGGACGCGGGGGTATCGATCTCCGCGATCCGGACAGTTTGGCCGGTGATGGCCGTGGCATTGTTACTCGACTTGCCCATATTAAGACCAAAGATCAGCATCCTTTTGACAGCGGCGTTAGAAGATTGTTTGCGGGCGTGCACCGATGGTCGATGCTATGATCACTGAACTGCTCTTGAAAGTCGCCGGCTCTATTCTTGCAAGCCTCGTTCAAAAAGGCGCTGCGAAGCTTCTTGAGGAGCCGGCTGTTTCGAAGGCAATAGACGCAGCGGACGAGGAATTTCCACAGTATGACGGAACAGTAAGGGCCGCGCTTCGGCGCTGGTGTGCGAGCCCTGAATTCATGAGTTTCCTAGAAAACCTCAAAGCAGGACAGCGGGAGATCTCTGATGCCGAAGCCATAGCGTCTTTCGTGGACGTCGGAGGCTTCTACGCCGGGACCGAGACCAACGAATTGGCAGAGGCAATCCTGGAAACGTTCACGAAGGCGCTCGAACGAGAACTCTACGCGACTGGGGCAGGCATGGCGGTTCTGGCCGGCCGCCAAGAGGTTCTCCATGCAGACGCCGTGAGCGTCACGGAGCAGACCGGGCAAAAGGTTGTTGCTGAACTAACGGTCGTCATACAGCAGCAGTTCTCGCGGATCGTTTCAGACGAGACCGGTAAGCCAACCTCAGCCCGTGAACAGGTCTTCCAGGCGCGTGTTGACGAAGCGCGAAATCTGCGGATTCCGGGGCAGGCCGGTCACTTTTCGCCGGTGGCCGGAACCCTGACCGGGATCATTTCGGAACGATTTCCACAGCCCTTGCACCGTACGAGACGGGGCAGGGCGAAGGAC
>Ga0209039_10004281_pt1 | contig 10502 bp, 7 predicted proteins | sample BogFormECP12_OM1_FD_188238 | JGI IMG/M metagenome (GOLD analysis project Ga0209039, IMG submission 188238) | Bog forest soil microbial communities from Calvert Island, British Columbia, Canada - ECP12_OM1 (SPAdes) (version 2) | ecosystem: Environmental > Aquatic > Freshwater > Wetlands > Bog ... | reverse complement strand
TTCGTTTATGAAAATGGGCGAGATCCCACCCCATCTGAATGCATAACTCTTCACCTTGCCCCTGAACGAAGTTCTGAATATGCGGCCGAGCTACAACGCCTGTTGCAGGAAGGGGAATCGTCCTCTCTTTTTGAAGAAGAGGGGGATGACGAAATCAAAGGTCAACATTATGAGGATTTCGTTGCACGCGAGGCCACCAACATCGCAGAAAAGTGGCACGATCAAATTAATCGCATCAATATTCCCACGCTCGTAGCCGAAGAAGGGTGTTCTTTCGCGGATGCCATCGCTATCGCCCACTGGCTCGTAGACCACGGCATTGCGTCCGACTCTGCCCTCGCAATTGACGTTAATCCCCCTCCGCTTCAAATTAACCACCTTGAAGAGGCAAAATTCTGCCCGAGTTGCGGGCATCCATTGCCTGCTTTCCAACCGGGCGATAAGAGTGTTATTTGCGAAGACTGTGGGTATGAATTGAAAAAAGGAGACCGGGAGTAATTACTCGGCATCCAAAAATTCATCTAACGCGCGACCGTGGAAGTCACCTGGGGCGAATTTAATGCCCAAGAGTTTCAACATAGTCGGGAGCATGTCCACGTTTTGGCACACGTCGATCTCGACGCCTTGCTTTACGCCAGCTCCTCCAAAAATGAGGGGCGTCGACACTTCATACCTGTACTCGCCATCGTGCTGATTTACATAAATCGCCGTGTGGTCTTCCGGGTCCTCCGGATGCGTGAACACCCACCCTGACTTTGCCGTGACAATCAGCGTGGGGGCATTTTCATTATTAAAGAACCCGAACATGTGTTCAGGGACGTTTGGATAGGTAGCTAAGTACGTGCCGCGGAGCCATTCGAGGTGGGAATGAAACTGGCCGTCCGCGAGCTCCGGCGCGTCGTCAATATAATTAAGGGGGTCTGCGCCTTCCAAGAGCTCGTATTTATATTGCCGGACGTTAGCATCTCCCCCGCGTAATTGCGTCATTTGCGCGATGCCGTCCCGCGAGTGGACTAGAATTGTGTCGCTGTCAATCGGGTGGTACAACCGAATTACCGCGTCAACGGAGAAAAAGTAATCCTTAAAATTCACCGCGACGCCGTCCGTGCGGTAAGTTTGCAGGTCTTCTACGGATATGCTCCGGCGGGCGTGGCCGTTCCCGGCAGGAAGATATAGCGGGATGTGCTCTCCGCCCTCGTAAGTCAACGCGTCCCAATGGGCGCCCTTTTCTTTTTTAAAGGACTCGAAGGTGTTATCTAATATCGGGGAGGAATAACACTTCCACGGGAAATCTACCTTTAACTTTGTGACCATGTCCACTGTGTTTTCCCGACCGAAGGGCTTGGAGGAATGGTCTGCAAACAACACGATCGCGGTGCTATCAAAGTATCCCAGTTCCTTGATTCCGGGCACGTGGCGCCCCTTTTCATCAAATCCGTCTACCAAAGCTCCCACAAGGTAGTCCACCAGACTGATTGCTTCCTTATATTCCTCCGAATCGTGGCCAAACTTATGTGCCTTGTCGTCTGTTGGCAGGAATAACAAGAATGTGAGCATCGGGAACTTCTTCTTTGCCTGCAGGTCTTTGACATACTTCTTAAACACATTCAAAATGAGAGTTTCAAAGACCCCCTTTTTGGACGTGACCGCCTCAACGCCCCCAAATTTCATCTTGAGGAAAACACCGATGTACTTTATCAAAGTCCTCATTTGAAAGAATTTAAACCCCGCCCCACGCTTGATAGTATGGAACGACGCCGAGTCCTTGTTCGGGATCCACTCGAACATGGTCTTCGCTTTGATGATTTTGTCCCACAGGTAAATCGTGCTGACGTTGATAGAGTCCACCTTATACGGGACGGGAACTTTGCCGGAGGTGTCCCACCACGCCGCATTGAGTACACCAGACTTGGACTGAAACATACCCGTGGCAAGGGTCGTGTGCCCATTCGCGGAACTGGATGGAAATTGGCAAATGCTGTGCTGGCAGAAAGATCCCCGGTCAAGGACGTATTTTTTCAGATTGGGAAACAACCCCTGGTTTAGGAATTCCAGGAATTTTTCCCCGCTGGTGTTGTCGATTAAGATGGCGACGACGTGCTTACATTTTGATTCAGGCATGGGAGTTCACGTTGTTTGTTCTACATCATAGTTCTCTTTTTTAATCAATCGTGAATTGGGGGGGATGTCCCCGTGCAAGATGAGACCTGCTCCAAGCTGGCAATGTTCCCCGATGGTGGTGCCGGGCATGATTGAGGTATTTATGCCGATCTTCGTTAAATCCCCCACGACTGCGCCGAGTTTTCTACGGCCGGTGTCGACCCTATCTCCCTTTACGACCATTTTTACATTTGAATCGTCCAGCTTTAAATTGGCTGTTTTAGTGCCCGCCCCGAAATTCACGCCCTCGCCAATGACGGAATCCCCCACGTATGATAAATGCGGAACACTCGCGCCTGCCAGGAGAATGGACGCTTTAATCTCGGAGGAATTGCCGACAATGCACCCGTCACTCAAGCAGGTATACGGCCGAAGGTAAGCCCCGGGTCCGATGCGGCAGTTTTTTCCGATGTACACGGGACCCTCGATGTAAGTTCCAGCTCGAATGAGTGTTCCTTCTCCCACGTGGACAGGGCCATCCATAACCACGTATTTTTCAATAGTGCCCCGCACTTCGGGCTGGAAAAATTCGTCCATGTAATGCTGGGAGGCTTCAAGTAATTGCCAGCAATGCCCAACATCACTCCAGAACTTGGTGCCGACGTTGAAACCAAGCACGGGGGCTCCGTCGTCGATGAGGATCTGGAGTGACGACGTGAGTTCATATTCCCCCCGCGGAGATATGGGGGTACGGTCGATCGCGTCGAAAATTTTCGAACTTAGAATGTAAATGCCCGCATTGGCCAAGTTGCCGAGGTTCATTTCAGGCGCCGGTTTTTCGACGATCTGGACAACGGCATTTTGGTCATCTAATTGGATAATGCCGAAATTGGACGGGTCGTCGACTTCCCGCAGGGTGATGATAGCGTCGGCGGGGTGTTCGTCATAAAACGAAATCAAGTCTTCAAAAATCACGGGGTCCGCCAGGAGGTCCCCATACATCAGGAGGAAAGGTTCATCTTCCACAAAATCGCGCGCGTAATTGGCTGCATTGGCCGTGCCGAGGAATTGCTGTTGCTCGATGTACTCGATGTGTACGCCCAAATCCTCGCCGTTGCCAAATACTTCCATGATTTTTTCCTTTTTGTAGCCGACTACTAGCAGGAAATCTCGAATCCTAGCATACCTCACAATTGATTCGATCGTTTGCTGGAGCAGTGGCTTGCCTGCTATCGGTATTATGTGCTTCGGGCGCGTATTGGTAATCGGCGCAAGGCGTTTTCCTTCGCCCGCCACAAGAAGAACGGCTTTCATGACTAATTTACCTCTGAATCTTGAAGTTGCATTAAGTGCTTTGATAATAAGTTTTTGACTTCTTCGTAAGGTTTCAAGTCGCCCGTAAAGGGCATAGTGAAAGTGGGGTCGCTTTGGATGCGACTCATTAATTCGGTAAATAAGGAATTGACGTGCTTGGGCTGCCCCGACGCATATAGCTCGAGACTATGGTTGTTTGGCAAATTTCCGAAATTAATGAGATGATAGAAATGCGAATGCGGGTCGACCATAATTTGGATGGAGTGAACATAGGCTTGCGCGCGAATCACCGTGTTCATGACAATCGTAGCTAATTTGGCGCTCAGGACGCTTTCTAGCATCTCTTGCTGAGATATCCCATTTCCTAAGGGAATATTACAAATCAGCGTGTCATCAAAAATTTTCGAAAAGATGGGAAGGCCCTGCCATGATAGCCCGCAATAGTGAATGTGAGCTTCCCCGGTAAATTCCTCTTCGTCCACGGATTGCGAATCGATGTGATCCTGGTGTTTCTGCAAGAGCATCGACACGATTTCCTTACATAAATTCACAAAAGCGTCTTGCTTGGAGCCCGCCATGGACAAGAGTGATGCACACGAGTAGATCGCAGTTAAACGTTGCTCAAACTCGGCCAAAAGATCATACCCGATCAAGGTTCCTCCCGGAAAATCGCCTACGACGCAAAACAGGAGGCTCGAATCCTCCTTTACTTTGAGCACGCGAATCAAAATGAGTAAGTTCCGTTTGTCGTCCATCGGACTTAAAATAATCTTGTGCAACCACCATTTGTTTCCCGATAATTGCCTATTCAACGCATCCGCGAAAATCGCAATTTCAAAATATGCGTAGGCAGTTTCATCCGAACAGAACAGAATATCCTCATTGGAGATTAGCGCAAAAGCCAAATCCATCAATAATCACGCAAGCGGGGCAGGAAAACACGGGAGTGGTGGTATCCCTACAATGAGGTTTAACGTGGGCGTATATTTATTACTTATTAGATTTAGAGAAAATTTTCAATATTTAATAGCGTGTATGACGGCGGGCACCTTCACCCGGATAATCTACGTGTTTCTGCACTTCATTAGCCTTTTCTTGGGTTTTTTGTTTATCGGCAACTTCTTTTTTCGTTTGGATTTCTGTAATTGAATCTGGATCTCGATGATGATTTTCGGTTCTTGCTTGAAAGTTCGTTTCTGTTTTACGTTGAATGTCCGGTGATCTTTTAATTTCGTTGGGAAATCCGCAGTATTGCTTAACCGAATTAACTACCCCCCCATCTAACCAGTTAGGGGGAAGTACTCCAATCCCTTGGCGTCGCTTCTCCTGAAGCGTCGGCGGATTATGTGCAGATGTGATCTCCTTCATATGACAACTGAATAAATCGCCTAATGATGTTTCCTGATTCTTTTGAGCGGATTTAAAGTCAGATTGATCAATTTCAGAAGGAGCATTATTAGGATGGGAGTCCTGTAAGGCGGGAATCAAGGAGCGTGGCATATTGGGAGGGAGCTCGGGCGGGAGTTCTCTCCTCGTATTTTTAATTGCATTGCAAACGCGGGTGATCGCTATTATTGCATCTAGTTGGTTTGCCTCTCGTTTTTGCCCACTATTGTTCAGATCGCGAATTAATGTTTCCGCGTTTGATGGAACATTAAATGAACGAATTCTTTTAATCAACTCCGTTGCTCGTTTTAAAAGATCTAAATCTCGGGTATTTTTCAACCATAATTCCAAATCTTGCTGTCCCTCGGTGAATCGGGGTGAGTTTCCTTCCATTGCCTTGGTCTTCCATGCTTCTAAAGTAGTGAAATCTCCCTTTCGAGTTAATGTGCAGCAGTGCTTTACCTTTTCTAACGCGGGAGTGTTTGCACCCAAGAACCGAAATAACATTTCAGTTGAAATGATACGCACGTTCGGATAGTCGTGAAGGAATTGCACACGTTCCCTGTGACAAGGAGCATCAGCAGTTAGGGCGATAAATAATAATGTGTCCGGTCGTGCATATTTTTCAGCCTTTTCGTGTAATCTGGTGATTTCATCCCAAGTAGTAAAATCGATGGCTAGTCGATCCAAACAACTGACTTGGGAAGAATCTAAGAGGAATTTCTCAGAAAAAGTCGTTTGTCGATTGAAATGAGCTCCTAACTGCGATGAAAGCCAATTACCTTCGTGCACATTGTCGATAAGGATATCGTATTTCACAGATTCCTCCCCGTATTCAATTAAAAATTCAGGATATTGTGGGGTCTTCAGATTTGCAGTGAAAACGTCATTGGCACCATATTCAAGTATCGGATGGTTGAATTGACCGGCAAGCGAGCGATTGTCTTTGGGGAACATTTTTCTGAATGTGATTTCAGCAGTTTTTCTTGCTTCACTGAGGTCCATCCCCCGATTTTGATAATAATCTTCTAATTCTCGACGAAAAATTCGCATGCAAAAGACTTTTGATACGTGATTTTCTTGGGCGATTTCCCCCAAACTTGGTATCTCTTTGCTATTTCTGAATCTATTGAGTTGTGTTAGAGCAATCTTCCTTAGATATTTCTTTTTTGCGCCTTGCCCGAAAAATTGCGCTAATAACTTCCTGCGCTCTTCGATCGGTATTTCTGAATGGCGCAACCCGACCCAAATCGTACCTTGTTTTGTATAAGTTCCTGCGTTAATATCCAATTTTGCAGCTTCCTCACCCAAACTCCCGATCTCGGATATTGGAATTACTCCCGCGTCTATTGCATCAAGACGTTTATTCAGGGCTACTTCTCGCGATTTTTGCCCAAAGCATTTAGCGAGTTCTTTGCGGCGATCTCTTAAAGGAACTTCCGGGTGATTTAATGATACCCATTCAACTCCCCATATTGCATATTCTGTTGGATTAATTCGCAATTTCGCAGATTCCTCACGACGACTCCCTATTTCTGATAATGGGATGTTACCTGCATCAATCGCGCCTAATCGACGGAAAAGTGCTGACATCCGTGCTCCTGTCCCAAAACAACTTGCCATTTTTTTTTGACATTCGATTTCAGTCATATTAGGATAACGTGATTCAACCCACTCTCGACAAAATCCACTATACGTATGTACGTTTATACCTAACTTGGATGATTCATCGCTCCGGGTTCCGATTTCGTCTAATGGGATTGTTCCCGCATCGATCATATCTAAGCGCCGGAAAAGTACCATTTTCCGTGCGCCAAGACCATAATACTCAGCGAGCATCTCGCTGTGTTCGCTTGCATCCACCTCTGGGTGGCGCGATGCAACCCATTCCTCTCCGCATTTCTTGTATGTAAGTGGATTGACATTCAATTTGGCAGATTCCTCTTTTAATGTTCCGATCGCGGTTATAGGGATTTTTCCTGCGTCTATCGAGTCCAATCGGCGGAAAACAGCAGTCTTTCGTACTCCTTGACCATAAAATTCTTTGAGCTTGGTTCGGCGATCGCTGACCGGCACCTCTGGGTGTCGGAGTGCTACCCATTCTTCCCCAAGTTCTAGAAAGTTTACGTGGTTTCCTAATCCTAAGAGAGCACTTTCTTGGTCGAGGGTTCCGACTTCTTCTAGAGGAACGCTACCAGATTCAATGCCATCCAAGCGATTGGAAAGTTTCATCAGATTATCCAAGCGGTCGAATTTCGCTTTTTCTTGTCTTTCTACGGTAGTTCCCAATTCCTGCAATAAGCGTAAAGCCCCGCCCTCCTCGTAAGAAACACCGAATTTTTGTCTAACGTGCTGTAAGACCACCTTAGCAGTCCAATATGCTGAGTCATATCCTAGTTCGCGGGGATTTTGCTTTAAATCGATTTCTAATTCCTGCTTTTGCTCCGATGTTAAGCGAGATGGTCGACCTTGACCTTTGTGAAGTAGTTTGGTGGGTTCACGGTCGTTTATATGTGTTAAATTAGGGTTCCTGTTAGGAAAGGTGGTATCATCTGGGGTCATAAACTCTTATGAAATTTATAGTTTTTAAAGAGGAATAAAAAAATGGAATAGAAATTAAATTAAGGATATATCCCCCTTAATTCTACGCCCTTAGCTACCCGTTCTACAGCGATTATATACGCTGCGAGTCGCATGCTACATTTTTCTCTCTGGTATACATCCCACATATCATCGAACGCTTTAAGCATTATTTGTTCGAGTTCTTGGTTGATTCTCGCTAATGGCCAAAAATAGGATTGCACGTCCTGAAGCCATTCGAAATAACTGACAGTCACGCCTCCAGCGTTAGCAAGAATGTCCGGAACGACGATTATGCCATTCTCCTCCAAGATAACATCCGCATCAGGCGTCGTCGGCCCGTTTGCCCCTTCGACGATGATCCGTGCCTTGATATTCGGCGCATTCGCGTGGGTAATCACGTTTTCGACTGCTGCAGGAATCAGCACATTCACGTCTATTTCGAGCAGGTCTTCATTGCTAATGGGATCCCCGCCTGGGAAACCAGTCACCGTCCCTCCATTGGCTTCTGAATACTGCTTGAGGTCGTCAATGTTGATGCCTTCCGGGTTGTAAATTCCGCCCTTGACGTCTGACACCGCGACGATTTTGCTGCCCTCTTTGTACAATGCCATCGCGGTGTTGAGGCCGACGTTCCCGAATCCTTGGATGGCAAATGAACAATCAGTGCACGCTTGGTTGAGGTTGGAGAGCAATTTCCGGATGATGTAAAATATGCCCATGCCCGTTGCCGCGTTCCGGCCGAGAGAGCCCCCCACCTCCACCGGCTTTCCCGTGACAACGCCGGGGATGGGGTGGCCTGCGTCCATTGAATATGTGTCCATGATCCACGCCATTTCCCGCGCACCCGTTCCCATATCGGGGGCAGGTATGTCTTTGTCGGGACCAATGACGTTGCGAATTTCGCTGGCGTATCTGCGAGTAATGTGTTCTAATTCCCTTGGAGACAACGTGCTCGGGTCGCAGATCACGCCGCCTTTTGCCCCACTGAGCGGTAGATTCATGACTGCACACTTCCACGTCATCCACATCGCGAGGGCCTTAACTTCATCGATACTAACATCTGGCGAATACCGAATACCCCCCTTGCCCGGGCCCCGCACGGAATTATGCTGGGCACGATAACCCGTGAAAACTTCGAGGTGACCATCATCCATTACAACTGGAATCGAAACCTCTAAGATTCGCTGGATGTGGCGCAAGTATTCGTGGATATACGGACTCAAATTTAATTTCTCAGCTGCAATATCTAATTGTTTCAGGGCATTTGAGAAGGGATTCATTTCATCTACCATATATCGACATCACTCCAACTTTATTGTGACCGAGGAGAACTATATCGCATTATTACCTTTGGGCTCAAACTTCTTGAAACACCCCTATGTCAAAAGCAGGTAGTTGCCATTAAGATATTTTATAGTGCCCCTAAAATGCCCCATAATTCGGCGATTACTTTTGGAGTAGTTCCTTATTACTTTTTATCCTCCACATGGGGATTTTGACGTTCCACCTACTGGACTTCAAGTCCTGCTGCATTTATAAGGCAACAAATGGTCATCATTCACGGTAATGATGGCAACCAGATTTGTTCCCCCCGATGAAATTACGACCCTCCAGCGAGAAATCCTTTCAACCTTGGAAAAGAGTCATAGACTTTTTTCGCTCCGCTTCTATTTCGTGGTCTCATTCCTAATAGTCCTTACAATCGCAATGGTGATTGTGGGCATTTCGATGAATGCTATGGTTCCTGGTTCAGGAAGTACAAATTTAATCTCCCTCATAACCGTCGCAATCATTAGTCTCCTAAGCTTCCGGGACTTAGGAAAACATCTCGCATTTATTCGCTGGAGTGGCTCCCAATTACGAGCGATGGATTCCCAAATACTAAACTCGAAAGATTTTGTGGGTCTATCAACCTACATCAATAAACTTGTCGACACCGTCTATACTGGGACTTTTTGGGGTTGGAACACAATTGATGATAAATCTCCTGCGAGAATGGTCGAAAGTCTCCACAATCACGAAAATCAAACGCAGTTCATATTTATTCTAATACTTGGGGTATTTTGCTTTTTCACAATTTTTTTATGGGTCACGATGTGGTCCAAGCAGTCGGGGGGCGTTTTATCCTTAACTTTTGAGTGTGTGTCTTTGGCGGGATTAATTCTCCTTACTAAGATCCAGCATATGTGGTCAATAATTGTTCAATCATGGGGAGGGTACTATTCTGCATTAGACCGTTGGGGTGAGAAACTGAGGGAAAAAATGGTTCCGGATGAAGATGACGGCGGGGTTTACTAAAATGGGGAAGGTTTCCTTCCAAACAAATGGGTCAGCAAGGACTCCGCGGCGGAACCAGTTCGAGATTTGGGCAGAAGTCCTTGAGGCATGCTTTCGGACGGGTCGAACTCAAAATTGGCTCCTCCGCCGGCTCGGTCTGAAAACAAAGGCCATTAAAAATACCCTCAATTTTCTCAGTTCAGGAGGTTTAATTCAAAAAGAGACTAGCCTTGATAGGGATAGAGTCATGTATTTAACCACGCAGCGAGGTGCCGATGCATTAATCGCATATTACAAGCTCGTGAAAAAATTCTTCGGCAAGTAAATATCCAGAGTATACGTCACGGATAGTTTCCTCATCAGTTATTTTTTTTGCCGCTCAAACGCTTGAACCACCCCGTGACAATTGCAGGTGGTTGCGACGAGGATTTTCGGGGGTTGATAGGAGCGTATTTTGTCCAAAGCACTGAATAAAAACGTGCCCGCGATCCCCCCTAAACCGGCAGTTAATTGCTCGCTTTCAGCGAGGAAGGAATCAGGCATATTTTGGGCGATGTCGGCGACTATTTGAGTGATAGTCATTGGCTTTTCCCGGCAGAAAGTGGGGCAATATAATTCTGGACCCGCGCAATTAGGCGGGCAAAGCTCGCCATCTTGAGCATAGGAGAGCGTGATAATGCCCTCCGCCGGATTGACTCTTATATTGAGATCGGCGGGAAGGTTTGTTGCAATATTTGCGATTTCCTCGCCGTCGGGGACATACTTGACACCCTCCTGCTGGGCGATATCCAGGAGTGCGACGGCGAAGAAGTGCACGGGAATCGTCGGAATGATGAATTCGG
>Ga0209039_10004280_pt1 | contig 10503 bp, 19 predicted proteins | sample BogFormECP12_OM1_FD_188238 | JGI IMG/M metagenome (GOLD analysis project Ga0209039, IMG submission 188238) | Bog forest soil microbial communities from Calvert Island, British Columbia, Canada - ECP12_OM1 (SPAdes) (version 2) | ecosystem: Environmental > Aquatic > Freshwater > Wetlands > Bog ... | reverse complement strand
GCCGAGTCCGGCGTGGAGGATGCGTACATGAAGCCGACATTTTTCTTTAGATAAGAAGATTAATGAATAAGAGGTGCGAAATAAAAATTAGACAGACTCCTTAAATATAAAAATTCATAAAATTTTTGATCATTGTTTGTTCTTCTGGATGGATTATCATCAAGAAACTTCTTGAATGCAGGCAAATCAAATCGTGGAAACTTGATCCTCAATCGTCGATTTGATTGGTGTAATTTCTTGAATAATTCGTATTTGGAATACAATATTTCTGGGTGAATTATAAGGTCGAACCGCTCTTCACTTGGGTGTTTTTCGTCTATCACGTGCTTTCTCCTTCATTTTATTGTATCTGCAGGCACATTGATTTCTTGAATCCAGTGTTTGACTGGTGATAATGGCAACATCTACTTAAACTCGTTCTTTAAATAAGGGATTTATAGACTGTAATTAAGGCTACAACCCACGAAAATATAGATTAAAAGTTAGATTTTTCCGTCTTTCGACGATTCCTTTGCTTCCCATCGGGTGAATTCCGCTTCGATGCTCGACACGAACGCCTCGATATCGCCCCCTTGGACGCTGATGCATGGCTCGTCGATGGTAAACTTGATTTCCTGCGCCCAGCCCGGGATTTTTCTCAAGAACTCCCGCCGACCCATGCGCAATATCTTTCGCAGCGTCTCGAGCTTGGGTCGTTTCGATACGTTCAGCGTGTTCCGCAATTGTTCGATGATCTTCTCCTCCCGGCGTGCTTGGCAACTCGAGTATTACGCTTGTTTTTTATCAACGTGAGTCAGGATATTATCGGCGGCGACATTCACGACCTTCTCCTTGAAATACACGCCGGCATCATTCACGTGCTCGACAATGCGCTTTTTAGACATGTCTACAAAAGTATAAAAATGTAAACATTGTAAAAATCTTTGATGACATTGGTTATCTGCGATGCATCCAACATTATTTTAATTTCCAAGTTGGATATACTTGACACATTTCTGGATGTGTTTGGAACCATCACTATGCCGGAAGCAGTTCGTGTCGAGGTCGTTGATAACGGCAAGAAATTGAAAAAAATGGATGCATTGTTAGTAGAGCAGAAAATATCGGATGGAAAAATTATTGTGAAAAAAATCAGCAAATATAAGGACAAAACAAGGTTATTGAACGATTTCAATCTTCATGACGGTGAAGCTGAATCAATTATCCTGTACAATGAAAATAAAGCCGATTTGCTTGGCACGGATGATTATCGCACAATCAAAACGTGCCGACTCTTGAGCATCAAGTATTTTTCAACGCCTGCGTTCGTGTATCAATGTTTCGTCGCCTGTTATCTCGAGAAGGATATAGCCTTGTTAAAAATGGACAAGTTATCCAAGATTGGCTGGTACACGGATGAAGTGCTTGATCATTTCAAGAAACAAATTCAAAATTTAGGAGATGATGTTAATGGCGAACGTGATATCAATTCGGGTCAATAAAAGGCTCGAAGAGCTCATAAGAAATATTGCAAGCGAGACCCAGCTTGATCAACCGGATGCCATTCGAGAGGTCATGAACAATGGCGTCATTTTCATGGCTATCAAGGGATACGCGGATGGCCGGTATTCCGTGGAAAAAGCCGCATCCCTGGCTGGAGTGCCTCTTTCCGAATTCATGGACATGGTTGCGAGCCTCGGCATACGGTCAAAAATTGGTCTGGACGAAATGCTAGTCGGATCCGATAACTTGCGACGTTATTTCGAGAAGTAATCGAAAAAGTCATCAAAATGCCTTGAAACCCATTTCGATAACGTGACTTCAAGATGATGTTGAAGTTAGATTTTTCCATCTTTCGACGATTCCTTTGCTTACCTCCGCGTGAAATCCGCATCAATGCTCGCCACGAACGCTTCGACATCGCCCCCTTGGACGCTGATGCATGGCTCGTCGATGGTGAACTTGAATTCCTACGCCTAGCTCGGGATTTTTCTCAAGAACTCCCTCCGTCCCATTCGCAATATTAGCAGCTTCTCATTATCAATTTACGCTTGAAATTCCCTTGTTGGCACGCGACGCTGAACCTGGAAGGTGTTAGGACTGGCATGAACTATTATATTGTTGATGGAAAATTATTTGAATTGCATTTGAAATGGATTAAATTTAAGTCATTTTGATTGCAATAGGAAGTCATGATAAAACTGGATACTTCTTCATTGGTCATGGTTGCTAAACTTGAGTATTGGGACGTCGTGCAAAAACTATACGACGAAATAGTAATAACTTATGGTGTTTGGGAAGAAGCCGTGGAAGAAGGTAAGAAAAGAGGTAAACCAGATGCATTTATTATCGAAAAGAGAGTTAAAGACAACAAAATTACCATCCACCCTTCAAAATCGAGTTATCCCGAAATGAAACTCGGAAAGGGCGAGACAGAGACAATTCACGAGGCCATCGATGAATCCGTGCCCGCCATGATCGAAGAAATCAAGCCACGTGTTATCGGTTCAAATCTGGGCGTGGAGGTGACCTATCTACCACTTGTATTTATAAAAGCGTATATCGAGAGCATATGGACGGAACAAGAATATGAAGATGCATTACAAAAATACGCCATGCAAATGAGCCCATCTGCAGAACAAATGATTCTATTACGCAATATCAAGGATTTAATTAAAAAATCGAGGTCATCAAAAAATGATTAACCTGACGGTACGATCCAGGAAAGATGTCTTGGAGGAGCTTGATCGCGTTGCTGCGCTCAAGCATTTGGACCGTGCACAATTACTTCGCATCATCCTGGAAAAAGGATTGGAAAAAGAAAAGCTCGATCTGGCTATCGAGCTCTATCTCCAAGGAGAAACTATGGAACGAGCTGCGAATGTGGCAAACGTGAGCATCTGGGACGTGATGGATGCGCTCAATGCTCGTGGCATCACGCGGCGGTTTGATGCGAACCAGGAAAAAGCGTTTTTTGCCAAGGCGCTTGAGAAGGAATATCCGGAATTGGCACGGAAGATTTTAAGGATGTAAATCGATAGAAATGCCTTGAAAAAGGTGAGAGAATGGTTAGAAAATTCTCGATCGTTATTCCAGAAGAACTGAATAGAGAAATTGATCAGATACGGGATAGACTAGATCACGTGCTTGGTCGTTAGCGCTTTTAATTCGCGTTCGGTCTATTAACACGAAAAAATTTTGCTTTGATGGTGGAATTCGATTTCAAGATATCGTCAATTCTAGTTGCTAGGCCATCGAAATCAGTATCATAAGTGCAAACGATGATCCCGTAATGATCAGGATGTTTCTCATACAAGAGAATGAAGTGTTTACGATTCATCGTGACGACGACACGTTTTTCCTTTTTTGCGAAAGATAACACTTACTCATCAGTCATTCCCTTGTTTGAATTTCCTGAATCGCGAACTGTCAAGACGTCATGGCCGAAAGTTCTAAGTACTTCGGCGCAGGGATAAGGAAAATTTTCATTAGTATAAAGGCGTGCCAAATCCTAATCTGCCTCGTTTTCAGCTATCTGCTGGTCAATTTCATCCTGATGGTACAAGTAATACGTCCAGGCATTTGCCAGATCTTCTGCACCTAGATTCGGGTAGTTACGCAAGAGATCTGCATCGCTTGTTCCCAATTGGCGAGCACGAACGAGCAGCCACACGGGAATGCGAGTACGCACGATGCATGGTTCACCACCGCAAATCTTTGGATTTATTTCGATGCCCATGGAGATATTTCCAACATACCGCATGAGAAACTTGAGGAACTCCATGCGTTCTGTCGTGGACATGTTCGCGACGATTCTTTCGGCTTCCTTTATCAAGCTCATGATGAAATCATGAAAAACCGGTTTAATTGTTTTCTTAACTTGATTTAAGTTTCATTGTTGAAAGGTACCGTTCTCGAGCGTTTCTTTTCTACATTACAAGATCAGTTCAAGGGCTTCCGTGATGTTCTCCCGCGCCTCTTCCATGGTGTCATCCTGCGTATTAACCCTGGGAATCTCTTGAATGTAACCAATGTAACCTTCAAATTCCATGTGCCAGCATAGCAGCTTATATTTAAAAATTTAGCACGTGAAAGTCTGGAATTCGCTCGTAATGTCGTTGATTGTTGGAAACAATGGTATCATGGCCCGCAGCGATGATGATCCCCGCGATAAGCGAATCAAACGACCCAATACCATTTCCCTCTGCATCCAGTTTCGCAGCGATTTCAGCACCCGTTTTGATCGCATCCAAGGTTAATTCGAAAACCTGGATGTCATTTAAAAGCTGTAGCATGCGTCGCTGTTCGTCTTGCAATCGCTGGAGAAAGCGAGCATTGTCTCTGAATTTTTGCGATAACGGTGGAAAGTAGAAACCATAATAGATCTCGTAAAGGACGGGGATAGCAATGGCAAAGATGTCGTTTTTATGAGCCGCGAGAAATGCTGCCATCGCTGGCTTTCCTCGCAATATGGCGATGATTGCATCGCTGTCAAGGAAAATCATCTAGCTCACTCCGATTCCTGTATCCTGTCGCTCAGATTTTTATTCAAATCTTGCCGAATTTTATTGATGCTTTGATCCACTTCCTCAGGAAATCCGCTCCAAGTCCCGAAATATTTCATCAATCGCGAGAAACTTCCTTTTGTTCCTTCATTTATAAGATTTTCAATGACATCTGAATAGCTCTGGTTTTTTTGCTTCAAGCGCGTCAATTGCTCGTATATATCATCGCGAACGGAAATATTTTTCGATGTCATATGATCACCATGGAGATCTGTAGCATCTCTACATATAAAATCTATACGCTTTGACCTATGGAGAATTAACGTCTGGCTATTCTCAAGCACGCGCGCCACTTCTATGCCAATTCCCGCAACGTCAGCCCCGCGTCACGAAACCGTTTCTACAGAATTTCGAAATTGATGGTTGTTGAATCCAAGAATGCGAATCAAGGTGACAATCCCGAGATATTCGATGTGGATGATATCGTAGCCAGATATTCTCTCATCAGGCCTTGAAAATATCATGCCACGAAAAAGACGGAAAAAAAAGTATCCAATTTCATTGGTATCATCGAGGGTTATTCAACAGTTCATTGTAACTTGTATAAACTTGGACATTCCTCTGGGATTTCATTGGTTCAAGCGTTGCGGGATAACATCAATATTTTCAGAAATTCCATGACCTATCCTTGCTTATGAATACCCAGGACGCATCATTGCACGTGATGGACACGACCAAAGCGTGCCCCGGCCGCTTTGCGCCACGATGCACCATCGAGCACGGAGGTGAGTCGTGAGTAACGGCACGGGCTGACAAGTTCCGCGCCGCCACGCCAGCAAAAAGTAGATGGCATTTCACCGCGGGTATCGGGGCATGGATGACATGCACTCGCCGCGCGCGGCCTTGCCGCACGTGAACGCGCTTTGCGGTACCCCCGAGAAACGTGAATTGCCTGACATCCTTGAGGCTATATGCCAAAAAGGAGGGTTCCCGTTATAACCCACGACGTCTTCAAGATTCGGTTATAGTAAATGGGGACGGTTAATCTAAGCAATTTGGATGAAATGTCCAAGATTGCCTAGGTTTGAAATAACGGTGACGATATTCTAGACAGCACGAAAGAACACGACCTGATTCGATCCGGGGATCAATAACGGTTCGCAGAAGAATTCTTGTCGATTCAAGGGTGTGGATTTCGTTTGTTTACAAGAAAGATATCCACCATGATGCCGCGAAAGCAATCGTGCAATGGATAGATGCTCAAGCTGAATATTCCATCGTTATAACAAACTTGATACTCGCAGAAATTTCGAATTTCTTGCATCGAAAATCGATAGCCGAAACCGGTCTGAATTTCGTTGAAGCCATTTTAAATAGCGAAAAAATAGATTTATTTTATGATAGCGAGCAATATCTTGCTGGAACAATTGAAATTTACAAAAGAATCGAACAACTGGGTTATGTTGATTCGAATATCGTATTATTTTACAAGCTCCTGAAATATAAATGCCTCATTTCATTCGATTCCAATTATGATGGGATTAAAGTGCCTTTGACACTTTAATGGAAGTGCCTTTGACACGCACTTCAAAATAATGAACTTTCAAGTCGTTCCGTAGAATATAAAGGAACGAGATATGATTAATATCGCTTCTTGGAGGATTTGGTGTCGCGTTCACCTCTACGGTCTCCATCACGGGAAGAACCTCGTTCTCCATAACGACCTTCACCCCAATTGCGACTCTCGCCATATCCACCGCCACCATGATCGCGCATCGATGTTCCTTCCTTCTCCGGGGCTTTGTTGGTCACTTTCACGTTGATTGCCTCGATGCCCTTTTGGCCTTCTTGGGTTTCAAACTCCACCTCGTCGCCCTCGTTGAGCGTCGCGAATTCTCCTTCTTTCGTGACGATGTTCGAAAAGTGAACGAACACGTCTTTTTCTTGATCCGGCACCGAGATGAAGCCGAATCCTTTCCTCGCGTTGAACCATTTTACAGTTCCATTTACCATTATAGCATTCCCTTGATGAATTGATTTGTTTTTCAAGCAACTTGTCCACCGTTGCGAAAGACGGGTGCGAAAGGTCGAACCCGATTGTTTTCGATTGTAAGACAAGAAACAAGTGAACAAGGTTCGCTCGTGTATTAAGGGCATACGATGGTTGGACATAATGGCATGAACCTGGCACGAACCAAGTTTGTCAAAGAATAATGAGTTCTTTAGACCAAATGTTAATAGGAGGAACCGTGTTCTTGCTTTAGAAAAGTTACGGGGATGATTTCGTTTTATGGAGCAGTATTATTTTTCGGGCGACTTTAAAAATCTAAATTTCATGATACTTTTGTTGAAAGGATGATATAAAAACATTTGAAGGTGTGCTGATTAACGTTGCACGAGTTTATTATTCTATCATTTTAACTTGACCATCAATATACAGTGGTTTCTAACCATGGCGACGATTAAGGAAGCTGCACTGGAAATAATAAATCCATTACCTGATGAATGCACCGTGGAAGATATTATGTATGAAATTAATTTCATCGCACATGTTATGGATGGGTTACACGATGCACAGGAAGGAAAGACGATCAGCACCGAGGAACTCTTAGAAAGGGTTCATCAAAGGGGCAAATAAGGTGGACCGAGAAAGTTGATTCGCGACGAAAGCTAATGATGCTTGGAGTAATTATAAGCCCAAGCCGTATTGTAACAAGTTACTCGTTGACTTTTTTCAAAAACGCATCCAATGACGTGAAATTTCCCTTCGTTTTTTGTTCCGTGGCGGGTGTTTCGGGCTTGGTTGACGGGGTGTAATTCATGATGAACAATTCCTTCCCGGCTGCCGCGCTTCCTTGCATGAAATTATTCATGCCGTATTGCAACTCCCAATCATAAATCGTGGCAAACCCGAACAAGTCTCGGATCTCGGGGGCATCATCGTACGTGATGAGCCACTTGTGGTGGCACGCTTGCATATCACGCGCGAATCGCTCGTGATCGAATCCCACGTGCAAGTCCCCATCCTTGCCGTACAAGCGTTTTTTCATGGCTTTGAAATATGGCGGGTCGAGAAAGATGAACACGTCATCGCCTTCGTCCTCGAGCAACACGTGATAATCATCATTGGTGATGATGACATCCTTCATGATCGGCTTCATTTTTACCAGGCGAGCGATGGAACTATCCGTGAATCGACTCCTGAACGCTTGTTGCGAAAATCCTCCCGAATCAGATAACCCGGAGAAACTTGTCCGGTTGATGATGAAAAACCGCACGGCTCTCTCGAAATCGTCATTGCATTGCCAATCTCGCATGTCGCGATTGAGCTCGGCGCCTTCGACATATCTCGCTTTTGTTTCCTTGATCGCATCGATCAATCGCTCCGGTTCATCCCTAAGAACTTTCCACAAGCAATACAAGTCTTGATTCAAGTCGTTGATCTTGAACGTGGCATCGCTGGCAGCGCGTTGCTTGACTGCGACGAACACCGACCCGCCACCGATGAATGGTTCTCTATATTCCTTGAATGGTGGAATCAAGGGTATTATCTGGGGAATTGCCCTGGATTTTCCTCCGGGATATCGCAGCGGGCTCTTAACCTCGCCGCTTAACCGAGCATATTTCATCAAGCATCATGGATTTTGGCGTGTACCACGATATACCTACATGCTGAATGATATAAAAGTCTCCATTAGGTAAAACCAATTTTTTTTGAAGCTGATGAAAATCATGGATATTATATTCACGATCGCGGCAATGCTGTCAATTAAATCACGATTCAAGGCTTGATCATTTGTACCATATTAGTAGGGTATTAAAAATGGGGTTATTCAACAGCCAGATTGAAATATAATTATATCATGCCCACGAAACACGAGCTCATCGTCGGCTCTTGCGAGGAAATGAAAGAAGTCGAGAGCAATAGTGTCCATCTGATGGTCACGTCGCCACCATATTTCAATGCACCGTTTGATTACGAGGATTTGTACGATGATTATCAAAAATATCTCGACATGTTGAAAAACGTGGCTGGCGAGATTTATCGCGTGCTGGAAGAAGGTCGGATCGCGATACTTAACATTGATGATATGCTTGTCAAAGGCGAGAAATATCCCATCACCGCCGACGCGACCCGGATTTTTCTCGATGCCGGTTTTCGGTACCGGGATCGCATCATATGGAAAAAACCGGAAGGATATCTCAGGATCAGCAAGCGTAGCGGCGTTCTCCTGCAAAATCCATATCCAATGTATTTCTATCCCGACAATCTATTAGAAAGCATTATCGTATTCCAGAAGGGACGGTTTGATTACAAGTCCGTTTCTCAAGAATTGAAGGAAGGATCAAGGATCGACAAGGAGGAATTCCAGAAAAAAAAATGGTTTATGACGCTTTGGGAAATGACAAACGTGCTCCCGAACTCAAAACTAGAGAAAAATATTGCAGCTTTTCCCGAGGAATTGCCGTACAGGTGCATTAAGTTGTTCTCGTTCAAGGGGGACACCGTGATCGACCCGTTTGCTGGTTCGGGCACAACCATGAAGGTGGCTCGCGATCTCGGGCGCAATTCGATCGGGTTCGAGATAAACAAGGACAACATCGCCGTCATCAAGAAAAAAACGGGGTTCGACGGGCAGCAACGGTTGATTTACAACGATGATGCGTTCGAGCTGGTGATTCGGGATGATTGATTTTAATTACTATCCCGTTTTAAAAGTTGTTTTAATAGAATTCAAGGAATAATTAACTTTGGATGGATTTGCTTTTCGAGAGACGCAAATTCTTGCAAAATTGGTCTCTTTTTATCAATAGTTTTAACGAGCTTTTCCAATGGACGCCCCGTATCATTGCCTTTTTTCTGAAAAATATTAACGAGGTCGATAACGCCCTGTAATGTTCCTTCTATTAATTGCCAATCCACCGCCACGATCAACGGACGGGGGCCATCCCACTTGTACCGCTTTGGATCGTCTTGAATACGAAAATTTAAGCAGGCCGGTGCTATTTCTGCATTGCGGTGATCCTTTTCTTGAATAAAACGCGAAATCTCTTGCATATTATCCAAAACGGATTGCGCATGTCCAATTTTAGCAGCTTGTATCTTCAAGATATAATTTGCGACCCCTGAAGAAGGAATAACATGACCATTCACCACAGCATCTCTATATTTAGATGGGCGTTTTTCCCCGGAATAAATTTCGACTGCTTCTTCTTCCGTGAGTTGAATTTGTACCCCAAGGGCACGATTATCATTAATGAGAATATCACAACGCCATCCGAGTGGTAACACAATATTAAGTTTATGCTTTATAGTGGCCATATCGATTGGTTTCAATTCACTCAGGTGCTCACGAAACTTCATTAAAAGCAAAGGTTTCAACGCATCAATGCGTTCTTGTTGAAAAATTTCGTTGAGGCGTGCGGGAGTAATCTTGTTTTCCACGAACAAATCTGAATCTTCTTTCTTGATGTCTTTCAACGAGAGTTTTATGTCAAAATTATTGTTATTTTCATTCGCCAATCGGATAAACACATCGGTCTTAGGCTCGCCTCGCCCTTTATTAACCCGAGGCTTGTCAACTAATAAAATTCGCCATTCATCTCCTTTAAAATGAACTTTTTCTCCTTTTATTTGAACTGTTTTGAACAAATCGATGATTTTCGTTTCGTTTAATGCGGGCATGGATAATCACTCGTTTCTCTAGGGGCTTAAATTACACAATCCCAAGGAACGTGGTCAAAGCATTTAATAAATTAATTCAATGCAATCTAGTGCATTTATAATTTGACTCGTTAAAAAATTGATGTTTGTCTGCGATGATCGATTCGTCCATTTTCTTTTCGCCGAAAAGGATAATAGGAGACTACGGACTGCGATAGTTGCATGTTGAACCCGATGATAACGGCCGCAGCTATGTTCAAGTCTAAAGAAAGCATCAACCATGGATTCTTGGCGCAAAAAAGATGAATGATCAACGATGACGTTTCATCCAATTGCGGCATCTTTATCAGCCTT
>Ga0209039_10004279_pt1 | contig 10504 bp, 9 predicted proteins | sample BogFormECP12_OM1_FD_188238 | JGI IMG/M metagenome (GOLD analysis project Ga0209039, IMG submission 188238) | Bog forest soil microbial communities from Calvert Island, British Columbia, Canada - ECP12_OM1 (SPAdes) (version 2) | ecosystem: Environmental > Aquatic > Freshwater > Wetlands > Bog ... | reverse complement strand
TCCGCCGTAAGCCTTGCGAGTTATGAGCGTAACCTTGGGGACAGTTGCCTCCGCATATGCATACAGAATCTTGGCGCCGTGTTTTATGATTCCGCCGAGCTCCTGCTGTGTGCCCGGCAGGTAACCCGGCACGTCCAGGAGGGTCCATAAAGGAATATTGAAAGCGTCGCAAAAACGGACGAACCGAGCGCATTTTACGGAAGCTTCGATATCTAGGCATCCGGCCAACCAGTTAGGTTGGTTGGCCACAACACCAATAGTTTTGCCTGCAAGACGACCGAACCCGGTGATCAGATTGCGGGCATAATGGGGCTGGGCTTCGAGGAAATGGTGGTTGTCCAGAACGGGGATTATTATCTTCTTCATGTCGTAAGGCTTGCGGGGACTATCCGGAATCACCGAATTCACTTCGGGCGTTTCCCTGTCCACCGGATCATCCGTAGCAACCCGAGGAACAGTGACCCGATTGCTGTCCGGCAGGAACGACAAAAGTTCCTTGACCTTTGAAAGCGTTTCTTTCTCGGTTGGATAGTGGAAATGGCACACACCCGACACGCGACCGTGCAGCCTGGCCCCACCGAGGCTCTCCGCATCGATCACTTCGCTCGTGACTTGCTTTATCACCTGAGGACCCGTGATGAACATGTAGCTGGTCTTCTCGGTCATGAAAATGAAGTCCGTGACCGCTGGCGAGTACACAGCGCCGCCGGCGCATGGACCCATGATGACAGAAATCTGGGGGATTACTCCGGAAGCTCGGACATTCCTATAAAAGATATCGCCGTATCCGGCCAGACTCTCAACGCCTTCCTGAATGCGGGCTCCGCCCGAATCCTTGATGCCAATGAGCGGGAAACCATTTCTGTAAGCCAGATCCATAACCTTGCAGATCTTCTGGGCATGGGTAACGGAGAGGCTTCCCCCGAACACTGTGAAATCCTGGGCGAACACATACACTCCCCGGCCGTTGACCCGGCCGAATCCCGTGATCACTCCGTCACCCGGGATAACCTGCTTTTCCATGCCGAAATCGGTACACCGGTGGCGTACGAATTTGTCGATTTCCTCGAAGGACCCATCGTCCAAAAGTTCCAGAACCCTCTCCCTTGCGGTCATCTTGCCTGCTTTATGCTGTTTCTGGATCCTGTCCTGGCCGCCTGCCGCATCCGATTCTGCGAGTCTCCGTGTCAGTTCCCCGAACTTATCTTCAATGGCGGACATATGCGTCTCCTATTCTGTTCCTGAACCATAACGAGTTTAATTAGTTGTGCATCTGTTGGACTGAGGCACCTACCGGTTTACGTCTTCTCTGGTATCGACGCCAGCCTCCTGCTGGGCCAACAAATGATCATGCGCAGAATTCTCTTCGCTCAAGGACCTTACCGGACTTTTTCCCCGAGTTTTTCGATTAAAACCGGCAGAGCTTCTTTATAATCAGCAACGAGACCATAATCAGCAACCCGGAAGATGTTGGCATCAGGGTCCTTGTTTATCGCCACAATCTTCCCGGAACCCGAACATCCCGTAATATGCTGGGTCGCACCGGATATCCCGACAGCGACATAGAGGTCGGGACTTACTATCTTGCCGGTTTGTCCTATCTCCATGTGATGAGGAACCCATTTCTCGTCCACGGGCACTCGGGTTGCACCGACAGCAGCATTCAGAATATGAGCAAGGTCTCTTAACATTTGGAATCCCTGCTGTCCCCCGAGTCCGCCACCTCCAGCGACAATGATCTTTGCATCTTCCAGCCTGATACCTTCCTCATGGATCCTCTCGCAGTTGAGCAGCTTGACTTTGGTGTCAACTTGAACATGGTCGTCAGATACGAAAATCTTCTCCCCCGCTCGCCCTTGCTCACAATCCAGGGGAGTCATTGATTTCGCGCGAACGGTATCGATCTGCAATTTGCCTGGCCCAGATGCGAGCACTGCCATGGCTTTCCCCCCATATGTGGGCCTCGTTTGGACAAAGCGATCTTGTTCAGGCTCATAACTTACATCTGTGCAGTCCATACATAATCCAGCTTCAAGACGGGCAGCCATACGGGGCGCAATGTCCCTTCCGAGGTCCGTCTGTCCCATGAGGCAGAGCGCGGGCTGAGCTTGTTTGCAAACTTCTGATGCCACTGAAGTAATGGTTTCAACGTCACATAAGGTGATACCGGGATGTGCCACGACATAGACATGATCAACCCCCCGGCAGATCGAATCCCACGCAAGTTCTTGGTTTCCTGCCGTTATCACCAGCAGATCGACGCTCCCGGCGAACTGTTCCGCAAGTTTCCTTGCGCCACCGAGAAGCTCCTGTGTCAAAGACGTAAGCTTGTTCCCGTGATCGATCTCTCCGATCACTAAAATTCTTTTCTCGGTGCCCATTTTTTCTCCTTTATCTCTTTCCGATATCGGCAATAATCTCAGCAAGTCGGGTGGCAGCTTCAATCGTATTTTCCCCTTCGATGAATGCGCACACCCTCTCTTGAGATGAAGCGTACAGTCTCAGAAGATCATTCCTACCGGAAACCTTCCCGATATCGTTCCCTGTGTCGGCTTGCGTCCACTGAGAAATCTGCTTTTTGGCGGCTGCGATAATGCCCCATCCTGAAGGAATACGGGCCTGTCCCATCTCACTGCTTACGCTTATAAGAGCCGGCGTACCAAGTTGGTATGTTTCATTACCGTTGCCGGTCACACGCTCAACGGTAAGCTTGCCGTCGACGACCTCAATCATCTTGGCTCTGGTTACCACAGGAACTCCCAAATATTCCGCCATAATAGATCCGGTGACCCCCAGATCCCAGTCAGCAGCTTGGCGACCACAGAGAATCAGGTCATACGCTCCGATTTTCTTTACCGCTTTTGACAAAAGCCAGGCCTTTGCAAAACCATCGTACTCATCGAGTGAGTCAGCGCTGATGATGACCGCTTCATCCGCTCCCATGGCTAAAGCTTTCCGTACTGCCTCCTCTTTGGAGGGATCTCCCAAAGAGATCACCGTAATTTTCCCTCCCAGTTGCTCTTTGATGCGCAAGGCAGCCTCCACGGCAAGCGCATCATACGGATTCATGACCGGAGGCATTCCCTCGGGAGGAATCACACAGTTCTTCCGAAGATCTATACTAAATTTCATCGGTGGCAGATCCGGATCAAGAACCTGCTTGACACACACTATGATTTCCATTTTTGCTCCTTTAGCCGAACTGATAACATATGCCAAATCCGCCCCGCGGGTTCACCCATCGTATGGCGCTCTTGTCGCATGCTAATCTGCAGCTTCCGCATTCAAGACAGCCCTCATATGAAAACGTGACATGCTCATCTCGAAGAACATAGCAATCAGCAGGGCAGGCATAAATGCACAGCTTGAGGTTACATTCCTGACATTTCGACTCGTCTACCGTAATGTGGACTTCCCTATCGACCTCGAACTTGTTTAGAGCAAGTTTCTCTTCAACTTTCATAGGGCCCCCTTTGCCTTTAAAGCATCCGATAATAATTGCCAAATTGATACCTTGCCTTTCATGGACTCTCTGAGAGCCTTGAACGTACCCTTTCTCAAACTGCCGTCGTTCTCAAATATTTTCATCGCCATTGAACAGGCGAGTTCAGGATAAGTAGTGTAGATTCTGCTGTTTTCAAGAAAAGCCGGAGCCTTTTTGAAGGTTTGGAGTTCCTGGAGAACAAATCGCTTCCTCAAGAGCTGCCCATAATGATCCAGAATCGTTTGACTAAAATCTCCCTTGTTCACGGCTCTCACGACCGTTTCCGCGGCAGCAACGCCTGACGCCATAGCAAAATTCGCTCCCTCCAGGATAAGGCCGGTTCCGAGTACAAGTCCTGCAGCGTCCCCAGTTATCAAGAGGCCGTCTTTTGCGAGGCTGGGAAGGATCTTTATTCCGGTTACAGGAATCAGGTGGGCAGAATATTCGACAGTCTCACCCCCTCTTATGAATCCCTGGATCAGCGGATGATTCTTAAAAGCCTCCAGGAGGTCTGATGCCTTTGTCTGATGTTCGAGAAGCGAGGCGAGCTGTACAACAACCCCCATAGAAAGACTGTCACGATTGGTGTACAAAAAGCCTCCCCCAGGTAAGCCCTTGGTACAAGCCCCAATAAATTCCAAGGCCGCCCCCGCATCGCCTTCCAATTGAAATCTTTCTTCGATCACTTCGCGAGGAAGCTTTATGACCTCCTTCACCCCCTGCTTCACATCATGAGGAGAATAGTCTTTTCTGAGCCCCGCTTTTGCGGCCAAGAGTGAATTTGCGCCATCGGCGAGAATTGTGACACTAGCGGGGAAAGCTTCGGGTCCCACTTTCACCCCGACAACTGCGCTCCCATCATAAAGGAGATCATCCGCCTCCAGGCTCGTCGCGATAATAGCGCCTGCCTGTTCAGCTTTCTTTGCCATCCATTGGTCGAATTTTGCGCGCAGGACAATGAATGCGCGGTTTTTCTCGAAACGTTGTGATCTAAAATCAATGGATAAGGAATCGACTTCCGTCAGAAACGAAATCCCGTGCCGGCTCACATATCTTTCGATGGGCGCTTCATTCCAGAAGTCCGGAAAGAGTTCTTCCATGACAGGTCCGTAGAAGGCGCCACCCCACATATTCTTGGCACCCGGATATTTCCCGCGCTCAAGGACGAGGACCTGGAGGCCTGCTTTAGCCATGACATATGCCGATGCGGTGCCTGCCGGACCTGCGCCAACAACTATCGCGTCAAAGTTTTCCATGGTAAGCCTTTTCAACGAAAAGCGTCTAATCCCAGGGCAAACCTGCCTATAACAAGCTTTTGCACATTAGCTGTTCCACCGAATATCAGCGGTCCCGTCATGTCCCTATAAAACCGCTCGACTGTAAAATCATCCGTAAGGGAATATGCACCAAGTATTTCTATGGCAGCTCTAGCCGCCTTCATCACCACTTCCAAATTGTGGTATTTGGCGATCGCGGTTTCCCGAGTACAGGAAAGTCCCTTGTCCTTCATCCAGGCAACACGATGGGACAGTAATCGTGAGGCTTCGCAACCCACGGTCATCTCGGCAATTTGTTCTTGGATGAGCTGAAAACTTCCAATGAACTTGCCAAACTGTTTTCTCTCTTGAGCATATCGGATAGCTGCATCTACACAGGCCTGAGTTACACCTACCGCAAGGCAGGAGATACCAAAACGGGTGTGTTCAATACACTTCAAGGCCGTTTTCATGCCGGATCCGACTGAACCAAGAATATTGGACTTGGGGATCCGGCAGTCTCTGAAAAATAACTGCCCTGTATCGGAAGAACGGCATCCCAATTTATGTCCAATCTTATGTCGGGTGTACCCGGGGGTATCATTTTCTACAATGAATGTGGAAATTCCTTTGGTACCTTTGCTCTTGTCTGCCTGGGCGAGTACGACAGCATAATCCGATACCGTAGCATTGGTTATCCAGGACTTGTTCCCGTTGAGGACCCATTCATCTCCATCCAATACAGCAGTTGTCTCCACAGCGGTCGCGTCGCTCCCGGCATTCGGCTCAACAGCAGCCATGCAAGAGATCTTTTTTCCTTTCATCAAGTCGGGAATGTATTTCTTTTTTTGTTCTTCAGTCCCCGCAACAAGCATCGGCATGATCTCCAAAGAAGTTTGAATGAAGAACGTAAGCCCCACGGAAAAATCGACGGCCGAAAGCTGCTCTGCCACCAGCCCCATGGTCATCCAGTCTAGGCCGAGGCCACCCATGTCCTCGGGAACCATTATGGCAAAAAGTCCAAGATCAGCCATTTGTTTCATGATATCCGGGAAAAACCGCTCTTCCCGATCTCTTTCACGCGCAGAGGGCGCCACTTCCCTCTCCGCAAATTCTTTGGCCATGTCGCGGAACATGGCTTGCTCTTGTGTTAACGTGAAATCCATTTTCTCCTCCGCATTTTTTCAAGCGTAAGTGGTCATGAACCGAAATTATGCTGCATTCAAAACGCCCCCCGGGTCTCGGGACTCCTCGTGCTCTGTAGAGGGCACTGGGGAAAAGCGACGATGACGAAACACCGCTGAAGAGATATGTGGCTAGTATCCTCGACATATCTCTTGAAGAGACTTGTTCAGGCCGCTGCCTGTTTTTTTGCCTTCGTAACCATCCCAACTTCAGAGAGCTCAAGATCCTTGGTTTCAGGGCTGAACAGTAGGCTAACGAACGTCATCACGGCGCCTACGGTGAGAACTACCGACGGTGAAAGCCACAAATCAGTCCCTTCGATGTTCTTTATGAACGGTATCAAATGAGCCCACCAGACAAAGACGCTGATACCGGCTCCCCCTATGAGGGCTCCTGCGGAATACCCAAATCCGACCCCTACAGATCGTTGCTTGGTGGGGAAGCGCTCCGAGAGATAGGCAGGAACGATACCCCACCCCAGTTTAAGCATGGCAGCCAATGTTGCTCCTACTAAGGCGAGTAAGACATTCCTGGCAATCGCGGCTTCGTGAAGCACATAGTAGACAGGCACGCCGAATGCCACTAGGAAGCCGCAATACCACAGTGTCAGCTTTTTCCTCCCCACATAATCGGAAGACCAGCCATACAGGTTGTAGCCGATAAAGGCCATAAACAAAGCAAAGCCATAGATTGCGGCATAGGTCGACGTATCAAACCTGCCTGCTCCAGTCAGGATTTTTGGCAAAAAGCCGTAGACCGCATAATCGGTGAGAAAAAGCCCTGTCATAAAGAAAAATACCTGCAGAAAGGACCATAATTGGGGCGGTTTGAACAGGCTGAAGAATGGAGCTTTTTCGATTGTACCTTGTTCCTTGGCTCTTTCAAATTCTGGCGATTCCGGCAGAATTCTTCTGATATATAAGGCCAAGAACACAGGCGCGACTCCCGATGCCAAAACGATTCTCCATCCGTAGTCAAGCATTGCCTCATCTCCAAGCGACTTAGAGACAAAGGCAAAGAAGAATGAGGCTAAAACATACCCTAACGGGAATCCTGACTGGACGAATCCTCCGATTGCACCGCGTCTCTCCCGAGGAGCATGCTCAATGGCAAAGGTATGGCCAACAGCGTATTCCCCTCCGAAGAAGCATCCCATTAGGAACCTGATTATTGAAAATATGAGGTATGCCCAGCCGCCGACTGACGCCTGTGTCGGAAGAAATGCAGACGCAAATGACATCAGGCCTACGCCGGCGATGGTGAAAACGAGAAGAAAGCGTCTGCCTGTCTTGTCGGCAAAATGTCCAAAAAATGCAGCACCGACGGGTCGCGCGGCCATTGTGATCGAATAGAGAAAAACGATGGAAATATACTCCCAGGCCGGGTCTCCATGCGGAGGTGCAAAAAGTTTAGTAAGGATTGGCGCCATAACCAGGACTAGTGCCATATCGTAGGCATCGAGCATGAAGCCCAAGAACTGGGACGCCATTGCCATCTTGGTATGCTTATTCAACTGTCTCATCGTCATTCTTTTCTCTACTGTCATGGCCTCTCCCTCCTGAAGTCGTGACTTATACCGCAGCCGCTTGCTCCGACAGTCTTGAGAGCATCGCTAGCAAGAACAGCACTTCTCATGCCAAATAATTTCCTCGGCAGCATAGTTATCGAGTGTCTTGCCAAGCCGGTTTGCTGAAAAATCGATTGAAGTACCCGGTGTGGGGTATGTCAGAATCTTTTACTACCTGTAAAGTTACCAATGGCCGGCCCAAACGATTGCCTCGGAGGTTGTCCCAGCGAATCACGGCTATCATATTGTAATCAATCCCTTCCGTTGGTTCTTGTCGATCTCGTCGTGGGTTGTTGCGAGCCGTGTCCGGAGGCTTTCACTTTCTTTGTTGGAATCGGCAGGCAATTCTTAATCGAACAAGATGCCGGAAAGGAGCCATCAAAGTCAGAGGGCCAGATGGCACCCGCCGTATGTGCATTGGACGAAAATCGAAACCGTTCAGGCCAGGGAAAATGAGATCAAAAGCAGTATTGTGGAGAACAACCGCCTGACACGAACGCAGATGAAGCAATTTAATGAGTATGCAAAAGTGTACTTGAAGCTCTACGGGAAAATCTCATTTATGAGTCAAGATGACACCTGAAAGCATTTATACTGCTTTTCCCGGCGGTATTTAATGACACTGACCCACCCCGGAAACTGGACCAGTATTCGGGGCGAAGGTCAATTATTTACGAAATGTACCATTTGAGATATGGAACCCCCAAAAACAGGAAGAGTGCGAGAAATATGATCCCGAACAGAAAACCCAGCCGCCAGAAGTCCTTGCGGTCGATGTAGCCGCTCCCGTAGTAGATTGCGCTTGGTCCGCTCGCATACGGCGTCAGCATACAGCTGATACCCGACGTATAACAGAGCAGCATGGAAACCAGCTTCAAGGGCATATCAGGAACCGCAATGGCAGTCGCCAGGAACACCGGCAACAAGGCGGTGGCATGCGCGGTAAGGCTGGCAAACATATAGTGGACAAGGTAATAGATGGCCACCAGGAGAATGACTATCCATATGATCGGCAACCCCTTCATCAATCCTGACGTAGCAGCGGCAAACCAGTTGAGAAAACCAACAATCTTGAGGCCGTCAGCCAGGGCCACCAGCGTGCCGAACCAGATCAGCATATTCCAGGCCTGCCGATAATTGAGCAGGTCATTCCAGGTAATGACACCTGTAAGGACCATAAGCACAAGAACCATGATGGCAACCATTGTCGAATCCATCCAGGCTCCGGCAAAGATCCACAGGATCAGAGCCATAAGGGCGAGAGCCGCCATGATAAGCTCTTTCCTGGTGACCCTCCCCATTTTCGACAACTCATCGGCAGCCCATGAGCCAGCCCCTTCGCTCGACTTGATCTCAGGCGGATACAGCACGTAGGTGAGCAGTGGGACAGCCAGAAAGAGCAGCGCCCCCAAAGGGAGGAAGCCGAGAAACCATTCGCGCCATGAAATGTCTATCTTGATGATTTTGCTGACCAGTTCCAGTCCCAGCAGGTTGGGTGCGTTTGCCGTCAAGAAGAGCGAACTGGTGACAGCGCAGGCCGTCAGGCCGGTCCACATCACGTAGGACCCCATCTTGCGGGCGGTTTCGCCGGGATAGGAACCAAATATCTCCGGAATGTTCTTGATGATGGGGTAGATCGTCCCGCCGCTGCGCGCCGTATTCGAGGGCATGAAGGGGCCGAGGCAAAGATCCGACAAGGCAACAGCATATCCGAGCCCGATGGTCTTCTTGCCCAGAATCCGCACCAGATTCAGGGCGATACGCCGCCCCAGCCCGGTATTCTCATATCCCAGACCAAACATGTACGCGACAAAGATCAGCCAGACCGTGCTGTTGGAAAAACCTGACAGTGCCCACTTGACCGAGTCGGAGGGCTTGTCGCCGATCAACTGGAGGGCTGCCGCCACCGAGATCCCCAAAAGACCGATTATTGAGCCCGGCACCGGTTCCAGAATCAGCCCGACGATAACTGCGGCAAACATGGCAAAATAGTACCAGGCATGCGGGGCCAGGCCTTGAGGAATCGGCGTGGCCAGTAGAATCATCCAGACTGCTATGGGAATAAGCGTATTGACGAGGAGTTTCCTGTTCATGGCAGATGACCTCCTTATTTGATGAAGCGTACCTGGCGAGATATCTCCTCAATCACCGGAACCTTCTTTTCATTGAATCTGGCCTTGTTCGCCTCGAACAGATTGTTTCCTCTGGTGTCGATGGAGATAATCAGCGGGCCGAAGTTCTTCACCCGACAGACCCATAACGCCTCGGGCATTCCCAGATCGAGCCATTCGACCCTCTCGATCTCCTCGACCTGGCTCGCGGCCAGTACGGCGCAGCCTCCGGGAAATACCGCGTGGAGCGCCTTGTGAGTGCGGCATCCCTCCATCGTTTCCGGACCCATCCCACCTTTGCCGATGATCAGCTTCACGCCGGTCTCCCTGATAAACTCCTTCTCGTATCCCTCCATCCTCATGCTGGTGGTGGGGCCGATGGAAATCATCTTCCACCCTTCGCCATCCTTGGCAACGATCGGCCCTGCATGTAAGATCGCCAGCCCCTGAAGGTCAACCGGCAATTCCCTGCCAAGTTCGATCAGCCTGCGATGCCCCATATCGCGGCATGTTATCAGGCATCCGTCCAGATAGACGATATCTCCAGCTGTCAGTTGCTCTATGTCTTCATTCCTGATGGGTGTGGTAAGCATCTTTTTCACAGTGTTGCCCCCTTGTGCGAAATGATTTCATACGACATGTCATCATTGATGCGGATCGTTCCACGCCTGTGCGACCAGCACCCTACAGATACTGCGAGGCTAATCGTGGAAGGATGCCTGGCGGCAGATTCGATATGCACCCCCATTACGGAGTTTTTGCCTGACAACCCCTGCGGCCCCAGCCCGATATCGTTGAGGCCTTTTTCCAGTAATCTCTCCATCTCAGCGCCCCTGGGGTCAGCATGGCGTGACCCGATGGGACGGAACAGCGCCTTTTTAGATAGATTGGCAGCAACCTC
>Ga0209039_10004278_pt1 | contig 10508 bp, 11 predicted proteins | sample BogFormECP12_OM1_FD_188238 | JGI IMG/M metagenome (GOLD analysis project Ga0209039, IMG submission 188238) | Bog forest soil microbial communities from Calvert Island, British Columbia, Canada - ECP12_OM1 (SPAdes) (version 2) | ecosystem: Environmental > Aquatic > Freshwater > Wetlands > Bog ... | reverse complement strand
CCGTGGGCGTTCGGACTGATCGCTGCCCATGTGGTCCTGATCACGCTCGGCTATGCGCAGGCCGCGCAGGTCGGGGTGCTGCGCCAGCTGTGGGTGTTCGTCACGTCCTATCCGGACCTGCTGGCGGCGATCGCCGGGTTCGGCCTGCTGGTGATGGCCGGGGTCACCTCGATCAGGATCGTCCGGCGCCGGCTCAGGTACGAAACCTGGTGGGTTGTCCACCTCTACGTCTACCTTGGGCTCGCGCTCGCGTTCGCCCACCAGATCGTCACCGGCGTCCCGTTCATCGGCCACCCGCTCACCCGGGCGGTCTGGATCGTGATCTGGGCGGCCACGGCCGGGATGGTCATCGTGTTCCGGGTCGCCCAGCCGATCTGGCGGAGCCTCCGGCATCAGCTGCGGGTCGTCGAGGTCCGCGAAGAGGCGCCCGGCGTGGTCTCGGTCATCTGCCAGGGCCGGCGGCTGGACCGGCTGGCGGTTTCGGGAGGCCAGTTCTTCCTGTGGCGCTTCCTGACCAGGGACCTGTGGTGGCAGGCGCACCCGTACTCGCTGTCCGCACTGCCGCAACCCCCGTACATCCGGGTGACGATCAAGGAGCTCGGCGACCAGAGCCGGGCGGTACGCCGGCTCCGGCCGGGCACCCGCGTCGCCATCGAGGGGCCCTACGGGGCGTTCACCCGCCACGCGCAAACCTCTGATCGCGTCGCGCTGATCGGCGCCGGAGTGGGCATTACCCCGTTGCGCGCGCTACTTGAGGACCTGCCGGCCGGGACCGATGTGGTCGTCATCGTCCGGGCGTCAAGCGTGGACGATCTCGTCCACCGGGACGAGGTCGCCGCCCTGGTCGGCCGGCGCGGCGGCCGGCTCCACGAAATCACCGGCTCGCGGCACCGGGTCCGCTTCGACGCCCGCGCGCTGCGACGGCTGGTTCCCGACCTCGCCGTACGCGACGTGTACATCTGCGGACCTGACGGGTTCGCGGCGGATGTCGTAGAGGCGGCGCTACGGCTCGGCGCGGCCCAGGAGCAGATCCACCAGGAAGCGTTCGGATTCTAAGCCGCGAAGAAATCGGACATCTCATGCGCACTCGCGAAGGATCAGCTTAATGAGACGGACCCCGCTCGTCGTAACGGCCACCGTGGCGGGCCTTGCGGGCGTGCTAGCCTTTCACACCACCCCGTCGCGCCTCAGCCTCGGTACCTCGCCGGGGGCTCCCGGGACCTCGCCGACTCCAGCCGCGGCTGGCCCAAGCGGATCGCAACGGGGCCAAAGTGGCAGCGGCTCGAGTTCTCCGCCCCCGTCTGGCCCTGCGGCGAAGGCGCCGCCAGGCGGAACCCGGACCGTCACCGGCCCCGCGGTCAACTACAACTACGGCGTCTTGTCGGTCTCGGTGACGGTTTCCGGCGGCAAGATAGCCAAGGTCGGGATTGCTTCCATCGACGATGGCGGGATGCAGCGGTCCCAGTACATCGACCAGCAGGCGATCCCGATCCTGGAGCAGGAGGCCTTGCAGGCGCAAAGCGCCAACATCCAAGGCGTGTCCGGTGCCAGCTACACCAGTGCCGGCTTCCAGCAATCACTCCAGGCGGCACTGCAAACCCTCGGCTTCAAGTGACGGCCGGCCGCCGACCCGTGCCTGCGCCGCCTACCCACACGATTCACCACCTTGAGAACGTGATGGGCACGGTCGTGACCATCGATGTCTACACCACCGACAGCAGGGCGGGCACCGACGTCTCCCGGCAGCTGGCCACGGCGCGGGCAATACTGCAGCACGCGGACGCGGTATTCAGCACGTGGCAGCCGCACAGCCCGGTCAGCCGGCTACGGCGCGGGGAGATCGCCCTGGCGGAGGCTCCGGCGGAGGTCTCCGAGGTCCTCGGGCAATGCGCCATCGCGCGCGAGCTGTCGGGCGGATGGTTCGACCCGTGGGCCATGCCCGGGGGGATCGACCCGACCGGATACGTGAAAGGGTGGGCAGCGCAGAAGGCGCTCGGCGCGTTCCGCGCGAGCGGCATCTGCGGCGCGATCGTGAACGCCGCCGGGGACATCGCCAGCTTCGGCAGCCTGGGACCCGGCCAGCCCTTCAGGATCGGCATCGCCGACCCCTTCTCTCCCAGGCGTCTCATTGAGGTGGTCTACCTCACCGGCGCCATCGCCACCTCAGGTACCTACGAGCGCGGCAACCACCTGATCGATCCTAATACGGGCCGTCCGGCCGCGCGGGCCGCCTCCGCGAGCGTGACCGGGCCCGACCTCGGCCTCGCCGACGCGCTCGCCACCGCCCTCGCCGTGGCCGGCGCACCGGGCCTGGACATGGTTGAGGCACTCGACGGCTATGAAGCGCTCATCATCGCCCCCGATGGCAGCCGCCGATGGACGCAGCACTTCCCGTTCGCCCCGCACGAGGCTGCACCGCCCGCCAGGCCCCGTTGAGAACGCGCCACGTTGCGGAAGCTATCTGCCTGTCGGCCAGCTCCTTGACGGCGCGGCCGCACTGGCCTGCGGGACCACTGAGGGGACCTGCGGGACCACTGAGGGGAGTTGCGGCTGCCCGACCTGGCGGTGACTTTGAATGCCCAGTCCATGTGGGCAGAGATGATGTGCGAGTGCAGGAGTTGCCGACTTGAGGAGCTTGCGGTCGGCGGCAGCGGTCGCGGGCCGCAGAGCCTGCTTCACGATTCTTTCACTGTCACGCTGCATGCTTAAACAGGTGAACGTGTCGCCGCTATGTTCCGGTAGGCCGTGATCGCCGTCGACCGCTACGGAGGTAAAGGCTGACTGGCTGCCTGGCCCCTGCCCGGGAGCGCCGAAGCAACGCAGCCGGCCACGGCCTTCCTCGCCGACGGCCCGCGAGCCAGCTTGGCGGCTTATGCGCGATGGAATGTTGTCCGGCCATAGCGATCAAGAAGAAAGCGAATTATGCGCAAGTTGCGAGTGGCCGGGGCCTTGGCCGGCCTTTGCTTGGCGGCGGCGTGCAGTTCGCCGTCAGCGGCCGTACCGGCAGCCGCGCCGGAGAGCAGTAGTCATCCGGCCGCGGTGACCCGGGTCGTGCCTGCGGCCCCTACCGAGGCCCGCGCCACCGCCGTCATGCGGTTGCCCGTGCCGAAGGTCACCATCTCCCGGGTGCGGACACCGGACGGATCCGTGGTGACCGTGGCTACCTTCCGCGGCCCGGTGCAGTACGTACTGCACAATGGCAGCGAGGATCCCGGCCCGGCGGCGGGGCTGGTGCGCGCGGGCCCGGCCGTGGGCGGCGCCGAGCGGAAGCGGCTGCTGGCCGCCTTCAACGGCGGGTTCAAGCTGGACGCCGGCGCCGGCGGATACGAGCAGGAAGGCCACGTGATCAGCCCGCTGCGCTGGGGCCTGGCCAGCCTGGTGATCGACCGCTCCGGCCAGGCCCGGATCGGGGTCTGGGGCCATGGCGTGCCCGCACCGGGCGAAGCGGTCTACAGTGTCCGGCAGAACCTGCAAGCGCTCGTCACCAACGGGCAGCCCACCCCGGCAGCTGCCGACTGGGGCCTGTGGGGAGCAACTCTCGGCGGCGGCGAGTATGTCGCCCGCAGCGCCGTCGGCCAGGACGCCTCCGGCGACCTCGTCTACGCCGCCAGCATTTCCACGACCCCCGCCGACCTGGCGGACGCGCTAGCCCGCAGCGGAGCGCGGATCGCGATGGAACTCGACATCAACCCCGAGTGGGTCCAGCTGGATGCCGCCCGCGCGCCCGGCGGCCCGCTCGCGGCCGAGGTGCCCGGCCAGAACCGGCCGGCCGATCAGTACCTGGCCGGCTGGACCCGGGACTTCTTCACCGTCCTGGTCCCATCCGCCGGGCGGCCAGCGACACCCCCGGTCAGTCGGCAATTCCGGCCGTAAGCGCAGGTCGCCCGGTACGCGCCCGAGACGGCCGAAGCCGCGTCCAGCGCGGCAGCCGGGCATATTGGAACTATGTCAAAGTTGCTGGGGCCTGAGCCATCCGCCTGAATATCACGGCACGCTGCGCGCTCGTTCAGCACGCTGCCTGAGACTCTCGAGGTGACGATGGTAGTGGCATCGTGGACGCGGGCCTGGTGCACCGTGGAGGGCCAGCAGAAATGGATCGGGCCAGGCTCCCCTCACGTCACCGGGGAGCCTGGCCCGGCTGGGCTGGCGTCAGGCGGTAGCCGCTACGGCAGCGTGAGCACAGACTTCAGCAGGAAGGACGCGACGGCGCCCTTCGCCAGCTCTGGCGCGTTCGGGCTGGTGTTGCACTGGCCCTTCTTCGGGCCAGACGTATACCTCGGCCCGTACCCGGCAAAGTAGACCACTACCACGCCCCGGCCCTTAGCCCCGGTGAACTTGCCGGTGCTCTTGCCGGGCAGCACGGCGAAGACGACGCGGGTCGAGAACGCGAAGTGGCAGGCCTTCACGTTGAAGCTCTGGGTGTTGGTCGGCTTGGCGGTGACCACCACCACCAGGTTCCCGGCCGAGGTGGTGAATGTGTGATGCTGGCCCTTCTTCGGGCCGCTGCCATTCCCAGGGGTGAAAACGCCGTGGGCGCGCACCAGCCCCCGCCATTTCAGCGGGATGACGGGGTTGTTCGCGGTCGCGGGCTTGCCGTAGATGGCGCCGTAGGCGGTCTCCCGGCCGGTGATCGCGTGGCTGGGCGCCTGGGTGCTGGCCAGTGCCGGTGCCCCCGCCAACACGAGCGCAGCAGTGCCGGCCGCCATGGCTAGCGCCGCAAGCTTGATTCTAAGCTGCATTGACTTCCCTTCTTTGGGACGATATTGGTCCTGCCACGCCGCCCGGCATCTCAGCCTGCGGCTCTATGTGACGCTAGGGATTAGACGGTCGACTGTTAGTCCTGGATGACGTCGCCAAGGACTTCCTCAAGGATTTGTTCCCGGGGATTCCCGCGTCCGGATCCGGTCCCAGGGAGCTGCGCTCCCCGTATCATCACCCGCCGCACGATGTGCGCTGACCCTTCGTCAGAGATCCTCAGCGCCAGCTTGGGGCAGGCGCGGACGGTCACCCGTACGTCGCCTAGCAGGCGGCGCGGCACGGGGCCGTCGCCGATGATGGGGAAGCCCCAGTCATCGAGCGTTATCAGCTCGGGCAGCATCTCGGTGCACACGGCGCGGCCCTCGCAGGCAATGGGGTCGACCCGGAGCCTGGCGATCACCGGAGTCGTCCGGACCGGACGGGCAGGATGCTGTTTATGCCGCAGCACCAGCCGGCCGCGTGCTGCTCTAGCTCGTCGGCGAAGACCTGCAGGGCGCTGCGGACCAGCCGGACGGTACCGCTGGGGTGAGCGCAGGCGCCGCGACCGTCGACTTGCCCGAGCCAGCGCCGCAGCATGCCGAGGTCGGCGCTGCGGCCGCCGGCGAGCCGCTCGAGTTCGCCGGCGATCGCGTCCAGGCCGAATAGGCACGGACCGCACTGCCCTGCGGACTCGGTGGCCAGGTAGCGGACTACCTGGGCGGTCTCCCAGAGCCCGCACGCATCGGCGGGCAGCGCCGCGATCAAGCCTGCACCGGGTCCGGCCCCGAGATCCGCCAGCCCTTCCGCGGAGAACGGCCGGGTCAGCGCCTCGCCTGCGTCCGCCCAGACGCCGAAGTACCCGCCGAGCAGCACCGCCCGCAGCGCTGTGGCCGCGCCTCCCGCCAGCTGCAGCACGTACCCGACCGGCACGCCGATCCCGATCTCGAGCACGCACGGCTCACACACCGCGCCCATCACCGTGACCAGCATCGAACCTGGTTCAGCTGACGTGCCGGCCGAGCGGAACCACGCCGCGCCGTAGCGTGTGATGAGCGCGATATGCGCGAGCGTCTCGACGTTCTGCACCAGCGTCGGTGCCCCGGCGAGACCTCGCTCGGCGAGCCGCGGCGGGGTCGCGGTGGGCGTCGCGATGCCGCGCTCTATCCAGTGCGCGACCGCGCTCGCCTCACCGCCGGTGAACCGGTCCGCCGCGGTGCGGACCCTGATGCGCACCCGGTCGAAACGGGCACGGCGGCGTTCGGCCGCGGCGTCATCAATGATCTCACGGACCGCACGGTGCACGACGATGATTGCCTCGCTGGCCCCGGTCAGCTCCGCCGCGAGCACCGCACCGTCGAGCACGAGCTGCGGTGACGTGGCCATGAGCACCTTGTCTTTCGCGCTGGCGGGCTCGCCTTCGGTGCCGTTGGCTATCACGACCGGGGCGCGCGCTCCCGGCAGCGCACCCTGCCTGGCCACCGCGGCGAGCTTGCGTGCCGTCGGGAAACCGGCGCCGCCCCGGCCGGTCAGCCCGGCGCGGCCCACCTCGGCGATCAGTGCCTGCCGAGCCCGCTGACCCGACTGGCCGGGGCCGAATGAGGGCGGCGGCCCGTACCGGGCCAGGTGAGCGGCGAGGCTGACCGGGCCGGCCGCGAGGCCGGCCGGCAGCAGGCGCGGCAGCTGATCCGGTGCCCGGCCGCTGGCCGGGCCGACGGGTTGGGGCGGGTGCTGGGTCATGGCGCCATGCATTACGCGGGCGTCCTTTCTCGGGGTGGGATCCCCGCATGCTCGGGTGGCTTCCCGACGATGTGCAGCAGGCGGGCGAGGGCGGCGGTCGCCACCGCGGCGGCGCAGGCCCATTCGATCAGCGCCACCCACCAGATCCGCAGGTCGTTGCCTGCTGTCAGCGAGTGCGCGAACGCGGCCGGCCAGGCCACCAAGGCCAGCCAGTGCACAGCGCGCCAGGTGCGGTAGCCCAGGTGCCGCCGGAACAGGCTGGTGATCAGCACGGCGCCGCCTAGGTCGGCGGCCAGGGCGCCCAGGCCGATCGCGGCCGTCCGGTAGGCAGACGTGAGCGGCAGCACCGCGGCCGCCCAGCCGATGGTGACGTACGGATCCGCGATGGCGGTCACCACATGCAGGCAGAGGAAGGCGACCGAGAACAGCGCCAGCGCCCGGTGCAGCTCGCCGGTGACGAACCGCGGCCAGCGCCTCGGCGCGGAGCCGAGCCGCGCGGCGACGCCGAGGACCTGGACCGCGCTGAACGCGGCAAGCAGCGCCAGCCCGCTGCCCCGCGAGACGAACCACAGGCCCTGCGATCCGCTGACCGCGGCCGCGGTACTCATCGCCGTCCCCCCGGGTATACGCGAGTGCCCGGCCGTACCGGCACGGGCAGGCCGTCGGCGGTCGGCCAGCCGCCAAGGTGGTGCACCTGCCCGTCATGGCGCACCAGCCGGGCCGGCAGCCCGGTGCTGGCGAGCCAGTCCTCCGCGTGCGGGCCGGCCACCATCGCCGCGGTGGCCGCCGCGTTCGCGTCAGCGCATGTCGCCGCGGCGACACTCACCGTGCGCCAGGGCCCGTCCGCAGGCCGCCCGGTCCGCGGGTCCACGATGTGGTGGAGTTCCTGACCGCCGCGCCGCCAGCGCCGGCAGGTGACCGACGAGGTCGCGACCGCTCCTCCCGTCAGCCGGATGAGCTGCGTGCACGGCGAGCCTGCGTGTTCCGGACCGTCGGTTACCGTTACCGGCCAGCCGTCTTTTGGCGGCGTCCCGTCCACGGCGATGTCGCCGCCGAGGCTGACGAGAACGCCGCCATTGTGCCCGGTGGCGGACATGACGGCCCGGACGGCCCGGTCCGAGCCGACGCCCTTGGCGGTGGCGCCCAGGTCCAGGCGGACGTTCTCGGGCAGGCGGAGCAGGGGCCCGTCGAGCAGCACCAGTTCCCACCCGGGTGCCGGGACCGGGGCGGCGGGCGCCTCGTCAGGTACTTGGCCGATGGCCGCGAAGTCGCGGTCGTAACCCAGGGCGATGAGGGCGGCGCCCACCGTCGGGTCCGCGAGCCCGCCGGTCCACCTGGCCGCCGCCAGCGCGACGCCGATCGCCTCGGCGAGACCGTCGCTGAGCAGGAACAGTCTCTCACGGAGCGGAAACCGGCCGCCGTAAGCGCGATGCAGCCAGCTGAGCTCGGAATCCGCCCGGAACCGGCTCGCCTGCACGTCCAGCGCGCCGAGCACCTCGTCCACGGCGGCGCACCCGACGCGGAGGTTCTCCGGCGGCCACACCGCGACTCGGGCATCGGTCCCCAGCGCGCCGCGTTCCGCGACGGCGACGGTGTCGTCGCCAGTCAGCACCGGCCGCCACGATCCCGGGCCGGGTGGCTCCAGGGTGGCCGGCCCTGAGCCGGGCAGCCCAGGCGGTGAGGCCTTCCCTGCCATCAGTTGTCGCCGTTAGCGGGACCGCTGCGGACCTGGGTGACGACGGCCTTGCCGTGGACGGTGCGGGTTGTGGTGGTCACCGTAACGCCGGACGCGGTGGTAGCCGCGACCGAATGCGACACCTGAGGTCCGCTCGTTCCCGCCTGGCTCGCCACCGACGGGCTTGTTACCGTCGTGCCCGCCTGGGCCGCCGGTCCCGCAGCCGGAATCGCCTGGTGGGCGAGGGCGACCGCGGCGGCACCGGTGCCGACAAGCAACGCGGCGGCCGTCCAGTTCGATAGCCGCCGGACGTGCCGGATACCGTCACTCCGCGCCTGCGTGCTTTCCGCCGGTTCTGCGGCGTGATATCCCGGCAGCCGCACCCGCCTGCCGTGATAACCGTTATCTGAGTCCATCGTTTGCCTTTCCCTCCGCTTCAATGGCGTGTGATTCGAGGGTGCGTCCGCGGCGATGAACTGACCGTGAGAGGCGCATGAGAGCCTTCACATCTTCCGCGGTCTCCTGCTCTCCCCGGTTCTTCCGCGGTCTCCTGCTCTCCCCGGTCGGCACCAGCGGCCGCGGGGGACCTTTGCCGTGGACGTAGGCCCCGTGCCGCCTATGTCCCGGTGATGGCGGCCTGGTAGAGCGCGGCGATGTCTGTCCCCAGCGTGGCTGCGTAGGAGATCGCGTCGGTCCGGCCGCCCTGCTGGTAACCACCGATCACGCCGATCACCGCGCCGAGGCCGGTGGCAGCATCGATGTCCGCGAGCAGCGGGCCGCCGCTGGTGCCGGCGGTGTAGCCGCCGCAGAGCCGGAGTACCCGATCAGCACGGACTAATGGCACCTGGCAGGCACAGGCGAACGACGGCTCCGCCACCCGGCTCGTTGCCCGCGGTCGCCGTTCCGCTGTGCGCGACGGCGATAGCACGCACGATGGCCAGGCCTAGGCCAGCGCCACCGTCGTCACGGGAACGGCCGCTGTCCGGGCGCCGGAACCGCTCGAACGCGTGCGGCAAGAACCCGGCGGGGAAACCGGGACCGGCGTCGCGGACCTCGATGCCGAGATCGCCGCCGTCCGCCCGGGCCGCCAGCACGATGACGGAGCCGGCCGGCGCGAACCGCAGCGCGTTGTCGACCAGGTTGTCGACCGCCGCCCGGATCCGGTCCGGATCGACCACCGCGCACACCCCGGCGGGCATGTCCACGCGGCAGGTGACACCGGCCGCGTCGAGACGGGAACAGACTGCTACGGCGCTGCGGGTGAGCAGCCGTGCGATATCCGCCCGCTCCAGCCGCAGTCCGAGCCCCTCCTCATCACCCCTGGCCAGCAACAGGAGGCCGTCGGTGATCCGGGCCAGCCGTTCGGTTTCCGCCATCGCGCTGCGTACCGCGGCGGCGAGGTCGTCGCGGCCGCGGCCAGGACGTCCCGCGAGCTCAAGTTCTCCCCGCAGCACCGCCAGCGGCGAACGCAGCTCGTGGCTGGCATCGGCGACGAAGGCACGCTGCCTGGCCAGGGCACGCTGCAGCCTGCCGAGCAGCTCGTTCATCGTGCCGGCCAGCGCGGCGATCTCGTCCCTGGTGGCAGGCACCTGCACAGCCGACTCCTCGTCACCCGCGGAAATCGCCGCCACCTGCCGCCGAAGCCGCTCGACCGGCGAAAGGGCAGCACGCGCCAGCCAGTAGGCGCCCAGGCCCGCGACGGCGACGAAGACGGCGCCGGCGACGGCAAGCTCACGCGCCACCTGGCTCTGCGTGGACTCGTACGTTTCCAGCGATACGCCCGCGACGGCGACCCATCCCGGGTGGCCGGCCAGCGGCGCGGCGGCGATCCGCGCGTTCTCCTCATCGACCGGCTGCGTCACCGATATCCGGTCGAGGCGCGCCTGGCGCAGCCCGGCCGCCGTGACCAGAGGGACTGACCCGGCGTCGGGGCTCGCACCTCGGACGTGACCCGCAGAGTCGATGACCTGGATGAGGTACTCACCGGGCGGCAGGCTGCCCGCCGCGGACTGAGCCGGACCAGCCCCGCTGCCCGCCGGCAGGTAGTGCCCGGCCTGCGTGAGCTGGGCCGATAGCTGCGAATCGATCGCGCTCAGCTGCGCCGATGCCAGGCCGGCGACGAAGAGCCAGCTGCCCAGGGCGAACACGGCCGCGGCGATCACCGCGAAGGCAACCGCGAGGCGCAGCCGGATCGGCATGCTCGTCACCCGCCGCGTTCGCCGCGCAGCCGGTAGCCCATGCCCCGGACCGTCTCGATATCGTCCCGCCCGGCCTTGCGCCGCAGGTAGTTCACGTACTGGTCGACGACGTTGGACCCGCCGTCGTAGGCGAAATCCCACACGCCCTCGATGATCTGCGA
>Ga0209039_10004277_pt1 | contig 10509 bp, 7 predicted proteins | sample BogFormECP12_OM1_FD_188238 | JGI IMG/M metagenome (GOLD analysis project Ga0209039, IMG submission 188238) | Bog forest soil microbial communities from Calvert Island, British Columbia, Canada - ECP12_OM1 (SPAdes) (version 2) | ecosystem: Environmental > Aquatic > Freshwater > Wetlands > Bog ... | reverse complement strand
GGAGTCCCTGACCTGGGATGAAGACGACCACATCTTCGCCGGCTACATGTCCTGGAAAACCGGCGATTTCGGCCTGAACCCGGAGCATCCGCCGCTGGTGAAACTGCTGGCCACCATCCCCCTGCTGGGCATGCCGCTTCAGGCGCCCAAGCTCCGCAACCGCGATTTCAAGATCGAGGCCTTCCTCGACGGCAAGGAGTTCCTCTCGAAGAACGACACCGGCGCCATGCTGTTCCGCGTGCGCATGGCGGCGGCGCTGCTGACCGTTCTCATGGCCCTGCTGGTGTTTCTGGCGGCCGGCGAGATGTTCGGTCCACCCGCCGGCTTCATCGCCCTGGCGCTGGTAGCCTTCGATCCGAACCTGCTGGCCCACGGGGCATTCGTCACCACCGACATGGGCGTCTCCGGTTTCCTGTTCGCCTCGGTCTACGCCTTCTGGCGCTATGTGAAGGCCCCGTCGCCGTGGCGCCTGGCGCTGGTGGGCGCCGCCGCGGGTGGCGCGCTCGCGAGCAAGCATACCGGCATTCTGGTATTCCCGATGCTGTTTCTGCTGGGGGTCTGCGAGGCGGCCCGCACCCGCCAATGGAAGCGGACCGCGCGCCTCGCCCTGGCGCTGGGGGCCATCGCGGCCATCGCCGTGGCCGTGCTGTGGGCCTTCTACGGGTTCCGCTACCAGGCCCGCCCGGCCGGCTTGGCGATGAATCCGCCGCTCACGGAGTTCGTGGGCGGATTGAAACCGCTCGGGCGCGGCGTCGTTTCGGCCGGCGCGCGCTGGCGTCTTCTGCCCGAGTCCTACCTGTTCGGCCTGGCCGACGTGATGTCCCTTGAGAGTTTCAGTTCCTCCTACATCTTCGGCCAGGTTTATCCGCACGGGGTGTGGTTCTACTTTCCATCGGCCTTCGCCATCAAGTCCACGCTCCCTTTCCTGATCCTGCTGGCGCTGGCCGTGGCGGCCATCGCCACCCGCAGGCTGAGAGAGTGGCGCGAGGCGCTGTTTCTGATCGTCCCGGCGGCGTTCTACTTCGCCGTGGCCACCTGTTCCAGGCTCAACATCGGGGTTCGCCACATCCTGCCGGTCTACGTTTTCCTGAATGTGCTGGCGGCGGCCGCCGCGTGGGTCTTCATCCGCCGCGGCCGCCGCTGGGCCTGGGCCGTGGGGTTGCTGCTGCTCTGGCAGGCCACCGCGCCGGCGCGCAGCTTTCCCGCGTATCTCGCCTACTCGAACGAACTGTGGGGAGGCCCGTCGAACACCTACAAGTACCTGACCGACTCGAACGCGGACTGGGGGCAGCAGCTCAAGGCGGTGAAGAAGTACCTCGACGCCCACGGCGTCACCGGTTGCTGGTTCGGCTACTTCGCCGAGGGCGCAATTGACACCCGATCCTACGGCATCCCCTGCCAGCCGCTCGTCACTGTCGAGACCATGTGGCTTGGTGAGGAGACGGACGTTCCGCCGGTGATCGACGGGCCGGTGCTGATTAGCGTGGGCACTCTCTCCGGATACGAGTTCGACTCCAATGAACTGAACCCCTACCGCCAGTTCGCGTCTCTCCGGCCGGCGGCCATGATTCAGAATGGGGTCCTGGTATTCGAGGGCCGCTTCCATGTGGCCCGCGCCTGCGCCCTGAGCCATACGCAGAAGGCCGGCAACCGGATGCGCCACGGGCAGATGGACGAGGCGCTCGCGGAAGCCCAGGCGGCGGTGGCCGCGGACCCGGGTTTCTTCGGGGCCCACGTCGCGTTGGGAAACGTCCTGATGCGGCTCAATCGCCCCGGCGAAGCCCGCGCGGAATGGCAGACGGCGCTGGCGCTGGCGAACCAGCTCGAGCCGGGGGTCCGCGAGTCCCGCGTTCGCTCTATCGAGCGGAGGCTCGCCGGCAGGTAGCGGGCGGGGCTCAGGCCCGAGGCGCGGACGGGTGGCATTTTGGCCCCTATGCAGTCCCGGGCGGACTCCGCCGATATGCAAAGTGTGCGCGGGCCCGCGCGCCGAAAGGGGATGTGGGATGCAGGCGTGGACGATTGGCAGGAAAATCTCGGTCGGGTTCCTGGCGGTTCTGCTCCTGGCTCTGTCGGTGGAAGGTTTCGCCCTGTGGATGACGAACCGGGCCGCCGGCAACGTGGTCTGGACCGAGTCTCTGCCGGAAACCGAGCTGGCCACCGAGATCGAACGCGAGGTCCTCAACGCGAGGATCGACTTCATCTACTTCGTGACCATTCAGAAGGAGGGCTCTCTCGACAAAGGCTGGGAGAGATTCCGGAACGCCCAGCGGGCGTTGCCGAAGCTGCGGGAGTTGGTGAACCACTCCCAGGCGTTGGCCGGCCTCGGTCCGAATGTCGAATTGCTCTCGCGCGACTTTGACAACTACCAGCCGGTGCTCGAGCACATCATCGACGTGGTGCAAAAGGGGCAGAATCACGGTCCGGAGTTCGCGGACCTGTTGAAGGAGTGGGCACGGCTGGGCGGCGCGATGGTGGACGCCGCGGCCGGCCTTGGCCGCCATGGCAGCCAGATCACCGGCGATTCGGCAAAGCAGGCGGCCACGCAGTTGCACCAGGTCGCCAGCGCGCTTGTCGCCGCGGTGGCGGCGAGTCTGCTCCTCGGCGTGGCGCTGGCATTCCTGATTACCTTCAATATCACCCGCGCCCTGCGAAAAATCGTCGGCGAGCTGGGCGAGGTGGCCCGCCAGGTTGCGGGCGGGGCATCCGAGATCTCGGGATCGGCGGAATCCCTGGCCCAGGGGGCGTCGAGGCAGGCGGCCTCGCTCGAAGAGACCTCGTCGTCCAGCGAAGAGATCAATTCCATGGCGAGCCAGAACGCGCAGAACTCCAAATCGGCGGCCGACAACGTGGTGGAGGCGTCCCGGCGCATTGGGGAGGCCAACCGGAACCTGGAACAGATGGTGGTTTCCATGAATGAGATCAACGCTTCCAGCGACCAGATCTCGAAAATCATCAAGGTGATCGACGAGATCGCCTTCCAAACCAACATTCTGGCCCTCAACGCGGCGGTGGAAGCGGCGCGGGCGGGGCAGGCGGGCCTGGGATTTGCGGTGGTGGCCGATGAGGTGCGCAATCTGGCGCAACGCTGCGCGCAAGCGGCGCGCGACACGGCGGCGCTGATCGCGGAGTCGATCGCCAAATCGAGCGACGGCAAGACCAAGCTCGATCAGGTGGCCACGGCGGTCCGGTCGATCACGGAAAGCGCCGGCAAAGCCAAAACGCTGGTGGACGAAGTCAAACTGGGCAGCGAAGAACAGGCGCGCGGGATCGAACAGATCTCGAAAGCCATCACCCAGATCCAGGATGTGACGCAGTCCACCGCGGCCCAGGCCGCGAAGAGCGCCGCCGCCAGCAAAGACCTGTCCACGCACGCCCAGGCGATCAGCCTGGTGGTGCTCCGGCTCGGCGCCATGATCTCCGGCCAAACCGATTCCAGCACGCACGAGCAGATCCATCTCGCCCTGGCGGCGCATGCCGCCTGGAAGCAACGGCTGATCGACGCCATCGAGAAACAATCCAGCACCGTCGCGGCCGGAACGGCGCGGCTGGACAACCAGTGCGCTTTCGGCAAATGGCTCTACGGCGCCACGCTAGGCCGGGCAGTGAAGCGATCCGCAAAATACAGGGAATGCCTGGAACTCCATCGCCGGTTCCATCTGGCCGCGGGAGACGTTCTGTCGCTGGCGCTAGCCGGCGACAGGCACGGAGCATCCCGGGCAATGGCGCCGGGCGGAGAGTTTGCCCGGATCTCGGAATCCCTTTCTTCGGCTTTGATGGAGTGGGACGCCAAGCCGGCCGCCAAAGGCTGAGGCCGGCCGCGTGGCGCTATCATGGTGACAGGGAGGGCCGCCCGATGAGACCGTATTCCGAACCGGGCCGCCTGCGGGAATTGGTGCGCCGCATCAAAGGCTTCCTGAGGAAGCCGGAGCCCGAGCCGGAAGATCCCTACGCCTACGTGGGCGCGCCCAAAAAGCCCCGCCCGCCGCAGCGCGGCGCGGCTGCCGCCGAACCGCTGGATTGAGCCGTCATCGGCCATCCGTCTGCTAGCATAATCTTGCTATGCGGCGCACTCTGGCTCTCCTCGCCCTGGCGGCATCCGCCCTGCCGGCGGCCGACTGGTGCCTCTTCTCCTCCTTCCGCCAGAACGGCGAGACCGGCGTCTTCCTGGCGCTCAGCCCGGACGGCCGCACCTTTACGCCGCTCAACGGAAATCAGCCGTGGCTTCCCCCCGGCCACCCCGGAGAGCTGATGCGCGACCCGTGGATCGGCCAGGGCCCCGACGGCGTCTGGCACATGGTCTGGACCTGGGGCTGGACCCGCAAGGAAACCGGCGGCAAGCTGGTCATCGGCCACGCCAGTTCCGCCGACCTCATCCACTGGTCGCCGCAGCAGGAGATCTCCGTCCTTGCGAGCGAACCGCTGGCCCAGAACGCCTGGGCGCCCGAAGCCGTCTGGGACGCGGTCCGCCAGGAGTGGCTGATTTTCTGGTCCAGCACCATTCCCGGCCGCTTCCCCGAAACCGAGGCGACGGGCGACGGCGGCTACAACCACCGCCTCTACTCCACCACCACCCGCGACTGGAAGACGTTTACGCCATCGCGCCTGCTTTTCGACCCCGGCTTCAACTGCATCGACGCCACCATGGTCCACGACGGCGCGCGTTGGGTGATGGTCTTCAAGGACGAGCGCAAGAACCCGCTTGTAAAGAAACTGCGCCTGGCCTTCGCCGATTCCCCGGCCGGCCCGTGGAGCGGCGTCACCGAACCTTTCACCCGCGACTGGGTGGAAGGCCCCACCGTGGCGCGCGTGGGCGGCGAATGGTGGATCTACTTCGACCACTACCGGGAGCCGCAGGGCGTCGGCGCCGTGCGCACCACCGATTGGAAAAGCTTCGAGGACATCTCGAACCTGCTCACCTTCCCCGCCGACCACCGCCACGGCGCCGTGGTCCGCATTCCCGAAGCGCTGGCGCAAACCCTTCGCGGCGAGAAAAGTCCACAATGAGCAAGATGAGTTTTCTACCAGCCGATCTCCGTTTCGCCGCGCGCACCTGGCGCAAGCGCCCGGTGCTGGCTGCCGCCGCCGTGCTGACCCTGGCCCTTGGCGCCGGCGCCAATACCGCCATTTTCAGCGTGATCCACGCCGTCGTGCTGCGCCCGTTGCCCTACCCGCAGCCGGAACGCCTGGTGCAGATCTGGAGCGCCGACGTGGATGCGAGCGGCCGTCTCGATCCCGCCGGCCGGAAGATCTTCACCGACACCGAGGTCGCGCGCTGGCGGCAGGCGGACACGGCCTTCGATCGCATCGCCTGCTACCGCGCCTGGGAGTTCAGCGTTGCCTCGGCTTCCGGGCAGCCCGAGCGCCTGTACGCCGCCGCCGTGTCGGCGGAGTTTTTTGCCACCCTGGGCATCTCCCCGGCCATAGGCCGCGGGTTCTCGACCGGAGAAGTCACACCCGGCCGCGACAACCTGGTGGTCTTGAGCGACGCCCTGTGGCGCCGCCTCTTTCAGGCCTCGCCAGCGGCGCTGGGCGCAACCATGATGGTGGATGGCGTGCCGCGCACCGTGATCGGCGTCATGCCGCCCGGCGTCCGCATTCTGGCGGCGTGGGTGCGCGAAGATCCGGATCTCTACACGCCCATCTCGACCACTTACCGCGAAGGGAATCGCTGGAGCACCGTGGAGGCCCTGGGCCGCATCAAGCCGGGAATCACGCTGGCCGCCGCGCAGGCCCGGCTCGACGGTCTGGTCCGGAAACTGCCTCCGGAGGGCCGGCGGCGCGGCCCGGTGCAGGGCGTCAGGCTGGTGCCGCTGCGGGATGAAGTCGCGAGCCAGGTCCGCCCCACGCTGCTGATCCTGTTCGCCGCCACGGGGTGCGTGCTGCTGATTGCCTGCGCCAACCTGGCCAACCTAACGCTGGCCCACATTGCCGCGCGGCAGAAGGAACTGGTGGTGCGGAGCGCGCTGGGCGCATCCCGCGCGCGCATCGTGCGGCAGGTGCTCACCGAATCGGTGGCGCTTTCCATCGCCGGGGGCGCCGCCGGACTGCTGCTGTCGGGCTGGCTGGTGAGAGCGCTGGTAGGCCTCTATCCCGGCACGCTGCCGCGCCTGGAGTCGCTCCGCCCGTCGCCTGCGGTCTTTCTGTTCAGTCTGGGGCTGGCGCTGGCCGCGGGCCTGCTGGCAGGCGTCTTCCCCGCCTGGCACTTCTCGCGCGCTAATTTCGGCGAGGGGCTCAAGGGCGCGGGCGCGCTGTCGCACCGTTCGCGCGGCGGCGCGGCATTCCGCGGCGCGCTGGTGGCCGCGCAGGTGGCCGCGACCTTCGTGCTGCTCATCGCGACCGGCCTGCTGCTGCGCAGTTTCCTGCTGCTGCGCGCGGTCGATCCGGGCTATCGCCCGCAACAATTGCTCACCGCGCAGATTGTGCTACCCGAGAAAACTTACGGCCGGAAGGAACTGCAAGCCGCCTTCGTGGACCGTTTTCTGGAACGCCTCGACGCGCTCCCCGGAGTGGAATCGGCCGCCATCACCAACTCTCTCCCGCTGGCATACAACTTCCTGCTCACCGTGCAGTTCACCACCGACCCGTCGTCGGACGACCAGCGCGTGTTCTGCCGAGCCATCACGCCCGCTTACTTCCGGACCATGGGCATACCGATGCTCGCCGGCCGGTCCTTCGAACCAGCCGACTCCACGCGTGGAAGCGCAACAATCGTCAACCAGGCTTTCGCGCGCAAGTACTTCCAGAACGAAGACCCCATTGGCCGCACCCTGAGGTTTGGAAAGGAGGAATCCGCCGCCATCGTGGGCGTCGCCGCCGACGTCAAGAACGACGCGCTGGACGCCAGAGCCGTCGAAGAGCTCTACCTGCCGTTCGCGCAACAGCCCGGCGCCTACCTGGACATAGCCGTTCGCGCCCGCGGCGAACCCGCGGCGCTGGTTAACCGGGTGCGCGCCGAACTCCGCGCCATCGACCCCCAGCAGCCGCTCAGCCGCGTGATGACCATGGAGAAGATCCTCGATAGCCAGGTGGCGCCGCGGCGCTTCCAGGCTACGCTGTTGGGCTCGCTGGCATCGATCGCCCTGCTGCTAGCCATGGTGGGGATCTACGGCGTGGTGGCCTATTCCGTCAGCCTGCGCACGCGCGAAATCGGCATCCGCATGGCCCTGGGCGCCGAGCGCGCGGAAGTGCTGAAGCTGGTGCTGGGCGGCGGCATGGGGCCGGTGGTGCTGGGGATCTGCGCCGGCGTTCCCGCCGCGCTGGGGGCGGCGCGCGCGCTCGGAAGCTGGCTCTACGGCGTCCGCGCCATGGATGCCGCCACTTACGCCGGTGTGGCCGCGCTCATGCTGGCGGTGCCGCTCGCGGCCTCGTATTTCCCGGCGCGCCGCGCCGCCGCCATCGACCCGCTGGCCGCGCTGCGAGACGAGTGAAGATGTCCGTCCCCCTCATCGATTTCGAGAACGTCACCGTGCAGCGCGGTGCGCGGGTGGTGCTCGACGGCGTCACGCTGAGGGTGCCGCAGGGCCAGCACCTGGCCATCCTCGGCCCCAACGGAAGCGGCAAGTCCACGCTGATCAAGCTGATTTCCCGCGAACTCTACCCGCGTCTCAAGGACGAACCGTGGCGCTTGCGCATCATGGGCCGCGACGTCTGGAACCTCTTCGAATTGCGCAACCATCTGGGCATCGTGTCCAACGACTGGATGGAGATGTGTACGCGCGCCTACTCCGGTTTCGAAATCGTGCTCTCGGGCTTCTTCGGCAGCGTGGGCATCTGGCCCAACCACCATGTCACCCCGGAAATGGAGCGCCAGACCCGCGACGTCATGGAGCTTCTGGAGATCGGCCACCTGGGGGCGCGCAACACCGACGAAATGTCGAGCGGCGAAGCGCGCCGCATCCTGATCGCGCGCGCGCTGGTGCACCGTCCGCAAGCCCTGGTGCTCGACGAACCCACCACCAGCCTGGACCTGCGCGCCACGCACGAGCTGCGCGAAGTGCTCCGCAAGCTGGCCCGCGGCGGCATCAGCCTGATCCTGGTGACGCACCACCTCCCCGACATCATTCCCGAGATCGGCCGCGTGGCGCTGATCCGCGAAGGCCGCGTGTACCGCGACGCCGCCAAGCGGGAAGTACTGGAAGCCGGCGTTCTGAGCGCGTTGTTCGGGATTCGGGTGGAGCTACTCGAACGCGACGGCTACTTTCACGTGATCTAGCGCGGAAGCGCCCGGACGGGGCGAAAACACCCCGGGCCGCCAGCCCCCGCGCTAATCCGCGAACACCCGGTCGAAAATCCGGTCCACGTTGCGCAGTTGGCGGTCCAGGGAGAACGCGTCGGTGATGTCTTCGGGCGACAGCACGGCGCAGATTTCCGGGTTCGCCTCGACGGCCGCGCGGAAATCGCTTTCCTCCTCCCAGGCCCGCATGGCGAGGTTCTGCACCACTTTGTAGGCTTGCTCGCGCAGCATTCCGGCGGCCGCCAGGTCCAGCAGCAACTGTCCGGAAAACACCAGGCCGCGGGTCATCTCCAGGTTGCGCTTCATGCGCTCGGGATACACCAGCAGGGTGTCCACCAGGCGCGTGGTCTTGTCGATGAGGTAGTCCGCCAGGATGGTCGAATCCGGCAGGATCACGCGTTCCACCGACGAATGCGAGATGTCCCGCTCGTGCCACAGCGCGATATCCTCGAAGGCCGCTTGTACGTTGCCCCGCACCACGCGCGCCAGGCCGCAGATCTGCTCGCTGGTCACCGGATTGCGCTTATGCGGCATGGACGAGCTGCCCTTCTGCCCGCGCGCGAAATACTCCTCGGCCTCGCGCACCTCGGTGCGCTGCAAGTGCCGCACCTCCAGAGCGATCTTCTCGCACAGCGCCGTTACCAGCGCCAGCACGGAAACGAAATGCGCGTGTAGGTCGCGCTGGATCACCTGGCTCGCCACGTTGGCCGGCCGCAGATTCAGCCGCGCGCAGATCCGCTCCTCCACCTCCGGCCCGATGTGCGCGAAGGTGCCCACCGCACCCGAGGTCTTGCCCACGCGCAGATCTTCCGCCGCCGTCCGCAATCGGACCAGGTTCCGCCCGGCCTCCTCGTACCAGATGGCCAGCTTGAGTCCGAACGTGATGGGCTCGGCGTGTACCCCGTGCGTCCGCCCGATCTGCACCGTGTGCTGGAACTCGAGCGCGCGCCGCTTCAGCACCTCGCGCAGCCCTTCCAGTCCGCCGATCAGAATCGACGACGCCTGTTGCAGCAGCAGCGCCTGGGCGGTATCCACCACGTCGTTCGAAGTCAGCCCGTAGTGCAGCCAGCGCGACGCCTCGGCGTGCCCGGCAGCCGCCATGGTCTCCGCCACCGCCGTGGTGAACGCGATCACGTCGTGTTTCACTGTATTTTCGATATCGAGGATGCGCCGCACGTCGAACCCGGCATGCTTTCGCAGCAGGCGCGCCGCTTCCGCCGGCACCACGCCCAACTCCGCCAGCGCCTCCGATGCCGCCAGTTCCACCTCCAGCCACTGCTGAAACTTGTTCTGGTCGCTCCAGATCTGCCCCATGGCGGGCCGTGTATAACGAGGAATCATATGGAATCTTCAGTGGGGCAGGTTCCAACCTGCCCAGCCGGCCGCAAGGCCGGCTCTTCGGAGGCCTATTTCTTCCATTGCTCTTCCACAATCGCCTGCAGATCGGCGATCTTGCGCCGCAGCGCGAGCTCACGCCGCGAGATTTGGAACAGGTAGCCAAAGATCAGCGCCCAGCCGATTGCGTATGCCCAAAATAGCCAGCTCAGGTTTTCCATGGTTAAACTCCTACGTCACTCAATTCGTTGACGCGCCTTGTGAGATCTTCGGCCGCCCGTTCCAGCCGCGCCACGCGGCGGCGCGTCCGCACCACCAGGCCCCAGAAGATCAGCATCGTGATATTGGCGATGAAGAACAGCGTGCGCATGTCGGGCGCCAGGCCGGAATTGGCGCCTCCGCCGATCACCGGCGCCGGATGCTGCGTGCGAAAAAGCCGGTTCGACATGTAAATCAGTGGCACGTCCGCCATGCCCAGAATGCAGATGACCGCGCACACCACGGCGCGCTGCTCCACCGGCGCCGCTTTGCGGATCACCAGGTACGAGGCGTACAGAAACAGCAGCAGGAACGATGAAGTGAGGCGCGCATCCCAGGTCCACCAGATGCCCCAGATCGGCTTGGCCCACATCGAACCCATCACGATGTTGACCAGCGCGAAGAGCACCACCGATTCATTGGCGGCCAGCGAGAGATCGTCGTATTTATTGTCGCGCTTGATCAGATAGAGGATGCTGGCGATGCCGCCCACGAAGCTGGCCGTAAACGACGCGATGGCGGCCGGCACGTGAAAGTAAAAGATGCGCTGCACAATCCCCATGGTCTTCTCCGTGGAGACCCAGTTGAAGATCAGATACAGCGTGAGCATCATGGCGGCGGCCGAGAGGACTCCCCACCAGACCGGCACCGCCGGACTGTTATCGAACTGCGGATGGACTACC
>Ga0209039_10004275_pt1 | contig 10512 bp, 11 predicted proteins | sample BogFormECP12_OM1_FD_188238 | JGI IMG/M metagenome (GOLD analysis project Ga0209039, IMG submission 188238) | Bog forest soil microbial communities from Calvert Island, British Columbia, Canada - ECP12_OM1 (SPAdes) (version 2) | ecosystem: Environmental > Aquatic > Freshwater > Wetlands > Bog ... | reverse complement strand
GTAATTTATTCTTCAGGTTCGCTTGGGCCGCGCTGGGCGGCCAGTCTTTGTATGCGGGACGAACAGCATCGCGTGACCGAAACCCTGGAGCGGGCCCTTGACTCCACGCTGGAGAGCGTCGATAGCGCCGAGGAGTTGGCCGTCGGCGCGGCCCGGCGCGCCGGCTTCGGCGATGACGATCTGATCAAGATCGGAATGGCCGTGCGGGAAGCCGTGGTCAACGCCGTGGTGCACGGGAACCGCTACAGCGACCGGAAGAAGGTCCACTTCTCGGTGACGCATAGTCCGGAGCAATTGCAGGTCACCATCGCCGATGAGGGCGACGGTTTCGATTTCGGGAACCTGCCCGATCCGCTGGCGCCGGAGAACCTCATGGCCACCTCGGGTCGGGGGATTTTTCTGATCCGGTCGTTTACCGACGAGTTCCGGATGCGCCGCCTGGATCGGGGCGGAACCGAAGTAACCATGATCAAGCATTTGGTGTCAAAGTAAAGTCGGCTGCTTTCAGCCAGGAGGCATAATCAGTGAGCGTTAACTTGAGTACTCGGCAGATAGGCGACGTGAGCGTAGTGGATGTGGCGGGCCGAATCACCCTGGGTGAGGGCTCCAGCGCCTTGCGCGACACCCTGCGCGGATTGGTGTCCAACGGTCAGAAGAAGATCCTGCTCAATCTGGGAGAGGTCTCTTACATCGACAGCTCGGGGATCGGCGAGCTGGTATCGGGTTTCACCACCGTGACCAACAGCGGCGGGCAGCTCAAATTGCTGAACCTCGCTAAGCGCGTGAAGGACCTGCTGCAGATCACCAAGCTGTACACCGTCTTCGACGTGCACGAAGACGAGGCCGAGGCGGTTCGCAGCTTCGCATAGCGGATGTTACGTGTGGGGCAGGTTGTCAACCGGCCATCCTGCCCCGCATGCAGGCCTGTTGGTTGACACCCCTGTTTTGCACCGATTATAGTCAAGGTAGCGCCGGATTATCCCTGAATCACATGCCTGACCCTTCGTCCTACACGGAGCAGTATTTTCCCGTCATGGTGCAGGCGTTGTTGGCGATGGCTTTGGCGGCGGGGTTGCTCATCGCCTCCTACCTTCTCGGCAAGCGGGTGCGCAACCGCGCCAAGGACACGCCTTACGAATCCGGTTTCGCCCCTACCGGCGACGCCCGCCAGCGCTTTAGCGTGAAGTTCTACCTGGTGGCGATGCTCTTCATCCTGTTCGACATCGAGGCCATTTTTCTGTATCCCTGGGTGGTCGTGTTTCGCGACCTGAAAATGATGGCGTTCTCCGAGATGCTGGTGTTCGTTTTTCTGATTCTTTCCGGCTTTTTCTACATCTGGAAAAAGGGCGCCCTGGATTGGTCCGGAAACACCGCGTCCAGCCGGAAGCCCTGACGATTCGAAATGCTACCCGACAGTTTGCGAGACCGCGGCGTGGCACTGGCTGTGGAAGCCTTTGACGCCGGCGCCGTGCAAGGCGGCAGGTTCGACCGTGGCGAGGTGACGCTCGAAATAGCGCCCGCGCGCATCGCGAGCGTCTGCGGCTACCTCAAGTACGACCAGAAGTTCGTGCGCCTGAGTTCGGTCACGGCGGTGGACCGGTATCCCGCTGAGCCGCGCTTCGAGGTGGTCTACCACCTGCACTCCATCGAACGCAACATGCGCGTGCGCCTGAAGTGCCGGTTGCCGGGCGGCGATCCGGCCATCGAGTCGGTCACTTCGGTGTGGCGCGCCGCCGATTGGTACGAGCGCGAAGTGTTCGACTTGTTCGGAATCCGCTTCACCGGGCGCCCCGGCCTGCGCCGCATCATGCTGCCCGACGGCTGGGAGGGCCATCCGCTCCGCAAGGATTATCCCGTCACGGGTTCGAGAGTTTAGGCCATGAGCGAAGGCGCGCTACCCCCCACCGACACCGCCGGAATGGCCGAAGAGCAACCCCCCCCCGGCCCGCGCCGCATGGTCCTCAACTTGGGACCGCAGCACCCGTCCACGCACGGCGTGCTGCGCCTGCGCATCGAGTTGGACGGCGAAACCGTGGTCCGCTGCCAGCCCGATGTCGGCTTCCTGCACACCGGCATCGAGAAGGAGTTCGAGGTCAAAACCTACCAGCAGGCCGTCACCCTGACCGACCGCGTGGATTACCTGGCGCCGCTCTCCAACAACCTGGGCTACTGCCTGGCGGTGGAGAAACTGCTGGGACTGGAGATTCCCCCGCAGGCGCAGTGGATGCGCGTGATGTTGACCGAGCTGACGCGCCTCAACAGCCACCTCGTGTGGCTGGGAACGCACGCCATGGATATCGGCGCCATGAGCGTGTTCCTGTACTGCTTCCGCGAGCGCGAGGACATCCTGCGGATTTTCGAGATGTTCAGCGGCCAGCGGATGATGACCAGCTATTTCCGCATCGGCGGGCTGGCGCTGGAGCCTCCCCGCGGCTGGGCGCAGCGCGTCGGAGAGTTCGTCGGCCGGTTCCCCCCCCGCATCGACGAGTACGAAGACCTGCTGACGAACAACCGCATCTGGATCGGCCGCACCCGCGGCGTGGGGGCGATTCCGCTCGAGGACATGCTGGACCTGGGCGTCACCGGACCCATGCTGCGCGCCGCCGGGTTGCCCATCGACGCGCGCAAGGACGAGCCGTATTCCAGTTACGAGCGGTTCGATTTCGAAGTGCCCACCCGCACCGGAAGCGACGTCTACGCGCGCTACCAGGTGCGCATCGAGGAAATGCGGCAGAGCGCGCGCATTGTCCGCCAGGCCCTCGACGGCATGCCCGCGGGCCCGTGGAAGGCCGACGCCCCGCACGTGGTGCTGCCCGACCGCGAGAAGATGAAGACCCAGATGGAGGCGCTCATCTACCATTTCAAGATTGTCACCGAGGGCTTCCGCGTGCCCGAGGGCGAGGTGTACCAGGTGATCGAATCGCCGCGCGGCGAACTGGGTTTCTACGTGGTGAGCGACGGAACCGCGTTTCCGTACCGCGTGCACATGCGGACGCCGAGTTTCGGAAACCTGCAGGCCGTGCCGAGAATGGTGGAGGGCGCGCTGATCGCCGACGTGATCGCCTCCATCGGCAGCACCGATTTCGTTTTGGGAGACGTGGACAGGTAATGACTTTCTCTCCCCAGCTCGAAGCCAGGTTCGACAAGCTCCTGAAGAGCTATCCCCCGGGACGGCGGCGCGCCGCCATGATTCCGATGCTGCTGTACGCGCAGGACGAGGTGGGCCACGTTTCCGGCGAGCTGATCGAGGAAGTGGCCCGGCGCGTGGGCGTCACCGCCTTGCAGGTCAACGAGGTGGTCTCCTACTACTCGATGCTGCGCCGCCGGCCGCTCGGCAAGTACCACGTGCAGGTCTGCACCAACATCAGTTGCCAACTGCGCGATGGCGACAAGCTGTGGGAACACGCCTGCCGCAAGCTGGGCATTGGAAACAAGGAGACCACCGCCGACGGGCGGATCTCGATCGAGGAAGTGGAGTGCATCGGCGCCTGCTCGTGGGCCCCGGCGGTGCAGGTCAATTACGAGTTTCATCACGACATGACCCCCGCGAAGCTGGACGAGCTTCTGGAAGACCTGAGGAAGAAACCCTAGCGCATGCTGTACAACCAGCCCAGCCCGCTCGAGACCAGGGTGCTTTCGCGCCGCTTCGGCAACCCCGATTCCGCGACGCTCGCCGGGTATCTGCGGACCGCGGGATACCAGGGGTTCCTCAAGGCCGCCGGCATGACGCCCGGCGCGATCGTCGAGGAAGTCAAGGCCTCCAACCTGCGCGGCCGCGGGGGCGCCGGTTTCCCCACGGGGCTGAAGTGGAGCTTCGTTCCGCGCACTTCGCCCAAGCCGAAGTACATCGTGGTGAATGGCGACGAGAGCGAGCCGGGCACCTGCAAGGACCGCGTGCTGATCGAAAACGATCCCCACCAGTTGATCGAGGGAGTGCTCATCGCCGGCCTGGCGGTGGACGCGCACGCCGGCTACATCTACATCCGCGGCGAGTACCGCTACCTGATCGAAGTCATGGACAAGGCCATCGCCGAAGCCTACGGGGGCGGCTGGCTGGGCAGGAACATTCAGGGCACGGGATTCGATTTCGATCTCTACACGCACTCCGGCGCCGGCGCCTACGAATGCGGCGAGGAATCCGCGCTGCTGGAATCGCTCGAGGGGAAGCGCGGCATTCCGCGCATCCGCCCGCCGTTTCCGGCCGTGGTGGGTGCGTTCGGGTGCCCCACGGTGCTGAACAACGTGGAGACGTACTGCGCCGTTCCGGCCATCCTGCGCGATGGCGGCGCGGCATTCGCGGCGTTGGGCGTCCCTCGCTCGGGCGGCACCAGGATGACCTGCCTCACGGGGCACGTCAACAAGCCCGGCGTGTACGAACTGCGGCTGGGCTTCCCTGCGCGGCAGATGATCGAAGAGGTGGGCGGCGGCATCCGCAACGGGAAGAAGTTGAAGGCGTTCATCCCCGGCGGCAGTTCGTGCCCGGTGCTGACGGCGGCGGAACTGGAAGGCGCCACCATGGACTACGATTCCATGGCCGCGCGCAAGACCATGCTCGGCTCGGGCGGCGTGATCGTCATGGACGAGGATACCTGCATGGTGAAGGCCGCACTGCGCATCATGCGGTTTTATGCGCACGAAAGCTGCGGCTGGTGCATCCCTTGCCGCGAGGGCACGACCTGGCTCAAGAAGATTCTCACGCGCTTCCACGAAGGCGGCGGCGTGCGGAGCGACATCGATCTGATCGGCGATCTGGCGAAGAACATGCTGGGCCGCACCTTCTGTCCGCTGGGCGACGCCGCTGCCATGCCGACGATTTCCATCGTGGAGAAATTCCGCCAGGAATTCGAGGACCATCTCAACGGCAAGCCCTGCCCCTACGAGGGGGTGACGGCATGAGTGCTTATGTGGGGCAGGTTTGCAACCTGCGGCGGGTTTTCAACCCGCCCGGCACTGGACCACGGAAAATCCTCCGGCGTAGCACAGAGCCCGGCGTTGACGGGGTTCATCTCAATATAGCTGGCGATCCGCTCGAACTCCCGCTCACCGCGCACCCACCGGTCATAGCTCTCGTCCTGCCAGAAGGGCTGCCCGCAGACACCCAGCAGCCGGTTGCCCTCGCGCGCCGTGAATCGCTTGAGAGAATGGGTCAGCTTGGAGAGTTCGATCTTTGCCGTGATCAGCAGGTGGACGTGGTTTGCCATGACAACAAAGGCATGAAGGATGAAGCACTCCTCGTCTTCCAGATGACGGATGGCTTGGATCACCATTCCAGCGAACTCCGGCCGGCGCAAATGCAAAGGACCGGTTGTAGCGCTGTCGAGAAGACGGTCCATGATCAGGAAGGCTTTCCCGCTCGTGGTCACCGCGGGAAACGCGCGATTCGCGGGAAGGCTCCCGGCCAGGCGCCACGTGAGGAAGATCGGGTGGCCCACGGAGTGGTAGTGCGGGAGGCGGCGTTCGTGGAACCGGGGCACGAAGGAATAGTGCGCACGGTTTCGGGATTCTCTCATCTGTCGGCAGGCCGATTGAAAATCGGCCGCAGGTTGAAAACCTGCCCCACAGTGAAGAGCAGGGCCAGAGGGCAGTTCTAGATGGCTGACTCTGTCAAACTTACCATCGACGGACGCCAGATTCAGGCCGCTCCCGGCACTCTCGTGATCGATGCGGCCAGAGCCAACGGCATCGAGATCCCGGCCTTCTGCTATTACAAGGGGCTGTCGCTGCAAGCCGCCTGCCGCATGTGCCTGGTGGAAGTCGCTGGTATGCCCAAGCTCATGACGTCGTGTACCCTGGTCGTCTCCGAGGGCATGGTGGTGCGGACCGATACGCCGCCGGTGGCCGAGGCCCGCAAATCCATGCTGGAGTTCCTCCTCACCAACCATCCGCTGGATTGCCCGGTGTGCGACAAGGGCGGCGAGTGCGAGCTGCAGGACATGTCGTTCCGCTACGGCGCGGGCGAGAGCCGCTACGCCGAAACCAAGGTCCACACTCCCGAGAAACAGTTTTCGCCGGTGGTGTACTTCGACGCGCCGCGCTGCATCTTGTGTTTCCGCTGCGTCCGCATCTGCGATGAAGGCATGGGCGTCAAGGCGCTGGGCGTGATCAACCGCGGGGTGACATCGGAAATCGCGCCCAACCACGGCGACCACCTGGAATGCGACGAGTGCGGCGCGTGCATCGACATCTGTCCCGTGGGAGCGCTCACCAGCGGCGCCTACCGCTACCAGACGCGGCCCTGGGAAATGACCCACGTGGGTACCATCTGCGCGCACTGCGCCGACGGCTGTAAGACCACGCTGGGCACGCGCAACGGCCGCATCGTGCGCGGTAACAACCGCGACCGCTCGGGCATCAACGGCGAGTTCCTTTGCGTCAAGGGACGCTACGCCTTCGATTTCCACGACCACCCCGGACGTTTGCAATCGCCGCTGGCGCGCAGGAACGGCAAGCTCGAAGAGGTTTCCTGGAGCGAAGCTCTGGCAATCGCCGGCGGGAAATTCAAGGCGGCGCTCAAGGCGGGCGGCGCGTTCGGCGTAGTGGGATCCAACCACACCACCAACGAAGAGAATTACTACCTGCAGAAGTTCGCGCGCCAGGCGCTCGGGACCAATCACATCGACCATCACCGCACCGGCGACGTTGTCTCCCTGCTCGATGCGCTCGCCGGCAAGAACGGCCGGCTGGCCACCGTCGCCGACCTGTACGAGTGCAAGGCGATCCTGATCGTGGGCGCCGACCTGGCCCTGGAACACCCCCTGCTCTCCTTCCAGATCCGCGCCAATTACCGGCATCGCCAGGCCCGCATCTACGTGGTGACGCCGCGGCCGGTTCGCGAGGACAACTACGCCGCCGCGGTGGTGCGCGGCGCGGACTACGCATCGCTCGCCGGCCAGCTCAAGGCCGAGCCCGAGCTGGCGATCCTCTTCGACGACTCCCTTAAGGGCGGCGATGTCCGCAAGCTGGCCGAGTTCGGCGAATCCCTCGGCATTCCGGTGAAGTACGTCTGCCTGGTGGACTACGCCAATTCGCGCGGCGCCATCGACATGGGCGTGACGCCCGAACTGCTGCCCGGTTATCGGCCTTCCGGCCAGCCCGGCATGCGCCTCGACGAGATGATCGCCGCGCCTCTGGACGTGCTGTGGGTGGTGGGCGCGAATCCCCTGAAGAACGGCGCTACGCGCAAGGCCGGATTCCTGGTGGTGCAGGACCTGTTCCTCACCGAAACGGCGGAGCAGGCCGACCTGGTGCTGCCGGCCGCCTCGGCGTACGAGAAGAACGGCGCCGTGACCAACTCGACCGGCGAGGTGCAGCGGTTGACGCGCGCCGTCGAAACCATGGGCGCGAAAACCGATCTCGAGATCATGGGATTCCTGGCGCGCGAGATGGGCGTGGCCGCGGTGCTCGGCCCGTGGTCTCCGGAGGCGGTGGGGGAAGAGATCCGCGAGACTGTCCGGGGTTATGCAGGCGGGCGCATTCCCGTGGAACCGCGGCCGGATGCGGTACGCTCCGACCACAACGGGCTGTTCGCCTCGGGCACTCTCGGGCGCTATTCTAAGGTTCTGAAGTCGGTGGTGGAAAGCCGTCTGGGGCGCTAAATGGACTCGTTCTTCGTCATCAGCCTCGTCAAAACGGCCGTGGTCTTCGCAGTGCTCATGACTACGCTGGCCTACCTGCAATGGGTGGAGCGCAAGGTGATCGCGCACATCCAGGTGCGCCCCGGGCCGTATCGCGTGGGGCCGCACGGGCTCTTGCAGCCGCTGGCGGACGTGATAAAACTGCTCACCAAGGAAGACCTGGTGCCGCCATACGTCAACAAGCTCCTCTACCTGGGCGCGCCGTTCCTGGCCATCACCATGGCGCTGCTGTCCATTTCCGTAATCCCTTTCGGCCCGGAAATCCAGGTGGCCGGCTACCGCACCTTCATGCAGCTCACCGACCTCAACATCGGCGTGCTGTTCGTACTGGCCGTGTCGTCCATGGGCGTGTACGGCGTGGCGCTGGCCGGCTGGAGCTCCAACAATAAGTACGCTCTGCTGGGCGGCCTCCGCAGTTCGGCGCAGATGATCAGCTACGAGCTGCCCATGTCGGTGGCCATCGCCTCGCCGCTGCTGCTTTCGAATACCTTGAGCCTGCGCGAACTGGTGGAGAAGCAATCGGGAAACATTTTCCACTGGAACGTTTTGAGCGGGCCGTTCCCGCAGATTGTCAGCTTCGTCGTTTTTCTGATCGCGGCGTTCGCCGAAACCAATCGCGTGCCCTTCGATCTCCCGGAGGCCGAGAACGAGCTGGTGGCCGGCTTCCACGTGGAATACAGCAGCATGAAGTTCGCGTCGTTCTTCATGGCCGAGTACGCCAACATGATCACGGTGAGTTGCATGGCGACGCTGCTGTTCCTGGGCGGATGGGTGGCGCCCTGGCCGGAGAAGTACGGGTCCGGCCTGGTTCCGGTGCTGGTTTTCGCTTTCGCCGGGGCGATAGCCCTCTATCATGGCGTGAACGCGGCGCGGCGGCGCGACCGGCTGACTCTTCCGGTGGCCGGAATTGTTTTTCTGGGCGTGGCGGCGGCGTTCCTGTTGCCCGCGGTCGAGGGCTGGCTGCTTCCGTTGTTCTGGTTCTGCGCCAAGACGGGCGGCATTCTCTTCGTGTTCATGTGGGTTCGCGGCACGCTGCCGCGGTTCCGCTACGACCAGTTGATGGGCTTCGCGTGGAAGTATCTGTTTCCGGTGGCCATGGCCAATTTGCTGATCACCAGCCTGGCCGTGGCGTTGGTGTCCTGATATGCGCAACGTGGCGACATCGGCGTTTGTGGGGCAGGTTGTCAACCTGCGGCGGGTTGGTAACCCGCCTCTTCGCGCGTGCACAAGTCCGCCCAGCGCCGGCAGCGTGGGGCAAACTCCCTCAGCGGCCCTGGTGGGTCAGTTCGGCCGGCTGCCGGTGCCGGCGGGCCGATTGCCAATCGGCCGCAGGTTGCCAACCTGCCCCACAAAGCCCATAAGACCGGCGCGTGGCATTAGGAAAGCCACGGGGAGCGGCCCATGGATCTGATCCTCTTCCTGATCTTCGCCTCCATCGCGCTGGTTTGCGCGGTCAACGTGGTGGTGCAGAAGCACCCCATTTCGAGCGCGGTTTCGCTGATCGGGGTCATGGGTTCCCTGGCCATGCTCTACCTGCTGCTGGGGGCGGAGTTTGTCGCCGCCGCGCAGGTGATCGTCTACGCCGGCGCGGTCATGGTGCTTTTCGTCTTCGTGATCATGCTGCTGAACGCCGGCAAGGAAACTCCTCGGGGCGGTTCGTTCATGGCGCAGTTGCTGGGCACGCCGGTGCTGTTGGGGCTGCTGCTGGTGCTGGCGCTGCTGGCGAGGCACATGTACCCGCCGGAGGCGATGGTACACTTCGGCGGGTTCCGCGGCGGCGCCCCGCGGGCCATCGGCAAGGCGCTGTTCACCACTTACCTGCTGCCGTTTGAAGCCACGTCGATTCTTATCCTGATCGCCATCGTCGGCGCCGTAGTGCTGGCGCGGAAGGAGATGGACTGAGATGCAGCAGGTGCCCATCGCCTGGTTCCTCATGCTCAGCGCGGCGCTGTTCGTGCTGGGCGTCGCGGGATTCCTGTTCCGCCGCAATATCATCACGGTCTTCATGTCCATCGAGCTGATGCTCAACGCCGTGAACCTGAGCTTCATCGCCTTCACCTACCAGCTCAACCAGGCGGATGGACATTTCGACGCCTTCCAGGTGGACGGGCACCTCCTCGCCTTCTTCACGATGGTGGTGGCGGCGGCGGAGGCGGCCGTGGGCCTGGCCATCATTCTGACGGTGTACAGGAACCGCGCGACGCTGAATATCGACGAAGTGGATTCGATGAAGAACTGATGCAACTCTGGCTCATACCTCTCGTTCCGCTGGCGGGCTTCGCGATCAACGGCCTGTTTGGGCGGCGCTTCTCGAAGAGCGTGGTCAACGCGGTGGCTATCGGCAGCGTGCTGCTGTCCTTCGCCTGGGTGCTGCGCACGCTGTCCGTGGCGGGCGATCTGAACACGGCCCACGTGGAGCACTACTTCACCTGGATACGGAGCGGCTCGCTAGATATCGGCTGCGATTTCGCCATCGACCGTCTCACCGCCGTGATGCTGCTGGTGGTGACGGGCATCGGCTCGCTCATCCACATCTACGCCATCGGCTACATGGCGCACGAGGGCGGCTACTACCGCTTCTTCGCCTACCTCAACCTGTTCATGTTCTTCATGCTGACGCTGGTGCTGGCGGCGAATTTCGCGTTGCTGTTCGTGGGCTGGGAGGGCGTGGGGCTGTGCAGCTACCTGCTGATCGGTTTCTACTTCGACCGGCGGAGCGCCACCAACGCCGGGAACAAGGCGTTCATCGTCAACCGCATCGGCGATTTCGGCTTTTCGCTGGCGATGTTCCTGATCTTCGTCAATTTCCACTCGCTGGATTTCGCGCGGGTATTCGGGCAGGCGCCGGGCGCGCCGGTTGGCACGCTGACCGCGATCG
>Ga0209039_10004274_pt1 | contig 10513 bp, 9 predicted proteins | sample BogFormECP12_OM1_FD_188238 | JGI IMG/M metagenome (GOLD analysis project Ga0209039, IMG submission 188238) | Bog forest soil microbial communities from Calvert Island, British Columbia, Canada - ECP12_OM1 (SPAdes) (version 2) | ecosystem: Environmental > Aquatic > Freshwater > Wetlands > Bog ... | reverse complement strand
AGCGGACGTTTATTATGCTCATCGCGATGCCAATTGTCATCATGGCCATCTTCGGCGTGGCCTTGAGTGGGGACGTTAAAAACCTGCCAATTTTGATCGATAATGAGGATAAGGGATACACGGGAACTGTCGGACACGGTCAAAGCGCTGTAAATATCAGTTTTTCAATAGGAACCAACATCACCACTGCCTTGCAGGGGGATGATCGCCTGCAGGTCACTTTAGGCAATTTTGATGCGAATAAAGGCGGCGTGGACAACGGCACGTATTATGCGGTCATGCTCATCCCTGCCAACTTTTCGGAAGTTTTATTCAATAAAATCAGCAGCGCGCCTGGATCCGGCCTCGCGAATGCCACGATCACGATATATCTCGACGGAACTAAAACGATCGTTAAGGCAACTGTGTTGGCTGCGTTGCAAGATAACTTACAGGCGGCTATGGGAAACTACTCTGGCGGCATTGCAATCGACGATCAATATGCCTTTGGCGGGGTCGAGTTTAGCGGAGTGAGTCAAGTCATCCCTGCGGTCATGGGTTTCGTCCTCACGATGCTCGTGCTCATCGTTTCCGTGCTTATGTTGAAACGAGAGACTGTGGAGGGCACAGAAGAGCGGTTGCTCGCCACGCCGCTCAAAGTTTCCGAGCGCATAATAGGGTACGTGTTCGCGCTAGTACTCTTGAATCTGATAATGGTGCTTGCAATCCTCATTATTGGAGTGTATGTTTTTGGGGTAGCGGTCGAAAGAGCTCTCTGGCTCCTCATTCTTATGTTCCTGCTCTACGCGATCACGAACGTCTTCCTGTCGATCCTCCTCTCAAATTTCGCCCGGAACGAGATCCAAGCCTCCCAGATGGCAGTGCTGATTGCGTTGCCGAGCTTGGCTTTGTGCGGGATCCTCATTCCTGTTGTCAGTTTCCCGGGTTGGGTGCAAATCATCGCCCACTTCATCCCGCTTTACTACGCGGTCAGTATTTTTGAGGGCGTTATGCTGAAGGGGTGGGGTTTCACGATCCTTTGGCCAGATATCTTAATTCTTTGCGCCTTTGCCTTCGGGTTTTTCGTCCTTTCCCTCGTGACCGTGAAAGACAAGCTCGACGCGTAACCCTTGTGTCTGTTATAATTAACCTTTTTTCTGCATTTTTTTGCGAAAATGTCAAGGATAATGTCATGAAGTTATTGTGGAACTGAACCGGTTCGTCGGAATTTTTATACAACACTCCCCCATCCTGACCTTTAGTAACAATTTGAGGGATTTACATGCGTGCAATTGAACTAGCCGATGGTGTCTACTGGGTAGGCACTAATCTGCAAACCGAAGACTTATTTGAAGGCATTTGGCCCATCCCGCATGGCGTGTCGCTGAACTCTTATCTCGTGCGCGGCGACAAGGTGGCCATAATCGACCTCGTACGGGAGTGGACGGGGACGTCGGGGAACATGCTCCAGCGGATCAAGAGCGTCCTCCCGAATGTGGGGGACATTGACTACATCGTGCTCAACCACCTCGAACCCGACCACACGGGTTGGTTGTTCACCCTCCGCCAGCTCGCGCCCAACGCCGAAATTATCACCTCTCCGAAGGGCGTGGACCTCGTGCGGGCCTTTTACGGCATCGAGGATAATGTGCGAGCTGTGCAGACCGGGGACGAGCTTGACCTAGGCCAGGGCAAAAAATTCGTGTTCGCCGAGATTCCGAACGTCCACTGGCCGGAAACGATGGCCACGTATGAGGCGAGCACGCAAATTTTATTCCCCTGCGACGCCTTTGGGTCCTTCGGCGGTCTCAAGGGGGTCATCTTTGACGACGAGGTGCCTGCCGCTGACCAAGAGTTCTGGGAAGAAGAAATGCTCCGGTACTATGCGAACATCGTGGCGACCTTCTCTCCGAACGTCTTGAAAGCTATTGACGCGCTCGGGGGCATTGAGATTAAAATGATCGCGCCGTCCCATGGCCGGATCTGGCGTGCCCACCCTGAGCTAGTCATCAAAAAATACGTCCGGTACGCGAATTACAACCAAGACTTCGCCGAGCCAGAAGTCTGCGTCGCGTGGGGATCCATGTACGGCAACACGGAAATTATGCTACAAGCCATCCTCGAGGGCATCGCGAGCGAGGGGGTCGTGGCCCACGTGCACCGCCTGCCAAACGAAGACGTGTCGTATGTCTTGAGTGACGCTTACAAGAGCGCGGGCCTCGCCCTGGGGATGCCTACGTACGAGTATAAAATGTTCCCTCCGCTGAAATACTTCCTCGACCTCCTCGAGCTGAAGCACATGTATTATAAAAAAGTGCTGCCCTTTGGCGCCTTCGGCTGGTCCGGCGGGGCGCAAAAGGTCTTCGACGGCATGACCGAGAACATGAAGTGGGATGTACTTGATGGTGTGTTTTTCCAAGGTCGCCCCACGGATGAAGATCTTGCGAAAGGGCGCGAACAAGGCGCGGAGCTGGCGAGGCAAGTAAAAGAGATTCCGCCCAAAGCAGTTGGCGAGGAATATTAATCATTCTATTTAATTTTTCATCGCACCAGTTTGCCCAGTTCCAGTAAAAAGGCTTTGATGTCCCCGTCTTTGAGCACGAGGATGTCGTTGTCCACCCGGAAGCGGAATCGTTCTGCCCATTCAAAAACATGGTCCCACAAAGATGTCACGTCCACGCGCAATACTTGCGCGAGCTGCGGGATAGGGACGCGGTCCGAGACGCGAATAATTTTGCGGAGTTTTTCAATTGCTTCACTCGCAGGCAATTTCGACGCAGATACCGCCCCCTTAATAGACCCGCCGCGCTTGCTGGCTTCTTGCTCCTCGGGCGTGAGCTGGATGGGGATTTGCTCCGTGGCCAAGTCCTCGAGGGTTACTTCGCCCGTCACCACTTTGTCAACGAAAACTCGGGCGAGCTTCACCGTATTGCGCGGGTTTCCCTTTGTTTTGTCGAAAAGGATCTCTAACACGGTGTTGTTCAGGGGAAATAACGGGTCTGGGGGCGGCGGCAGGTTGTTTTCTCGCCAATACCGCTGCATGCTTTTCGCAAAATATTCCTTTACGTCCTCAACCGTGAAAGGTTGAATTTCCAAGGGAGACGCCATGAAAGATTGCAAGTTGGAATCAGCGAGAGCAAGGGTATTCGGCCAATTTTCCTGGTTGTCCGTTAGTATTAACACCGAGTTTTTTAATTCACCATAAAGGGTGCGCAAGACGCCCATGAACCGGGCTTCCATTTTAGGATTCTTGTTCCCCCCCACATTTTCAAAGAAATCGTCGAAGAAAAAGACGAAGACCCGCCCCGAGTGGGCAGTGAGAATTTTAATCATGGCCAAACACATGTCGTCTTCTTCTAGCACGAAATTAACATCGAGAGCGGCGAGATTCTTGTCACTCAAAGTCTCGCCAAACAACCATCGCTCGGCAAGCTGGGCCAAATTCTTGTCAAGAACATAGATTGCCAATACCTTCACGATATCTGCGTAACTCCCCGGGTATTCTTGAAGTCCTTTCAAAATGATCTCGTCAATATATTTCTTCTTTGCTTTGTCTTTTTTGCCAGCCCAGCGGTTCACCACGTTTTGGGCACAAATCTGCAAAATGTCCCGACCCAACTCGTCCATAATGCAAGTGTACATGTGATGAATCATGTGCATCTCAGGGAGGGGGCAGGGAACGTAAATAATACTCCACTGCGGGAGGCCCTTTTCCCGCGCTTTCATTTCCATGTCTTTGTAAGCCCAATAACTGTGAGTTTTGCCTGATCCCACTGATCCTAAAACAGGAATGAGGCGGCAGGCATGGTCGCGGGCGGTGTCATCTATGAATTCCAGCAAGGCATCATCGATTTGCTTGCGGGGAGTTGGAACATCGACCATATCTTTGATATCCCGCCGGGCGACGAAACGCTCGAACGGGGTTGATCCTTCGCGCAATGCGTGCAGGTAACCCCCGACATCCTCGTTTAAATTATTTGACGCCAAGTCAACCGCCCCTTATCCATTAAGACCAACTTCTATCACTCAAAATGTGGACATCATTAGACAAATAGCTTCGCGTACGTGAGGAATGATGTCAAAACTCTGTGGAAAAGATGTCAGATATTAAGCCAGTAGGTCACAGTTAAGGCTGGATGTCATCGAATAAATCTCCCAGACCCACACTTTCGAGGCTTTCTTTGGTTGGAATGCCCGTTAATGGGTCCCAATCCATCGACTCGTAATAATAACGATTCATCTCTTTGTATTTGATTGTTTTTCCCTTATGAGGTCCCTTCCCGTGCGGGTCCTCGCCCCAAACCCTCCCCGGCAGCGTGACCATATAAGGGTTAATTCCCTCCCGGAGTGAAAACGCAAGGCGCATGGTTTGAATGCGCCGCCCAATTAATAATGCATCATCTGGGTGCCAATGCCACCCGGTGACAGCCTCGACCAATTCGAGGAGGGGAAACGCGCCAAAGAGGGTTGTAAACATGCAAAGTCCAACTGAGGAGAGAGTCTCCATGAGTCCAACCATAGTTTTTTGCGCTTCCGCCCCAAGGGCAAGGTATTTCGTACGAGTCCGCGGAATGAAAAGCCCAGGGATAAATTGCTTGATTGGTCCTATCGCTTCGAAATCGATCGATGCGGCTGTGTGCCGCCCAGGAGTAGGATCCGTCGAATAAGTCGATGCGAGGCTGGGACTTAAGCGTGGATCGTGAGCAGGCAATTCTTCCCCGCCAGCGTGCATCGCATACTCTTCACTTCCCTTGCCAATCCGCTCCGCCGCTCGCATAGTGCCATCGGCTAGGATGTCTCCAATCCCTTGGCGGTTGATGATCATTTCAGTGAGCTTGAGAATTGCACCTGAATCGCCCCAGTGTAATTCAAGCCCATCAGTATCTTCTGTAGTCAAGATTCCTTCTTCAAAACATTCGATGGCAAATGCAACTGTTGCCCCCGTCGAAATGGAGTCAATGCCGGCCCGGTTACACATGTCGTTGAGTTTCAGGATGGACCCGAGATCGTCATTCACGAGTAGCGCGCCAAACATGCAGGACGTCTCATACTCCGGGCGGTGGGTTTCTTGCAGATTCGGGTCCACATCAGGGGCAGACAAGATAGAACCACATTGCGCAGGACAGGTCGCGCACCCGAATGACCGTTTCTTGTATTTAAGGAACTCCGCGCCGGAGATTTTGCGTGATTTTTCTTGGGGAAAGTCAATATATCCAATTCCGGACCAATTCTTAACTGGCGAATCACCAATCTCCGATGAAACCGAGTTGGCTATACTCGTGCCATATTGGCGATAGATTTCCAAGACCATTTTTGCCGGTCCTGAAAGTGGTAGCTTCACCCACCTTAACATCGTTGCAAAATTCGGGACAGCATTCACAATCATTTGCACGATTTTATTTGGTTTCTTGTTGAGGCGATTATTATAAGTCTGGGCAATCTCCGCTAATTTTGCCTTGTCCTTTACAGGGACGACGCCTTTCTTGCTAATGGCGATCGCTTTCAACTTTTTCTTGCCCATGACCGCGCCTAAACCAGACCGTGCGGCAATCCGCCCTTTGTCGTTTACAACACCAGAGATCAAAGAAACGTGCTCACCTGCAGGTCCGATTAAGGCGACTTTGGTGCCATGCCCATGGGTCTTTTGCAGCTTCACGTCTGCCTCGACTGTGTCTAGTTCCCAGAGGTCACTGGCGTCTTTGAAATTAAGTTCATCGTCCGAAATGAGCAAGTATTTTGGAGATTCTGCCTCGCCAGTTACGAAAATGCCGTCATATCCTGCTTTTTTAATGGCGGGACCGAAATATCCCCCCGAATTGGCATCACCCCACCCGCCTGTCAGGGGAGACTTCCCGCACACCATATATCGCCCGGAAAATGGTGCAACTGTGCCAGTAAGGAGCCCAGGTAGAATCCCTAGAATCGCCTCAGGACCTAGCGAATCATATTTTTTCCGCGTCCAGTCATAAATGAGTTTAGCGCCGAGACCGTACCCGCCTAAAAAATTCTCATATATCTCGTCAGCGACTGGTCTTTCTTCTAGCGTGTCAGTTGAGAGGTCGCCAAACAAGACTCGCCCAAAATACCCGTATCTATCCAATATCTCGTTCCCTCATTTCGAATTAACTATTTTTTAGCTTTATCGCAACTAGTGTGAGGATCGCCAGTCCAAGATCAATGAGTCCAAATGAAACGAGAGCACCTGCCATGAAGGGCAGCAAAAACATGTCATATATCAAAATAACTTGGAGTGCGAAACGCAAACCGATGGAAACTACCGCAATTATCAAATATCGTTCCGGATCTGTGTATGAACAACATAAAAGAATTCCGAAACAGATTGCGAGTAACCCTGCCACGTGCGCAAAAATGGGATAATTCAATGGTTCTTGGAGCATATTCATTAAAGCCAAAAGGGGCTCAATGAAAAAAATCAAGATGCAACCGAAAGCAATCTCATAAACCCCACTCACACCTAGCAAGGTTTTTAAAAATTTAATCCGAATCAAAGTCGCCCCGAATTTTCACCTAAATTCATTAGGAAAAGTAATCTAACAATGTGGAGAAAGCATTTTAAGGCTTTATTTCGATGCGTTTTCAAAATTCAGTTCTATCTAAACTAATTTCTTTCAACAGAAAAAGCAAATCCCGAATCTATTACTTGTCTGGAATTAAATCAAGGTGGGAAATGACTTTGGCACGATTCCAGAGGAGCTTAAATACTTTTTTGGTGACTTTAATAAACGCTTCAGACCGCCCAAATATGCATTGACTATAATCGATGGCATTTCCCGCTCGAAGGAAAATGAGCGCGCCCATGTCGGTGATGGTTAAGGAAATGTTCAAATCGTCCACAACGCGTACGTTATCATAGAAATTAATTTCTTTCATAAAAGCAGTCGCGTTTGGGGGCAAATATTCCGGTTTCATATACTTCCGAAATAATTCATCGTTAAGGATTGCCTTAATCTCTGGAGCTTGGCGAGTCCTGACTTCTTCTATAAAAATCGGGATGATAGAAGTTTGTAATTGATCTGTGATTGAATATATAAACTGCTTTGCAGTTTTGACTAATTCACTCCATAGTTCAATATTTTCCATCGTCGTTGTTTTTAATTCGATTTCCGTCAAACTACCAATTTGCACCAAAATATCCAACGGGATGGGAGAAAAGTCATGGGAATTGATAAAATCCACGAAATTCAAGCCATTTTCAAGAAATGGAAACAAAACAGATAGGAATCGTCCAAAACCCGTTAGTTGGTAGGTCCCATCCGCCCCTTTTTGTATAAGCTTCATCTTTTGCAGCCGTGCCAAGTGGCGAGAGACTTCGGGACCGGGCAGGCCTAACTCACTCACTAACTGCGCGTGTCTCTTATTCCCTCTTGATGTGGCTTTCAGGATGTTAAGGCGTCCCTCATGTGAGAGCTCAAAAAAGAGTTCATTGATCTGCATTGATTACTTCTTCCTCGACCGAACCTTATTAATATTCAGTTCAATCTAAACAACATTGATTTGTCCTGAAAAAGAAAGTTGCTTCCGAACTTCGCAAGGTGCGGTTGAGGGCTCGTTTATATAATTTCGAGTTAACAAAATCCTAATATCTATCATTGGAGTGGCCATCATGGACGATGTAGAATTAAAAATTCTAAAAATTTTGGCGCGTGAATTCGAATATACCCAAGGATTACACGTGGAAGTGCAAAAATTACAGAAATTAACGGAAATGAAGGAAGAAGTAATCAATGCGCTGGAATCATTGGCAGCGCAGGAAATGGCGACTTTATACAAGGAAAAAGGTAAAATTAAGCTCGCCAAAATTACTTGGAGAGGTCTAAACGAATACGGCGATCTTAACCTGAAATACGGGCTAGGTAAGGAATTTTACGCCAATTACGCTAAGGAGGGGTATTAAAATGGTAGATTATATGCCGTGGTGGAGCCCCAAGACGCGAAAATTTGCCGACGAAGTGGAAAAGTTCGTCGACAATGATTTGATCCCTCTGGCATTAAAACTCCAGGAGGAAGGGGGAGACCAGTGGTCAATCCAGTGGGCGGCCAGTAGATTGTGCATCGAGAAGGGTTTTCACCCACTAATGGTGCTGACAGAAGAGAAGTACGGTGGTACCGACCAAGGATACACCGGATACACGATCCTCAATGAAGAAGTGGGTCGGTGCATGCTTAACATCAATCCCCTCTTGACGAGTGTATTCGGGGGAGGCCCCATCCTACTCTATGGCACAGAAGCTCAGAAAAATGAGTACCTAGTGCCACTCATGAAGGGCGAGAAGTGGGCAAGTATAACGGTTACTGAACCAGATGTGGGCAACGACGCTGCCGGCATCCAATTGCACGCGGAGCAGGACGGCGACGAGTGGGTCCTCAACGGGTTTAAACGATTTATCACCCTCGCAGCATTGTCCGACATCCTCCTGTGTTATGCAAACACGGACCCATCTTCGAAAGATCTCCACCGGCACCTCACCGCTTTTATCGTGGACCGCCGGAGCCCGGGCATTACGATCGAGAAAATCAATAAGCTCGAGGGAGATATCGAAATGGCGAACTCGGTGGTGCGCTTCCGTGACGTTCGCGTCCCAGCCAAAAACATGATTCTCGAGCCTGGGGATGGGTGGACAGTCATGACGAGTGCGTTAAACATCGAGCGAATGGGTATTGCCGGCGTCGTAGGTCAAGGACGGTGCCTCTTGGAAGTTGCGCGTGCCTACGCAAAGCGACGCGTTCAGTTCACCGAGCCAGTATCCCGTTTCGAGGCTGTTCAGTTACGTATGGCGGAAATTAAGATGCGGGTTGAAACCGCCCGGGCAACTATCTATTACCTCGCGGAACTTCTGGACAGGGGCGAGGCGGACATGTTCGAGTTTGGCGCCAAGTCAGCTGCCGCGAAAATCTATTGCACGACGTCCCTTGGAGAGATTGCCAACCAATGTGCGGCCATCTGTGCAGGCGATGGATATACTAATGAGTATGGCATTTACACCACCATTAAGAACGCCCTCTTAATGCAGATCGCAGGTGGGTCGAATGACATTCTCCGGATTTTCATCGGGCGCAACGAGTTCATTAAGGACATTGACGAGAGATACCTCCCGCGAGTCCTTCGAGGTGTCACCAAGGAAGAAATTCAAGATCTATGAAACTAAGAAGTAAGGATAACAGCTCATCAAAAAAATCAACAAAGGAGTATGCAACCAATGGGAGAATACGAGACGTTTGATTATGAAGTTGAAGAAGAAATCGGGTGGATTACTTTCAATCGACCTGAAAAGAGGAATCCCCTCTCCCGCAAGGTCTGGGAGGAACTCGAAGATGTTTTGCTCAAGACACAGGATGACATTAACGTGCGAGTACTCGTTATCACGGGTCAGGATCCCGCGTTCTCGGCCGGTCTTGACATCAAGGAAATGTCAACCGTAGGGTTCAAAGGTCTTGGGGATTTCCTGAGCATTGCCTTAGACTCGAACGAAGTCATGATGCGGTACCCGAAACCACTCATTGCCGCCATCAATGGGTTTGCTTATGCGGGTGGGCTTGAGTTAACGTTATTCTGCGACGAAGCCATTGCAAGCGAACAGGCCAAGATGGGATTCTATGAAAACCGGCGGGGACTAGCGAGCGGGATCGGGTTTCTATACCTTCCAGAACTGATAGGCATGCGAAAGACGAAGGAACTCCTGCTCACTGGCAAGATAATTGACGCTAATGAAGCCTACCGCTTAGGTTTGATCAATAAGGTCGTTCCCCACGAGCAACTCCACGAGGCAGTAATGGAAGAGGCTCGTGAAATGAAGAAGGTTGCTCCATTAAGCCACAAATGGACAAAGAAGTGGTTCTTCGAAGGCGGGCACCTCGCAATGCACAAGAACATTGGATCGCTCTGGGCCACATTCTGGGACTTGTTCCACAGCGAAGACGTCGTCGAGGGTTTTACTGCTTTCATGGAAGGCCAGCGCGACCCCGTGTGGCAGGGAAAATAAAAAGCAAATAAATTGGAGGACCAAAACATATGGTTGAAAAAGAAGAATTAATGGAAGCCCTCGGCAAGTGGGCCGCCAAATTGGACGATGAGAGTTACAAGGAACGCTTCAAGGGGTTTGAAAAGACCTTGCAGTTCGACTTTTCTGACCAAGACTTTCATCTCTTGATGGTGTTCAAGGACGAGACCTGCACCCTCGAGGAAGGGTCTGTGGATGCGCCGGACATTGTCATTTCCACGGCCAGTGATGTCATTATGGGCATCACGAACAGGGAAATCAGCCCGACGAAAGCGTTCATGGGCGGAAAGCTCAAAGCAAAAGGCAACATGAAAGATATGCTGAAAATCCAAATGCTGATGAAGTGAGCGCAATTCGCTTTTGCTTTTTCCCTTTCTTAATTTCTTTCCAATTCTAACCCCTTTAGATTAAAGGAGTGACTAAAATGTCGACTGAATTTGAAACCCTCCTCTTTGAAAAAGATGATAACGTGTGTATGATCACGCTCAACCGGCCGAATCGCAAGAATGCCATTA
>Ga0209039_10004273_pt1 | contig 10517 bp, 9 predicted proteins | sample BogFormECP12_OM1_FD_188238 | JGI IMG/M metagenome (GOLD analysis project Ga0209039, IMG submission 188238) | Bog forest soil microbial communities from Calvert Island, British Columbia, Canada - ECP12_OM1 (SPAdes) (version 2) | ecosystem: Environmental > Aquatic > Freshwater > Wetlands > Bog ... | reverse complement strand
GCACCGGCAATCGGTGAGTAAGTGGGCAGCGGAGTTGGGCGCCAAAGGCCGCGCTGGATTGAAGAAGGCGGGCCGTGCTGGTCGCAAGCCACGCTTGAGTGCAGAGGACCTCGGCAAAATCGAGCAGGGACTCAAACGCGGTCCGGAGACTCTGGGCTACGAGACCGCTTTGTGGACCACCAAGCGTGTCGCCCATCTGATTGAGCAGGAATGTGGAGTTGCCTACCATCCCTCGCAGGCTTGGCGCATTCTGCGGCAGCTGGGATGGAGCTGTCAGCGTCCCACGGGGCGCGCCTTGGAGCGGGACGAAGAGAAGATCCGGCGGTGGAAGAAGCGCTGGCCGGAGTTAAAAAAAAGGCCAAAATCGAAGGCCGCACGATCGTCTTCATCGACGAGAGCGGACTGAGCCAGCGTCCCCACCGCTGCCGTACCTGGGCCCCACGCGGCCAGACGCCCGTGCTGCAGTATCACTTCAACTGGAAAACCCTGTCGGCCATTGCGGGGGTGACGTGGTGGAACTTCTACTTCCGCCTGTTTCCGGGAGCCATCCGCAGCGCGCAGATTATCGAGTTTCTCACTCATTTACTGCGCCACATTCCTGGCAAGCTGCTGATCGTATGGGACGGACTGCCCGGTCACCGCAGCCGTGCGGTCTGGCAGTTCGTACAGCAACAGAGAGGGCGTTTGTGGCTGGAATATCTTCCCGGCTATGCTCCCGAACTGAACCCGGTGGAATATCTTTGGTCACACTGGAAGCAGCACCAATTACCTAACTTCTGCCCCACCACCTTTGGACAGTTGAGCAATCACGCCCGCCAAGCACTGCGTCGCATGCGCCGTCGCCCCACCTTGGTCTGCGCTTTCTCGGAACAAGCGGAACTCTTCCCTCTGTAACTATATTTTGCAAGATCAATAGTGTGGGAGTGGAGCCTGTCGAACAGGTTGAGCGGGACGCCGTAGGAACAATCAAGTGTCGCCTCCTTCGGGAGAGCGCGAAAGGGAGAGTCTTAGAGCACTAGCGTCTGGCAGCGGTGAAGGAGAGCTGCCATGAAGGTTCATCGCAACTGCTGTGGACTGGATGTTCATAAGCAAACGATTGCAGCCTGTTTAATCCGCGAAGACCTCAACGGAAGCACTCACAAAGAGAAACGAATATTCGGCACCATGACCCAGCACCTGCGAGAGCTGGCGCAATGGTTGGTGGAGGCCAAGGTGAGCGCCGTGGCGATGGAAGCTACCGGGGTTTACTGGGTGCCGGTGTGGAACGTGCTGGCGGGCGAAGGGCTGCAACTGGTGCTGATCACTCCGGAGCACTACAAAACGGTTCGCGGTAAGAAGACCGATCTGAAAGACGGAGAGCGGATCGCGGAACTGTTGCAGGATGGGCGGCTGGAAGGCAGTTATGTTCCGCCCCCAGAACTTCGGGTGCTACGAGACCTGACCCGTTACCGGATCAAACTGGTGGAGCACCAGTCCTCGATCGCGTGTCGCATTCAGAAGCTGCTGGAACAATGCAATATCAAGCTCGTCTCGGTGGCCAGCAATGTTCTGGGTGTCAGTGGCACCGCCATGTTGCATGCCCTGGCGCAAGGAGAGTCGAGTCCGGAACGATTGGCCGACATGGCCAAGATGCAACTGCGCAGGAAGCTGCCAGCGTTGCGGCTGGCGTTGGACTGTTATCTACTACCGCACCAACGCTTCCTGTTGGGTGAGATGCTGGACGAGTTGAGTCACAGCCAGAGCAGGATTGCGCGGCTGGAAGCCGAGATCGAGTTGCAGATGCAGCCTTTCCAGCGAGCGCTGCAGGCATGGATGAGCATGCCCGGCATTAAGCAACGGGTTGCCTGGACGCTGGTGGCTGAGATCGGTCCCGACGTGCAAGCTTTTCCATCGCCGGCACATTTAGCGAGTTGGGTTGGAGTTTGTCCGGGCAATCACGAGAGCGCTGGGAAACGCCAGAGTGGAAAGAGCCGTAAGGGGAACCGCTGGGCTCGTCATGCTCTGTGCGAGGCTGCCTGGGCGGTGACCAAAACGAAAAATACTTATCTTGCGGCACAGTTTCGTCGTCTGGCGGCAGCGCGCGGAATGAAGGGTGCCGTCATGGCCGTGGCGCACACCATTCTCACCACTGGCTATCACCTGCTGCAGCGTGGCACCGTGTACCCAGACCTCGGCCCCAACTACTTCGATCAACGCCACAAGCTTCGCACCACCAAGCGCTTGCTGAAAAGACTCGAGGCCCTCGGACACAAAGTTCTACTCGACTCGCCCTTGTCTTCAGCCTTGACTCCCGCAGGAGCCTGAGACCTCCTCGAGGGGGACATTTTCAAGGGAGGCATTGCAGGCCAAGGCGGCCACACAAAGCAAAGGCCAACCCCCGGTTCCGGAGAAGACTATGTGATTCTAGAGCAGTTTCCATTTAAGTATTAACATTTCGTGCGATAATTCTCCCGCTGGTAGAGGGGAGGCGCAGATGCAACCCTATTCGCAAGATTTGCGCGAGCGTGTGTTGCGGGCATTGGACCGGGGAGAGCGTCCGACGGCGATTGCGCAGCGCTATGAAGTCAGCCGTGTTGGGGTCTATCAGGGGCAAAACCGAGAGCAGGAAACTGGGGTGCGCACCAGCTTTCAGATCGGCGGCCATCGCCGGTCGCGGCGGGCGGAAATGGAACCGGTGCTGCGTGCCTGGATCACAGCCGAACCCGATCTGACTCTGGCCGAGTTACCAGCAAGGTTGGCGTCACAGGGCCTTGCGATCAAGATCGGCGCTCTGTGGCACCAGCTGAACAGATGGAATCTCACCTTCAAAAAAAACGCTGCACGCCAGCGAGCAAGAGCGCGAGGACGTGCAGGCGGCGCGGCGGGCATGGAGTGAAGCGCAGCCAGGCATGGACATCGAAAAGCTTGTCTTTATTGATGAAACCTGGGCATCCACCAACATGACACGGTGCTATGGACGCGCCCCCGCGGGCCGGCGCTGTATCGCTTCGGCCCCGCTCGGCGATTGGCAAACGACGACCTTTGTGGCCGGCTTGCGCCACCATCACTTGACCGCCCCGATGGTCACCGACGGGCCGATGGATGGCGAGATATTCCTTGCCTGGGTGCTGCAGTTCCTATGCCCCACACTCCAGCCGGGCGACATCGTGATCCTGGACAATCTCAGCAGTCACAAGGTTGCAGGCGTCCGGGAAGCTATTGCCGCAGTGGACGCAGCGGTGCTCTATCGGCCACCCTATTCGCCTGACCTCAACCCCATCGAAAAGCTCTTCTCGAAACTCAAGGCGCTGCTCCGCAAAGCCGCCAAACGGTCTGTCGACGACCTATGGGAGGAAATCGGCGAACTGCTCAACACCGTCTCCACAAGCGAATGCGAGCACTACTTCGCATCTTCCGGATATGTATGTACTTAAATTAGAAATGCTCTAACCAACGCCCTCCGACAGTTCGCTCCGAGAGAACCGATTTTCCTGCATTTCGAGATCGCTAGTCGAACGATGTCAGAAAACAATTATGACGCTGATCCGTATTCCTTTTACTCGGACTATCGCATCAGCGTGTCGAGTCCCACGAATCGCAAATCATCGTGCGCTCCCTCCCGAAGGGATCGGTGGAAGTTGCCTGTCGTCTGACATCCGCATTACCAGCGGGCAAGAAGCACGTCGAGCGTTTGCTTCTGAACTTCGAACACTAACAGTAAACACGAACGCCGCACGTGCGCTGTGGTCATTTGCGTCCGAGATCGGGTGTGCGTCGAGGGTGTCCGTGCACGCCCATGACCAATAGCGCATGATCGATTGCGATTTGAGTCGCGATCATGCGACAACTAATGCAAAGTTCGTGTTCTCCAATGGGCTGGCGTTGGCCTGATCGCGTCCGCGCTGCACGACTCGATCAGAGCCGGAAGCTGAACGGGTTCGTAGCCGTAGCTGCATCGAGCGTGGCAACATTCAGGACACGGGCAAGGATCAGTCTCTGGTTCAGTTTCCTCACTCATGACTTCCTGCGTGGGATCGACGAGGCCGCAATCACCCGCGCTCTCAACGAGGTCGAGCACCGTATGCGCCTCGGCGGGCCGCGCCGCCCCACATCAATGGCGGTCGATGCCACCGGTCTCAGCCCGGGCGCGATCCGCACCTTCTTCGTGCGCCGCCTGGACCACCACAACCAGCAACCCATGCCATGGCGCCACTTGCGGAAGGGGCTGGTGGTAGTCGATCTCGACCGGCAATCCGTGCTGGCGCAAAAAGCCCTTGCCGGCCCCACCAAATGATGGCGCCAACCTGCGTCCGGTAGTGGATCCCGCCCACAACGTCGGCGCAACCGGTCTGCTGCTGGCCGACGCGGAGTTCGACAGCTGGCTCAATCACACCCACATCCGCCAGCGACTCGGAGCCCGCATTCCTTCCCGCCAAACGAGGCAAGAAAATATGGCGCATTCACGGGGTACGCGCGGAAATGCGCGACCGCGATCCGCGCCGCCTCTACCGCCGCTGGGCACTGGTCAAGACTGTCCTCTCCTCCGCCAAGCGCAGCCTCTCCAGCCGTGCTCCCGGCCGAAGCCTGCCCACTCAGCGTCGACAAGCCATGCTGCTGCGTCTCACCGACAACCTCTATCGCCTGTAGCAGGCAACTCAGTGCCGCGGGATGTCAACCGAGCCGGACCGGTTCTAGGGTTGATGAGTTTTCCTATCAAAGCCTCGAGCGTCTCCCGTGACTGCGGCTCGCTGAGTTCCTGCTCGACGCGCACAAGCGCATTTGACCTAAGCTTTTGCCAGAGCTCGGGATCCCTGAAGAGGCGACAACAATTCGCAGCAAAAGCGGGGTCATCTCCGGCCACAAGAAAATCTTCTTCGTCCCTCCACCCAAGTTGGCGAGCGATCAGCTCGGACACCACCATGGGCACACCCTGCGCGGCTGCTTCATGAGCCTTGTAGGGAATTCCAGCCGCATAACGAGTCGGAACAATAAACACCTTTGCATCATCATAGAAGGGGATCAGATCGTCTCTCGCGCCCAGAACCCGGATACTCTCCGTGCTCAGATCACCGACTGCGGCGTCAGTACCGTAACCAACAATAACCAGGGTTGCGGAGGTGGCATTCCGGACTTGCGGCCAAATTGACCGACAGAAGTACCGCATCGAGTCGGCATTGGGATTGTCGGATCCGTGCATGGCGCCGACAAACAAGATGGTACGACGCTGATCGAAGGTTGCCGGTGTCGGTGTGGGAGAAATCTGGTGCCCGATTACGTACACATCATCGATGCCCTGGGCGAGCATTGTTGTCCGGTCCTTCTGAGAAACGACAACCACGGCATCTGCAGCCTTTGCCAGCTCCATTTCAAGCCCTAAATCCACGTCACCAACCGGCTCCGGGGTTTCGCAAGCGATCTTCGCCTTCAATTGCTCGCGCTCGGCAAATATAGCTTCGGCATCGTACACAAGGCGAAACTTCCTGTCCGCCGTCATCTGACCTGCTGAAGTGAGAAATGCCCGCATATTGTGGGGTCGGCTGACCCACACGACATCGCTACAGAGCACATATTCAGCCAGCAAACGCCTGCGGTCGGAAAAACCATCGAATAGCTCGATGTCCCGCCGCACGTCGCAATATCCATTTGGGGACATAGGAGTGTCGAAGCTCACGCAAGTAACGCAATGCCCCATGCTGGCCAGTTGATTGACGATGTAATTGGCCCGGCAATATCCGGAACCAAGGCGTTTACGCGGGACGCGATCATCGACATAGACGATCCGCAGACTTTTCGAATGTACCGCTATGCGAGCGGAGGCTACGTTCTCTGGTCGAGGTTGACGGTGTTGAGGCAGGACGCCTCGCCACTTCGCCGCGAACTTCTTTTGATGCTCGGCCATCTGAAACCGTGCCGCCTCATTGCCACCCGAGGAGCCTGACTCATAGTGTAAGATCACCGCCTGCGGCTCGTACACGACCCGCAACCCGCTTTGCCACAGCGTCATGCAATAGTCGGTGTCTTCGTAGTAGGCGGGAGCGAATTCCGCGCTGAATCCACCGAGCGAGCGAAACAATTCCGTTGGCGTGAACAGGAAAGCGCCGGAGCAGTAGTCGACTGGTCTTCGAAAACAATATTCGGAACGCTCTGGGTCATCGCCTCGGCCGTAACCGAGTGCGGTCCCGTCGGACCAAATAATGCTGCCGGCCTCCTGCAGGGATCCGTCCGCCAACAGCATCTTGCCGCCCACCGCCCCTACCCTCGAGGCGCTGCTGAAATTGTCTAGCGCTATCCCCAGAGAATTTGGCTGCAAGAGTACATCGTTGTTGATGAAACACAAGTACTTACCGTTGGCCCGGGCTGCCGCCTGCGTGCAAGCTGGGCCGAAACCGACGTTTGTCGAATTGCACAAAATGGTTGTGCCGCTGATCCTTTCCAACAGCCGTGCCGTCTCGTCTCGCGACGCATTATTCACCAGGATGAGTTCGAACGGCACATCGGCATTAGCGATGACGGACTCGATGCTCAGCAGCGACAAGTGCGCCTGGTTATGCAGCACCATGATGATGGACAAAACAGGCTCGGAGACTGCAGGAATATTGATGCGCTTCTCATGGGCCAAAATCGTTCCCAGACGATCACGGCCTGAGCGATCCCACTCTTGCTGCGCCAGTTGTATAGAAGTAGGAGGCGAACTCTGCTCTTGCGGCAAAGTGTCCTTGCGATTGTCAATCTGGGCTGGATCAGGTCGCGGCTTGCGGCCTTCCAAAATACCAAACCTGGCATAGTGAACCAGGGGATTTACACCGGCTGATCGCACATCGGGATTCTGATCCAAGTACCACCCGGAGCTGAAGTTCGGACCGGGGTCACGAAGCTCTGCGCCGCCGTATTGCAGATAATGTGTGATTGGATCTGTGGCGGACTTTCTGACATCCGGATTGTGGGCGAGATACCAGGTCGAATCAAAGAACCCTGAATGAGCGACGATCTCGCGGTCTCGCCGCAGTTGACGCGAGTTTTGGTCCGCGGCTATTACGAGCGCTGCTATGCGTCGCGTCAGCCTGCGGAATATCGATGTGTACCGCCAGCTGCGCGAGTGCAGGATACGATCGAGTTGCGCCTGTAGGCCCGCACATTGTGCCCTGGTCTCGTCAAGTTCCTGTTTCAGCTTCGCCCGAACCGTGCTAAGGTCAGCCACAGTCCGGTTCAACTCGGCCGTCTGCTGATCTCCCCTATCAAGGCAGTCGCTCGCTATTCGAAGCACCTCCTCGCGAGTGCAGAGGAGTTCGTCCTTGCGTTGGATTTCCTGATCTCGTTCGAGGATCTCGTGGTCTCGTGCGGCCAGTGCCTCCCGCAGACTGCCGATTTCCAGGTCGTGCGCCTGGATTCTCCGATTCAAACCCGCGATCTCGCTCGCAAAGGACCGAATTCCGCTTGCGAGGTGCTCGTCAAGGTCCACTCGAGAGCGACCGGTAACACTGACTTGAAATTCGCGCTCCTGTTTCAGCCAGCCTAGGACATCTGCCACTGACACCACCAGCCCCGACCCGCCACAAAGGGCTGCCACGAGTTCGAGAATCGAGTGCGCATTCCTGACTAACACGAGGCCAGCACCGAGGGAGTACAGAAGCCCTCGCGTTACAACCCAGCCAACTGGAATGCTTCCCTCACTTTGCCATTCGGTATCGATAGAAACGAGACCATCATTCGACTCAAGCAAATTGAACGGAGTGCAGTCCAACATACATCCCGGTAGCACGTAGGAAGCCAATAAGGACGGCTCCGCTCCTGCCACCACGGAAGAGCGGTCCAGTAGATAAAGAATCCACGGCCGAAGGGACTCGACCGTCGGCTCCAGCTCTGCGGAAGACACCCTAGCCTTCAGGAGTTTCCAAAGTAACTGCCGGCCTTGAACATAGGCGCTGTCGGAAAAGCAAAGAGTGAACGTCATTCCTGCGGCCTGGAGCGAGCGGGGCTCCGGCGCAAACGACAGCGGCCCTTTCAACACCTCTATCCTGGAACCTCTGCGGCGCACTCGTGTCTGTGTGGCAAACTGCCCTGCGCGGTTGGCTGAATACGCAGTCGCAAGGTCCGGCTTCGGCTCTTCTGGGGGCGGCTCAGCCATGGCAACCACGAGAAACGAATTGCTTACCTCTGCCAACAGTCCGTTCTTGTGCGCAGCGCTGAATACCAGGGCTTCGTCAAACGAGCGGAGGGGCGAGCCGATGTAATCCCGGGAGTGGCAACGGGCAAGCATGTCAACGGGATCAAAATCGACATCGGTGAAGGCTTCCTCGGATAGGATCACGGACGGAAGCTTGTAGTCCGGAAACGGGTAATAGAAGCGGACGTAGGGCAGGCCAGCAGCCGACAGCAGCGCCAGCATTTGCCGTCGCCCAAAGGTCCGAACGGTGTGGGGACCGTAGAGCTCTTGGATCCCGAAAAACGGTATGCCAACGTGGTCTTCGCCGCACCCGTTGAAGTACTTTAGGCCTAGTTCATTCTCGATAGCGACCACGACCCTGCCGCCGGCAGCCAGAAATTGCGACGCACTGCGCAAATGATGGACAAACGGGTTGTCATGGTCGGAGAAAACGGCGGCGTATTCCAGTACGCCGATGAAGAGGACGAAATCAAACCGTTCGTCCGCAATAAAGCTAGCGAGGTTGTCGACCACCACGCGAACGTTTTCCAGATCACGGCATCGTTCGGCAGCGATCCGTGCCCGGGACAAGCTGCCCTCGACGGCAACCACGTCGGCACCGGTTTCCCCGAGAAACCGGGTGATGGCGCCGCAGCCGCATCCCAGTTCAAGAACCCTGTGGCCTGCTCCAATCCCAAGCGGTCGAACCAAGCAGTGCCGAGAACGACTGAAGTGGTACTCGCTCGGCCAATCGCTGATCGATTCCGCCAGTTCTCGGGAGAACGTGCTGCGGTCCTTCGCCGATGTAACGACGTCGAGGAGTCGAGACTCGAACTCCACCCCGTCGGAGTAGGCAAATTCCTCAACAACATCCCGTCGGAACAGTTGAAATTGACGATCCCAGAGGTAATTCATTTAACCTGAGTCGCTCACTCACTGTACTTGCCGAATGCAGTCGCACTCGACGTCTTACATTCAACGCATCAGCGTGATTCGTCGTAGGTGAATCAGAGATTAATCATAATTCTAGCAGGACGAGCACGCCCTGCCGAGATCCGTTTGGCGAGCGCCACCCAGACCAAGCGCCCCCCAGCCAGAAGCTCCGCCCTGCGCGAGACGATCACCTCTGTAGAAAGAGAGGACCATGATGGTTCACCGCCGCGCCCGCCATACGCTCGTCCGGTAGTGATCGCGCGCTTGATCCACCAGCGGACGCCGCCGAAACGGCACGGCTACTCCACTGGGTCCCTTGAACCGCGACAACTGGCAGGTGGATAATTATGTGGTGTACCGACTGTACAAAAAAGAAAAGGGCTTAGGGCGAAAAACCATCTTATCCTGGAAGAACTGGGTCGCGTAGCGCGCAAAGAAGAACCGGTGAAGCCCCAGCCCGACGGAGGTTGAGGACAGGCGAGCGTGCCGGGAACGAACGGGTTTGAAACCGGAGTATAGAATCGGGATCTCCGACATCACGATCGAGCAACACTAGCAGACGGATCGGCAGCATCTCGCGCAGGACGGCGGGTACCTGCAACCCGGGCCGGGCTTTGAGTCGTCCGGTTGCCAGCGTAGATGGAAACCATCGAACCCGCGCACCTGATCCAGGAGCACGAGAAGCCACACGTTTCTCGAGACGCGCCCAGCATAGGGCATCGGCAACGCTGATACTTGCCGCCCGGCAATCGCGCCCAATATCCACGCGTCAGGGCCGAGAATCTCCAATGGCCCCGGTAAATGAATGGCGCAAGTAAGTCCAGCGAGAAGTCTTGGGTGGGATGAGCGCCAGTGAAGTGGTCACGTGCGTTGGCAAGAAGTAAAGACCCAACTAACACGCCAGATGTAGCAGCTGTAACCAGACTGAACGCAGCGAATGGAACGAGATATTGTCGCGCCAGGAGCGACAATGTGTCCCGGTGCGACCAGAGATGCGACAAGCAAATGATTGCACCCGCCAGAATGCAATAGAAGAAATAGTAGTGATCACATAACAGCACAAGAAATAACACAATGCCGGACACCACAGCGAGACTAAGGCTAGGCTTATCGAGCAACATCAACCACAACAATAGGAACAAAGGAATCCACTCAAGCGACACAAGTTGCAGATGCCCCTGCGCATGGGCAAAATGGTAGGGCGAATAGGTAAAAATATGATTCGTTAGAAGAAATCATGGGTAAGCTCCGGCTCGGGTAGTTTGCCAAGTGAGTGATAGAGCGCGAGTTCCAGGATGCGGAAGGTGCGAAATCCATAGGATCTTCTCATGGTGACTTTGGCTTTGTTGTTCAGCCCTTCGATAACGCCGCTGGAGAACTGCTTCTTGGCCTTGAAGTAGTTGAGCAACAGGGAGCGATGAGCGCGCAGGGTGCGGGCGATTTTCTTCATGGGCTCGATGCG
>Ga0209039_10004272_pt1 | contig 10518 bp, 8 predicted proteins | sample BogFormECP12_OM1_FD_188238 | JGI IMG/M metagenome (GOLD analysis project Ga0209039, IMG submission 188238) | Bog forest soil microbial communities from Calvert Island, British Columbia, Canada - ECP12_OM1 (SPAdes) (version 2) | ecosystem: Environmental > Aquatic > Freshwater > Wetlands > Bog ... | reverse complement strand
CAGTAGCATGGCCATCAGCGTCAGAATGGTGATTTGGGATATGAAGGACTTGGTGGAGGCCACGCCGATCTCCATGCCGGCGTGGGAATAGACGCCGGCCGTGGTCTCGCGGGCGATCGAACTGCCCACCACGTTCACCAGGCCCAGCACCAGTGCCCCTTTGCGCTTGGCCTCTCGCAGGGCAGCGAGCGTATCCGCCGTTTCTCCGGACTGGCTGATGGCCAGCACGACGTTATTCTGGCGCGGCTTCAGTTTGCGATAGCGAAACTCGGAGGCCAGCTCGGTCTCGACGTTCAGATCGGTGAGCGTCTCGAAAACATAGCGGGCATAAAGACCGGCGTAATAGCTGGTGCCGCAACTGATGATGGTGAGATGCCGCGCCTGTTCGAGCCGCTCCAGCACCGACTCCAAGCCGCCCAGCTTGGCCACACCCTCGGCCAAATTGACGCGGCCGCGCAGGGCGTTCTCCACCGCCTCCGGCTGTTCGTAGATCTCCTTCAGCATGTAGTGCGGGAAAGCGCCGCGGTCCATGGTCTCGGCACCGCCTTCGAGCACCGTCGCTTCCCGGCTCACCGAGCGATCGTCCAGCGTCTTGATCCAGAACTTGCCCGGCTCGATCCGCGCCACCTCGTTGTCTTCGAGGTAGACCACTTGGTCTGTGTGTTGGGCAAGGGCGGAAACGTCGGAAGCCGCCAGAGATTCGTCGTGGCCTATCCCCAGCACGATGGGGCTGCCGCGCCGCGCCAGGATAATCTGCTCCGGATTCGCCGCGTGCATGACGGCGATGCCATAGGTGCCCTGCACCTGAAGCAGCGACTTCTGTACCGCCGACTCGAGGTCCCCTTGGTAATGGCTCTCGATCAGGTGGGTGAGGACCTCCGTGTCCGTTTCCGACGAGAACGTGTGGCCGGTGGCGATCAGGCGCTTCTTCAGCACCTGGTAGTTTTCAATGATGCCGTTGTGAACGAGGAAAATCCGGCGCGTACAGTCGGTGTGCGGGTGGGCGTTGGTTTCCGTGGGCCTCCCGTGGGTGGCCCAGCGCGTGTGGGCAATGCCCGCTACGCCCTCCGGATTCTCCCGGAAGACGCGTTGCTCGAGCGCCGCCACCTTGCCCACCGACTTCGCGAGATAAGGCGACGAATTGAGAATCGCGATGCCGCTCGAGTCATAGCCGCGATACTCGAGCCGTTTTAAGCCCTCAATGAGGATTTCGCGCGCCGTCTGATGCCCGGTGTACGCTACAATTCCACACATTGGTTGACCTTTCAAGGGCAGTTGAATGTCATGACGGTAGACGGTAGGCAGTAGACGGCATATGGGGAAGGCAGACTGCAAGGTGCGGTCTTCTCCCCTTATGCCATCTACTGTCTACCGTCTACTTCTGATTCGCTGTCTTCAGACGTATCCCAACTCCCGAGCCAGTGCCCGGACTTCGGCGTCGCTCAGAAGCAGTTCCGCCTGGGTGGAGTCGGGACCCTCCCAGAGCGCTCGTTGCCAGGAGAAGTTCCCCTCGGCCACCCGGCCGGGAGTGACGACATCGTCGTAGCCGTCGCGAAGTTTTCGCTGCAAGAACAGCGCGGCCAAGTCCACCAGTTGCTGGTCGGTGAGGTACTTGTTTTCCGTCCGACGAAGCTCGGTAAGCGTCGAACTGGGAATGGCAACCAGCACCCGCTGCCCGTCTACGCGGAAAATGCAATCCATGGTGTCGCTGTGCCGGGTGGAGATCCCCGGCATGAGATGGACAAAGTACACGTGCACAGGCTTGGGCAAAACCTTGGAAGTGACCTCGAACGGAGTGACCGTGTAGCTCATGGCGACCCTGGCCTCATCTTTTCGTAGCGCTTCATGTGAGACGTAGCGCGGGCATTCTGTGAGATGTAGCGCGGACGTCTCGCCTCCCGCCCTGGCGGGACGGGCATCCCTTCGCTATGCTCAGGGCAGGCTCTCCACGCCACGGAAGGTGTGAAATAATTGCGAAGGGGCTTCCATCACAGAGACCCAGAGGCACCGAGAAGAATGAGAAGCGTCTGGAAATAAACGACATCGCATGTGATCTTCTCACTCTTTCTCTGTGTCTCTGCGCCTCTGTGTTTAATTCTTTCACAGCTTCACGGCGGGCGAGACGCCCGCGCTACGTCACCTGTCCGATTTGGGACACCCCATTATAAGGCAAAACCCACGTCCGGCGAATGCGAACTGTGGGTGGGTACTATCCTAATTGGCCCTGGGAGCGCGGGCATCTTGCCCGCTCTTCGCTTCTGGCCAAAGCCTTAAGATCAAGAGCGGGCAAGATGCCCGCGCTCCCAGGGCCAAATTAAGACAGCACCTGGGGGTACCGGAGATGTCGCGCCCAAGACGGCCATGGCAAGCCTCGGCGTGAAAACCTGAAAATGCACCTGGCTCAGGTTTCAGCAACCTTTTCCAAAGCGAGAGCATCCATAGAAACAATTCAACACTTATGACTACCTCGGGAAGTGGGTAGCGCCGACGGTGACTGGGGTTACCCACTTCCTCCTCCTTTAAAAAACAGTGGCTAGTGGTTAGTGGCGAGTGGTCAGAAGAAGAATTGCCGATTGACGATTTTCGATCGACGATTGGAAAACCGAAGTGGCTTGCGTCTTCTCTTTCAATCGTCAATCTGCAATCGGCAATTCCCCAGCCGACTCTTCTTTCAGGCGAAGTTTCACTGTCGCTCCCTGGCCGAACTTGCGGCTCAGCCAGTTCTCCAGGTCGGGCTGCAAGGTTCCCAGGTCGACGGCGAAGCCTGCCTCGACCAACCCGTCCGCCACCGGTAGCGTTTCGTCAAAGGCGGAGTGGCCCGTGAAGCTTCGCATGAAGTAGCTGTCGAGCCAGGCGAGCGGGCAGGGCCGAGGCCCCACTGGCTCCAGGATTTCCACTTGGATCTTTCGCGCAAACATTGTTTAAGATCAGTGGCTAGTTGCTAGTGGTTAGTGGCTGCTGAAGTGCCGCTTGCCGATTGGAAGACAGGAAATGAATCCGCAGATTACGCAGATTCCACAGACTCAAGATGACGAAGGCAAGAGAACCGAATTGTGCCGTTCTTATCGTGTGTCTGTGTAATCTGCGAAATCTGTAGATTGTCTTCGTGTCTTCCGATCGTCAATCGGCAATTCTTGCCGGCGCCCGTCCTCGTTTGCGACGGGTGAAAAACGACAACCAGCCCGCCTTGTGCCCGGTCTCGCGCGAGTCGATCGGCTGCGGTGCTTCGGGCAAAGGCTTGTCGTTGATGGCCGCTTCCGGGTTCCGGATCAACAGGCGATCGGCGGTCTCTTTTCCGTATGCCGCCGCGACCCTCTCGTAGCAAGGAGAAAGCAGCGGGGGCCGATGCTTCGTATCGTGGGCGTCGGTAGCGAAGAAGTGGATCAGGTTCTGGTCCAGCCATCGCTCGGCCAGAGACTTTGCCTTGGAGCCAAAGCCCCCCATATAGGACTGCGCCGTCACCTGGATCAGGCACCCTCGGTTTACCCACTCGTAAACGAGTTCCGGACGGGTTTGAAAAACGGGATTCCGTTCCGGATGGGTGATGATCGGCTTCAGGCCCGCGACCTCGACGTCGTAAAAGACCTGCTCGAATTGCCGGGGTATAAAGTGCTCGGCGAATTCCACCAGGAGGTAGCTGGACCCGTTGATTGTGAACTCGGCGCGGTTGTTCAGCAGGTGTTGGAGGTTCTCATACGAGAGATGAAAGTCGCACCCGAGCAGCATTTTGGGTACGTCGCCAATGGAGGCTTGAAGCTCAGCGGCCTTCTGACGGTTTATCTCCGGATCAAACTTGTAGCGGTAGTTGCAGTGGGGCGTCGCGACGGTATGGGTGATCCCGTCCTCGGCTGCCATCCTCATCATGGCCACTGACTCTTCTAACGAGTGCGCGCCGTCATCGAGGGCGGGCAGCGGATGACAATGGATATCGATCACAAGAAAACCTCGGATTATCGGTGCCGAGCAACAGGGCGCCCCCGATCAGGCCGGATTGATGCCGACTAAGCCTGAACTGGACAGCCATACTCCCGCTCCGCGCCTGGGTGAACCCCTCGGCGAGAGACTGAGCTCAACTTCGAACAAACCTCATTTAACCCCGCAATAGTCATCCGCGTCAAGCCATGGTGCGGGAATAGGGAGTAGGCAGTAGGGAGTAGGGAGTAGGGAAGACCTTGCCTCCCCCGACTTTTGTCTGCTCCCTACTCCCAACTCCCGACTCCCTAGTCCCTCATCTCTGCCCGATGCAGGAAACTGGATTTTCTATATTCCAAATATAATTCCCAATAGGAAGCAAAGCGACCTTCTGGATGTGTTTCAAACTGAAACTCGCTGAAAGCTCGCTGATAAGCAAGAACTTAAAATCAATATCGCGAAAACATACCGGAAGGCTGGATTTGGTATCTCTCGTGCATAACGCATAGTTGAGCTAACACTGGGCCCGCCGCAAGGTGGGTAATCCGGTGCGAAGCTCGGAGTCTAGACCCAACACCCGACGCTGGAGGGGGGAGGACACTTCCCCCTCTTTTTTTTCCCCACGTCGCCCATCGAACCCACCCTAAGAGAACGGTTGCCCAGCAAGAGAGTCGCGACACGTGCTTTGAGTTCGTTTGACCGACCCAAATTGCACCCTCCTGGCGCAGTAATGCGTTAAACTTCCAACTGTTCATGGGCACCAAAACTTCCCAACTGTCGCTTGGGAGGGGACAGGGGCCCTGGCTGACGCCACGGAAGTCGATTGAAGATTGGAAAACAGGCATAAAGGTAAGGGGCAAAAGCGTAGGCATGAAGGATGAATAGAATTTGATCCCCACGAGTTTCGAATTTCGAGCCGCGACTCCGGGAGGTTACGCCATGGCGACCGCGTCTTTAATTCACCTGGATACTGAAGGCTTGGCGCCCGCGTTGCCGAAGGGTGAGGCAGAGCGGGTGGCGACTCAACTGGGCGAATCGAGCGGGACCCAGGTTTATCCCGGCTCAATTGCTGCCAGCCGGCGCTCATTATTCTTCCTGGGGCGACGAGGCGACAAGAAACTACTCGGCGTGGTCTCCGCCGACTCAGCGGGCCCAGGGGGCCTAGAGGGCCTATGGGGAAAGTTCGCCGGAGAAACCGCCAGGTTGCCGGAGGCCGGTGCCCAACTGACTCTGACTCTCGGCGACACGACGGCCGCCAACGCCGCCGCCTTGCGGGAAGCCCTGCCGTTCTTGGTACCCCAGCCGCTGGGTTTGCGCAAGTCCGTCGGCTGCGGCGACCGGCTGGGGCTGGCCACGCCGGGTCACGTTCGCGCCGTCCGCCGCTCCGCCATGGCTCCGATTCTGGCCCAGCAGTCGATGCGCGAGAATGCTCGCACCGGACGGACACCGCAGGAGGTGATGGACGACGCCATGTGGGGCGTGTTTCAGGAAGGATGGCGGGAGGGCTTCGGGGCCGACGCCGACCACCTGAAGACTCCCGCCGACATCGATCTGTGCGCCGCCGCCGGGTACACCTTCTACACTGTGGACCCTGGCGAGTACGTGGATAACGGCGCCACCACCGACTCGCCGGAGGTGCTCCGGCAGAAGGTCAGCGACCTGCCTTGGCCGGTGCTGGGCAGCGACCCGGCCGACTTGGAGCGGCGGCTTGCCGACGTGCCGATTGACCTTGGCAGCTTCCGGATCACCATCGGCCGCGAGGAACTGCTGCGCGCGGCAGCGAAGTACGGCCGGGCCGTCGCCCACACGGTAAGTATGTATCGTCACCTGCTGCGGGTAATGGGCGAGCGGCCCTGCGAGCTGGAGATGAGCGTGGACGAGACGGAAACCATTACCACTCTCGCCGAGCACGTTTACATCGTGCACGAGCTCAAACGGCTGGGTGTGAAGTGGGTCAGCCTGGCCCCGCGCTATGTCGGGACCTTCGAGAAGGGTGTCGACTACATCGGCGATTTGCGGGCCTTTGAGGAGTCTTTTGCCCGTCATCTGGCGGTGGCGCAGACTTTTGGCCCCTACAAGCTAAGCCTGCACTCTGGCTCGGACAAGTTCAGCATTTACCCGATTGCCGCGCGCCTGGCCGGCGACCTGGTCCATCTCAAAACGGCGGGGACGAGTTACCTGGAGGCCCTGCGCGCCATTGCCAAGCTGAATCCGGCGCTGTTTCGGGAGATCGTCGCCTTGGCTATCGATCGCTACCCTGTCGACCGCGCCAGCTACCACGTCTCCGCCTCGCTCGCCCGGATGCCGGACGTGACCGCGTGGCCGGACGATCGACTGGCGGCGCTGCTCGAAGATTTCGACGGGCGGGAAGTGTTGCACGTCACCTTTGGTTCGGTGCTCAACCACGAGGCTTTCCGGGAACCGTTCTTCAGCACCTTGCGCAGCCACGAAGAGACGTATTATCAAATCCTGGAGGACCACTTTTCCAGGCACCTGGCCCCCTTCGGGGCGGGGTAGGGCAGTGTCGAAAACCAGGAGTCGAAAGTCGTGGCAGTCCTCTAATTTGCGAATAAGCCCCAACGGGCGGCCTAGCAAAGTCCAGGCCAACGAAAGTTTGGAAGAGTTCGAAGTCCGCGGATTATGTCTGCGGATCGTGTCCGTTGCTCTGAGCCCGCGAAGCGGGCGACGTCCTGTAGCCCACGGCGCAAGCCGTGGGACTCGGACGTAGAGAAGTTCTTCTAGCCCCGGAGGGGCGAGTCCGGCCCAAGTCCAAGGAGTCCTTCCCGTGTCCCACACCTACACCAACGTCTTGATTCACGCGCTCTTCAGCACTAGGGACCGCCGGCCATGGCTGAACGCCCAAGTCCGGGAGGAGGTTTTTCGCTATCTGGGAGGGGCGGTCAACGAATTAGGAGGTCAGTCGTTGTTGGTGAACGGTCCCTCCGATCACGTTCACATGCTGTTCGTTCAGCCACCAACGATTTCCCTTGCGACCCTCATTGGAAAGATTAAGTCTAATTCTTCAGGTTGGGTTAAGTATCGCTGGCAGGATCGCCAGAACTTCGCCTGGCAGACCGGCTACGCAGCGTTCAGCGTGAGTAAATCGCAGGCGGAGCAGGTGAAGCGGTACACCCTGAATCAAGAAGAGCATCACCGCAGAGTCAGTTTTCAAGAGGAAGTAATCGCCTTTTTCAAGAAACAGGGCATTGCGTACGACCCACGCTATGTCTTCGCCTGAGAGGGACCCTGATGCCGCCCCTCCCGGGGCTCGATAATCGCCGATGCGACCCGAATCCCACGGCTTGCGCCGTGGGCTACAGGACATCGCCCGCTTCGCGGGCTTTCAGGCGGCGTGATAGCGCTTATCGGCCGTTGGCCCGGGCTTGCTAGGTCGCCCGTTCGGGGCTAGGAAGCTCTGCTGTTATTTCGCAATCATCTCGTTAAATTAGAACACTAGTTCAGTCGTCTTACTTCTGACTTTGAACCTCCACTCTCGACTTTCGACTGGGAGATGACAATGACCCTGAGCGATGTGACGAAAATGTACGATTTCAGCGGCCGCGCGGTGGTGGTGACCGGCGGCACGGGAGTCTTGGGCCGAGAAATGGTGCGGGCGCTGGTGGGCTGCGGAGCCAAGGTCGCCATCCTGGCGCGGAACCTCGAGAAGGCTAGCGCACTGGTCTCGGAAATGGCGGCGCCGGGCCGGACCCTGGTGGTCCTGGGCGACGTCCTCCACCGCGAGTCCTTACGTCGGGCCGCCCAGGCGGTGATCGCTGAATTCGGGCGGATCGACGGCCTCCTCAACGCGGCCGGGGGCAATCATCCCCAGGCTACGACGAAGGCCGACCTGTCGTTCTTCGATCTGCCGGAAGAGGCCCTCCGTTTTGTCTTCGATTTGAACCTGCTGGGCACCATTCTTCCCAGCCAGGTTTTTGGCCGGCAGATGGCCGAGCAGGGCGAGGGCGTGATTCTGAACGTCTCCTCCATGAGCGCGATTCGCCCCCTCACCCGCGTGCTGAGTTACTCGGCGGCCAAGGCGGGAGTGAACAGCTTTACCCAATGGCTGGCCGTGCATCTGGCCCGGGAGTGCTCGCCGCGCATCCGCGTCAACGCCATCGCCCCCGGTTTCTTCCTCACGGAGCAGAATCGATTTCTGCTCACCGACCAGCAGACTGGCCGGCTCACGGCGCGCGGAGAAAGTGTGATCAGCCACACGCCCATGGGCCGCTTCGGCCAGCCGGAGGACTTGCTGGGTACGGTGCTGTGGCTCTTGTCACCCGCGTCCGCGTTTGTGACAGGCGTGGTGGTGCCGGTGGACGGGGGATTTTCCGCCTATGCCGGCGTCTAAAAGGGTAAGGGGTGAAGGGTGAAGGGCGAGGGGTAAAGGGTAAAGGGTAAAGGGTAAAGGGTAAAAGAAGAGGGAAGATGAGACCTCTCGCGACTCCTTGCCTTTTCCGCTAGCCGTGGGCGCTATGTCGAAAATGGCTTTAAGTCGTCGATAATTCGTCTAGCCTCCAGACGCGATTCTCATGATCGGCAGCGAAGCTTGATTCATATCGGCGACTATATTGCGGACTATATTTAGGACTACCCTCGTGAGCTGGAAGGCCGACCTCCGTGTTTTACCCTTTACCCTTTATCCTTTACCCTTCACCCTTCAGCCTTCACCCTTCACCCTTCACCCTTTACCCCTTTACCCTTTCTTAACGTTGGATCCGCGCCGAGCCGCCCTTGGCGAGCGCCCGCACCTGTTCCAGCGTGGCCATGGTGGTATCGCCCGGAAACGTGGTGATGAGCGCGCCGTGAGCCCAGCCCAGCTTCACCGCCTCCTCCGGCGGTTCGCCCGTGAGCAGACCATAGAAGAACCCCGACGCGAACCCGTCTCCGCCGCCGACGCGGTCGAGCACCTCGAGTTCCGCGGTGGGAGCGGTGTAAGTGGAGCCGTCGATCCAGGCCACCGCACTCCAATGGTGCCGGTTGCTCGAATGGACCTCCCGCAGCGTCGTGGCGACGATCTTGATCTGGGGATGAGCGGCGACCACGCGGTCGATCATGGCCAGAAACGAGCTGGGGTCGAGCTTCGACTTGCCGGCGACCTCCGGGCCCGGAATGCCGAGTCCCTTCTGGAGATCCTCTTCGTTGCCCACCAGAACATCCACGTGCTTGGCGATGCGCCCGATCACCTCGCGGGCGCGCTGGGGGCCGCCGGAGAAGTTCCACAGCTTTTCCCGGTAGTTCAGGTCGAACGAGACCACGGCGCCGGCGGCTTTGGCCGCCTGCATGCCCTCAACGATCAACTCCGCCGTTGTCTCCGAGAGCGCCGCGAAGATCCCTCCGCTGTGGAACCAGCGCACGCCGGGCCGGAAGATGGCGTTCCAATCGAAGTCGCCCGGCCGCAGCCGCGCCCCTGCCTCGTTGGCGCGATTGTAAAAGACCACGGGCGCGCGCACCCCCAGGCCGCGGTCGCTGTAGACGGTGGCGATGTTGGGTCCGGTGACCCCGTCGTGCGGGAAGCGCTTGTAAAACGGCTTCACGCCCATCGCCTTCACCCGCTCCGCCACCAGTTCGCCGATGGGATAGTCCACCATTGCCGTCGCCACCCCGGTCGCGAGGCCGAAGCAGTCCGACAGGTTCGCAGCGACGTTGAACTCACCGCCGCTCACGTGGACTTGAAACTCAGTCGCCTTGCGGAAGGGGATGATGCCCGGGTCGAGACGATGGACCAGGGCTCCCAGAGAAACGAAATCGAGTGCGCCATCTGGACGAATATCGAGACCGTACTTCATCGCGTTCTTGCGACCTCCCTTAAGAAGAATTGAATCATTGACCCATTAAATCACTGAACCATTAAAGAACGTCCCCTTCTTTTTTTCAACGGCTCAATGACCTAATGGATCAATGATTCAATTCTTCTACGATGGTCCTGCTATCATACTTTGGAACTGGGAGCGCGTCTTGCCACTGGACCTTAGTAGTCTGAAGAAAGACACAGCGCATGAGTTCGGTTGCGACGCGGCGCGCCTGCTTGCGGCCTTGGAAGAGCGGAATGATTGATCTGGCGCCGCGTCACTTGGAGACGGTCCGGCGAATCCTCGCTGAACATGTGCCGGAGTGCGAGGTTCGCGCCTTCGGCTCGCGCGTCAACGGGGCGGTAAAGATATACTCCGATCTGGATCTGGCGGTGGTCGGGTCCGGCAAGCTCAGCGATGATACCCTCCGCTGCCTCAAAGAGGCCTTCGAGGAATCCGATCTGCCCTTCCGCGTGGACGTGCTTGACTGGCATGCCATTTCCGCTAGCTTCCGAAAGGTCATCGAAAACCAGTACGAAGTGGTTCCGAGGTAGGATTGCTGTTGCATTTCGGGTGGGCTCGATTGTTTTCCTGCGCGAGGGAGGTGTGGCGAGCGACGCCCAGCGGGGCCAGCGGTACCACGTGCTGTTTTCCGAGCGGCACAAGAAGTACGTACAGCTTTCAGCGAAGGCCCAGTCCAAGACACCACAAGACCCTAAGCTAAACATAGCGTCTTAAGTAATGCCGCATAATCGATGCAGCACCGAGTTCGGTTTTTGCCAAGCGGCCATCTGCTGCGAGACCGCATCGAGCAAAT
>Ga0209039_10004271_pt1 | contig 10519 bp, 7 predicted proteins | sample BogFormECP12_OM1_FD_188238 | JGI IMG/M metagenome (GOLD analysis project Ga0209039, IMG submission 188238) | Bog forest soil microbial communities from Calvert Island, British Columbia, Canada - ECP12_OM1 (SPAdes) (version 2) | ecosystem: Environmental > Aquatic > Freshwater > Wetlands > Bog ... | reverse complement strand
GAGCACGGGCCGAGTGGTGGATCGCACCAGATTCAGAGCCTCGTCGCTTATCATCCGCAGCAACTTAGGCTTGTTGTGGCCGTAAGCCCCCAGTATCACTAGGTCATACGGTGAACGCTTGACCTCCTGAAGTACCTCGTCCACGTATTCGCCCTTCTTGGTCTTGATTTCCGGTTCGTGGCCAAAGTCCTTCAATGTCTGGTTTCCTTCGCGAAGGCACGCTTGAGCAAACTCAGCACTTGCTCCCCGCCCGTTCTCTTGAACGTGAAGCACGGTCATTTTGGGCTTTTTCCGAGCTAGGAGCGGCCCCACGAATTTGAGCGCATCCTGGTCGCATTGCGATCCTCTGTATGCCACCAAGACCCTTTTGATTTCGCGGAAGTCCCTGGCAATGAGTATTGGCTGGTTGGTGTGGTGCAGAATCTTGGCATGGACGGTGCCCATTAGAAAGCCCCTCAAAGCCGAGTGACCGTGCGAACCGAGCACAATCATGTCGTAATCCCCTTGCTGTGCCGTCTCAAGGATTTCTTCCGCCGGATCACCCGTGGCTATCAGCGGCTCGCAGGGCACTTTACCCGCGAGACAGTATTGGCATGTGCCTACAGCTTTTTCCTGGACTTGAAGAGCGTCGGAATCGATCCAGTCCTTGAGGCCGTCCTTTGAAAAGAACGGAGCGTAGAAACTTTCCGGTCCGACTTCGACTTCGTCAGGTTTCACGTAAAGCGCGTGTACGTCAGCATCGAAATGCTCGAGCAGATGACATGTGTACGCAAGCGCCATTTGCGATTCAGAACTCTTATCAATGGCAACTAACACTTTCATTGTCAACTTCTCTCGTTAGTAATACTCGTAACGATCGGTTCTCCAAGACCAATCCGATCAAACGTGCTCGTAACTTTCAGTAACAATTGGTGCAGCATGCGGCTCGGCCGCCCGTCTGCCTTTCCACATGGCCCCAAGGATGATGACCGCGCCCACTGCCAGTGCCAGGCACATGATAAGGAAACTAGCCAAGTCAAGATAACTTATCGTTGACTTTGAAATTGACAGTAGGTCCAGTTCCTCCAAATACTTCGGCACGGCGAGCGCCCGGCTCACGGCCACGACGATCATGATGGTACCCATAACCACTTTGATCATGTGCTCCTTTACATAAGTGGTGCCAATGGCTCCAAGTTGAACTCCCAGAAGGGAGCCGGCAAGGATGATTAACGTGAGCCTGATGTCTACCATACCGTGAATGGCCCACTTTACCGAACCGCCAAGTCCCATTAGAAAGGCGATTACGAGTTCCGTTGCCGACGAGATCAACCCGGTAGCGCCGACGACGTAGATCATCCCCGGCACTCCGATAAAGCCGCCCACCGCTATGGTTGCGGCCAACAAGCCCGTGGCAAACCCCACAGGGATGGTGAACCATAATGATATCGTTAGGCCAGCCGTCTTGAAATGAATCATGGGAGGCAGATTAATCTTTTGGAGCCTCAGCGCAAGGGACGACACTTGCTCGCCCGCTCCGGATTTGAGCGTTTTCCAGGCATCATAGAAGACATAACCACCGACAATGATAAGCACCGTTACAAAGGAAAGGCTCACGTAGAGGTTCGAGCCGGCCTCTCCCCACTTTTCCAAGATCATCTCTTGAATCTTTATGCCTGCCTGCACCCCCACTGTCGCTGAAGCAGCCATTACGAGGCCAAGCTTCAAGTCCACCTGGCCGTATTTGAACCTCTTGTACGCCCCGACCATGGCCTTGGGGAACTTGTGACACATGTTGCTGGCCACCGCGACCGCTGCAGGGACTCCAAGGCTCATCATGCCAGGGGTCAGGACGAAAGCGCCTCCGGAGCCTATGAAACCGCTCACTAGGCCGCCGATGAAACCCACCACAAACAAGAAACCGATGTTCATCCAAGTGAGATCTATGAATTTTACGCCTTCCAGGGCCAAATCGTGCATTGGGATGTCCTCCTGATTAGATGCTAACTACACACTCAAGCGTACACGCGGCCGGGGCCTTTGGGCCGGACGCGGGACAGGTCTGACTTCTGGTCGTTTTGCAGGCTGCTTCGTGATGGCTTCGATGCCCAGCATTGACCAGAGATTGCTTGCAAATGTTCCGTGCGCGAAGGAAACGACAAATACCGTGGCAATGGGCAGGGCTGCATAATAGCCGCCCTTTGTGAAAAGCTGCAAAATGTAATCGCCATTCCAGAAAGCCGCGGCGTAAAGGGCTGCGGTGACAGCGCCAAAGACAATGGTCTTTGCCACAGGCTTTTTCTTTGTTGTGCTATGGGTAGCCGCCATAATGTGCCTCCAAACTTGGAATTTTTCACTCGACCTGATCGAACAAATTGCAGTGCTCGGCCCAAAGCCGACAGCACCAGCGCCTGTTTTGTAGGTCACGTCCGGTACATTTGCTTCTTGGCTCTCGCCTCAGCCCGTTTGTGAGTCTTTACGGGCCTCGTCGTGCGCCGCGCGAAAGAGTCTTTCGTGAGAGATTGGGCAGTGTCCCATTCCCCTTCTTCGGCGAAAGCTACGGCCATTGCCATTGCTTGAAACTTTTCTCTCCAGGATCTCATGTCGACCTCCAGGGCATCGGATTTCCGGTTCGACTTTTGTACTATCAAATAGTGTGCCAAATCAAAAAATAGGGCGTTGTTGCTTACCTTAAGAATTCATAAGTAAGGAGTAGGTGGTCTAGTGAGAACATCCAAGTGTTGCGATAAGTAACACTATTGAAGAGGATAGCTATTACCAGTGTGGTTTCAGCGGTTTGACTCTTATTGCACCGGCCCACGAAACGTTACACAATGCAACGGTTCCGCTTCCGCTGAATCCTGCGGGAAATGCATGTTTCGCGGCCAACCCCAAATCAATCCTGTTGTGACGCCGACGCTTTCCTCCTATAATCGGCAATTAAGGTTCTACGACGGCGAGAGGTTCATAATGGCCTTTTTCAGGAAAAGCGAGGAACAGCAGCCCTCAGTGCCGCAAGATCTGCTCGATCTCCGGACAGCGGTGGAAAAAGCACGGTTACCGGAAAACGTAGCTGCGGTGGCCTCGAAGGAGTTGGAGAGGCTCGAGAAGACAGATCCGTCTGCTGCGGAATACTCCATCGGCACAACTTACCTCGATTACTTAGTGTCCCTGCCATGGAACCGTTATACGGAGGACAACTTGGACATCGAAAGGGCCGAGCGTGTCCTGGAAAGCCGACATTACGGCCTGGCCCTGGTTAAAGAACGGATCCTGGAATACCTTGCCGTTAGAACACTTCGCAATATGAGAACCTTTCGTATTCTTGTAGTCGACGACGAGGAAATTGCCCGCACAAATATCCAGCATGTCTTAGCCAAGCAAGGCCATCTTGTGGAGATCGCGAACAACGGGGTTGAAGCTCTGGAGAAAGTGGCAAACCAGGAGTTTGATCTTATTATTACCGACTTGAAAATGGAGAAAATGAGCGGACTTCAACTCCTGGAGACCCTAAAGCAAACGACGCCTTTAACCGACATCATTATGGTTACAGGGTATGCCACCGTAGATTCCGCGGTGGACGCCTTAACCAAAGGAGCCGCATACTACCTTGCCAAACCGTTCAAACTGGATGACCTGCGCGTTACCGTTAATCGGATACTAGAGAAAAAGCGTCACACCCAAATCACGCGTGGGCCCATCCTCTGCTTTTCAGGCCCACCGGGAACGGGAAAGACGTCTATCGGACAGGCCATCGCGGATGCCATGGAGCGGAAATTCCTGCGGTTTTCGCTCGCAGGGTTGCGCGATGAAGCTGAGCTGAGGGGCCACCGAAGGACCTACGTTGGGGCCATGCCCGGCCGCATAATTAGCGAAATGAAACGGTTGGACCTCAAGAATCCCGTGTTCATGCTGGATGAGATCGACAAAATCGGTCAGGACTTTAGGGGCGATCCCGCGTCCGTCTTGCTTGAAATACTCGATCCTGAGCAGAACCATCAGTTTGTAGATCACTATCTGGACGTCCCTTTCGATCTTTCCTCCGTTATGTTCATCGCCACTGCCAATGTAGTCGAGAATCTCCCTACGCCCCTCCTGGATCGTCTCGAAGTGATAACCTTTCCCGGCTATACTGAAAAGGAAAAGAGGAAGATAGCGAAAGACTACTTGATCCCTCGCCAATTGAGGGACAATGGCTTGACTGGTCGCGGCATCCACTTCACTGATCAGGCCATAGCGAAGATCATTCACGATCATACGCGGGAGGCGGGCCTGAGGAATCTCGAACGCGAAATCGCCAACATCGCCAGGAAGCTGGCACGCATCTGCTTGAAAGGCAACGACGCGTCTTTTCGCACGACTGTCGATGAAGACCTTGTGGGGGAATTCTTGGGTCCGCGAAAATTCTCTCACGAGGCGCTGGAAACTGAAAATCAGGTCGGCGTCACCACCGGCCTAGTTTGGACCGAATTCGGCGGAGAGATCATCTTTGTAGAGGCCACCCGCATGAAGGGCGGCCAACAGATAATCCTGACAGGTTCCCTGGGGGCTGTTCTCAAGGAGTCTGCCCAGACGGCATTGAGTTACGTCCGGAGCCACGCCGATCTCTGCGGGATAGATCCTGAATTCTTTTCTAAACATGACATTCATATCCACATTCCTGCCGGCGCGGTTCCCAAAGACGGGCCATCGGCAGGAGTGACGATTGCCTTGGCGCTTATTTCTCTGCTCACCTCTCGACCTGCGCGGCGCAGCGTCGGCCTGAGCGGAGAAATTACCCTGAATGGGAAAATGCTGGCTGTCAGTGGGATTCGTGAAAAGGTTTTGGCCGCACAACGCGCGGGCCTGAAGACTGTGGTGTTTCCGAAGCGGAACGAAGTCGATGTAAACAGCTTACCGAACGATGTAACTGAAGGCGTGGAGTTGATTTTGGCCGAAGACATTGGTGAACTGATTGACCTTGTCATTCTTCATTCTGGCTCCTAACTGGTGATCGAGACCTATCTCTACCCACGGTAGACACTGCTAAGCGTTCGCATACGGCCTGAATCCTGCGGCTCGACTCTTGCCAGTTTTCGCCCTTCTGGACAAAGCGCCGGCCTGCAAGGAACTGGGGTTATTCAGGGATATCGGCTACGCGGTCATCTTGAGCGCTTTATCAGTCATTCCTACTCTGGGCTCGTACGTCTGGTACAAACATCTGGCCTAACAAGCCGAGCAAACCGGGCCTGGCATAGATCTCAAACATTGGGCGTCCCAGGATGTTTGAGATGTTTGCCACCCGCGGGGACCGTGTTCTACCAGAGGGGGCGGTTCTTGTGAAACGGCCGTGATTTAGCTATAATAATTAAGTGTCGAATAAGATAGTTTTGATTTCCGATTTTCACAGGCAAATCCCTTCCGGCGTCTTTTAAATATGCTGAAAATCCCCCACCCGAATGAGCTGAAACCTGATCCCCTGGAGCGTCTCCCGGTAGACGTTCGGCTTTTGGTCAAAGAAAAGGGGACGCTGCGAGAATACAGTTCGGGCGACACGTTAATGGCGCCGGGTGACATTGGGGACCGGATTCGTTTCCTTGTTTCCGGCGAGGCCAGTGTAATGTTCCGAGATGGTGACGCCCAAGAGATCGCTGTGGACGTTCTTAGGCCGGGGGACATGTTCGGGGAGATCAGCTTCCTCACGGGGCGTCCGTCCCCAGCGAATTCGGGGCTGGTGGCCGACGAGCCTTGTCGAGTATTGGAGATTTCCGCTCACGAGTTCGAAGAAATCTTGCGTGACAATCCCGACCTCACCATGACGCTGGTGAGGAATTTGGCCCGCAAGATAATGCGGCTGGATCGAAGCGTCCTTGTGAGTAAGGCCAAAAGGAAGGCCCTACAGTCTCTGATAAGCCGGGAGGAGCATATATTCCCGGATTACGTGATCGGGGATTACGTTCGCCGCCACCTCACAGCGAAACTCGAAGAAATGGCCCATTCAGACGGCCCCGTCCTCATAATCGGAGAGACCGGCGTGGGGAAGGAAGTTCTTGCCCACGCTCTGTTCAGGCTCAGCCACCATTACAAAAGCGTCTTCCTGCTGCTTGACCTCTTGAGGACTCGGTCGGACCAAACTTTTGGCGCAGGGGGGCCTGATGCTTCTGAGAGCGAGTACCATCCTACGGAAGAGCAGATTCGTCTGTTCTTCGGTTCCGAAGAAAAGGTCGTGGGGGATGGCTTTAAGACGACTCCGGGATATATCGAACTGACCGAAGATGGGACGCTGCTTGTCCGAGGGACTGAACAGCTCACCGCAGAAATGCAGGAAAAGCTTCTGGAGGCCGTTACAGGGGGTAACTTTCGGAGATTCGATGGTTCAGCCGACCAAAAGGTGCAGATCCGGCTCATTGCCACCACTACTCTGCCTGTGGAGGAGATATCGCCGGAGCGGCATCCCCTGTTGCATGGGCTGAAGGGCCGTTCTATAATCATCCCTCCTTTAAGGAGCCGTCGAAGAGAAATACCGGGCCTCGTCAAACACTACCTCAATCAATACTGCCAAGAACTCCGCAAAGAAATCGCCAAGCTGCCGAAAGAAACCCTTAAAACCCTGGTCAATTATTCCTGGCCCGGCAACGATGTGGAACTCTCCACTACCCTGAAAAGAGCCGTGCTTGTATCTGAAGGGGGTGTACTTAAGCCTCAAGATATTTACTTCGACCTCAAACGAATCGAGGGGGAGGGGAGATTTAATCTCCTCAGATTTCAGCCGGTAGGGCAAGCAGTGAGGAGCCCTCTCTTCCCTGCGATTTTCCAGAGTGCAGTCACGCCCTTCTTCTTCATTCTGCTCGTGCTGCTGTTCTTGGGTCCGGCTGACCCCATGAAAAATCCTGCTGCGCTGTTCAGTTGGGCGGTCGGATGGCCGACCCTGATCATAGGGGCGTTCGTGTGGGCACGCTTCTGGTGTTCCCTTTGCCCCATCGGTACCCTCAGCAAACTCGCCAAGAAGATTGTCGCACTGGAGCGACCGTTTCCCCAGGTGCTGAAGAACTACAGCGACCTGTTCGTTGTGGGAGCCGTCTTATTCATAATCTGGCTCGAAACTGCGACCGACATACGGAACTCCCCTTTCAACGTCGGGTTGCTGCTATTGACCATGCTGGTATCGGCGATCGTGGTTGGGGTCATCTTTGAGCGGCAATCGTGGTGCCGATACTTGTGCGGTCTTGGCGGGATGGTTGGCATCTTGGCAAAGGCATCACCTCTGGAACTTCGTGCAGATCGTAACGTCTGCATTTCCCAGTGCGCCTCAAACGAGTGCTACCTGGGTACTCCGACCAGGGAGGGATGCCCCTTTGGGCAAGTTGCTCCCAAGCTACACAGTAACAGATTCTGTAAAATTTGCGGCGTGTGTGTGAAGAACTGTCCGCATGGCGCGATAAATCTGAATCTCCGCATACCCGGGAAAGAAATATGGGAAATGCGGCACACGAACAGTCGTACAGCGTTCCTCATCGTCGGAATGATCGGCGGGCTGCTGAGCGAGATGTTGACCAAAATGCCGATTTACGGCCAAGTGACGGGGTTTTTCCCTCTGCCGGAAATAGGCAAATTCACCGTATTCTTCTTGGTTCTTGTACTCGGCTTCAACCTGCTGTTGTTGCTCGCGGCAGCTTTGTCGCACCAAGCCTATGCGGACTCCTTCATGGACAACTACTCGCGATATGGCCTCGCCCTGTTGCCGTTGGCGCTTACCGGTTTCACGGCATTTCATCTCTATTACCTCATAAACCTCGGCGTGCAGCTGCCCATCTTGGTTAGCGAGACTTTTCAATTCGAGATATTCAGGCAGCTCATCATCACAGTACCCCCCTGGTTGACGCTTTTCTTCCAGCAGGCTCTCATTTGGATCGGTCTGGGATGGAGCCTCCTGATAATGTACAGACTCGGCAGAGCCGATCAAGAGCGTTTTTGGAGCGCTCTTTCCGGGATGCTTCCGCACGGTGTCCTGGCAGTCATTATCGCGCTGTGCTTGCTGGAAACGACCAAGGTGTTCTTTTACCAAAGCTAGGCCATCTGAACCGGCAGGGGGTGCTGGGTCATTGCGAGGAGCGAAATCCCGGGTAACCAGGAATTTTTCCATAGATAATCTAGGATTCACTGTATAATTGCATAGTTAGCTCTTGATGAACATTTAAATTGACACCCCGGCAAGACTAAGCGATAGTTCTTATCTTAAGAAATACTTAATTCTTGGACAGCCGAAGCTCTTATGGCTCTTGAAATAGACATAGGACAACGGATCAGATCGCACCGGCAGAGCAATCATCTGACCCTCAAGCAGCTCGCAGAAAAGGTCGGCTGCACCGACGCGTACTTATCTCAGATAGAGAACGGCCGAGTATCTCCCTCCATAGCCAGCCTGAAAAGAATCGCCAGTGCGTTACAGAGTAAGATTACAGACTTTTTCGTGGAGGGCCAGGATGATGATCCAGTGGTCCTTAAGCCGGGCCAGCGGATCACTCTTTCTTTGGATCGATGGAACGCGGAAATCCAATCCCTCGTGGTGAACCCGAAGAACAAGCGGATGCACCCATTTTACACTACTATTCAGCCGGGTGGCGGGTCGCACGGCCTTTATAGCCATGTGGGCGAGGAGTTCGGTCTGGTTATAAAAGGGGAGCTGGAGATCGATCTTGACGGCACGCTCCATCTGGTGAAAGAGAATGAGAGCTTTTACTACAATTCGTCTCAACCTCACAGTTGGACGAATCCGGGCAATGTGGACACCGTGGTGGTCTGGGTAATCAGTCCACCCACTTTTTGATTTCCAATTTGCCCCCGTGAAAAGAAACCGGGACAGTTCCGGTTAGTTAAACGTTTTTCAATGAAGAGAGGAGGGTGACATGTATCGCAGAGCTGTCATGATAGTGGGGATTCTGCTGGCCACCGGCCTACTGTTCGAGATGGCCGCTCAAGCCAAGGATGCTCAACCGTTTCGAATCGGTGTGTCTGTTTCGTTAACCGGGGTTTTCGGCAAGGACGGCAGCCTCGTAAAAGATGCGTACACTCTCTGGATGGAAACGGTAAATGCGAAGGGCGGCATTAACGGCCATCCGGTGGAGTTGATTTTCTACGACGACAAAAGCGATGCTTCCACTGGCGCCAAATTGACGGAACAGCTAATAGTAAGCGACAAGGTGGACCTCCTCCTGGGCGGGTTCGGGAGCAACGCGCTCTTTGCGGCAAGCCCCGTTGCTGAGAAATACGCCTATCCGCTCATTAGCGGAGGGGCAAGCTCAGACAAACTTTTCGAAAGAGGCTTCAAGTATTACTTTTCGACCTTGGGTAAGGCCACCGAGGAAGTGCGGGGCTGCGTTGAGATGTTTAAGGCAGTGAATCCTAAACCCAAGACAGCAGCGATCATAGGGGCCGATATTCTGTTCACATCGCTGGCATGCGAAGGATTCAAGAAATATTGTGCGGAAAACGGCATCGAAGTAATCCATTATGAACTCTTTCCCATGGCTCTGGAAGATTACAATTCTTTGCTTGCAAAAGTGAAGAACAAGAATCCAGACGTATTGCTGGTGGGGTCACATCTTCTGGTTGCTATGAAGACCATAAAAGCAATGAAGGAGATCGATTTCAGCCCTAAGGCTGTCGCATTCAGTTACGGGCCTACCGTTCCAAAGTTCGTGGAGGATTTGAAGGGAGATGCCGAGTACGTCATCGCGGCTTCCGAATGGACCTCCAATATGCCTTACAAGGATCAGATCTTTGGATCAGCGGCAGACTTTGACAAGCTTTACTTTGAACGGTTCAAAAGGCATCCTGATTATGTGGAAGCAGCTTCAGCCGGCGGGGCCGTCGCGCAACAGATGGTGATCCAGGAGTTGGGTCTCAAGCCGTCCCTCTCTAAGAAAGACCGGGAAGCCATCATGGAAAAGCTCCATACCGGGGTCTTCGACACTTTCTACGGAAGAATCCAGTTTGGTCCTGACGGGGCCAATGTGGCACATCCACCCGTTGCGGTTCAGATTCAGGATGGAAAGCTGAAAAACGTTTTCCCCTTGGAATATGCTGAATCCAAAATCAGGTATCCGTTCAAGCCCTGGAAGGAACGGTAAGGGCTGAACGCCAAAAGGAGACATGAATGGCTATGATACCTGAAGTTAAGCCGCATTACGGAAAACTCAGATTGCTAATCGACGGCGAGTGGGTGGATTCTACCTCCACCCAAGTCCATGAGACTGTTAATCCGGCCACCGGAGAAGTCATCGCCGAGTTTCCAACAGCTACCAAAGAAGAAGCCAGGGCGGCGGTAGAAGCCGCCCAACGTGGCTTTGAAGCTATGAAGAGAATCCCCCTACGCGAGCGTGCCAAGATGCTTTTCGACATGCGCCAGAAATTCGAGGAGCGTTTTGACGAGTTGACTCGCGTCCTCACCCAAGATCACGGCAGGACTATCAAGGAGTCCGTAGGCTCGGTCCGTCGGGTGATTGAAAACATCGAATCAGCGTGCTCTGCCGCATACGGCATGGCGGCCCGGAACGAGCAC
>Ga0209039_10004270_pt1 | contig 10524 bp, 3 predicted proteins | sample BogFormECP12_OM1_FD_188238 | JGI IMG/M metagenome (GOLD analysis project Ga0209039, IMG submission 188238) | Bog forest soil microbial communities from Calvert Island, British Columbia, Canada - ECP12_OM1 (SPAdes) (version 2) | ecosystem: Environmental > Aquatic > Freshwater > Wetlands > Bog ... | reverse complement strand
AAACTCCCTATCCACCGGGATCCCCGATGGCCCGCTACGCCAACGACCCAAAGGAAACCCAGATCCAATACGACCTTTTCAGGATCCCGTTCAACCAGGGAAAGGGTGGCCAGGCGGAGCCTATCCGCGGCGCTTCCGCCAACGGGATGAGCAACAACTTCCCGAAGGTGTCGCCGGATGGCCGCTGGATCGCATTTGTCGAATGCCGGAATGGAATGGTCATGCGGCCGGACGGCAAACTCTACATGGCGCCTTTCGATGGCGGCGAAGCCCGGCTCATGAAGTGCAACACGCCGCTGATGAACTCGTGGCACACCTTCTCGCCTAACGGCCGCTGGATGGCCTTCTCATCAAAGAGCCGCTCGCCGTACACGCAATTGTACCTCACGCACCTGGACGCGAACGGAAACGACACCCCGCCTATCCTGGTCGATAACACCACGGCTGCGAACCGCGCGGTGAACCTGCCGGAGTTCGCGAACATCCCGAAGGGAGGCCTGGAGAAGATCGACCCGCTGGCCACCGAGTTCTACCGGATGGAGAATCAGGCCATCGAACTGATGACTAAGAACCAGTTTGGCGAGGCGATTGCAGTGTGGCGCAATGCTCTGGAGATGGATCCCAGCGATGGCAAGGCGCACCTCAACCTGGGCTATTCGTTGGGCCAGACCGGCCGCTTGCGCGAGGCACTGGCGGAGTACCGCAAAGCCTGCGATCTCAGTCCGGACGATCCGATAGCCTTTGCCGATCTTGCGCTGGCGCTGAGGCTGGATGGCAAGCCGGACGAAGCCATCTCCAATTACCGGAAGTCCCTGGCACTGGATGCCGCAAACGCCGGAGTGCAGGCCGACTTGGGTGCGATGTTGTCCGGGAAGGGTGAGACCGCCGAGGGACTCGAACACCTGGAGAAGGCCGTAGCCCTGAAGCCCGAGTCGGCTGCTGTGCACAGTATGTTTGCGTCGGCGCTCCTGAGGGTTGGCCGGACTGCCGACGCCACCGCGCACCTGGAGGAGGCGGTGGACCTGAGCCCGGATTCGATAGAGTTTCGCTTGAGCCTCGCCCGCGCGCTGATCCAGGCGGCGCGCTTCGCCGATGCCGTCTCCCAACTGGAGAAAGCCATCGAGGTTAGCGCTGGCCGCGACTGGCAATGCTACGACGTGCTGGGCACGGTCTACAGCAAGATGGGCCGCCCCGAGGAGGCCATCCGTGCCGGGCGCCGGGCCCTGGACCTGGCCCTCGCCGGCCAAGACGGGGAACTGGTCCGGAACTTACGCGCCAAGTTGGCAGGTTACGAGCAAGCCCGGCAGCGCTAGAATCGGCGATCGGCCTGCCGGATTGACAGACGAAAGCGTCTGTCCCACGAGGTGGGGCAGGCGCTTCCGCCTGCCAACCGATTCCTTCACGGCTTCTCAGCGAGTGCGGGGTTACGCGCAGCCGCGTTCTGCTGCGCGCGACATGCGCGTCCGGCCTGCCCACCCGCCGCTCCGGGCACAAAAAAAAGGGGGCGGCCAGCCGCCCCCTTCTTGGAATTCCAGCCTCGCGAACGAAGCTTAGAACATATACTTCAACGCGAACTCAATCACGCGCGGCACGTTGTTCTTGTACAACGGTTTACCGGTGGTGACCGTGTTGACGTTGGTCAGGCTCAAACCACATGGCGCCGGGCTGTTGCCACAGGAGCTGGCGGTTGGACCCGAGAAGTTCAGGTTGAGATCCTGAGCGCCTCCCTGGGTGAACTGCCACAGCGCATGGTTCATGAAGTTAAACGCCGACAACCGGAACTCGACCTTGTGGTGCTCCTTGAAAGCGAAGTCCTTGTAAATCGCAAGGTCGCTGTTGAAGAAAGCCGGTCCCTTGATGTACGGCCAGATGATATTGCCGTCCTTTCCGCCCGTCGGAGCCGTGAAACAGCTCGGGTTGTAGTACTGCCCGGAACTCAGACCCTTTCGCGGATCGCAGGTCAGCAGGGGCATGGTGGTGTTAGGCGCGTTCGTACCCAGGTAATCCGGCGGCTGCATGTCGGTTGGCCACGAGACGTTGAGCGACCCGCCGGCGTTGGGCTGCAGGGGCGGCCCGCTCTGCCACTGGGTGACCCCCGAGAGGATCCAGCCGTTTGCCGCTCCGGCCAGGAACTTGTTGCCCTTGTTCACGGGATTGGGCAGGTTGATGACGTAGGCTGCGTTAAACACATGCGTGCGGTCGTACGCCAATACGCCGTAATTCGCCGGAATGCTGAATGGGTACACGTCTTGACCGTCACCGTTGCCATTCGAGGTTTGGCCATCGCGAATACCGATGTTCTTGCTGAACGAGTAGTTCGTAGTGAAAGCAATCCGTCCCGTCTGTTTCTGCCACGTCGCTATAAATGAATTGTAGTTGGAATAGCTGAGGTGGCCGATTAAGCTGATGCCGGTGTAGTTGTGGTACGGGAGGAAGTCGTTCAGGTTTGGAAAGTTATTGGGTAGCATCGTGCCCGGCTGATAGAGGGTCTGGCCGGTTAACGGATCCTTCCCGAAGTAGGCGCCGAGCGGGGCGATGTCGAGAGCACCCGGACCGTTGTTGTTCGAGCCGGTGGTCAGAAGATCGCGCGACCTGCTGCCCGCATACTGGAACTCGGCAACCGATCGCCAGGGTGCGCGTTGCGAAACCGTGATGTTGTAAGTCCACGTATTCGGCGTCTTCTCGTCGCCCATGGTAAGCGCACTGATGCTTGTACCCAGTCCGGGCAGACCCAGCGCATTACTGTATTGCGGGAAGGAATTCCATCCCACGCAGCACAGATTGGTATTGACGCTTACGTTTTCGAGGCCCAGAGGCTGGTTGTAACCGGCGCTGGCATCGTTGTAGGCAATCTGGAACCGGAACAGACCCGCGCCACCGCGTATCACCGTCTTACCATCGCCGAACAGGTCGTAAGCGAAGCCGAAGCGCGGCTCCACATAGAACGACCTATTGGGGAAGCCCGTTGTCGGAATGGAGGAATTGATCGAGTGCCATTGCAGTCCCGTCCAGGCTTTGGCAGCCGAGGTATCGACATATGTGGCAGGGTCCCAAACCGTGTCGCCAAAACTGTTGGCCGGATCCCAATTGCCCATGTGCTCGAACCTGATACCGCCGGTAAGCGTTAGCCTGCGGCTGGCTTTCCACTGGTCGTTGACGAAAAACGCGTATTGTTTATACTTCATGTCCTGCACGGCTTCGGCATTGTCCTGGGAAAAGCCGTTCGAGCGCGCGGTGATGAAGTTGGCAAGGTAGTTACCCGTCGAGATGCTTGACGGACCCCAAATATCGAAGCTCGCAGCGCCGTTGGTCCCGCCGCTCAGCGTGCCGCCAGTCTGATAATTGCGCGCATAGTCCCAATAAATGCCGGCCTTGATCGTGTGGGCGCCCTGGATCTTAGTCACGTTGTCGCTGATCTGGGGCGTCTGCGACAGCTTGCCGAAGGAGTTCTTGCCTCCCGGCGTGAATGGCTCGCCGTACTGGTAGGTGCCGAAACCGACAACGCCGTTGGCCTGACCGCCCCAGCCGTAAGTATTTGGCATCATTGGCGTGTACGGGTTCGTGAACAGGCCGGTCATCTTGAATCCCAATGCCGTGGGATCTACCGCGCTGGGGTTGCCGAGGATAATCGGGTTCAGGAAGGTAGCATCCGCGAAGACGAACTCGTTGGTCAGCGTGGGGCTGAACACATGGACCAGGTTCGCGCTGTATACGTTGGAATCCTCGTTGGCATTCTGAGACGACGGATACGGCAGGGAGCCATTGAGGTTCCACCAGATGCTGATTGGGTTCGGATCGTGCTCGATCTGGCGGTTCCAGGAGAAGAACAACTTGGTGCTGCTGCTGATGTTGTAATCGCCGCGCAACCGGAGTTCCCAGCGATTCACCGGCGGGCTGAGAAACGTCTGATAGTTGAGACCTGTCGGACTCGTTGCCGAATTCATGTTCGGCTGAGGCATCAGGTTCAGGATCTTCATGGAGTTCGGATCGATCTGAGAGGCCGGGATCATGCCGTTCGGAAAGAGGGCCGAGTTCAGTTGGGCCGAGTCCAGATACACTCCCGAATTAAACGCGGACCCCAAGGAGGTAAGGTACGCCGGGCTGAAGTTCCCCTGCAGCATCTGCGAGGTAGGCACGAAATACTGCCGCAGACCACCCGCCGGATGCTGGACCATATACTCGTATGCCCCATAGAAGAACAACTTGTCGTGGTTCTTGTTGAAATGGGTGCCCGGAATGATCACCGGACCGCCAAAGTCGCCGCCGGGGTAGTAGAAACTGTTGTCCGGCGGGGCCACGCTCTGGCTGTTGTTGTACCATCCGTTGCTGTTGAACACGCCATTGCGCGCGTAGAAATAACCCTGACCATGGAAGTGGGAGCCGCCGCTCTTGCCGATCGCCTGGAAGGTAACTGGGCCTTTGGCAAACTCCGCGCCGAACGCGTTGGTCAAAACCGAAACCTCTTGCACCTGGTTCTGATTAATGTTGGCGGTTTGCGTCCCCTGATTGCCGGGGTCGAGCAGGTTCGCGCCGTCCGACGTCATCGTCATGCCGCCGTATAGGGGGTTCCCCTGGACGGAGAAGTTGCCGATCGGCCCGTTATTGCTCTGGGTCGGCGACGATCCCTGGCCCCACATGCTCTGGTTCAGTCCCGAAACGTTTGTCGTGCCAGGCATGATCTTAATCAGCTCCGCAGCGTCGCGCCCGGACAGGGAGATATTTTCGACCATGCCCCTGTTCAACGTCTGGCTGGACTGTCCGGAATCGACCGGCACGGGCACCTCTCCTGCGCCAACCACCTCTACTTCCTGCGTTAGAGATTGAATTTGAAGAACGATCGTCGGGAGACGCAAAGTCGATCCCTGCGTCAGGACGATACCCGTTTCTTCAACGCTCCTTAAGCCCTTGGAGGTGATCGTGACACTGTAGGTTCCCGGCAGAACCGACGGAAAATCGAAATATCCGGCGCTGTTCGTGACGGTGCTCCGAGTCACGCCAGTAGCCTCATTCTTCAGGACGACCTTCGCTGCCGGAACGACACCGCCGGCCGCGTCGGTAACAGTTGCACCGATCGAACCACTCGCGAACTGGGCGAACGCGGGCAGTTGAGTGAACGCGATGACGGCGGACAATAGCACCAACAAGCAGAAAAGCCGTTTCGGCTCGGCGTACCGTTTCGTACTAAAGATCCGCGCGCGACAGAATGTCTTCATCATTATTTGACCCTTCCTCAAGAAGCAAGCTCTCAACTCGTTACCAGGCGGGGCAAGGCCCCGTCTATACAAGCACACACAAACCAGGCAGTCGGGTGATCTGGAGAACAAGAATAAACCGACGTGTGGCCCGTGTCAACAGATAATGTTTTTGCACTAACGGAGTAACCGTTACGGTCGGCCGTTAACCCTGAAAGCGTCCCCAGTAGCGCATATATCCCTTTAAAAATGAGTCGTTTACAAGAAATGGAATTCCAGCCCTGACATGCTATGGTAACGCAATCGTGATACCGTTCGGGTCTGTTTTGCCACAGTTACTAACGTAGCCAAGTCCCGTCTTTGCCCTTCCATTTTTCATATCATCTATACGCGCTGTGGTATCGGGCCAGACAAACGGCTGGAGTGCTGAGTTCGATGTGACTCCAGCCCTCCACCCTATCCCAGGCGCCGGAACTTCGGTCCCGGCCGGGGGGCGGCACGCTGGAGGGATCGCGCTCAGAACGGCTCCATTCCCATCCTTGGAGGTGCTGGTGGAGTGCGGGCGCGTCTCCCCCCGGGGCGGTCCAGCTTGTCGCGAGTGCCCCCGGTAGGAACCCCAGGACGGGTGGTCAATGGCGTTTCCCTACCCGGGCGCCCTCGCTTCCGGGAGTCTCGCTACCCTGCCATGGCATCAACCAGGCAGATGCCGGATACCCGATTGCCGCCTCCGCCGCCTTCCGGCATCATTGGCGGGAGTTTCGGTTTCGGCTTACGCTGGTCAAGAACGGAAATCCGGGCTAACGCTTACTTCACCGGAAAGGTTACAGAACCGACCGCGTTGGTGTTCTGGTCGAGGACAATGACGCGGACCTGCCGCACGGCGTCGGTCGTAGGGTGGTCTTGGGCGAAGGGAAGACCCTCCTTCATCACTGTTTTGTATTGCTCCGCGGTCAATTCGGGTGTGATTTCCAATACGGCCGGCTCGCCGAGCGGGGCAGCGCCGCTGCGATCGGATATCAAAAAATATAGCGCGCCCGAATACTTCCCACCCTGCTCCCGCAGCAGGACGTCCGAGGGATCGATGCGGATGTCCAGGTGCACGCCCGGCTTGTCGGCTCCTAAGGACGAGACTTTCGTGCGCAGGCCGACTTCGCCAAAGTCGGTGGGACTCTGATAAGCCTGCATCAGAACTGCTTTCATTCTCTCCACGGCCGGCCGCGAATCCACCAGCGCGTAGTAGCGCTCCCGAAGCTCCAGCCTGACCCCCGGCCGTGAGCATGCTACGCGGACCACGTGGAACTTGTTGTCCCAATTGTCCGCGGATGGAGCATAGGCAAGCTCATAAGTTGTGGTGGCGATGGTGGCCACCTGTTTCAAGACGGCAAGAAGATCCTGCCGAATATAGGAGCGGCCGCCGGTCAGGCGGGCCATTTGTGCCAGGTCGAGGGTGGGATCCGCACCCGCGGAGCCCTGCGCGCCATGAACGGCCGTAGTGCCCGAGCGGTCCTGCACGCTGGCCAACTGGTCCTTGCCGGGATTCGACTTGGTATCCATGGTCATTATGGGGGCGATTCCCGTACTGAGGTCCCGGCTGTAGGAAACCGGATTCACGGCGACATTGGCCGCGGCCAGCGTCACCGCCAGATGAGGCACGTAAAGAGCGCAATCCACCCAATCCCCGCTGCACGGGAGCTTGCTGTTGTAGGCATTCTGCATGCCGGCCGTGATCCAGAGGATGTCCCTCCGGCCTGGAAACAGCGCCATCTGGGTAGCGAGAACTTCGAGCTGGTGGAAGGTCTTCTTGGCCTGGTCTTCCTGGCCAAGCTGCACCGGCCGGCCATGGCTGGCAGCTTTCATGGCTTTGTCAAGAATCGGAACACTGTCCTTCGGCCAGGTGGCATCCGCGGCCGACCGGGGTCCCATGGCGTGAATCGGAACCAGTTCGCCCTCGAGGGTGAGCAGGTAGAAGTACAAGAAATCGCCCGATTCCAGTTGCGGGAGCGACTTATCCAGAGCGTGCCACGTATCCAGCCGGTCCGGCTGGCTCTGGTTCATCAGGTCGAAGAGGATCACCGTAATGTGCGGCGTTACGCCGGAGCTCCGATTGGAGAATTCCAGGCTCTCGATCGGAACAGCCGGCTCGTTCCTGGGCTTGTGGAAAGCGAAAACCGTTTGCGCTTTGTTTTGATCGACGATCTTGAAATCGTCGGCGGTGAGGTCGGTGACCGGCTGGCCGCTGGCGTCGAGCGCTGCCGGATAGAGGCGGACGAGAGGGCCCGGTGTGGGAGCTTGTGCCAAAAGCCCGGACCCTGCCAATGCGAGGGTGAAAATGAGTCTTGCCATACTGACAGGCGCAGTGTATCACACCGCGAAGTCCGGCAGAACGCCGGAGAGAGACGCCGGAGAGCCGGAGAGAGACGGAGCGGGACGCGCCTACTGCGCTGCCGCCAGGTAAGCGATATGTTCGGTGGCGGATTCGTTGCCCTGTATCACCGTGATCTGCAACTCACAGTTGCCCGGCCGGGTCGCCGCCGCCACGAACATGGCGATGGCGCCCTTGTCATCCGGTTCGGGGAGGGCCACCGTCTGTTCTGCGAATACCTCGCCGCCGTTTTTGAATTCCACCTGAATCTTGGGCTTTTCCGGGTTCGATCTGTCCCGGTATACCACAAAATAGACCCAGCGCTTGGCAGCGGGATTGACCGCAGCCCGCACCATGGGAATGACGTGCTTGTCCTTGATGGTGAACGGATCGGCGGTGTCCGGCTGGGCGCCGGCCGGGTCGACGTGTTCCACCATTGCCAGGCTGCTGATCGCGAGACCCTTGGACGGCTCGGGGATTTCGAAACTCCCGGTTTCGGCGCTTGCCTGGGAGCCCTCGCGATCCACCACGGCGGCGTCCACGGTGTAACGGCCCGGCTGCAGGTCGAGCACATGGGTGTAAGTCAGCGCGTCCGCCCGCACGGCTGCCAGGTTGGCATCCGCGATGTAGTAAGGCTTGTCGAGGCTGAACTTATCGACGACATCTCCATCGGCATTGCGGACCAACGCAAGCAAGCTGACTTCAAACTTGTGGACCTTGCGAGCCGGGTCGGCGGTGGCGCCCAGCTTCGCGCTTGGCAATTCGAAAGCCAGCGCGGCGCTCGGATTCACGTCGTTTTTCTGGAAGTGGTAGGCCGTGACGTGAAAATCGAAAGAGTGCGGCCGGGGCTCGGCGGCCAATACCGCCATGGCCGTAGATTCCAGCGGCGTCAGCGGGCCCGTGCCTTTGAGATCCGGCATGGCGAAATATCCCGTGCGGCTCTCCACCTGCAAGTCGTTACGCGCCAGCTTCACCTCGATCTTCCTTAGCCGCCCGTCGTACCTGGGCGACGTGGGACGATAGACAGCTTCGTAGTGCGTGTCCAAACTCTGCACTATCTGTTGGAAGGACTTACGGAAATCGTTGGTGTTGGCAATCAGGAATCCGCCCGTACCTTCAGCCAGCGCCCGCATGCTGGACTGCGTATCCGAGGTCCGCACCGCGGAAATTGTGTCGTCACCCTGCCGGCTGTTCTGGCGCATGACGCCGGCGCTGGCGCCCAGTTTGGACTGTTGCTGGCTCTGCGATGCCATCTGTCCCAGCGCCAGTTTCCCGGCTAGCGCGCTGTCTGCCGAGTCGCTCATTTCCGTGCTGTCGAGCGAGTAAAACGTAATGCCCTGGTTGTTGGCCTTAGTCAATATCTTCTGGAATATGTCCGGGTCCCCCGTGAGAACCATGCCATTCGTCACCAGCAGAACCGTCTTCCTGCCCGGCAGCGCGCCAAGCGCGTCGATCATGCTCCTGAGCCTGTCGGTCTCGAGCATTCCCGTGATATGGCCGAAATCGCCGCGCTCGCGTACCTGGTCGCCGCGTACGCGATTCGCCGCGGTGCTGTTGGAAACGTCCGCGCCCACGATCGCCAGATTGCTGACCTCGCCCCCGGTGGCCTCCACCGTCACCGTGGCGCTGTGCGTGGCGGCATTCACCTGGGCATTCACCGTCACCATATTTGGACTGGCGGTGAGCAGAGCTTCCGAGGCCCTGGAGAAATCCAGCGCCTTTTCGGTGAACGTGGAGGCGAGCAACTCCTCCCGGTTTTTGGTGAACTCATGCACCGGGATCAACTTCTCGCTGAGGTCGAAGATCCCGATATAACTCTCCGGCGGAAAATTAGCCTTGATGAATTCCTTGACAATTTCGACGCTATGCGGCCGGGCCACCGGATCGATATTGTGAAGAACGATGCAGACCGTGTTCAATTCCCGCAGAGGCAGGAACGTCCCGGAGGCTGTTTCCGGCTTGGCCTGGCTCTCTTGGCGACTCTCCTGTTCGCGGCCCGGCACCATGCGGAAGCTGAGAAGTTGCTGGCGCACGCCGTCCTCGTAAATCTCCACCTCGCCCGGCTTGAGGTTCTTCACCTGGCGCCCCTTCTTGTCGCGCACGGCGAGATCGAGCGCGACCTCCGTGGCGGTGACGCGAATCGTGGGCTCGGCCGGCGGAGGAGTTGCAACCTGCGCCAGACCGGGAACGCTGGCTGCCGCAGCGAGCAGCACAAACGACGCAACACCGGGCTTTGGCATAGGCCGATTATACCTCGATCCGCAGCGGCCAACCGTGCTCCCGAAGCCCAATCACACGGCGGCCTGGAAGCCCGCTACAGGCCGCCGGCCCGCCCCCCCGGCCATCAAGCGCCGCAGGCGCGACAACCGTGTATAATCGTTTTACGCAAGTCATGAAACTGCTGTACGCGCTTGGACTGTCTGCCGGGTTGGCTTTCATGGGAGGAGTCGCCGCTGCGCCAAACGGCGGCGCGGCTCACGCTACTCCGAAGGAGGCCGCGGGGATCCTCATCGACTTCCCGGAGCCGGGCTCCATCTTTCCACCGGATATCGCGCCGCCCACGTTTTTGTGGCGCGAAACAGCCGGGGGGGCGATCGCCTGGCGGGTCGAGGTGCTTTTTGGCGAGCGGGGACCGCGAGTCAAAGAGAACTCGCCGGGCGAGAAACCGCGCCTGGGAGAGATCGACACCTCGCTGGTGGGTTACGTGCCTCCCACGCTTACGGCCGAACAGGAAGCGCAGCACACCTGGAAACCGGGCCGGGATCTCTGGGAGGAGATTAAGAAGCACTCTCAGAAGCACCCGGCAACCCTGGTGATCACCGGGTATCGGGATGCACGCCTGACGCAGCCGGTTTCCAGCGGGCGGTCGACCTTCGAGACTTCCATGGATCCGGTGGGCGCTCCCATCTTCTATCGCGACGTGCCGTTGATTCCGCCCGATCCCTCGGAGCGGGAGCGCGGCATCATCCA